>Ga0315910_10000936_pt1 | contig 27514 bp, 24 predicted proteins | sample EdamamesoilMG_FD_204470 | JGI IMG/M metagenome (GOLD analysis project Ga0315910, IMG submission 204470) | Garden soil microbial communities collected in Santa Monica, California, United States - Edamame soil | ecosystem: Environmental > Terrestrial > Soil > Garden | place: USA: California... | reverse complement strand
CTCGGGCCGGTGCCGGCCTGCCGGGCGCTCGAGCGCGCCAACGGGCTGGCCGTGGACGCCTACGACCTGATCGAGCTCAACGAGGCCTTCGCGGCCCAGGTCCTGGCCTGCCAGCGCCAGCTCGCGCTGCCGGTGGAGCGCCTCAACGTGAACGGCGGCGCGATCGCGCTCGGCCACCCGATCGGCGCCACCGGCGCGCGCATCGCGGTGACGCTGCTGCACGAGCTGGCGCGCCGCGGCGGGCGCCACGGCCTGGCGACCCTGTGCATCTCGGGCGGCCTCGGCTTCGCGGCCGCCTTCCATCGATCCCCTTCCTGATCCCTTTCCTCATGTCCTTCCGGCTCGCCTCTCCGCGCTCCTCCGCGTCCTCCGCGCCTCCGCGGTCGGATCGGAAGAACCGCGGAGACGCGGAGAGCGCGGAGCGACGCGGAGACGAACCATGCAAGTGAAGAAAGTCGGAGTCGTCGGCTGCGGCCTGATGGGCCACGGCATCGTGCAGGTCGCGGCCCAGGCGGGCTGCACGGTCGTCGCGCTCGAGTCGAAGCAGGAGCTCCTCGACGCGGGGTTGAGCCGCATCGAGAAGAGCCTCGCCAAGCTGGCCGACAAGGCGGTCGAGAAGGGCAAGGCGCCCGAGCAGGCGAAGTCCGACGCGGCGGCGACGCGCGCGCGCATCACGGGGTCGCTGGACAGGAAGGACCTGTCCGATTGCGACCTCGTGATCGAGGCCATCGTCGAGGACCTGGGCGCGAAGAAGGCGCTCTTCGCCGAGCTCGGCAAGCTCTGCAAGAAGGAGACGATCTTCGCCTCGAACACCTCCTCGTTCCCGATCGGCGAGATGGCCGAGGCCTCGGGGCGCCCGGCGCGCTTCGTCGGGCTGCACTTCTTCAACCCGGTCCAACTGATGCGGTTGGTCGAGGTCGTGCGCACGCCGAAGACCGACGAGAACGTCTTCGCGGCCGCGCGCGCCTTCGGCGAGGCCGTCGGCAAGACCCCGGTGGCCTGCAAGGACACGCCGGGCTTCGTGGTGAACCGCCTGCTGGTCCCCTACATGACCCAGGCCCTGCAGATGCTCGAGCGCGGCGACGCCACCAAGGAGGACATCGACGCGGCCATGCAGTACGGCTGCGGCTACCCGATGGGGCCGATCACGCTGACCGACTACGTCGGGCTCGATACGACGCTCTCGATCCTCGAGGGCTGGGTCGCGCGCTTCCCGAAGGAGCCGGCCTTCGCGATCCCCGAGATCCTGCGCCAGAAGGTCAAGGAGAAGAAGCTCGGCCGGAAGAGCGGCGAGGGCTTCTACAAGTGGCAGGGCGACAAGAAGGTCTAGCTCATGATCCTCGCAGCACTGATCCTCGCGTTCGCGGGTGAGGCCAAGGTCACGCTGGAGGCGCCGGCCTACTTCGTGGCCGGCAAGCCCTTCAAGGTGCGCCTGAGCCTCGAGGCGCCGGCCGACGGGGCCACGCTCGAGGGCTGGCAGATCACGGCGGCAGGCTTCACGGCCGGCGGCAAGGCGCTGGCCCAGAAGGGCGGGCAGGCGGCGCTCGAGCTCCCCGCCGGCGCGAAGAAGACGATCGAGGTCGACCTCGGCGCGAGCCTGAAGGAGACGGCCGACTTCGAGCTCGCCTGGGGTGCGCTGCCGCCGAAGAAGGTGCGCGTGCTCGAGGCCGCGGCCAAGGACGTGAAGTTCATGGACGAGGCCGCGTTGCCCGCCACCGAGCTCACGAAGTACTGGGTGCTGCTCTCGACCAACCGCGGCGACATGCTGGCCGAGTTCTGGCCCGATGTGGCTCCCAACCACGTGCGCAACTTCCTCGACCTCGCGCACACCGGCTTCTACGACGGGACCACGTTCCACCGCGTGATCCCCGGCTTCATGATCCAGGGCGGCGACCCGGACGGCTCGGGCTCGGGCAACGGGCCGCGCATCCTCAAGGCCGAGTTCAACGCGCGCAAGCACGTGCCCGGGGTGCTCTCGGCCGCGCGCACGCCCGACCCGAACTCGGCCTCGTGCCAGTTCTTCGTCATGCACGCGAACGCGCCGCACCTCGACGGCCAGTACAGCGGCTTCGGCCAGCTCGTCACCGGCCTCGACGTCGTCGACCGCATCGTCAAGACCCCGCGCGGGCAGGGCGACCGCCCGCACGAGCCCCAGATCATCGAGCGCGCCGTCGTCGTGAAGGCGCCCGCCGACCCGGCCGCCTGGAAGGCCCAGAAGTAAGGATCCACACAGGAGCACCCATGAGCAAAGCCACCCTCACCGGCATCCGCGCCCGCATGGAGACCACCGCCGGCGCCATGACCTTCGAGTTCTTCCCCGACAAGGCGCCCGGCCACGTCGAGAACTTCGTGAAGCTGGCCGAGAAGGGCTTCTACGACGGCACCGGCTTCCACCGCGTGATCAAGGGCTTCATGATCCAGGGCGGCTGCCCCAAGGGCGACGGCACCGGCGGGCCCGGCTACCAGATCAAGGCCGAGTTCAACGACGTGCACCACGGGCGCGGGATCCTCTCCATGGCGCGCTCGCAGAACCCGGACTCGGCCGGCTGCCAGTTCTTCGTGTGCCACGGCGACGCCGGCTTCCTCGACCGCCAGTACACGGCCTTCGGCAAGCTGGTCGAGGGCGACGACGTGCTCGAGAAGATCGCCACCGCGCCGGTGCAGGCGGGCGGCGAGCGCTCGAAGCCGGTCCAGCCCGTGAAGATCACCAAGGTCACGATCCAGCGTCCCGAGGCGGGCAAGGGGACGAAGGCGTGAGCTACCAGAACGTCCTGCTGGAGGTCGCCGGCGGCGTCGCCACGCTGACCATCAACCGGCCCGACAAGCTCAACGCCCTCAACGCGGCCACGCTGGCGGAGATGGAGCAGGTCTTCGAGCACTGCCGCACCTCCGAGAGCGTGCGCGCGCTGGTCATCACCGGCGCCGGCGAGAAGGCCTTCGTGGCCGGGGCCGACATCAGGGAGCTGGCCCTGATGACGCCGCTCTCCGCCAAGGAGGTGGCCTACCGCGGCCAGCAGGTGCTGGCGCGCGTCGAGCACATGGGGAAACCCACCGTGGCCATGATCAACGGCTTCGCCCTCGGGGGTGGCCTCGAGCTGGCCCTGGCCTGCAACCTGCGCACGGCCGCCACGACCGCGCGCGTCGGCCTGCCGGAGGTCAGCCTCGGCATCATCCCCGGCTACGGCGGCACCCAGCGCCTCTCGCGCGTGGCCGGGCCGGCCGTGGCGCGCGAGTGGATCCTGACGGGCGAGCCCTTCTCGGCCGAGGAGGCGCACCGCGTGGGCGTCGTCAACCGCATCTTCCCGCCGGCCGAGCTGCGCGCCGGCACCATGAAGATGGTCGAGACGATCCTCTCGCGCGGCCCGGTGGCGGTGCGCTTCGCGATCGAGGCCATCAACCGCGGCTCGAACATCCCGCAGCGCGAGGGCGAGATCCTCGAGTGCGACCTGTTCGGCCTGGCGGCCTCGACCGAGGACATGAAGGAGGGCATGGCGGCCTTCCTCGAGAAGCGCAAGCCGAGCTTCAAGGGCAAGTAGGACCATGCCGATGTCCGTGCTGCTCCGCGCTCTCCGCGTCTCCGCGGTTGGATCGATCCGACCGCGGAGGCGCGGAGAGCGCGGAGGAACGCGGAGACGAGCCTGGAAGGAATGACGAGCAACATGCAGACCGAAATCGCGATCGTCGGCGGCGCGCGCACTCCCATGTGCGAGTACTCGGGCACGCCCGGGTACGGGAAGCTCAAGGAGCTCTCGGCCATCCAGCTCGGTGCCCACGCGTCGAGGGCGGCCCTGGCGCGCGCGCGGATCGACCCGGAGAGCGTCGAGCACGTGGTCGTCGGCAACGCCCTGCAGACCTCGGCCGACGCGATCTACGGCGCGCGCCACGTGGCCCTGCAGGCGGGGGTGCCCCAGGGCACGCCGGCCCTGACGGTGAATCGCCTGTGCGGCTCCGGCATCGAGGCGCTCGTGCAGGCGAGCCTCCTGATCCGGACCGGCGAGTGCCGCACCGTGCTGGCGGGCGGGATGGAGAGCATGAGCCAGGCGCCCTTCGTCCTGCGCGGCGCGCGCGAGGGCTTTCGCTTCGGCGTGCAGCCGCAGCTCGAGGACCTGCTGTTCTCCTCGCTCAAGGACCCGCAGTGCGGCCTGTTCATGGCCCAGACGGCCGAGAAGATCGCCAAGCGCCTCGGGATCGCGCGCCAGGCCCAGGACGAGTACGCGCTGCGCTCGCACCAGCTCGGCGCCGCGGCGGTCAAGGAGGGGCGCTTCGCCGAGGAGATCGCGCCGGTCAAGCTCGCCACGAGGAAGGGCGAGCTCGTGATCGACACGGACGACCACATCAAGCCCGACACCTCGCTCGAGGCCCTGGCCCGCCTCAACCCGGCCTTCGGCAAGGACGGCACGGTCACGGCCGGCAACGCGAGCGGGATCGTCGACGGCGCCGCGGCCCTGCTGGTCACGACCGCCGAGCGCGCCAAGGCCGACCAGCTCGACGTCTTCGCGCTGGTGCGCGCCCACGCCTCGGTCGGCGTCGATCCCTCGGAGATGGGCATCGGGCCCGTACCGGCGATCCGGAAGTGCCTCGAGCGTGCCAAGGTCAAGCTCGCCGACGTCGACCTGATCGAGATCAACGAGGCCTTCGCGGCCCAGTACCTGGGCTGCGAGAAGGAGCTGGGCCTCGCGCGCGAGCGCGTCAACGTCAACGGCGGGGCGATCTCGCTCGGGCACCCCCTGGGGGCCACCGGCACGCGCCTGGTCCTGACGCTGATGCTGCAGCTCCGCCGCACCAACAAGCGCTACGGCGTGGCCTCGGCCTGCATCGGCGGCGGCCAGGGGATCGCAGTCCTGATCGAGAACCCCCGCGCCTGAAGGACTACGAGAGCCCGTGAACTCCCTCGTCCACACGCGCGCCGACGGTCAGCGAGTCGTGCGCCTCGACCCGCAGAAGCGGGTCCTCTTCCTGACCAAGGACCTGGGCGCGATCCGGCGCCAGCTCTCGGGCGAGCTCGACCTCCGCATGGAGGAAGTCGAGCCGCGCGAGCTCCTGGACGACATCAACACCGACGTGATGACCCCGGCCTGGGTGTGCTTCCGGCACAAGCCGGAGGACATCGCGCTCGACGCCTACGCGGGCCTGATGGACGAGGCCGGCAAGCGCGTCTTCGGCACGCGCGCCCTGCTGGACGGCGGCTTCCAGGTGATCGTCTCGGGCCAGCGCAAGGGCACCGGCTCCTCGCGCGAGACCGCGCCGCAGGCCGAGAAGTGGTGCGGGATCGAGCTCGTGATCGCCGCCAGCTTCGCGCCGATCCACGAGCGCAACAACGTCAACCTCGGCCAGCTGATGGGCGACTACGGGCAGCTCGTGCGCCTGCAGCGGGGCGAGGAGATCCCGCTGGCCGAGTTCACGGAGCGCTACGACCCGGTCACGCGCGCGATCCTCGAGGCCGGCGGCCTGTTCCCGTTCTCGGCCGAGGTGCGCGCGGGCCGGACGCGCGTGCCGCTCCCGGCCACGCCGGCGCGTCCGATGACGATGGCCGAGAAGATCCTGGCGGCGCACCTGGTCGGGGCCGAGCCCGTGGTCGGAGCAGGGCCGGGCCGCGCGTTCCTCGCGCCGGGCGACTGCGCGCTGGTCAAGGTCGACGCCGGCTACAGCCACGAGTTCACCACCGCCCAGGTGCACCACTTCCTGGCCCAGGAGTACGGCGCCGACTACCGCCTGAACGACCCGCGCAAGTTCGCGGTCTTCGAGGACCACCTCCTCTATGCCGACGGGGTGGCCAAGATGGCGCCCTTCGCGCCGCTGATCGAGACCCTGCGGCGCCTGCAGCGCGAGTTCCAGGCCCACACCGGCGTGCGCGACTACTCGGCGCGCGACGGGATCTCGCCCGGCATCTGCCACCAGGTGGCGCGCGAGCAGTTCCTCGACCCGGGCGACTTCGTGCAGGCCACCGACAGCCACACCTGCATGGGCGGCGGCAACAACGCCCTGGCCTGGGGCGTGGGCGCGACCGAGTACGCGGGCCTGGTGCACGCGGGCTTCACCTTCGTGCGCGTGCCGGAGTCGATCCGCTTCGAGCTCGCCGGCAAGCTGCGCCCGGGCGTCACGGCCAAGGACGTGATCCTCGAGATCCTGCGCACCTTCGCGAAGGAGGAGCAGACCCTCGACCGCGTGATGGAGTTCGGCGGCCCGGGCCTCGCCACGCTCGACATGGACGAGCGCGCCACGCTGACGAACATGGCCACCGAGTGCTCGGCCAAGACCGGCCTCTGCGAGGGCGACGCGGCCACGGCGGCGTGGATCGCCGCGCGGAGGCCGGGCAGCGGTGCGCAGGCGATCGCGGCGCGCTTCGTGGCGCCGGACCCAGGCGCGCACTACGACGGCGGGGTGCATCGGCTCGATCTGTCCCAGATCGAGCCGATGGTGGCGAAGCCCAGCGATCCGACGAACGGCGCCACCGTGGCCGAGCTGGGCGAGGTCAAGATCGACATCGCCTACGCCGGCTCCTGCACGGCCGGCAAGGAGCGCGACCTCGATTTCTACGCCCAGGTCGTGGGCGAGGCCCTCGAGGCCGGCCGCCGCGTGCGCGCCGGGGTGCGCATGCTGATCCAGTTCGGCTCCGAGGCCGTGCGCGACTACGCGCGCGCGCGGGGGTACCTGGAACTCTTCCAGCGCGCCGGGGTCGAGGTGATCGAGCCCGGCTGCGGGGCCTGCATCGGCTGCGGCCCGGGCGTCTCCGAGCGCCCCGAGCAGGTCACCGTCAGCGCCATCAACCGCAACTTCACCGGCCGCAGCGGCCCCGGGAAGCTGTACCTGGCCTCCCCGCTGACCGTCGCGGCCAGCGCGATCGAGGGCAAGATCGTGGCCTACCGCCCCGGCATGTTCCGGGCCCGGCCCGTGCCCGTGAAGGCCTGAACGGCCCCCCTCCGAACGAGCAGAAGAACTTCCCCGCTCCCCCCCCTCCTCCTCCCATGAAGCAGTTCGACATCGCGGTGATCGGCGGCGACGGCATCGGCCCGGAAGTCACGGCCGAGGAGCTGAAGGTCCTCGACGCCGCGGCCGAGGTCCACGGGTTCGAGCTCGCCTACCACCACCTGCCCTTCGGCAGCGAGCACTACTTCAAGACCGGCGAGATCTTCCCCGACGCGGCCTTCGAGGAGGTCAAGGGCATGGACGCGATCCTGCTCGGGGCCATCGGCGACCCGCGCGCGCCGGTCGGCCTGATCGAGTACGGGATCATCGCCAAGATGCGCTTCGAGCTCGACCTCTACATCAACCTGCGCCCGATCAAGCTGTTCGACGAGCGCCTGTGCCCGCTCAAGGGCAAGAAGGCCGAGGACATCGACATGGTCTTCATCCGCGAGAACACCGAGGACGCCTACGTCGGCGCCCACGGGTTCACGCACAAGGATCAGCCCAACGAGGTCGCGACGCAGATGCTGATCTACACGCGCGCCGGGGTCGAGCGCGCGATCCGCTACGCCTTCGAGCTGGCGCGCACCCGCAACCAGAAGAAGAAGGTCACCCTGATCGACAAGGCCAATGCGATGCGCGCGCACGACCTGTGGACGCGCACCTTCGCCGAGGTGGGGCGCGAGTACCCCGACATCGCCCAGGACCACGCCTACGTCGACGCGGCCTGCATGTGGATGATCAAGAACCCCGAGTGGTTCGACGTGGCCGTGACGACCAACATGTTCGGCGACATCCTCACGGACCTCGGCGCCGTGCTGCAGGGCGGCCTCGGCATCGCCGCCAGCGCCAACATCAACCCGGGCAAGATGGCGCTGTTCGAGCCGATCCACGGCTCGGCCCCCAAGTACGCCGGCCAGAACACCGCCTCGCCCGTGGCCGCGATCATGGCGGGCTCGATGCTGCTCGACTACCTCGGCCTGAAGGACGCCGCCCAGGCCGTCGAGGGCACGGTCGTGTCGCTGCTGCGTTCCGGCCGCATCAAGGGTGTCGCCAGCGGACTGCACAAGTGCACCGAGATCGGCGACATGGTGGCGGGCGAGCTGCGCGCCGCCGTGGCCGGCGCCAAGCGCTGAACCGCCCTGGGACCGCCAGGCTCCAGCCTGGCTCTTCCTCTCTTCTTCTCTTCTCGTGTCCGACGGAGAGCGCCGGGCTGGAGCCCGGCGGCCCCGGAGCCAGGCTGGAGCCTGGCGGTCCCGGGGGTAGAGTGGGCCGAGATGAGCTCGCCGCCCTTCCACCTGGCCTTCCCCGTGCGCGACGTCGAGTCGACGCGCGCCTTCTACGCCGGGATCCTGGGCTGTGCGGTCGGACGCGAGTCGGAGCGCTGGATCGACTTCGACTTCTTCGGACACCAGCTCTCGGCCCACGTGGCGGGCGCGGACGTGCTGGCGACGAACGAGGTCGACGGGGACGACGTGCCAGTGCGGCACTTCGGCGTCGTGCTCTCGATGGAGCGCTGGCGCGCGCTGGCCGAGCGGCTGCGCGCGGCCGAGGTCGCGTTCCTGATCGAGCCGAAGGTGCGCTTCGTGGGCGAGGTGGGGGAGCAGGCCACGCTCTTCGTGCGCGACCCGAGCGGGAACGCGCTCGAGTTCAAGGCCTTCGCGGACGCGGCCCGGCTCTTCGCCCGCTGAGGGCCGGCCCGCGGGCCTCCAGCCATCCAAGGCGTAAAGACCTAAGTCGTTGTGAGCGCGCCGGCTGGCGTGCGCAGAAGAAAAGGGCGCAGGACGGGCCCGGGAAGGTTCCAACGGAGGGAAGGCGTTGGCATCTTCTGGCCCGCCGATCCCGGCGCGCTCCTGCCAGGTTGTCCAGCGCCGGGACGAGCCTTGCTCGACCGTTTCTCCCCCCTCGGTCCCCCAGAGCGTGTTCGACACCATGACGAACTCCATCGGTCCTTCGTGTCCGGGTCTTCCTCCGGGCTCCTGTCCCGCTCGGCGCTGCCGCGCGCTGGCCTGGTTCCTCGCCGCCGCTCTGGCCCTCGCCGCCCTGCCCAGCGCCCAGGGCCCGCGCCGCCGCGTCGTCGGCGAGCTCGCCACGCACGCGCCGGCCTTCACCGAGTTCATGCTGCGCGGCACGCTGCCGATCCCGCGCAACCACTACCCGCGCCTCGACGGCAAGAACCCGTTCGCGATCGTCGACCACGACGGCACCCTGCGCTACGCACAGGTCGAGATCGTCAGCCGCTATCCCTCCGCCGCGGACGGCGCGGACGTGGTCGAGCTGATCGCGATCGTCCACCGTGATCCGGCGCTGGCGCCCGGCACGCCCCTCAGCTACCGCGTGCAGTACTCCGCGACCCTGGCGATGAACCCGCCGCCGGGTCCGAGCGGCGTGCCCTCGGAGGTGAACCAGCTCATCCTCGACCCGACCGGGATCGAGATCGCGGCCCGGGACTGCTTCGGCAACCGCTACGTCTCGCGCCCGCTCCAGGCGACGCCCTACAAGGTCCTGCACCGTGGCCCGATCCAGGCCGAGGTCGGCTACCACCAGGACATGCTGCCGGAGGTCGAGATCGCCGGTAGCACGCTGCCGCACTTCCTGGGCGTGCACAACTATCTCTCCTGGTTCAGCGACCGCTCGCAGGTCGGGCTCGACCTGCGCTTCCACAACGCGCACGACGGCCACGACCCCGCCACCAAGCTCGACGACCCGCTCGACAAGCTCTACTTCCGCAGCCTCGAGATCTCGCTGCCGGTCGACTGGACGCTGCAGCAGGACTTCGCCGACCCCTCCTTCGGCAACGAGCGCGTGGTGGGCGGCCGGCGCATCTTCGACCTGGTGGCGCCCAACGCCGACGGGACGATGCACGTGATCCGCTGGGGCGGGCAGTTCCACCGGCGCCTGATGCTCTCGCCGGCGCGCCCCGTGTCGATGGAGCGCGCGCGCGCCTACCTCGACGGCGCCGGGCGCGCCTTCTGCCGGCGCGGCACGAACGAGGTCGGGGTCGACTACTGGTCCTGGTGGAACACGGATACGGCGCGCTACTTCCCGCAGCGCCACGTGCTGCCGCTGCTCGACCACCTCGCGCGGGCGGTGCTGGAGACACGCCTCGCCACGGACCTCGACTTCCTCGTCACGCGCCTGGCGAGCGGGCGCGGCGTGGGCGACTACCCGCTGGCCTCCGACCGCCTCGGCTGGGGGCACCCCTACGGCGTCGCCTACGGCGGCATGACCTCGGGGCAGGAGATCTACTGCTACGACGGGATCCTGGCTGCCACGCTGGCCTCGCCCGACGGCTTCCGCCTGTACTCGGCGCTGCACCGCATGCAGACCGACCGTCAGCCGAACGCGCTGTTCCAGCTCGGCGGCGAGCCCTCCTCGGTCGAGGAGTGGCTGGTCGAGAACGGCGACCGCGACTACGTGCCCTTCGAGCACTTCGTGGTGCCGCTGGTCTTCGGCAGCCGGCCCGATCCCTTCGGCGTGCGCTCGGCGCCGCGCTTCCAGGCCGACTACGTGGCCGCCAATGGCCTGGTCCCGGCCTACGAGGCCCAGCACCTCCTGTTCGACCCGCACGACCACCAGCACTTCGTGCGCTACACGCGCGCGGCCAAGGTGCTGACCTGGCTCGCGAACGACTCGCTGGCGGCCGACGACCTGCGCCTGCAGGCCGAGAACTTCCACCTCACCTTCCACCCGCACTACAACGGGCCCTTCGGTGCAGTGCAGCAGAGCGGCATGCTGGCGAAGCAGCAGTTCGTCGCCGCGCGGCCCGGCACGGGCTTCCCCTACGGCCGCGGCGAGGCCTGGGGGCTCGACTGCGTGCTGGCCGCCTACTCGACCGGCGAGCCCGCCTGGCGCGAGCGCAAGCTGCCCTGGATCCTGGCGCAGACCGAGATGCTCTCGGCCGGCCAGGCCGCCTGCAGCGGCTTCGTGCAGGCCTACGTGAGCAACAAGGCCGTCGACGGTCGCTACCAGGCGCGCCAGATGATCGAGCAGTCGATCACGGAGAACACGCTCGTCGGGCTGTACGAGAGCGTGCTGAGCCAGGCCCAGCCGGCCCACGCGGCGATGGCGCTCGACGTGCTGCGCGACTCGCTGCGCGCCTTCATCGGCGAGATGGCCTGGTTCCCGGGCGAGACGGGGCCCTGGCGCTACACGGGCGTGGCCCCGCTCGATCCGAACCTGCCGCCCTGGTGCTCGCGCGGCGAGATGCCGGGCGACGCCTGGACCGCCGGCGACCGCGAGACCTTCCAGACCTGGTCCTCCTTCGCCTACGGCTACCTCCTGACCGGCGACACCGCGTTCCTGCGCAAGGCGCAGGTGCAGATCGGCGCCCCGGACTTCGCGGGGCTGGCCGCGCGGCTCGATTCCGCGGGCCTGGCGAACGTCGAGAACCTGGCGGCCCTGATGGCGCTCGTGCAGCGCCTCCAGGGGCGGCTGTAACCCGGTTCCCTTCTTCCCCCCCTTCCTCCGGCTCCGCGCTCTCCGCGTCTTCCACTCCACCTCTCCGCGCTCCTTTCTTCTCCGATCGGAGTCGGAAGAGCGCGGAGACGCGGAGTGGAAGACGCGGAGAGCGCGGAGTCACAAGCAGAGAGAGGGGTGAGGAGCCGTGGGGGTGTCGAGGCCCTGGCAGTGGGGCCGGCGGGGGGGACAACCGGATCTGCCTGCAAGGCCACCCGCCCCTGGCGACATGGCTAGGCTGGACCGCCGACGCATGACCCCGAGCGGCCCTCGCCCAGCCCCCCGACCCGGCCTGTCGGCCGAGGAGTTCAGCGCGCGCTTCCAGGCGGGAGCGCGGGTGCTCTGGACCCTCGCGGCGGGCCTGCTCGGGGACCCGGCGGAGGCCGAGGACGTGTGCCAGGAGGCCTTCCTGGCGGCCTATGCCCGCCGCGCCGACTTCGAGCCCGGAACCGACTTCCTCGCCTGGATGGGACGCTTCGTCCGCAACGTGTCCGCCAACGAGCTGCGCAAGCGCGCGCGGCGGCGCACGCTCCGCACCGACCCGGTCCTGCTGGACCAGGACGAGGCCCTGGGCGCGAGCGTCGAGCCCGGTCCGGGCCCGCAGCAGCTCGACGAGCGGCTCCTGGCGGGCCTGCGCGAGCTGGGCGAGGTTCCGCGCACCTGCTTCCTCCTGCGCACCTTGCGCGAGCTCTCGCACGCCGAGATCGCGGCCCTGCTCTCGATCCCCGAGGGCACGGCCATGAGCCACTTCCACCGCGCGCGCCTCTTCCTGCGCGCGCGCCTCGATCCCGCCTTCCACGGAGCGAAGCCATGAACGAGCCCGAGCTCCCCAACCACCCCCACGACGCCGACGCCCTCGACCGCGATGCCCTCGACAGTGCGATCGAGCAGGCCCTGCGCCGCCAGTTCCCGGTGCCGCCCAGCGTGGACACCCTGGCCGCGCGCCTGCGGCCGGGCGGCGGAGCGCGTCGCGCGCCCTGGCTCGTGCTGGCCACGGCCGCGGCCGTGGCCGGCGTCGTGGGCGCGGCCGCCTGGCTGCGCAGCGAGGCCACGCCGTCCGCCCCGGCACCCGAGGTGGTCGAGCAGGCGCCGTCCGAGGCGGCGCCGTCCTTCTGCCGCCTGGTCGGCCCGGTGCTCGAGGGCCTGCCGGGGCTCGGCGCGCTGCAGAGCCCGGACCTCGCGCGGCTCTACCGCGACATGGACGCCTGCCAGGAGAGCTCCGAGTCGACCGCCTGCGGCGCCGACGACGACCTGGCCCAGCGCCTGAGCACGACCTACGGCCAGTCGCTCGCGCTGCGCCCCGAGGCCGCCGGACGCCTGCACGGGCCCTTCGGCTCCGAGGAGTGGCCGACGGCGACGATCGTCACCGCGCGGACCGATGGCGAGACCGCCGTGCTCGTGGCCGATCGCGGCACGACGCTCGAGTGCTGCGTGCGCATGCGCCTGGCGGAGGACTCGGGCCTGCAGCTCTTCACGCTCGAGGTGGGGGACCTCTTCCTGGCCGAGATCAGCCCGCACTCCGAGCCGCGCCTGCTGGCCTACTTCGAGTAGGCGCTCGCCCCAGCCACTCTGCCCCCGCGTCGCTCCGCGCTCTCCGCGCCTCCGCGGTCGGCTTGCTCTGGCTCAGGCCGTCGGCAGGGCCGGCGACGAGCTCGATCCGGGCAGCCCGCGGAAGACCCGCCGTCGCTCCGCCACCGGCTGCGTGCGGCGCGAGACGACGCGCCAGGCGCTGTCGAGCTCGATCGTCCCGGGGGCGAAGGGGGCCGCCCGGAAGAAGGCCGCGCGGGCCTCGAACACCGCCAGAGGCTCGGGCGCGAAGTGCTCGGCCAGATCGAGCTCGTCCGCCTCCGGTGCGAACACGTCGTAGGGTCGCACGCCGCGCGACTCGCCCAGGAAGGCCTCCAGGGCCTGGGGCGTGGCGAAGAGCGAGCCGCGCGCCGCGGGCGCCGTCTCGCCGCGCAGGTAGAAGGCCTCGCCGCGCTCGTCCGAGACGCGGATCTCGAGCGCGAAGGCGTCCTCCTCGACCTGGAAGGTGGTGCGCGCGTACTCGCCGCCCAGGAGCCTGGCACCGCAGCGCGCCTCGAGCCACGACGAGGTCTCGCGCCGCGCGACCCAGGTGGCCGCGCGCCCGTCCTCGCGCGCGACCGCGAAGCGGTAGCACAGGTGCTGCGAGCCGCCCGCGGCCGAGCTCCCGCGCCGCCGGAACAGCGCCGGGGCCCCCAGGCGCGTGTAGCAGGCCGCGGCGATCGCGTAGCCCCCGACGAGCCGCGGCCGCAGCGTCTCCGGCAGGAGCGCCTGCACGGCGCGCGCGTCCGCGCGATACACCGCCAGGCAGCGCGAGCGCACCGGCCGGCGGCCGAGGGGCAGGGCAGAGAAGGCACCCATGGCGAGTCGAGCCTGGAACCCAGTCTATGCGCGCGCCTCGAAAGGCTCCAGGGGCGCCGGGCAGAGCCCCCGTTCGGCCTCCGTCACCGCGCGCGCGCCAGGAGCGGCTCGATGCGCTCGGCCGGGTAGCGCATGCAGCGGTAGATCGGGCGGCGGCCCTCGTCGCTCACCTCGGGGTTCCAGAACTCCCACACGATCTCGCCCGCGCGCGTGACCTCGATCACGTGGCCGCGGTCGGCCTCGCAGACGAGCGTGTTTCCGTTCGCGAGGCGCTGGGCGCTGCCGCGCAGCTCGGAGAAGAAGCTCTCGCGCGGCTGGCCCTCGTAGCTCCACACGATGGCTCCGCTGGTCGGCTCGAGCTCCAGGACGCGCGTCCACTTGCGCACGACGCCGTTGTCGTAGACCAGGATGTGCCCGTCGGGGAGCATCGTCGGCATGTGCGGGCCCTCGAGCTCGCCCTGACCCCAGGACCACTGCACGGACCAGTCGTCCTGATCGAGCACGAGGATCACCGAGAGGTTGCGGAAGCACACCAGCACGTTGCCGGCCCGGAAGCGCCGGTCGCGGCGGCCGAGCTCGGTGTCCGGCAGCAGCTCGACCGTGTTCAGGTGGTGGTAGTCGGGCGGGCGCTCGGGCCTCGGCTCGTCGACTGGAGCGGGCGTGTCGAGCGGCGAGGGCGGGTGGTGGCGCGCCAGCTCCTCGAGGTGCTCGAAGCTGTACCACCCGGAGAGCGGCTTGCCGTCCGGCGCGAGCAGGGCCAGGCCGTCGAAGCGCACCGTGCGGCCGCGGTAGGTCTCGGGCTTGCGGTAGGGGACGTAGAGCACGCCGTCGGCGCGCTCGGCGATGTCGTGGTGCGCGCGCACGGGGCTCTCCCAGACCACGCGCGAGTCCCAGTCGAGGCGCGTCAGGAGCTGGTAGTTGCACACCACCGCCAGCGTCCCGTCGGCCAGCAGCTCGGCGAAGGTCGTGCGCTGGCGGTCCGGGGCCAGGGAGAGCGTGTGCACGCGCGTGCCCTCCATGTCGACCACGAAGACCTGGTGCGTGCCGCTGCCGTAGAGGTTGTAGCCCGGGTGCGCGCGCGCGCGGTCGTGGCGCACGACGCCGGAGAGGCTCGGGTCGGCCTCGGCGTCGAACTCGCCGTAGCCGAGGTGCGAGAGCCGCGCGATCGTCTCGGCCTCGTCCTCGCCGGGGTCGGTGCTCTGCTTCGCCTCCGGGGCGGGCGGCGCCGGCGCGCGCGCCTCCTCGCCGCCGTCGCAGGCCGCGAGCAGCAGGGCGGTCCCGAGCAGGCAGGTCAGCGGGCGCGTCGACACCAGGCCGAGCCTATCCCGGCCGCGGGGAAGGAGCCAAGCTCGGCTCGCGCCGGAAAGAAGCAGGGCCACCGCCCCCCTGCGGGCGGTGGCCCCCGTGACGAGGCGCGCATGCGAGCCGCGCCGCGCCGGTGCGATCAGCGCTGGGCGACCGGGCTCGGGACGAGCTCGGACAGCTCCTCGCTGGCGAGCTCCTGGCGCGCCAGCTCCTCGTAGTCGGTGGCGCGCTCCTCGCTCGCGAGCAGCTCGAGCGCGGCCTCCTGCTTGCCCTTGATCTGGTCGAGGCGGGCCGTGATCTGGCCCAGGCTGACGGCCTCGTAGCGGCTGCACTCCTCGATCGTGCGGTTGCGCTTCTCGAGCAGCTCGAGCAGCCGATCGTTGCGCCCGATGGCGTCGATCTGGCGATTCAGGCCCACGACCTGGGCGCGGAACTCGGTCTGCTCGCCGTGCAGCTTGACCAGCAGCTCCTCCAGGCGCGCGGCCTGCTTGGTGAGGTAGCCGAGGTCCCGGCGCGAGTCCGCCGCGCGGGCCGCGTAGGCCGCGCGCGTCGCGCGCACGCGCTGGAGCTCGCTCTGGGCCCGGTCGGGCTCGTAGCTCTGCCCGTCCAGGCGCACGCTGACGAGCTTGACGCCCGGATCCGCCGTGAGCTGGGCCGCGACCTCGGTCCCCAGGCGCTCCAGGTCGCGCTCCGCCAGGGTCACGACCCGATCGGACACGGCCACCTCCTGGTCGAGCTTCCGGATCTCGTGACGGATCTCGGCCAGGTCGCCCTGGACCTGGGCGATGCGCTCGGGGTACTGGCGCTCGAGCTCGCGCAGCTGGGAGCGCATCAGCTTGGGGTTGTCGAGGTGCGCGTCGATCGACTCCAGCAGGTTGTCCTGGATCTCGTTCACGACGGCGGCGGTGCGGTGCTTGCCCATCAGGGCATAGGCGCCCGCCCCGGCCATGCCGAGGAGCACGGTGGAGACGACGGCGACTTTCACGGCCTTGCCAAGGAGGGAGAACATGGATGACTCCGGTGACGGCTCGGGGGAAAGGCGAGCCGAACGGACTCGCCGGAGCGGCGGGGAGGCGCGCTCCGGTCCCTCCTTGGGAAAGCGGCGCGCCGGCTTGCGCTCTGCCGGCCCTTTCCCCGAATACTCCGCGCGCGCGGGGGTTAAGAGCACGTCCTGGAACCCGGCGAGCCCCGTGGGCGCCCCGTGACTCGCGCCCGCGTCGTTGCGGCTCCTCCGAGTATTGCCTCGAATACGCGTCGTCGCCGCGCCTAGCGGGCGCGGCCCCGGAGCACCCACGGGGCTCGCCGGGTTCCAGGACGCGCCCTGAGCGCACGTCCCGTCCGCCCCGTCCCGCGCCCCCTGCGTCCCTTGCTCCGCGACCCGACCACCGACTTCGTGCGCCGCCTGCGGGCCCGCGAGCCCGCCGCCTGGTTCGAGCTGTGGGAGAACTTCGGGCCGGTCCTGCGCGGGCAGCTGGGCAAGTGGGGCAAAGGGCGCCTCGGACCCGAGACGGTCAAGGACCTCTCCCAGGAGACCCTGGCGGCCCTGACGGACGCGATCGACCGCCACGATCCGGCCCGGGGGGCGCGCTTCTCGACCTGGCTGCTGGCCATCGCCCACCACAGCTTCTGCGGCGAGATGGACCGGCGCGGGGCGGTCAAGCGCGGCTCGGGACGGCGGGCCCAGTCCCTGGAGGAGGACTACCAGGGGGCGAGCTCCGAGGCGCCTCCCGATGCGCGCTACGAGCAGCGCGTCTTCGACGCCAAGGTGGCGGCGGCCCTGCGCGCGGCCGAGCGCGACTGCGGCTTCGCCGACTTCGCCATCTTCCGCGCGCGGGTCCTCGAGGGTCAGCCGGGCAAGCGCGTGGCCGAGGCCCTGGCGACCTCGGAGGCCACCGTCAGCCGCCGGGCGGCGGCCGTGCGCGAGCGCCTGCGGGCGCGCCTGGCCGAGACCTTCGTGAAGTATTCCTTCGCGCCCGAGGAGCTGGCCGAGCTCGAGCGCAATGGCCTGGCATCGAATCCCAACAAGGGCGCGGACGCCGCCTTCGACGTGGCCCTGGCCGAGGTCGTGCAGCGGATCCAGCACGCGCAGCCGGATCCGGAGCCCGCCCCCGCCGGCCGCGCCGGGACGGGTCCGCTGGCGCGCCTGATGCGCCTGCTCCCGTTCCGTCCCGAGTCGTCCTCCCCTCGCGCGCCATGATGACCGTCCTCTCCGTCGGAGCGATGATGCTGGCGGGCGCCGCCGCCCTGCTCGCCCTGGGGGTCCTCGCCGGGGTGCTGTGGGTGCTGTGGAAGGTGCTGAAGGGGGTCGGGAAGCTGCTCGGGCGCGCCCTGGGCTTCGTGCGGCGCGAGGTGGTGGACGTGGTGCACGCCGCCGGGGCCCTGGTGACCGCCGGCTGCACGATCCCGCTGGCGCTCGTGAACCTCCTGATCCTGCGGCTCCCGGCCGCGCGGCACTACGCGCGCGCCTTCGGCGACGAGCTCAAGGGCGTCGGGGCCGGGATCTGGCGCGTCGGGCTCGGCAACCCGCTGCGCTTCGTGGGTCTCGGAGCGATCGCCGAGCGCGTCGAGGAGTTCCTGCCGGACGTGGTCGAGCGCGCCCCGCGCGTGCGCCGGGCGCGGCGTGCGACCTTCGACGGCTACGACGTGGTCGGGACGCTGCCCTCCGGCGGCTCGGGCGCACAGCTCTTCGTGGCGCGCCCGAAGAGCGCGACCCACCGGCGCTTCCTGAAGGCCGGGCGCGCGCTGCCGGGCGAGGTCGTGATCAAGTCCTTCGCGCTCGAGGCCGGCTCGACCTTGCCGCAGATCGTGCGCGAGAGCCGCGCGCTGGAGGCCGCCAGCCGCCTGGGGCTCGTGTGCGAGCACCAGCTCGCGAACGACCACTTCTTCTACGTCATGCCCTACGTCAAGGGCGACGACCTGGAGCGGGTCACGCGCGCCCTGCACGCGCGCGGCACGCCCGAGGGGCTGCAGGATGCCGAGCTGCGCCTGGTGCTCGGCTACGCGATCGACCTGCTGGACGAGCTGGCGCGCTTCCACTCCGGCGGCCTGTGGCACAAGGACGTCAAGCCCACGAACGTGATCGTGGCAGGAGGCCGCGCGCACCTGGTCGACTTCGGCCTCGTGACGCCGCTGGCCTCGGCCCTGACGCTGACCACCCACGGGACCGAGTACTACCGCGACCCGGAGATGGTGCGCCTGGCGATGCAGGGCGTGCGCGTGCACGACGTCGACGGCGTGCGCTTCGACCTCTACAGCGCCGGCGCGGTGCTGTACGCGATGCTCGAGAACGGCTTCCCGGCCCACGGCAGCCTCTCGCGCCTCTCGCGACGCGCGCCCGAGGCCCTGCGCTGGATCGTGCAACGCGCCATGGCCGAGCTCGCCTCGCGCTACGGCTCGGCGGCCGAGATGCGCGCGGACCTGGCGGTCCTGGCGGCCGCCCGGGATCCCTTCGACGTGCGCCCGGCCGACCTGCCCTCCTTCCGGCGCGCCGGCGCGCCGCCCGAGGAGCCCGCGACGCCGGCCTGGGTCCCGCCGCCGAGCCCGTCCGAGTGGAGCGCGCCCGCCCGCACCGCGCCGGCCGCCTTCGAGCCCGCGCCGCCCTCGCGCCGGCGCCGCCTGCGCCCGGTGCTGGCCTGCGCCGCCGGCGCCACGGGCCTCATGCTGCTCGGCGCCTTCGCCTTCGGCGGTCGCGGGGGGGCCCATGCCCGCTCCCTCGAGCGCCACGTGCGCCACGTGCCGCGGGCGGACGCCGTGGAACGGGTCTGGTCGAGCCTGGACGAGCGCGAGCGCCGGGTCCTGGACCTGGCTCAGGGCGTGGTGGGGGACCTCGGAGCCACGGAGGAGCCGGCGCCCGCCGCCGCCGCCATGGAGCCTCGCTCGCAGCCGCCCCTCGAGCCCGCCCGTGCGCAGGCCCCGGAGGCCCTGCAGGACGACGGCGACCCGCTCACCCCCGACCTGCCGCCGCGGGGCCGGGTGCTGGTGCTCGAGGACGTGGCCAGCGGAGTCGACGCGCGCGTCCTGGCCCTCCTGGAGAGCCGCCTCCGCGCGCGGGCCTTCCGCGTCGTCGGCGACGAGGAGGATTCGGCCCAGGCCGTCGAGCTCCTGGCGAGCGCGCGGCACGCGCTCGGCATCGGCCGTGCCGACGAGCCCGCGACGCAGGCGGCCCTGCAGGGCTTCCTGGACGGGAGCGCGGACCTCGCGGCCCTGATCCTGGTCTCGCGCGCCGACGAGGGCGGCGAGCACTGCTACCGCGTCTTCCTGCACGCCACGCCGACGACGGCGGCGCGCTGACCTGCGCACATCCTCGCGCGTCGCTACGCACAAGGGCGGCATCGCCGCGCCAGGGCGGGGTCTACCATCCTCGTTGCGGACGGCCCGCGCACGCGGCCAGCCGCTCCGCCGCCCCGCGCGCGCCCGAGGACGGGCACCGGGCCCCGCCTGGACCGCGCGCGAATGGGCTTCGAGCCACGGTGCCCGGAACCTCCGGAAGGAGCTGCGATGCGAGCCGAGGACTGGATGACCCGCGACGTGCGAACGTGCGGACCCGAGACGAGCCTCCACGAGGCTGCCGGAGCGATGTGGGACGGCGACTGCGGCATCCTGCCGGTCGTGAACGCGAAGGGCGTGGCGATCGGCGTCGTCACCGACCGCGACCTGTGCATGGGGGCCTACCTGACGGGCCGGAGCCCGCAGGAGCTCCAGGTCGGCGACACGATGGCGCACCAGCTCCATGCCTGCGCGCCCTCCGACCCGATCGAGCAGGTGATCCGGGTGATGGGGGACCATCGCGTGCGGCGCGTTCCCGTGCTGGACGGGCAGGGAAAGCCGATCGGCATCGTCTCGCTGAACGACGTCGTGCGGCACCTGGTCGAGCAGGGCGAGGCGACCCGCACGCGCCTGGCGCCGCGCGTGCTCGAGGCCATGGCCTCGATCTGCGAGACGCGCGCCGGCCAGGAGGTGCCCGAGCTCGTGCCCGCCCCGCGCCCCAGAGTGCGTCGTCCCGCTCCGACGGGGTGAGGTGGTGCGGAATCGTGCGGGAAGACCACGCCGCGCATCGTCGGGCGGGCTGCGCCCGCCCGACGGAGCGCGGCGGTCACGCTGACGGCGAGTAGCCCATCGGTGATGGGCTAGGAGAAGGCCATGCTGCTCACGACCCCCGGACCCGACAACGCCTGGATCGCGACCAAGCTGGAGGAGGTCGCCGAGCTGCTCGAGGTCCAGCAGGCGAATCCCTTCCGCGTGCGCGCCTACAGGCGTGCGGCCGAGACGCTGCGAACCCTGCCGCAGCCCGTCGCCGACCTGCTGGCGGCCGGGGGGACCGAGCGGCTCGAGGGGCTCGCGGGCATCGGGACGGCGCTGGCCCGCGCGATCGAGGAGCTGGCCGGCACGGGCCGGCTCGCGCTGCTCGAGCGCCTGCGCGGCGGCTCGGGACCGGAGGAGGTGCTCGCGACCGTGGTCGGGATCGGCCCGGAGCTCGCGCACCGCATCCACGCCGAGCTGGGCGTCGACAGCCTCTATTCCCTGGAGGCCGCGGCCCTCGACGGGCGCCTCGCCAGCGTTGCGGGCATGGGCCCCGGGCGCGTGCGCGCCGTGCAGGAGGCCCTGGCCGGGCGCTTCCAGCGGGCGCCGCGTCCGCCCACGCCGCAGGCCGCGCCGCCCGACGTGGGCGAGCTGCTCGACGTCGATCGCGAGTACCGCGAGCGCGCGGCGTCCGCGAGCCTGCCGCGCATCGCTCCGCGTCGCTTCAACCCCGCGCGCGAGGCCTGGCTGCCCGTCCTGCACACCGAGCGCGACGGACGTCACTACACGGCGCTCTACTCGAACACCGCCCGCGCGCACCAGCTCGGCACGACGCGCGACTGGGTCGTCGTCTACCGCGACGATCCCGCCGGCCGCGGGCAGTGGACGGTGGTGACGGCGCGCCGCGGGCCCCTGGCGGGACGGCGCGTCGTGCGCGGGCACGAGGCGCGCTGTGCCGCGCACCACGTTGGGGCCGAGTCCTGAACCGTGCGTCCGGATCCGGGCCGCCCTACCCACATCGGCGAAGGCCGTGGCGCGAGCTCCGGGGCTACGTTGACCTCGCCATGGAAAAGCCCCTGACCCCCGCAGAGCTCGAGATCTTCCACCGGCGCCTGCTCGACGAGCTGGCCGGCCATGCGCGTGGCGTCGAGGCCGTCGAGGCCGAGGCCCTGCAGCCCTCCGGCGGCGCGCGCTTCCAGGACATCGACGAGCCGGTCGAGGAGGCCGCGCTGGACGTGGAGCTGGCCACGCTCGCGGCCCAGGACCGGCTCGGCTACGAGGTCCACGAGGCCCTGCAGCGCATCGCCGACGGCACCTACGGGCGCTGCGAGGGCTGTGGCCGACCGATCGGTCGCCAGCGGCTGGCGCAGGTCCCGCGCGCGCGCCGCTGCACGGCCTGTGCGCGCGCGGAGGAGGCGCTGCGATGACCACTCGCCGGAGCAACCCGGGGCGCAAGTACGACCGCCCGCGCGGCGTGACTGCCCGCAACCCGCGCGTGCTGGCGCGCGGTCCGAAGGCCGCCGGCGCGCTCGTGTGCGCGGACTGCGGCCTGTTCCAGCACGCCGGCCGCTGGCGCCGCGGCAAGCCGCCGCTCGGCGCCCTGCGCGCCGGGCGCTGCCCGGCCTGCGAGCGCGTGCGCCAGAGCTATCCGGCCGGCACGCTGCGCTTGCCGGGTGACTTCCTGCGTCACCGCACGGAGGTCCTGCGCATGATCCGCAACGTGGCCCGCGCCGAGTCGGACGAGCACCCGCTCGAGCGCCTGATGGCGGCCGAGGTGTCCGACGGGCACCTGGTCGTGACCACGACCGGCGTGCACCTGGCGCGCGCGATCGCGAGCCGGCTCGCGCGGCGCTTCCACCGGAAGCCGCGTCTCTGCTACGCGGACGGGGAGAAGCTCCTCCACGTGAGCTGGGAGTAGGCGCGGGAGCGAGCGCCCGCAGGAACCCACGCGTGCCGCAGCGCGCCCGGGGCTGCCGGAGGCCGGTCAGTCGGCGCGCCCGAGATGGATCAGTCGCTCGAGCACCTGCGAGACGAGCTCCTCGGGCGAGCCCGCCATCGAGGCCAGGGTCAGCACCCGGTCGCCCGGCAGCTCGTCGGGCGCCTCGAAGGCCGCGCGCTCGTGGCGGTAGACCTCGAAGTCGGCGTCCGACGGGCCGTGGGTGCGCGCCGCGAGCCGCGCGCGCACGATGTCCTCGGGCGCCTCCACGCGCGCCAGGCACCAGGGCACGCCTAGGCGCACGGCCGCGTCGACGAAGGGCCGGCGGAACTCGGCGCGCGCGAAGCTCGCGTCCACCACGACCGAGCGGCCGGCCTGCAGCATCGCGAGCGCGTCGTCGAGCAGTGAGCGGTAGGTACCGAGGCGCCGTTCCGGCGTGTACAGGCCCGTGCCCCAGGAGGCCTGCGCGGAGGCCCCGGCGGTGAGGCCCGCCAGGCGCTTGCGGCGCTCGTCGCTGTGCAGCACGGCGGCTCGCAGCGGGCCCGCGACATGCGGCGCCAGGAACGACTTGCCGCTGCCCGGCAGGCCCGAGAGCAGCACCAGGGTCGATGGCAGCTCGTAGCCGATGGCGAGCTGGGCGTAGCGCATGGCCTGGCGCCGCAGCTCCTCGCGCTGCTCCCAGCGCGTCCCGGCGCGCGTCGCCGCCAGGGCCGCGACCTTGGCGCGCACCAGCGCGCGGTAGCCCTTGTAGAAGCCCAGCACGCGGCCGAGCTCCGCGTCCTGGGCGCGCTCGGCGTAGCGGTGCGCCAGGTAGGCCCCGAAGCCGGGGAACCCGCGCGCGTCGAGGTCCATCACCAGGAAGGCCACGTCGCTGGCCACGTCGAGGCAGCGCAGGCGCCGGTTGAACTCGATGCGGTCGTACACGACGAAGCCCTGCGGGAGCTGGCAGATGTTCTCGGAGTGCAGGTCGCCGTGTCCCTCGCGGATCCGGCCGCCGGCCACGCGCGCCAGCAGGAGCTCGCGCTCGCGTGCCAGGAAGCCGCGCGCGCGCGTGCGCAGGAAGGCGTGCTGCGCGGGCGTCAGGACCTCGAGCTCGGAGCGCAGGGGTCCCTCCGGGTGCCCGACGAAGGCGCGTAGCTGCTCGAAGTTCTCCTCGACCCACAGGGTGATGCTGGCGGGCGTGCCCAGCTCGGCCACTTCCTGGCCGGCCGGGGCCTCGGCGTGGAAGGTGGCGAGCAGCTCGGCCAGCGCGTTCATCTGCGCGTTGTCCACCACGCCGCGCTCGAGCAGGCTGGCGAGCATCAGCTCCGCCGGCAGGCGCACCATCTCCACGGCCCACTCGACGACTTCGCTCTCGACCGTGTCGCCTTCGACAGGCCCGCCCTGGATCCCCGTGCCGGCGGTGCCGACGCGCAGGTGCCCGTCGGGCCCGCGCGTGATCGGGACGACGCCGAGGTGCACGCCCGGGGCCAGGCGCGCGTTCAGGCGCACCTCCTCGGCGCACAGGAAGCGGCGGCGCGCGAGCGTGCTGGCGTCGATGAAGCCGAGGTCCAGCTCCTGCTTGACCTTGTAGACGCGCTCGCCGGCGAAGAAGAGCAGCGAGACCAGCGTGCGGCGCACCTCGACCGAGGTGACCGGGTGCGCGTAGGCCGCGGGCCGCGCCAGCTCGGCCGCCAGCCACTCCGTCCGGCCGCCGCCGCGCGGCGTGGGGGCCGCGACGGAGATCATGGACCCCGGTCCTGCGCCGGCTGGGCCGCCGGCCGCTTCACGCCGCTGGTGAGCGCAGCTCCTCCACCTGGCGCACGAGCCCGGGGGAGCTCGGCCAGCCCCAGGGCCTTGCCCAGGTGGGCCAGCAGGTGCTGCACCGTCAGCATGCCGACCGGCCGCTCGTCCGCCAGCAGCGGCAGGGCCCCGATCCCCTGGTCCAGGAGGCGCGCGGCGCAGGTCCACAGGGGCGTCTCGGGCGCCGCGGTCACGAGGCGCGTCGTCATCACGTCGCACACCCGCGGCGCAACGGGCGCGCAACGGCCCTCGGACTCGGCGCGCGCAGCCTGGATCGCGGCGCGCGCGATGCCCACGCCGAGGTCGCGCTCCGAGACGATGCCCGCCAGCCGGCCTTCGGCCAGCACGCCGAGGTGCTGGCCGTGCCGCGCGATCCGCCCCAGGGCCTCGGGCAGCGAGGCGTCGCCCGCGACCGTGGGCATGGGCGTCTCGGCCGCCGTGCGGGCCGGGGCATCGCTCCCCAGCGTCCCGCGCAGCTCGAGGTAGAGGCGCAGGAGGTCGGTCTCGGTCACCAGCCCGACCAGGCACTCGTCCTGGAGCAGCGGGACCGAGCCGATCTCGTGCCGCAGCAGGCACTCGATCGCGGCCGGGACCGCGGCGTCCTCGGGCAGGCTGTGCACGGGCTGGCGCATCACGTCCTCCACGCGCGCGGCCCCCGGCAGGGGCCGGCCCGCGGCGTCCGCCAGGCGGCGCTCGGCCGGGTAGAGCCCGGTCGCGAGGCGCAGGTCGCGGTCGGAGAGGATCCCGAGCAGCCGGTTGCACTCGACCACCGGCAGGTGCCGGATGTCGTAGTGCTCGAGCAGGCTCAGGGCCTCGTCGAGCGTCGTGGCCCGGTCGACGATGACCGGGTTGGTCGACATCACCTCTCGCAGCGGGCGTGTCCGGATGGGTTCGGGAGCTTCCATCTCCGTACCTCAATTCGACCACCTGCGCGGGAGAAAGCCTTGCGCACAGGCGCGTAGGCCGGCGTCCGAGGTCGGCGTAGGCCCTGCGCGCGCCGCGCGCAACCCCTCACTTGCCGGGCTTGCGCGCCGGCGGACGGCGCATGCCCGCCACGTGGCGCACGACGTCGAGGCTCGAGATCACGCCCAGGAGACGCTCGCCCTCGGCCACGAACACGCGGTGGATGCTGCGCTCGGCCATCGTCTGGCACACGCGCTCGAGCGCGGCGCCGGGGGCCACGGTGACGACCCCGCTCGACATCCAGTCGCCCACCAGCTCGCGCCCGAGCACCTCGGGGCTGTAGTCCTCCTTGCGGAAGACGATCTCCTCGGGGTCGAGCTCGTCCACGCGCTCGTCGCCGACCGGCTCGGCGAGCTCGTAGTCGCCCTGCGTCCTGAGGTGCCCCTCGCGCTGGTGCTCGGGACTGGCGATGTCCGCCAGCGAGAGCACGCCCACCAGGCGCCCGTTCGCCACCACGGGCGCGCCGCTGATGCGGGCCTCCTCGAACAGCGCCTGGGCCGTCTCGATCGTGTCGCTCGGGGAGAGGGTCTGCACGTCCGTGCGCATCAGCTCGCGCGCGGTCACCCGGATCGCCGTGGTCATGGGAGCACCTCCGAGTCCAGGGCACCACGCCGGGCCGCGGGCGGCCATGCGCCGATCGCCCCGGGAGCGCTCGTCCGAGGGCGTAGTCCGCCCGGGCCGCTGCGTACGCCTGCGGAGCTCGACCCGCTGACGGGGGCGAGGCGAGGTCCTAGTCTCGTTCCGTGGAGCCTGCAGCCGCAGCACGGACCCAGGGGACGGCGTCCGGCCGCCGGGCGGGTGCGCCATGACCCTGCGCGCGCTGGCGCTCGACTTCGACGGGACGATCGCGCTCGACGGCCGGCTCGATGCGGAGGTCGCCGCGACCCTGGCGGACCTGCGCGCGCGCGGCGTGAGCGTGCTGCTGGTCACGGGACGCATCCTCGACGACCTGCGCTGTCTTCTCGGCAGCTTGCGGGCCTTCGATGCGGTCGTGGCCGAGGAGGGCGCGGTGCTGGCCTTTCCGCCCTCCGGCTCGTCGCGCCAGCTCGCGCCGCCGGTCCCCGCGGCTCTGCTGGCGACGCTCGAGGCCAGGGGGCTCGCCTTCCGCGCAGGCCAGTGCCTGGTCGAGTGCGAGGCGCACGTGGCGAGCCGCGTGATCGAGCAGGTGCGCGCCCTCGAGCTCCCGCTCGTCCTGCACTTCAACCGCGGCCGGATGATGATCCTCCCCCAGGCCGTCAGCAAGGCCACGGGCCTGCGCGAGGCGCTGCGCTCGCTGCGCCTCTCGGCCCACAACGCGCTGGCCATCGGCGACGGGGAGAACGATCACGAGCTCCTGCGGGCCTGCGAGGTCGGCGTGGCCGTGGCCTGGGGCAGCCCGGTGCTCCGGGAGGCGGCCGACCAGGTGCTCGCGGGCGCGGGGCCGCCGGCGGTGGCGGGCTTCCTGCGTGCGCATGCCTGGGACGAGGAGCGCCTCCCGACGCTCTCGCGGCGTCACCGCCTGCTGCTCGGCCGGCAGGCGGGCGGCGACCCGGTCTTCCTCGGCCTGCACGGCCGCAACCTGCTGATCACCGGCGAGCCGATGTCGGGCAAGTCCTGGCTCGCGGGGCTCCTCGCCGAGCAGCTCGTGCTGCAGGGCTACAGCCTGTGCGTGGTCGACCCCGAGGGCGACTACGCCGAGCTCGGCGCGCTGCCCGGCGTTCACGTCCTGGGCGGCGGCGATCCGCCGCCGAGCGCGCGCGACCTCGAGCGCCTCTTCGCCTACCCGGACACGAGCGTGGTCATCGACCTCTCGTGCGAGCCCAACGAGGCCAAGACGGCCTACGTGCGCTGGTTGATGGTGCAGCTCGGCGACCTGCGCCGGCGCGGAGGCTATCCGCACCACGTGCTGCTCGACGAGGCCCACTACTTCCTGTCCGGCGCGCCGGGCGGCGTGGCGGCCGACCTCGCGCGCGGCGGCTACCTCCTCGTCAGCTACCAGGCCTCGCGTCTGGACCCCGCGACGCTGGCGGCCTGCGAGGCGCTGTTCGTCACGCGCGCCTCGGACGAGCGCGAGGCCGGCTTCCTGCGCGAGCTGTGCGGCCGCGGAGAGGAGGCGGCCGGCTGGAACCGGCTCCTCGGACGCCTGGAGCTCGACGAGGCCGTGCTGCTGCCCGGGGCCGAGGAAGCGGGCGCCAGCCCGCTGCGCTTTCGCCTGGCTCCGCGCCTGACGCACCACGTCCGCCACGAGCACAAGTACCTCGACGCCCCGCTGGCGGAGCCCCAAGGGTTCCGCTTCGTGCGCGGCGCGCGCCGCGTGGCGCGCACGCTGCGAGAGTTCATCGAGGTGCTCGACTGCGCTCCGTCGGCCGAGCTCGACGAGCACCTGCGTCGCGGCGACTTCTCGCGCTGGGTGTCCGGCGTGTTCCGCGACCGCGCCCTGGCGGATCGGCTGGCGGAGCTGGAGGAGCTCCACCGTCTCGGGCGCCTGGCCGACGTGAACGGGGCCCTGATCCACGCGATCGAGGAGCGCTACCGCCTGGAGCTCGCGCCGGGCTCGCTCCCGCCGGCCTGAAGTGCCACAGGGACCCCCCTGCGGACCGCGGGCGGCGGGCCTACGCAGTGCGGCGCATTCGCCTGCGGCCCGCGAGCGACGACACTGCCGGTGGAGGTCGCGATGAAGGTCCTCACGCGCGAGCGCACGGTTTCCCTGCCCGCGCCCGTCCACGACGGGCGCACGTCCTTCGAGCGCGCCCTGGTGGCGCGCCGCAGCGAGCGCGTCTT
>Ga0315910_10000935_pt1 | contig 27519 bp, 30 predicted proteins | sample EdamamesoilMG_FD_204470 | JGI IMG/M metagenome (GOLD analysis project Ga0315910, IMG submission 204470) | Garden soil microbial communities collected in Santa Monica, California, United States - Edamame soil | ecosystem: Environmental > Terrestrial > Soil > Garden | place: USA: California... | reverse complement strand
GCCCGCGGTGCTGGTAGAACACTTCCTCCCGCGTCAGGCAGATCTTCACCGGGCGCCCGAGCATCAGCGCAGCCTTGGCGACCACCATCTCGTGGTTCGCCGAGTCGCATTTGCCGCCGAAAGCGCCGCCGTTGGGCGTCGCAATCACGCGGATGCGCGCCGCGGACATCTGCAGCACGCGCGCGAGCTGGCGGTGCAGGTAGTGCGGGTTCTGGGTGCTCGAACTCACCAGCAGCTTGCCGTCTCCCTCCACTGTCGCGACCGTTGCCTGCTGCTCCATCGGCAGGTGCGTATTGCCCTGGTAGAAGAACAGGTCCTCGAAGACGTGCGCGGAATTCGCGAGCGCCTCGTCCACGTCGCCGAACTCGTAGGACTGGTTGCGGTGGATGTTGCCCTGCTCGCCGTAGTCGTGGATTCTGGGTTCCGGATTTTGCAGGGCTTCTTCCGGGTCGCTGATGGTTTTGAGTTTTTCATATTCAACTTTTATAAAACCCAGGGCTTCGAAAGCCGTTTGCTCGTCCACCGCAACGACGGCAGCAATCGGGTCGCCTACATGCCGCACGTGGTCGGTCAGCGGGTACTCGTCGAGCGACACGGGCATGATGCCGAAGGGGACCGGAAAGTCCTTGCGCGTGAGCACCAGGTGCACGCCCGGATGCGCCTGCGCCCTGCTCACGTCGATAGATTCCACGAGCGCGTGCGGGTGCGGCGAGCGCAACAGCTTGCAGTGGAGCATGCGCGCCGGCGCCAGGTCGTCGGCGAAACGCAGCGCGCCGGTCACCTTGGCGCGTCCGTCCACGCGCCGGCGCGGCTTGCCTACGACTTCCAAGCGCTTCTTCATGGCTCTCCTACCGCGTGCGACTTGCCGCGTTCTCCGGCACGATTTCCGGCTTGAACCGGAAGAGCTGGGAATCGGCAGGATCGACCGTGATCCGCACCCAATGCGTGTCGGGCCAGCCGAAGGTTTCGACCCGGGTGAAGTTCTCGAAGACCCGTCCGGTTTTCGCACTGTACAGCGGCTTGTCAATGCGGAACAGGTGCGTGTCACCGTGCAGGAAGGCGACCGGCTTGCGGTAGTCCTCCAGCGCCTCGGCGAACGCGCGCACGTAGTCGCCGTACGCGGTGGCCGGCTTGGGCAGAGGCTGGCCCCTGGCGATAAAGGGCAGGAAATAGCGGGTCTTTGCCGCATCCGGCCAGAAGTTCTCGAAACCCGGGTTCGCCTGGGTCAGGATGACGAGGCCGCGCGCGTCGGCCGCAGCGGCGAAAGCCGCCTTCAGCCACGCAAGATTGGCCTGCTTGCGCTCTGCCTGCTCGGCGTCCGTGCGCGCCCCCTGGCCGGTGTTGTCGTTGCTCCCCACGATGTGCAGCGTGACGAAAACGACGTCTCCCATGCGCCAGCGCAGATTCTCGCGAAAGCGGGAAAAGCGCGGATCGGAAGACTGGTTCGCAACGGCGATCGGTCGCTGCCCCAGGCTGAGGCCTTCGGGGTAAAAGCGCGTACGCAGGCGATCGAGCAGGTCCAGCGCGTCCACCTTGCGCGCCTGCAGGGGCGCGCAGTCCGACCAGTCGTTGTCGCCCGGCGTAAGGACGAATGCATGGCGCACGGACTGGAAGGAATCGTAGATCGCCTGGTAGTTCTCCTCCACGCAGGGCATGTCGGCGAGCGACGGATTCCTGTTATAGGGCCTGGCATCGAACTGGAAGTCCCCGATGTGAGCCACAAAGGCGAGGTCGGTCGCATTCAGCGCTGCCAGCGTCCGGCGATATTCGACTGCCTGCGCCCTGGTGTAGGGCATGTCGCCAATCAGCGCAAAATCGAACGCGCTCCCGCCGCCAGGCTGCGAAGCGCATCCGGAGAGCGCGGCAGCGCACAACGCAACCAATGTCCCTCGTATGGTCATAAACCCCCTCCCTTTTTGATGTGTGCGGCGGCCTCGCCACGCAACTGCGCGGCCGCGTGCTCGATCGCCTCGGTGATTTGCAGGTAGCCGGTGCAGCGGCAGAGGTTGCCCGCCGTGGCCTCGCGGATCTCGTCCTTGCTCGCATCCGGCTTTTTATCGAGCAGCGCCTTGGCGGTCATGATCACGCCCGGCGTGCAATAGCCGCACTGCGAGCCGCCGAAGTCGGTGAACGCGGCCTGCAAGGGATGCAGTTCGGCGCCGCGCGCGAGGCCTTCGATGGTCTCGACGCGGCGGCCCTCGCATTCCAGCGCGAGCACCAGGCAGGACAGCACCGGCTCGCCATCGACCAGCACCGTGCAGGCACCGCATTCGCCCAGCTCGCAGCCATGCTTGGTGCCGGTGAGGTCAAGGTCCTCGCGCAGGACTTCGAGCAGGGTCTTGTAAGGCGCGAAGGAGACGCGGGCGTCCTCGCCGTTGACGGCGATCTTCAGGTGTACGCGCTCAGGAACGGCGGCCATGTCGATTGTTTGGACCCCAAACAATCTCTACTTTACTACAATGGCGCGATCACTGGAGGGGGTTCGCGCATGCACAAGCTCAAGGCGGCCGAGTGGCGGCCGCAGCATTTCCGCTGGCAGGTCGCCGACCGGGTGGCGACCATCACGCTCAACCGCCCCGAACGCAAGAACCCCCTCACCTTCGAGAGCTACGCCGAACTGCGCGACACCTTCCGGAACCTGCACCACGCCGGGGACGTGCGCGCCGTGGTGCTTGCCGGCGAAGGCGGCAACTTCTGCTCCGGCGGCGACGTGCACGAGATCATCGGCCCGCTGGTCGCCATGGAGATGCCCGACCTGCTGCGCTTCACGCGCATGACGGGGGACCTGGTGTTGCAGATGCGCACCTGCCCGCAGCCCATCATCGTCGCGGTGGACGGCGTGTGCGCGGGCGCAGGCGCGATCCTGTCGATGGCGGGCGACCTGCGCTACGCCACGCCGGAGGCGAAGACCGCATTCCTGTTCGTGCGCGTCGGCCTGGCCGGCTGCGACATGGGCGCCTGCTCGATCCTGCCACGCATCATCGGTCAGGGACGGGCTTCCGAATTGCTTTACACCGGGAGAGCAATGACGGCGGCTGAAGGACAGGCATGGGGTTACTTCAATGACATCGTCGCCGCCGATAAGCTTCTGGAAAAGGCGCAAACCGTCGCCCGCTCGCTTGCCGAAGGTCCGGCATTCGCGCATGCGATGACCAAGAAATGCCTGCACCAGGAATGGAACCTGTCGATCGAGCAGGCGATCGAGACCGAGGCCGAGGCGCAGGCGATCTGCATGCAGACGAAGGACTTCGAGCGCGCTTACCAGGCGTTCGTCGCCAAGCAAAAGCCCCGGTTCGAAGGCAACTAGGAAAAGGAGGCCCCTCGCATGAGTGCAATCCTGTCTCGCCTGTTCCGTTTGCTCGCGGTGGTCCTGCTGGCCGCCTGCGCGTCCACCGGACCGCACGACGCAACCCCGCCGGTCGTCTTCGTGCACGGCAACGGCGACACCGCCGCCCTCTGGTACCCCACGGTCTGGCGCTTCGAATCGAACGGCTGGCCGCGCGAGCGCCTGTTCGCGGTGGACCTGCCCTACCCCCTGGCGCGCAGCGACGACGCCAAGCCGCAGGATGGGCGCAGCAGTTCCGCCGACAACATGCGCAATCTCGCCGCCGAAGTCGAACGCGTGCGCAAGCTCACCGGCGCGGAAAAGGTCGCGCTCATCGGCAACTCGCGCGGCGGCAACGCGATCCGCGATTACGTCCGCAACGGCGGCGGCGCGAAAACCGTGTCGCACGCGATCCTCGGCGGCACGCCGAACCACGGCGTCTGGTCGGGCGATTACCTGCCCGGCAGCGAATTCAACGGCCGCGGCCCATTCCTTGCCGCACTCAACTCGCCGCAGGGACCGGGTGGCCTGGAAGTCACCCCGGGCGTCGCGTTCCTGACGATTCGCTCCGACCATAACGACAAGTTCACGCAGCCCGACGGACGCTGGATTGGCCAGCCGAAGATGGCGACCAACGTCGGCCACGATGGACCGGCGCTGGTCGGCGCCGAGAATGTCGTGCTGCCCGGGCTCGACCATCGCGAAGTCTCCTACCATCCGCTCGCCTTCGCCCAGAGCTACCGCTTCGTCGCGGGCCGGCCACCGGTGCGAACCGATGTCTCACCCGAGGCGGCTGTCGTACTCGATGGCCGCATCACGGGCTTTCTAGGCGCCAACCAAACCAACCTGCCGCTCCCTGGAGCCGCAATCGAGGTCTATGAAACTTCCTCCCAGACCGGGGAACGCCTCGGACCTGCGGTGCACGCGAAGACTGTGGGCGCGGATGGCCAATGGGGTCCGTTTCGCGCCAAGACAGACGTTCAGTACGAGTTCGTGATCCGTGCGGACGGCTTCGCGCTGACGCACGTCTACCGCGCCCCCTTTCCGCGCTCCTCGAACCTCATCCACTTTCGCCCGGCACGCGTCGCCGATGCCGACAAGGATGCTGCCAGCGTCGTCACGATGACCAGACCGCGCGGCTATTTCGGGCTGGGGCGGGACATCATGAACCTGGATGGCAAGCCTCCGCCCGGCCTGCAGCCAGGCGTGCCGGGCCTGTCTACGGCGAAGCTGAAATTGAATGAACCCGCCCCGCGCAGCATCATCGCGAACTTCAATAACCAGCGCATCGTTGCCCGCTCCTGGCCGCTGAAGGAAAACCGCGTGGTGTTCGCCGAATTCCACGACTAGCGCGCGGCATACCTGAGGAAACAATGAGCGACGACAGCATCGACATCCACACCCACATCGTCCCCGAGAATTTCCCGGCCTACGCCGGCAAGGGCCGCGACGTGCCCTGGCCGGCGATGGCCGAGGCGCACGCCTGCCACCGGCACGTGATGATCTCGGGCAAGGTCTACCGCACCGTCGCCGACGGCAGCTGGAGCGTGCCGCGGCGCATCGAGGCCATGGGCGCGATGCGCGTGGCGCGCCAGGCGCTCTCGCCGATGCCGGAACTGCTGTCGTACTGGCTGCCGCTGGAGGACGGCAAGGCGCTGATCCGCTACCTGAACGAGCAGATCGCAGAAATGGTCTCGCTTGCGCCGGACCGGTTTCTGGGACTAGGAGCCGTTCCGCTTCAAGATGTTGATAGTGGAATTCTTGAATTGCAATACATAAAAAACACTCTCCACTTCCCCGGTGTCGAGATCGCCAGCCACGTCAACGGCGTGTCCATCGGCGATGCGCGTTTCGAGCCGTTCTTCGCCGCGGCCGAAAGCATGGGCGCAGCGATTTTCGTGCACGCGCTGCGCCCGGCCGGGCAGGACCGCATTGTCGGCGCGTTCAGCGAGCAGGCAGTCTGCTTTCCGGGCGACATCGCCCTGGGTGCCGCCTCCCTGATCACGGGCGGCATCGCAGCGCGTCACCCGGCGCTGCGCATCGCCTTCAGCCACGGCGGCGGTGCGCTCGCGATGCTGCTGCCGCGCCTGGTGCACGCCTGGAACGCGCAGCCCAAGGCGAAGGAATCGCTCGCCGAGTCACCGGCCGTCTACGCGAGGCGCTTTTTCTACGACGCGCTTGTGTTCGAGCCGCGGGCCGTGCGCATGGTCATCGACAGCTTCGGCAGCTCGCAAATCTGCGTCGGCAGCGACTACCCGTTCAACATGGGCGATACCGACCCGCTCGGCACGCTTGAGAAAAGCGGGCTGGACGCAACGGTGCTGGACGCCATCCGGTCCGGCAACGCGAAGCGCTTCCTTGGAATCTAGGCGCCGGTTCTGCTACCGCCGCCCGTCATACCAGGGCTGGCATTCCGCTGCATTGCGCAGACTGCGGCGCGGGCGGAGGACGAAGTTACCCATGTAGCTGAGCAGCTCCCGCCAGCTGTACAGCTTCACCTTGCGGTCGCTCGTGAGCAGCGGATGCCGGTGCAGGATGACGATGCGCTTACCCGTCGCGCGAGCCAGGCGCTTCAGGCGCTGGAACAGATCCAGTTCCTCCGATGCGTACAGCTCCCGGCTGAACCCGCCCAGCGATGCGAAGGTGGCGCGTTCGCAGTAGATGAAGGCGCCGGCCGCCCAGCGCGTGACGCGGCTGATGGCGTTCCAGCCCCGGATCGCCGCGCGGAACCCGAGCGTGCCCTCCGGCGCGATCGTGCTGCCGCCAGCCAGCACGCCGCCGACCTCGATGGTTTTCCTCAGGTCTTCGAACAATGCGCGCGTCGGCACGGAGTCCGCGTCGACGAACAGCAGCCACTCTCCCGTGGCTGCCGCCGCGCCCGTGTTGCGCGCGCGCCCGATCTGGTTATGCGGCTCGAACACCACCTGCGCGCCGGAGGCGCGTGCGATCTCCGCGGTCCTGTCGGTGGAATTGTTGTCGCAGACGATGAGCTCCCAGGACCAGGGCCCGTCGAAAGCCTGTGCGGCATCCCGGATGCTCGCCAGCGATGCGGCGAGCAGGCGCTCCTCGTTGAACGCCGGGACGACGACCGAGAGCTTCAGGCGAGGTGCTTCTTGAAGTGCGCGATGGTGCGATCCCACGACAACTTGGCCGCGCCTTCGTTGTAGCGCGGCGTGGAGTTATTGTGGAAGCCGTGCTGCGTGCCGGGATAGGTGAATGCCTCGTAGCTGGCGCCCGCCGCTTTCAATGCGGCCTCATAGGCCGGCCACATGCCGTTGATGCCGGCGTCGGTCTCGGCGAACTGGATCAGCAGCGGCGCCTTGATCTTCGGCACTTCCGCCGTCGCCGCCGCCGCGCCGTAGTACGGCACGCCCGCCTGCATGTCGGCGCCCATCACGGTCGCAAGGAAGTTCGTCGTGCCGCCGCCCCAGCAGAAACCCGTCACGCCGAGCTTGCCGGTGGAGAGCTTGTGCGCCTTCAGGTAGCGCGCGCTATTGAGCATGTCGGTGCGCAGCTTGCCCTGGTCGAGGCCCGCCTGCAGCGAGCGGCCGTCGTCGTCGTTGCCCGGGTAGCCGCCGACCGGAAACAGGCCGTCCGGCGCGAGCGCAAGGAAGCCCTCCACCGCCGCGCGGCGCGCGACATCCTCGATATAGGGATTCAAGCCGCGATTCTCATGGATCACCAGCACGACCGGGAATGGCCCCGCCCCCGCCGGCTGCACGAGATAGCCGCGCATCTGTCCCGAATTGCCGCCCGGCGATGCATAGGTCACGTACTGCGCCTTCATGCGCGGATCCGTGAAGGAAATCGTCTGCGCCTGCGCGTACCTCGGCAGCAGCGCCTGCGCCATCGCCAGGCCACCCGCCACCCGCACCGCCGAGCGCGCCAGGAACTCGCGCCGGTCGATGCGTCCGTGACAGTACTCGTCGTAAAGGTCGAAGACGCGCTGGTCGATCTGCAGTTGGGTGACGGCAACAGGCGCGTTCATTCTCAGGTCCTCAATTTGAAGCGCTGGATTTTCCCAGTCGCGGTTTTCGGCAATTCGCTGGCGAACTCGATCCAGCGCGGATATTTGTAGGGAGCGAGCTTGGATTTGACATAAGTCTGCAGTTCTTCGGTGCTGGCCTGCTTGCCAGGCTTGAGGACGACGTAGGCCTTGGGCTTGATGAGCTTCTGCTCGTCTTCCTGGCCGACCACCGCGGCTTCGAGCACGGCGTCGTGCGACACCAGCGCGGCTTCGACTTCCGCAGGCGATACCCAGATGCCCGACACCTTCAGCATGTCGTCGGTGCGTCCGCCGTAGGCGTAGAAGCCGTCGGCGTCCTGGCTGTACTTGTCGCCGCTGCGCGTCCACTCGCCGACGAAGGTGCTGCGGCTCTTGGCGCGGTTGTTCCAGTAGAGGTTGGCCGCCGTAGGCCCCTTGATGAGGAGTTCGCCCAGTTCGCCCTGCTTCACTTCATTGCCCTGCTCGTCCACCAGCTTGAGCTCGTAGCCCGGCACTGCCTTGCCGGTGGTGCCATGGCGGAAGTCGCCCGGCCGGTTGGAGAGGAAGATATGCAACATCTCAGTGGAGCCGATGCCGTCGAGAATCTCGATGCCGGTCTTGTCCTTGAAGTTCTTGGAAATCTGCGGCGGCAGCGCTTCACCCGCGGAAATGCACGTCCGCAAGCTCAAAGACGTTGCAGAAGGAAAAGCGGGCGAAGCCAGCATCCCGGCGTACAACGTCGGCACGCCGTAGAACATCGTGGGCTTCTTCTCCGTCAAGCGCTTGAACACCGCATCCGGCGTCGGGCGCTCCGCCATCAGCACCGTGGTCGCCCCCGCGACCAGCGGGAAGGACAAGGAGTTGCCCAGGCCGTAGGCGAAGAAGAATTTGGCCGCCGAGAAGCACACGTCCGATTCCGTGATGCCGAGCACGCCCTGCGCATAGAGTTCCGCGGTGATGCGCATGCTGGCGTGCACGTGCACCGTGCCCTTCGGCATGCCGGTCGAGCCCGAGGAGTAGAGCCAGAAGCACGGATCGTCTCGGGTCGTTGGGGCAGTCACCAGGTTGCCGTTACTTTTTTCCAGTATTTCCCTGAAAGGCGAAACAAGAACATGCTTCAAGAACGGCAATTTCGACAGGAACGGATCGAATTGCGGCTTCAGGGCGGGCGAGACGAGCAGCGCCTTGGCGCGGCTGTCCGAGAGCATGTATTCGTATTCCTTCGGCGTCAGCAGCGTGTTGACCGCCACCGGCACGATGCCGGCCTTGATGGCGCCAAGAAAGGCGACCGGCCAGTCGATGGAATCGTGCATCGCGATAAGGATGCGGTCTTCCATGCGCAGGCCAAGGGACAGCAGGTGGTTGCCGAAGCGGTCCACGCGCTCGGCGAGTTCGCCGAAGGTGCATTGGCCGGCGTCGTCGATGTAGGCGAGCTTGCCGGCGCGGCCGGCCTTCAGGTTGCCGCCGACCAGGTCTTCGGCGGCGTTATAGTCGCGGGGGATTTCCATGGCCGGAGATTGTACTGAGGTGCCTAGGTACTGACCGCCACTGCATCTTTCGCCAGCGCCAGCCAGCGCTCGCCCCACTCCACCGCCATCTCCTCGGGCAGCACGCCGGAGGACGCATCATGCTGCACGCGCTCGCCGATGCGCTGGGCGCCGAGCTCGGTCAGCAACTCGTCGAAGCGTTTGCCGCCGAAGTTGAAGGTTTCCGCATAGGTGCGGTCGCCCAGACCGAATACGCCGTAGCGCACCCGCGACAGGTCCGGGCGCTTGGCCTTGAGGTCCTCATAGAGCGCCTTGGCGTTGTCCGGCACGTCGCCCTGGCCGTAAGTCGAGGTAACAATGAGAAAAATTCCCTCGCGATCGAAGACCGAGGCGTCGAGCTTGTCCATGAGCAGGGTCTCGACCTTCAGTTCGCCGTCATCCCAGACGAGCTCAAGTTCCTGCGCGACCAACTGCGCAGTGCCCGTCATGGTTCCGACCAGAAGTGTGAGTCGCATTGACATCCAATATATTGCAGCTTAAAATTTCCGTCAAGCACTATACTTCATGAACGCTCCCCTCTCTCCCGCCCAGCACGAAGCGGCCTACCTCTCCCAGCTCGGCGACCGCGTACGCGCCTGGCGCGCGCAGCACGGCATGACGCGCAAGGCGCTCGCGGCGGCCTCCGGCGTATCCGAGCGCTACCTGGCGCAGCTCGAGGCGGGCCAGGGCAACATCTCCGTGCTGCTGCTGCGCAAGCTCGCGCGCGCCATGGGCGTCGCCGTCGAGACGCTGGTGCGGGAGACGCCGGACGACGCGCCCGCCGCCCAACGCATTGCGCTGCTGGGCCTGCGCGGCGCAGGCAAATCCACACTGGGCGCGAAGCTCGCTGCGGCGCTCGGCCTGCCCTTCATCGAACTCGACCACGAAGTGGAGCGCGAGGCCGGCGCAAAACTGGGCGAGGTCTTCGCCCTGTACGGCCAGGAGGCCTACCGGCGCTTCGAGCGACGTGCGCTCGAGCGCGTCCTGCGCGCGCACGACAGCGCGGTGATCGCCGTCGGCGGCAGCCTGGTCACCGATGCCGATACTTTCCGCCTGCTGCTCGACAACTGCCGCACGGTCTGGCTGCGGGCGAAGCCTGAAGAACACATGAGCCGGGTCATGGCGCAGGGCGACCTGCGTCCCTTCAAGGGCAGGTCGGCCGCCATCGATGAGATCCGCACATTGCTGGCCGACCGCGACCGACTTTACTCCCGCGCCGACCTGACCATCGAAACCTCGGGCAGGTCCCCGAAATCCGCATTGGACGAACTGAAAGCCAGGACAAAGACATGATCAGCTTTGCGACCCAGCCCGACCGCTACAACCATTGGAAGCTCAGTTGCGACGGGCCCGTCGCGACCCTGACCCTTGACATTGCCGAGGACAAGGGCATCGCGCCCGGCTACAAGCTCAAGCTCAATTCCTACGACCTGGGCGTCGACATCGAACTGCACGACGCGGTCAACCGCATCCGCTTCGAGCACCCGGAAGTGAAGACGGTGGTGGTCACCAGCGGCAAGAGCCGCATGTTCTGCTCGGGCGCCAACATCTACATGCTTGGCCTCTCGACCCACGCCTGGAAGGTGAACTTCTGCAAGTTCACCAACGAGACGCGCAACGGCCTGGAGGACTCAAGCCGCCACTCGGGCCTGAAGTTCCTCGCCGCGCTGAACGGCACCACCGCCGGCGGCGGCTACGAACTCGCGCTGGCCTGCGACGAAATCGCCCTGGTCGACGACCGCTCCACCACCGTGAGCCTGCCGGAAGTGCCGCTGCTGGGCGTCCTGCCGGGGACCGGCGGCCTGACGAGGATCGTCGACAAGAGGAAGGTGAGGCGGGATCTTGCTGACGTCTTCTGCACCACCGCCGAGGGCGTGCGCGCGGATCGAGCGAAAGAATGGAAGCTGGTGGACCACGTCGCCAAGCCGCAGCAGTTTGCCGAGTTCGTGAAGGACCGCGCGCTGGAGCTGGCGAAGCAGTCGGACCGTCCGGGTGGCCACGGAATTGTTTTGGGGTTGCTCAAGAAGTCTTTGGTGGACGTGAAGGTTGATTCGGGTTCCCGTACCGCGGAAATTACGGTGAAAGGCCCGACAAGAGAGCAAATTCAAATTCAAAGAAACGATTCCTGGTACCCCCTCCAGCTTGCGCGCGAACTCGACGAAGTGATCCTGAACCTGCGCCACAACCATCTCGACGTGGGGTTGTGGATTTTCAAGACGAAGGGAAGCGTTCAGGAAGCCCTTGAGCTTGATTCAATACTTGAGAAAAACTCGAACGATTGGTTTGTACGTGAAACCATCGGCTACCTGCGTCGCACCCTCGCGCGCCTCGACGTCTCCTCGCGCTCCATGTTCGCGGTCGTCGAGCCCGGCTCCTGCTTCGCGGGCACGCTCGCCGAGCTGCTCTTCGCCGCCGACCGCAGCTTCATGCTGGACGTCGACAACGGGCCGGCCATCGCCTTCTCCCCGCTCAACTTCGGCACCTACCCGATGGTGAACGGGGAATCGAGAATCTCCGCGCACTACTGTGGGGAGGTTCCCGAATTGCCTGCCGGTGAAATACTCGATACGAAGAAAGCAAAACAATTGGGTCTCATCACGTCCACCCCGGATGACATCGACTGGGACGAGGAAGTGCGCATCGCGATCGAGGAGCGCGTCGCACTTTCACCCGACGCGCTCACCGGCATGGAAGCGTCGCTGCGCTTCAGCGGGCGCGAAAACATGCTGACGCGCGTCTTTGGCCGCCTGTCGGCCTGGCAGAACTGGATTTTCATCCGGCCGAACGCGGTCGGCGAGAAAGGCGCCCTCAAGGTCTACGGCACGGGCTCCAAGGCGCTATTCAACTGGGAACGGGTGTAACCATGAGCGGCATCAACTACTCGGAAAAGATTCCGAACAACGTCAACCTGGTGAGCGACCGCACGCTGCAACGTGCGCTGGAGCATTGGCAGCCGAAGTTCATCGACTGGTGGAAAGGCATGGGCCCGACCGATTTCCAGGGCGCCGATGTCTACCTGCGCACCGCGGTGTCGGTGGACGCCGACGGCTGGGCGCAGTACGGCGCGGTCAAGATGCCCGACTACCGCTGGGGCATCTTCCTCGCCGACCCGGTGGCCGAGCGCAAGATCGGCTTCGGCGATGCCATGGGCCAGCCGGCCTGGCAGAGCGTGCCGGGCGAATACCGCTCGACGCTGCGCCGCCTGATCGTCACGCAGGGCGATACCGAGCCCGCCTCCGTCGAGCAACAGCGCCTGCTCGGCCACACCTGCCCTTCGCTATACGACCTGAGGAATCTCTTCCAGATCAACGTTGAGGAAGGCCGCCACCTGTGGGCGATGGTCTACCTGCTGCACGCCCACTTCGGCCGCGACGGCCGCGAGGAGGCCGAGGAGCTGCTGGCGCGGCATTCGGGCGACGCCGACAAGCCGCGTATCCTGACCACCTTCAACGAGCCGATCGGCGACTGGCTGTCCCTGTACTGCTTCACCTACTTCACCGACCGCGACGGCAAGTACCAGCTGAAAAGCCTGGCCGAATCCGGTTTCGATCCGCTGTCGCGCACCTGCCGCTTCATGCTGACCGAGGAAGCGCACCACATGTTCGTGGGCGTAACCGGCATCGGCCGCGTGGTGAAGCGCACGCTGGACGTGATGAAGGAGCTCAAGACGGACGACCCGGCGAAGATCCGCGCGCACGGCGCGGTGGACCTGCCGCTGCTGCAGAAATACCTCAACTTCTGGTGCTCTTCCTCGCTGGACCTCTTCGGCTCAGAGATTTCCTCCAACTCAGCGGCCAATTTCGCCAACGGCCTGAAGGGAAGGCCCGACGAAACAACTTATGACGATCACGTTCTCAGGGAAAAAACGTTTGAACTGAAAACCCCCAAGGGAAGCGAAAGCGTCCCCATGCTGAACGCGCTCAATGAAGTCATGCGCGAGTCCTACCTCAAGGATTGCGAGATCGGCCTGAAGCGCTGGAACCGCAACATCGAGCGCGCGGGCTTTCCGGGCCTGGCGCTCAAGCTGCCCTCCTCGCGCTTTCGCCGCTCGATTGGCGCCTGGGCCGGGCAGCCCGTGACGCCCGAGGGGGCTTTTGTTGAAGAAGATTTCTATGAGAAAAATCTCGATAACTGGATCCCCTCGCCCGGCGACCGCGCTTTCGTGCAGTCGCTGATGCAGCGGGTGGTCGAACCCGGCAAGATCGCGGGCTGGGTGGCGCCGCCCGACCGCGGCATTAACAACCTCCCGGTGGAGTACGAGTACGTCAAGCTTCACTGACGCCGAGCGCGCCGCCTTCCTGAACCGGATGCTCGAGACCGAGCGCGCCGGGGCACGCGCGCTTTTGATCTTTCTCGATGATTTCCCCCGGAAGTCCCCCGAGTGGGCGACTTTGCGCCGGGTGCAGGCCGACGAAGCGCATAACTGCGCGCTGATCGGCCGCCTGCTGGATGCGGCCGGCGTCGCGCACAGCCACGCGACCGGGGAGTTCTACGACAAGGCGATCGGGGTGCGCGGACAGCGCGCGCGCATCGAAATCCTGGTACGCGGCCTGCGGTGGGCCGTCCGGCGCTTCGACGAGGCGCTGCCCCGCCTGCAAGGCGAGCCGAAGGCGCAGTTCGCGCGCATGCGCGAAACCCACCTGCGCAGCATCGCCGCCTGCGAAGCGATCGCGGGTAAGATTCCCCCCGCATGACCAACATCGGCCGCCTGCGCAGCTTCGTGCAGGACATGACCCGCGCGGTGGCGAGCCACGGCGCCGACGAGCCGCGCATGCTGGACGAGGGCGAGCGGCTGCTGAAGGGCCTGATTGCGAAAGACGACTGGCTGCCGCCGGAGTACGCGGCGCCGTCGAAGGACTCCTACCGCCAGTACCTGCTGTACTGCGATCCGCTCGAGCGCTTCTCGGTCGCGAGCTTCGTCTGGATGCCGGGGCACCGCACGCCGATCCACGACCATACGGTCTGGGGCCTGGTCGGAGTCATGAGGGGGCAGGAATGTTGTGAAGAATTTGATTCTTCAATTAAAAAAACAAAAACCCATTACTCGAACCCCGGAGAAGTCGATCGCGTATCGCCGAGCATTGGCGATGTTCACGTGGTCTCCAACGCGGGCACCGAAACCGCGCTGAGCATCCATGTCTACGGCGCCAACATCGGCGCGGTGCGCCGCCATACCTACGATCCGGCGACCGGCGCGCCCAGGGAATTCATCTCCGGGTACCACAACACGGCGCTGCCGAACCTGTGGGACCGCTCGAAGGACGCTCGCGCCTGACGCTCGCGTGGGGAGTAGTCCTGGCCGCCGCCTGCGTGCTCTGGGCGCTGCCTGCGGGCGCCTGCGACGTGCCGGACGAGGGCGGCAACACGCCCTGGCGCCGCGCGGTGGCGAAGGTCCGCTATCTGCCGGAAATCGAGGCCTGGGCGGACTCCAAGTCGCGCGAAGGTGCGACCGTGCAATACGTCGTATCCCTGGACGCGCCCCGGCAACTGGCGGGACGCTGCTGGTGGCCGGTCGAAGTGCGCGCCGGCGGCAAACTGTGGAAGCGGTTCCTCGTGACGCCCGACGGCAGCGCGCTGCGCGAGGACAGGCCGGGCCACTGACGGAACGGCAGTCCTTACTGCCCGCCGTGGCTGCGCAGCATCATCCCCAGCGTGTGGTAGTTCGCGGCGATGGCAAGGCCCAGCGGCGTCGCGCCGCTCGGGCTCTTCGCATTGACGTCGGCGCCTTTCCGGATCAGGTACTCGGCGATTTCCGTGCGACGGTACAGAACCGCAGTGTGCAGCGGCGTGGTGCCGCTCTTGGTGCGGCTGTTGACATCGGCGCCGCGCTGGACGAGCAGCGCTACCAGCGGCATTTCGCCTTTCATCACCGCGTAATGCAGCGCGGTGGCGCCGGCGCCCGGGTCCTTCGCCTCCACGTCCTGCCCCGCCTCGATCATCCTGATCGCGGCCGCGTAATCGCCCTTGCCGATCGCGCTGTGCAGGCTCTGGGTGGCGGACGCGCTCGGGGTCGCCACGACGGCCTGCGGCACCGTCCCGGCGGGCGTGGGCGCGGTCGCGGCAGGCGGCTCGGCGTCACGTGCGGGGGCGTCTTTGGGGGCCGGGCTGGCCTGCGCCGGGACGGAGTCCGGCCTTTCCGGCAGGTCGCCCTCGCGCACCGGCTTCGTGTCGCCGAATATGGACTGGAAGAAACCGCGAATCGCGCCGCCTATGCGCTCGTGCAGCGGCATCTCCTGCGACTCGCCCTGCCCCTCCTGCTTCTGCGCATCCTGTTGCTGGGCATGCGCCGCGGGCACCGCCGCTGCCAGCGCGACGAGCGCGGCCATGAACATCGCGGCGACCCAAAGCTCCCTGCGCATGAGCGACCTCCCCCATTTCCTGCCCGCGGGATCTTACCCCGGCGGGCCTCGCTTACATCCCCATGGGTAATAATAGCGCCTGAATGAAGCTTCTTTTCGACCTGTTTCCGGTCATTCTGTTCTTTATCGCCTTCAAGCTGGCCGACATCTATGTCGCGACGGCAGTGGCGATTGGCGCGACTTTCCTGCAGATCGGCCTGCTCGCGCTGCTCAAGCGCAGGATCGAGCCGATGCTCTGGATCAGCCTGGCGATCATCGTGGTGTTCGGCGGCGCGACGCTGGCGCTGCGCGACGAAACCTTCATCAAGTGGAAACCCACCGTGCTGTACTGGCTGTTCGGCGCGGTCCTGGCCGGCGCCGCGTTGTTCGGCCGCAACCTGATGCGTTCGATGATGGGGGCCCAGGTGCAGCTGCCGGACCTGGTGTGGACGAAGCTCAACTGGAGCTGGGTCGGCTTCTTCGCATTCATGGGCGTCGCCAACCTGCTGGTCGCCTTCAATTTCTCCACCGACCAGTGGGTGAATTTCAAGCTGTTCGGCGCCACCGGGTTGATGCTCGTATTCGTCATCGCCCAGGCCCTGTATCTCGCGCGCCACATGCAGGAGGAAAAGCCCGGGGAAGAAAAGCCGTGAACATCGCCGAGGAAATCCGCCGGCGCCTGGCCGTGCTGGCGCCGGCGCGCATCGAACTGGTCGATGACAGCGCCAAGCATGCCGGCCATGCCGGCGCGGCGCCGGGCGGCAATACGCACTGGAACCTGACCATCGTGTCGGCGGCGTTCACGGGCAAGGCGACCGTCGCGCGCCACCGGATGGTCTACGCCGCGCTCGGCGAAATGATGCAGCATCCCATTCACGCGCTCGCGATCCGCGCTCACGCGCCCGGCGAGCCGGGCGCAGCTTCGAATCCCGACAAATCTGACGCATAATTACGCCTCGCCTTCGAAAGGACAGGAATGAAAAATCTGCTTCTCGCACTCGCGGCGCTCCTGCCGCTGCAGGCTTTCGCGCAGGCTCCGACCAAGCCCGCCGCGACGCCGGCCCCCGCCGCGGCCGCTGCTTCCGCCACCGGTCCGCTGGCCACCGTCAACGGCGTGGCGATACCGCGCCAGCGTCTCGAGATCGTGCTGCGCCAGCAGACCGCGCGCGGCGCCACCGAAAGCGACCAGCTGCGCGCGCAGCTGCGTGAAGCGCTGATCAACAACGAGGTGCTGTTCCAGGAAGGCAACCGCAACGGCACCGCGAAAAAACCGGAGGTGCTGCAGCAGGTCGACCTTTCGCGTCAGGAAGTGATCGCGAACGCGGTGATCAACGAGTTCCTGCGCGCCAATCCGGTGTCCGATGCCGACATCCAGAAGGAGTATGACCGCGCCAAAGCGCAGACCGGGGACCGCGAATACCACGCGCGCCATATCCTGGTCGCTAACGAAGCGGACGCCAAGATCGTCCTCGCAGACCTGAAGAAGGGCATGAAGTTCGACGAAATCGCGCAGAAGCGCTCGATGGACGAAGGCACCCGGGCCAAGGGCGGAGACCTGGACTGGAATGTGCCCAGCAACTTCGACAAGGCGTTCGCCGATGCGCTGGTCAAGCTCGAAAAGGGCAAGCTCACCGAGGCGCCCGTGCGCACGCGCTTCGGCTACCACGTCATCCTGCTCGAGGACGTGCGCCCGGTGAACTTTCCGCCGTTGGCCCAGGTCAGGCAGCAGGTGTCGCAGCGCATCGTCACGCAGAAAATCGAGGCGATGCTGCGCGACCTGCGTGCCAAAGCGAAAATAGAGTAACGGGCGGCTGGCGCGACGTGCGGCCGGTATTGCCCAGCCCGCGGCCCGAAAGGGTCGCTCTCGGCGGCCGCTACGCGCGCCTTGAGCCGCTGAGTGCGGCGCACGCCGCGGACCTGTTCGAGGCGTCCACGGGGGCCGGCGCGCAAGAGCGCTTCGCCTACCTGTTCGACGTACCCCCGGCTTCGCCCGCCGACATGTCGGCGTGGATCGCGAAGGCCGGCGCCGGCGACGATCCGCTGTTTTCCGCGGTCATCGACCAGGCGAGCGGCCGGGCCACCGGCCGCCAGGCGCTGATGCGCATCACGCCCGAGCACGGCGTGATCGAGATCGGCAACATCCTGTGGGGGCCCGCGATTGCGCGCACCCGCGTCGCCACCGAGGCGCTCTACCTGGCCGCGCGCCACGTGTTCGAGGACCTCGGTTACCGGCGCTTCGAGTGGAAATGCAACGACCTGAACGAACCGTCGAAAGCCGCCGCGCGGCGCTTCGGGTTCTCCTACGAGGGCCTGTTCCGCCAGCACATGTGGGTCAAGGACGCCAACCGGGATACCGCGTGGTTCGCGATGCTCGACAGCGAGTGGCCGCGCCTGCGGCGCGAATACGACCGCTGGCTGGATCCGGCCAATTTCGACGCCGCGGGCAAGCAGCGCTCCAGGCTACAGGTGCTGTAAGGCCGCCGCGCGCCGCGCGACTGACTGGGACATAGGAGCCAGCACATGAAGATACTCATTCTCGCCTTGGCCTTGCTGATCCCGGCGACGGCCCAACCGCAGGCCACGCTGTCGACCGCGACCTTCGCCGCCGGCTGCTTCTGGTGCAGCGAGGAAGCCTTCGAGAAAGTGCCGGGCGTGGTGTCGGTCGTCTCCGGCTACGCCGACGGCAAGACGAAGAATCCGACCTACGAACAGGTCTCCTCCGGCGGGACCGGCCACACCGAGGTGGTGGAGGTGAAGTTCGACCCCTCGAAGGTGAGCTACGAGAAGCTGCTGGACGTGTTCTGGGTCAACCACGACCCGACCTACGTGGACCGCCAGTTCTGCGACCAGGGCTCGCAGTACCGGCCCGGCATCTACTGGCACGACGAGGAGCAGCGCAGGCTCGCCGAGGCGTCGAAGGCGAAGTACGAAAGGCTGAAAACGTTCAAACAGCCCATCGTCACGCCGATCGTCAAGGCGTCGCAATTCTGGCCCGCCGAGGAATACCACCAGGACTACTACAAGAAAAATCCGGTGCGCTACAAGGTCTACTCCACCGGCTGCGGCCGCTACAGCCGGCTGGACGAGCTCTGGGGCAAGCTGCGCAAGTAGATCTACTGCACCATCGCGCCGTTCGGCAGCGCGTAGAGGGCATCGAGCGTCAGGAAGTCCCGCGCTGACGGGCTGCCCGGCGAGTTGTTGAGCGTCGGAAACATGATGTCGGACTCCCGGTCGCTGTGCCACATGATGCCCAGCGCGTGGCCCATTTCGTGCGATGCCACGTCCCGCACTCGCGCGAGCAGCGCCTCCTGCGGCATGCTGCCCTTCGGCGGGACGACGACGCCGATGCCATCGACCGCGTAGGACAAGCGCTTGCCGTTGATCTCCCATCGCGGGTTGGCGATGCCTGCAGCACCGAAGATGCCTTCGCTCCACACGACGCCGATGTCCCAGCGGAACGTCGGCCCCGTCTGGATCACCAACGGGAATGGATGGTTGTCCCACTGCATCACGCCCTCGATGGCCGCCGCCTGGACCCGCTTGGCATCTTCTCCCTTGACGAAATCGGGGAGCTGAACCCGCACGCGAAGCTTGCCCTTGTCGAGCGGCCATCGCACAACCTGGAATGGCATCCGGTGGTTGCAGAGGTACCCCGCGCCCCGGCACACATCCTTGGCATCCAGCGTCTCGCCCACGCCCTGCTCCAGCGCAGGATCGGGACACGCGAGCGCCCCGGGCGTGCCACACGCCGGCCGGAAACCGAACCAGTAAACCGCCAATCCGACGGCGGCTAGAAAAACGACCGTCTTCACATTCGCGCCTAACGCAGAGGCAATCGGCGACTTGCGAAAGGTGGGAGCGAAGCGACCGTACGCCGTATGGCGTCCGTGTTGAACGAAATATTAGACATTAGGCTTGCCGAGGTTGAGTGGAATCATCGCCCACTCGTTCATCCTCTTTTCGTGCATCACGCCATTTAGCTTCACTAAGGCCGAGCCCATTGACTTGATTTCTACTATGAAAGGAAATCCCGGAACGGTACCTTTTTCCACTCCAATAATTTGTGCGTTGTGCGTGCTTCCGTCACTCAACTTAATTCCAGTCTGGAACCCAGAGTTGAAAAAGTTACCGGACTTATACTGAAACGCGACCTCCCCCTCTAGATTACTCACCAGAAACATGAAATTTGACACCGGTTCCATATAGTGCTCGGCGCGGCACTGGACCATCGTGGCGCTGCCTTCTTCATACACATAAGCTCTCAGATTTGAGAACTGTTGCGGTCCTGGAGAAAAAGTATTCCGCCCCTCGGCAACATCGACAATTTGCCGTAACGCAACTTCAAGCCCTTGCCCAAAAACATCGATATACAGACTTTGCAGCAGAATTGGAGGCATTAGGCAGTCGTCCAGCTTCACTGGGATAATTCGTGAGTCACCTCGAGCGGACTTCATTACCGCGTTTTGCCACTCAAGCTTCACCATGTTGCTCTGGAGGCTGTTCTTAGAGACAAAGAATAGGAACAGCCTGCAGTTAGCGAGCGCAGCATTCATTTTGTCGATGATGCCGTCGCCAGGCTGAATGGACCAGGAGTCGTAGAACACCTTATCTTGCCCAAAGATGTCCCGTAGTCGGACTGCCACTTGCTCCACGAGCACTTTGTCTTTGTGATTGTGCGAGAGGAATATCAAACCGTCTCCTGATGTCTAACGTGGAGGTCACTGGCACTGCGCGACTTTAACGCGCAGCGCCTGGTGGACCGCAGAGTTAGAACACGCCGGATAGAGTGTTTCAATCATCTTCAGAGATCAATTGCTTGGATTTAGAGCCACAGCTAGGGCAGGTTGCACTAAAGCCTGGCAGTCCAAGGTACTCGTCTGGAATGGGCAACACATGGAAGCTCGTATCTGTACAGTTATTGCAATACTGATGGTCACAGTCCTCGCATTGAAGGAGGACAAAATACTCTTTGCTGCAAGAAGGGCACTCTTTTGCCATGACATATTCCTTTTTCTAACGTCCGCGATGACGCGCAATGATTGGCACCTGGAGCGGCGTTGCAAAATTTTCGCTGTCGATCGCGTGGTTAGGCAGCACTGCTTCCTTCACTTGTAGCCGCGCTGCTGCTGTAGGTTCGCATCGCACGTTGGACAAATGAGGCGAGTATTTTCCGAGGTGTAGCCCTTCATTGCCTCGCGACGGTCAAGGACAGCGTATTTTGCGGGCAACGTCTTAGAGCACTCGGGACACTTGTTGCTTTGAGCGCCACGGAGAAACGCCTTCAATTTCGCGCGCTCCCCAGGTTTACTGCGCTCGTCGTACGTGAGTTCCTTCGAAAGCTTTCGACGAAGCGCCCAGTGAAGCTCTGCGTCTCCCTTGGCAAGCCGTATGAGCTTCTCGCGGACCTCCGCCATCAATGGACGAAAAAGCGTTTCCAGTTCGCTTGACGTCAAATTTCGGTTCGGCATGTGGTGCTGTCCACCTAGTATTGGATGACTTTACAGCAGCGTGTCTTTCGAATGAGATTAGTTGACAGCAGATTGTCAGTCCACAAGACAGACTGATAAACGGACACCACTTCGAAATGACGCGCGTTGTTTCAAAGGCGGTCGTTCACGCTAGTCGTACCTGCCGAGGCGCAGCACGGTCGTTCCGGGCTTCACGTGTGCAAGGGAAGGCATAACCATCACGCAGTTGTCGTAGGGCGTTTCCCATACCCGGTCGCCGTCGGTAGCGACGACGGTGCCCTTCTTCGGCACCACTTCCAGGCCCTTGAACATGTAGGGGAACCTGAAGTCCATGGTCTGCGCCACTACCGCCTCGGTGACGCGGATCAGCCGTTGCGCCAGGGGCGGGGTCAGCCGGTAATGCGGGCGGCAGACCGATTCGGGCACGCAGCCCGTCGCGGCGAGGAAGCGAAACGTCGTGTCGACCGCCACGTCGGCCGAGCTCTTTTCCCAGTGCTGTCCGCACTCGATCAGGACCGCGGTCTTCGGGCTGGCCGGGTCGTTGAACGCGCCGCGCTCGATCATGCGCAGGCCGGCGGGATGGCCGGTGTCGATCAGCAGGTCGGCAGGCACGCCGATGCGGCGCGAAAAGGCGGCGCTTTTCTCGCTTTTGGCGCAGACCATGATCGGCCGGCAGGGCTCGTGCATGGAATGCAGGTCGAGCAGGAAATCGGCGGCGTCCACGAAGGGCCGCAGCGCGCGTGCGCGGCGCAGTTCGGCGGAATCGCGCGGTCCGTCCAGCGCCTCGTCGCTCCAGACGCGGTTGTAGTCCTCGTCGAGGTAGCGCGACCGGTCGGGGTCGTTGAAATCGAATCGAGCGAAGGCCGCGACATTTGCGAAGGCGAGAGTCAGTTTTCCTTTACTTGGAAAAATCTTCAGAGAAAAAAACCGGTCAAGAGCAATCGCACCGCAGAATTCGTTGCCGTGCGTCAGCGCCTGGATCATCACGTTCGGCCCCGGCTTGCCGGAATCGAGCTGGTGCACGTAGTCGACGCCGGTGTTGCCCTTCTGGTAGCGGGAAATATCGGGCGGCGAAAGTTCGATGGGATGGTTCAAATGAAGGTCTTTATTTCCGCAAGCAGGCTGGCAAGATTTTTCTGCAAGGACGCAAACCCAGCCGCCTTCTGCAGCGTCCTTTCGTCCATGTAGAGCCGCTTGTTGATCTCGATCTGCAGGCTGTGGCGGCCGGCCGCAGGATCGGAATAGGCGCGCACCAGCTCCACGCCCTTGTACGGATCGTTGACCTTGACCTCGTAGTCCATGCCGGCAAGCGTCGATCGCACGAATTCGGTGAAGCGCGGGTCGCAGCTCGTCCCGTCCCGGTCGCCGAGCACGAAGTCCGCGCGCACCGCCCCCTCGCCGTCCTCGCTCTGCTTGCCCGCGACCGCGCGCATCGAGTGACAATTGATATGGTAGGACCTGCCGAATTTCCTGAACGTGCTCTGAATTAAATCCTGTATCGCCGCGTGATACGGCAAGTGAAAACCCTGGATGCGTTGCAGGACTTTTTCCACCCCCAGTTTCTTCGCATAGATCGGCCGGCCGTCTTCCAGCGTGCGCCAGATCAGCGCCTTGCCGGTCTTCGCCTTGCCGCTTGGGCGGTATTCGCCCGGCCAGTGGCCCTCGATCAAATCAAGGTCGATGTCGCCCACGTGCCGGTTCGGATCGAGGTAGGTGCGCGGCCAGAGTGCCGCAAGCAGCGGCACGCCCAGCTCCGGCCCGGCGGCGTAGAGCTCGTCCACGTAGCAGTCCTCGCCTTCGCGCAGTTCGGCCTCGCTGACCGCGGCGCCGAAGTCGTCCGGAAAGGCGTGGCCGGAATGCGGCGAATCGAGCACCAGCGGGATCGCCGCCGCCGCGGGGCCGCGGATCTCCAGCGGCGTCATTTCGGCGCCCACCAGGTCAGCAGCCAGTAGTACTCGAGCAGTTCGACGTTGGCGCCCCAGCCATGACGAACCGTGCGCTGGATCAGCTCGCTCTCATTCGGGAAGTTCTTTAAAACTTCGTGCGTCACACCGTCGTCCTGCTTGCGCGCCTGGTAGTCGTTACCCTGCGCGTCGCGACGGCTGACCGGCGTGCTCGAGCCCGGCACATATCGGTTGTCGAAGAACGCCATCAGCGCACCCGGCGCGACGGCCGCAGTCGCGCGCTTGAGAAACGGGTCCAGCTCGTCCAGCCTGACGTGCGACCACCAGTGGCCCGCGAAAAGCGCGTCGTGCCGGCGACCAAAGTCCGGAATGTCGAACACGCTGCCGCGAACGAATTTCACCTTGCTTGCATTCCTCTTCGAGCGGGCGATCTCGAGCATTTCCTCGTTGATGTCGACGGCCGTCACCTCCGCCGCGCCCTCGGCGATGATGTCGGTCCAGTAGCCCGTCCCGCAGGCAAGCTCGAGCACGCGCTTGCCCGCGAATAATTTGCGAATTCGCGCGCGCAAGCTCTCGAGATTCGCCTGCCGTTCGGGTTTTGCGTAGATGCGCTCGTACTTGGCCGCGATCTGCGCGTAGTAATCGGCGAGCTTATCCATCGTTCAGGTGGCAGGCGGCCATTCGGCCGGGCGCGACTTCGCGCAGCAACGGGACCTCCGTCGTACAACGCGCCATGGCGCGCGGGCAGCGCGGGTGGAAATGGCAGCCGGCGGGCGGATTGAGCGGGCTGGGGACGTCGCCCTGCAGGACCATGCGCTTGCGCTTCAGGGACGGATCCGGGATCGGCACCGCCGAGAGCAGCGCCTCGGTATACGGGTGCCGCGGCGAGGTGTACAGCTCCCGCGCCGGGGCCACCTCCACGATGCGGCCGAGGTACATCACCGCGATGCGGTCGCTGATGTGCTCGACCACCGACAGGTCGTGCGCGACAAACAGGTAGGTCAGCCCGAACTGCGCCTGCAGGTCCTCGAGCAGGTTGATGACCTGCGCCTGGATGGAGACGTCGAGCGCCGATACCGGCTCGTCGCAGATGATGAGCTTGGGCGATACCGCCAGCGCACGCGCAATGCCGATCCGCTGGCGCTGGCCGCCGGAAAATTCGTGCGGGTAGCGCCGTGCGTGGTCCGGATGCAGGCCGACGATGCGCAACAGCTCCATCACCCGCGCCTCGTGCTCTTGCCGCGTTTTCGCCAGCTTGTGGATCACCAGCGCCTCGCCGATGATCGCGCCCACCGTCATGCGTGGGTTGAGCGAGGCATAGGGGTCCTGGAAGATGATCTGCATGTCGCGCGCCGCACTGCGCAGTTGCACGCGGTCCATCGCGGTGACCTCTCTGCCCTCGAACCAGACTTCGCCCGAGGTCGGCTCGATCAGCCGCAGCACGCAACGGCCGGTGGTGGATTTCCCGCAGCCGGATTCGCCCACCAGCCCCAGCGTCTCGCCCGGCGCGATGAAAAACGAGACGCCGTTCACCGCGTGCACCTGGTCCACTTCGCGCGACAGGAACCCGCCCCGCACCGGGAAGTGCTTGACCAGGTTGCGCACGTCGAGCAACGGGCGTTGCTCGGACATGGCGGCGCTCATGCGAGGATGCAGGCCGCGCGGTGCCGCACGCCCACTTCGCGCAGCAACGGGGTGGCGGCGGTGCATTCCGGCCTGGCTTGGGCGCAACGCGGCGCGAAGCGGCAACCCTCGGGCGGATTCACCAGGCTGGGCACCACCCCGGGGATCGCTTCCAGGCGCTTGTGCGTGAGGGCGGCGGTATCCACGCGCGGGATCGAGCGGATCAGCCCCTGGGTGTAGGGGTGACGCGGCGCGCGGAACAGTTCCTCGACCGGCGCCTCCTCCACCACCTTGCCGGCGTACATGACCACCACGCGCTGCGCGCTCTCGGCGATCACGCCCATCGCATGCGTGATCAGCATCACCGCCATGCCCAGGCGCTCCTTCAGTTCGGCGAGCAGTTCGAGGATCTGCGCCTGGATGGTCACATCCAGGGCCGTCGTGGGCTCGTCCGCGATCAGCAGCTTGGGATTGCACGAAAGCGCCATCGCGATCATCACGCGCTGGCGCATCCCGCCGCTGAATTGATGCGGGTAGTCGCCCAGGCGCCGCCGCGCGTTGGGAATCTTCACCAGCTCCAGCATTTCCACGGTTCTCGCCAGCGCCGCCTTGCGCGACAGGCCCTCGTGCAGGCGCAGCACCTCGGCGATCTGCTCGCCGATGCTGAACACCGGATTGAGCGAGGTCATCGGCTCCTGGAAGATCACGGCGATCTCCTTCGCGCGCAGCGGGCGCAGTTCCTCGCTGGTCAGCGGCACGAGGTCCCGCCCCTGCCAGAGGATGCGTCCGGCGACGATCCGCCCGGGCGGCATGGCGATCAGCTTGACCACCGTCAGCGCGGTGACGGTCTTGCCCGAGCCGGATTCGCCGACCACGCCCAGCGTCTCGCCGCGGTCCACCGAAAGGTCGACGCCGTCCACCGCGTGCACCATGCCGTCGTCAGTGGCGAAATGCGTCTTCAGCCCCTCGATCCTGAGCAGCGGCTCGACCATCGCCTAGATCACCCGGCGTGGGTCGAGCGCATCGCGCAGCCCGTCGCCCATGTAGCTGATGGAGAGCACGGTGAGGAAGATCGCCCCGCCCGGTATCAGCGCCCAGTGCGGCGCCACGTCGAGGTAGTCCTTGGCGTCGTAGAGCTGGCGCCCCCAGCTGGGGATGTCGGGCGGGAACCCCATGCCGAGGAACGACAGCGTGGATTCGAAAATGATCGCCGCGGCGACATCGATGGTGGCGGCGACGATCACCGGGCCCAGGGCATTGGGCAGGATGTGGCGCACCACCTGGCGCGTGGGCGAAGCGCCCAGGGCGCGCGCAGCCTCGACGAACTCCTTTTCGCGCAGCGACAGGAACTGCGCCCGCACCAGGCGTGCGGCCGGCATCCAGCGGAAAGCGCCGATCACGGCGACGATGATCAGGAAGATGCCCAGTTCCGGCCCCACGAGCTTTTTCATCGAGTCGCGGAAGAGGTAAATGATGAGCAGCAGCAGCGGCAACTGCGGCAACGACAGGAAAAGGTCCGTCACCCACATCAGCGCCGCATCGACCCAGCCGCGCGAGATTCCCGCGACCGCGCCGATCACCACGCCGACCAGGATCGCGATCAGCATCGAGGCAACCCCGACGGCGAGCGAGATCCGTCCGCCGTAGAGCATCCGTGCGAGCAGGTCCTGTCCGAGGTCGTCGGTGCCCAGCGGGTGCGCGAGCGACGGTCCCTTCAGCTTCGCGGCGAAGTCGATCGCGTTGATCGGCACGTTCCAGAGCCAGGGCCCCAGCAGTACGGCCAGCGCCATGAAAGCCAGGAGCGCAGCACCCACAAGCGCAAGGCGGTGGCGCTTGAAGCGGCGCCAGGCCTCCGCCCAGGGCGACAGGCCCGCGCGCAGCGGCGCCGCGGCCTCACCAGGAGGGGGCGACGGGGGAACCTGGGTTCCCCTGTTCCTAGTGGTAAGCGATGCGGGGATCGAGCCAGCCATAGAGGATGTCGGCGATCAGGTTGCACAGGATGACGAGGATGGACAGCACGAAGGTGACCGCCATGATCACCGGCGTGTCGTTGGCAAGGATGGCGCTGATGAGCAGCGAGCCGATGCCCGGAACGCGAAAGATCTGCTCGGTGACGATGGCGCCGCCGAACACCGCCGGCATCTGCAGCGCGACCAGCGTCACCACCGGGATCAGCGCGTTGCGCACCACGTGCTTGACGACCACGACACGTTCGGCGAGGCCCTTGGAGCGCGCCGTCGTGACGTAGTCGAGGCGGATGACGTCGAGCACCGACGAGCGGACGTAGCGCGTCCAGGCGGCGCCCTGGAACAGGCCCAGCACCAGCACCGGCATGATCGATTGCTTGATGTGCGCCCAGATCCACGGCCACCCGGACCCCGGGATATCCGCGCGGTAGACGAAAGGCAGCCAGTCGAGGTGGATGCTGAACAACAGGATCAGCAGCAGGCCCGTGAAGAAAGTGGGCAGCGCGTAACCGGCGAAGGCGATCGTGCTCGCGATCTGGTCGAAGATCGAATAGGGGCGCGTCGCCGCGTACACGCCCACCGGCAGCGCGACCAGCAGCGCGAGGAGTTGCGAGGCGCCGATCACCACCAGCGTGACCGGCAGGCGCTGCAGGATCAGCGTGTCGACATCCACCCGGCTCGAGAAGGAGAAACCCCAGTCGCCCCGGAGCATGGACCCGGACCAGCGCAGGTAGCGCGTGACGACCGGGTCATCGAGGCCGAACTGCGCGCGCAGGTTGGCGCGAATTTCGGGCGGCACGTTGGGATTGGCGGCGAGCTCCTCGAACGGGTCGCCGGGGGCGAGCGCGAGCACCGTGAACAGCAGAATGCTGATGCCGATGACGCTGGGGACGGCGATCGCCAGCTTGCGCAGGAAATACCGCCACATCGCCGGCTAGCCGCTGCGCTGGAATCTAGGATGGGGCACGGGGGAACCTAGGTTCCCCTGTACCTCAAGCATCCTTGTACCAGTCCCTAAGGTTCCAGAGGTCGTTATCCCATCCCGAGAGCGGCGCCTGCAGCTTGTGCACCGCTGCGGAAACCCGCGGGCGGTAAGCGATCGGAATCACCACCCGGTTCTCGATCACCAGGTCGTTCATGCGCACGAACATCGCCGCCCGCTTGACCGGATCGAGCTCGCCTTCGGCGGCGCGGAAGGTCTTGTCGTACTCGTCGTTCTTCCAGCGGGTGATGTTGCGCCCTTGCCACTTGTTGTCCTTGCTCGCCGCCTCCCAGGAGCAGAACTGATTCATGAACCGCTCCGGGTCCGGCTGCGGCATGGTGGTGGTGTACATCTGCATGTCGGCGTAGAACTTGGTGTAGGTGTCCGGATTGGCGACGTCC
>Ga0315910_10000934_pt1 | contig 27523 bp, 30 predicted proteins | sample EdamamesoilMG_FD_204470 | JGI IMG/M metagenome (GOLD analysis project Ga0315910, IMG submission 204470) | Garden soil microbial communities collected in Santa Monica, California, United States - Edamame soil | ecosystem: Environmental > Terrestrial > Soil > Garden | place: USA: California... | reverse complement strand
CCTCGGCATGTTCGTCGACGGCGTGGCGATGATCCTGCTCACCGTGCCGGTCATCTTCCCGGTCGCCTACGCGATGAAGATCGACCCGGTGGCCCTCGGCATCATGCTCACGTTGAACATCGAGATGGGCGTGGTCACCCCGCCGGTGGGCCTGAACCTGTTCGCCGTGAGCGGGACCTCCAAGATCTCGCTTCAGGACGTGGTGAAGGGGACGATTCCCTTTTTCATCGGCGATGGCCTCGTCCTGCTGGGGGTGATTTTCTTCCCCGAGCTCGCCACCTGGCTGCCCGACCAGCTGGTGGTCGACGTCTTCAAGAAATAGCGGCGCGCTTCCTGCTCAGGTATCGGTTCCGTAGCCTCGCATGGGCACGAGCACCGCGCGCTCGAAGCTCATGAACTCCGTGCCGTCCGCTTTCAAGCCGCGCGTGCGTACGGTCACCACGCCCTGGTGCGGGCGCGACTTCGATTCGCGCTTGGCGAGCACTTCCGACTCCGCATAGATCGTGTCGCCGACAAATACGGGCGCGCTGAGGCGCACTTTGTCCCAGCCCAGGTTGCCGATCGCGCGGTAACTGACGTCGTCCACGCTCATGCCGGTCACCATGGCGAGCGTCAGGCAGCTGTTCACCACCGGCCGGCCGAACTCTGTCTTCGCCGCGTAGGCTTGGTCGAAGTGCAGCGGGTGCTGGTTCATGGTGAGCAGCGTGAACCAGGTGTTGTCCGCCTCGCTGATGGTGCGTCCCGGCCGGTGCTCGTAGACGTCGCCAACCGCGAAGTCTTCGTAGCAGCGGCCGCGGTCGGCCCGGAGCCGGGTCATGAACGCCCCAGCAGTTCCGCGCCGTGCTCGCCCATCGCCGGCTCGCGCAGGTCCGGGCGCGCCGGCTCGCGCTCGAAGCGGATCGGAGAATTCAGGTGCCGGCGCCCGAGGGCGTCGGTGAGCACCATGCCGCGCGCCGCCAGGTGCGGATCGCGCAGCGCCTCCGGGAAGGTGTTCAGCTCGCCAAAGCAGACATCCAGCTTCGAGAGGTAGGCGATCCACTCCGCGCGAGATTTCGTGCGGAAGGTCTCGCGCAGGAAATGCTCCACCGGCTGCTGGTGCGGGCCGGGCCCCTTTTCGCACAACGCGGCCAGCTCGGGCCGGCCGAGGGCGCCGAGCAAATTGCGGACGAATTTCATTTCCTGCCCGGCGAGCGCGATATGGCGCCCATCGGCGGTGTCGTAGATCTGGTAGAAGGCCGAGCCGCCGGTGGTGCGCTCGTGGCGCGCCACCTGCTGGCGGTTCTCGGCCAGCGCCGGGCCAAGCAGGTTGGCCGACGCCGAGACCGTGCAGTCGTGCATCGAGATGTCGAGATAGTCGCCCGCACCGGATTTCTCCCGGCGCAGCAGCGCCATCAGGATGCCGGCGAGACCCTGCAGGGAGGCCAGCATGTCGGCCGCCGCCATCGCGGGGATCGCCGGCTGGCCGTCGCGTCCCTGGCTCACGCTCAGCACGCCGCTCACGCCTTCCACACCGAGGTCGTGCGACGGCCGGTCGCGGTAAGGGCCGTCCTGCCCGAAGGCACTGATGGAGCAGTAGACGATGCGCGGATTGCGCGCGCAGACCTGCGCATAGCCGATGCCGAGCCGTTCCATTACGCCGGGGCGGAAGCTTTCCACGAACACGTCGGCGCTGTCGCACAGGCCGAGCAGCGCCTCGCGGCCGGCGGCGTCCTTCAGGTTGAGCACGATGCTTTTCTTGCCGCGGTTGAGGTTGCGGAAGTACACCGTGCTGGGACCGTCCGACAGTCCGAGGTGGCGTACCGGGTCACCCTCGCCGGGTGCCTCGACCTTGATCACCTCGGCGCCATGATCGGCGAGCGCCTTTGTAAGATAGGGCCCGGGCAGGAACACCGACAGGTCGACGACGCGAATTCCGGCAAGCTTCATGGCACCGGGTCCTTGAGCAGCGCGTCGTTGTCGGCGCCGGCGGCGGATCCGGCGCGCTGCTCGAGGCGCCGGCCATTGATGCGGATCGGACTGGCAAGTACGCGCAAGCCGCCGCGTTGCGGATGCGGCACCGCGCCGATCATGCCGGTGCGAATCGCAAACGGGTTTTCCAGCGCCTGCTTGATGTCGTAAACCGGGCCAATCGGCAGCGATGCGGCGAGTTTCTCCAACCAGAGCGCCGTCGGATGACGGCGGAATTCGGTGTCAAGCGTCTCTGTCAACGCATCGCGGTTGGCCAGGCGCGCTTGCAAGTCCGCAAATCGCACGTCCCTTGCGAGATCGGGCCGGTCGATGCCTCTCACCAGCACTTCCCAGAATGCATCGTTCATCGCGGCGACGAACACCCAGCCGTCCGCGGTGGCAAAGGTCTGCGTAGGCGTGAGCGACAGGTGCGCGCCGCGCGGCTGGCGCGTGGACTCGAATCCCTCGTTCAGGAACCAGGTCGCCGAGTAACCGAGCTGGTGCAGCGCCACGTCGTACAGGCACACATCCACGTCGCAGCCGGTACCGGTCTTCTGCGCACGCAATAGACACGAGAGCAGCCCGACCGCGCCGGTGGCGCCCGACATATAGTCGACGATCGCGACGCCGGCGCGCGTGGGCGAGCCTTCAGGCTCGCCGGTGAGGCTCATCAGACCGGCCTCGGCCTGCATCAGATAGTCGAACCCCGGCCGCGTCGCGCGTTCGTTCTCGCGGCCATAGGCCGAAATGTGCAGGCAGACGATCCTCGGATTGAGGGGCGACAACGCGGCGTAGTCCAGGCCCAGCTTCGCCGGCTGGTCGCCGCGCAGATTGTTCATCACCGCGTCGGCCGAGCGCACCAAGCGTTCGAAGCCGGCGCGCCCTTCGGCGCTCTTCAGGTCGAGCAGCACGCTTTTCTTGTTGGCGTGCCAGGTCTGGTAATACAGGCTGTCCCCGGGCGCGGCGAAAAAGGGCCCGACGCGACGCGACGGCTCGCCAGCGGGGCCCGGCTCGACCTTGATAACTTCGGCGCCCAGTTCTGCGAGCATCGCCGAGCCGTAGGGTCCGGCGCCGAAATGCTCCAGGGTCAGGACACGGATGCCCTCGAGCGGCGTCGCGCTTTTTCCGCTCACGCCGGCGGATTTCTGCGGATCCATTGCTTCGAGATGATGATGCGCTGCATCTCGTTGGTGCCCTCGCCGATGCAGGTGAGCGGCGCGTCGCGGTACAGGCGCTCGATGTCGAACTCCTTCGAGTAGCCGTAGGCGCCGTGGACCCGCATGGATTCGATGCTGTTCTCCAGCGCCGCCTCGGAGGCGTAGTACTTGGCCATCCCGGCTTCCATGTCGCAGCGCTCGCCGCGGTCGAAGGCGCCGGCCGCATCCAGCGTCAGAAGGCGCGCCGCGCGCGCGCGCGTCGCCATCTCGCCCAGCTTGAGCTGGATCGCCTGGTGCTCGGCGATCGGCTTGCCGAAGGTCTGGCGTACTTGGGCGTAGTCCGAGGCGAGCTTCAGCGCGCCTTCGGCGATGCCGACGCCGCGCGCGGCGACGTTGATCCGGCCCAGCTCCAGGCCGCCGGTGACCTGGCGGAAGCCCTGCCCCTCCACCCCGCCGATCAGGTGGTCGGCCGGGATGCGGTAGTTGTCGAACACCAGTTCGGCGGAATCGATGCACTTGTAGCCGAGCTTCTCGAGCTTGCGGCCGACCGAGAAGCCGGGGCCCTTGGGCGCGATGAACAGGCTCATGCCCTTGTGGCGGGGCTGCGCGCCCGCGTCGGTCTTCACCAGCAGCGCGACACACGCGCCCTCGATGCCGTTCGAAATCCAGGTCTTGGTGCCGTTGATAATGTAGGCATCGCCGTCGCGGCGCGCCGTCATGCGTATGCCCTGCAGGTCGGTGCCGGCATCGGGCTCGGTGAGCGCCAATCCGCCCCGCAGCTCGCCGCTCGCCAGGCGCGGCAGCCACTGCAGCTTCTGCGCCTCGGTACCGAATTTCTCCACGGCGAGCGCGAGCATCAGGTGGGAATTGAAGATCCCGGTAAGCGCCATCCACACCGACGAGATATGCATGACGATGCGGGCGTAAAGCGTCGCCGGCAGCCCGAGGCCGCCGTACGCAGGCGCGATCGTGGCGCCGAACAACCCCATTGCCTTCATCTGCTCGACCAGCTCGTGCGGGTAGCGGTCGGCGTGGTCGTATTCCTTCACGCGCGGCCGCACTTCGCGCTCCACCCAGCGCTCGATGGCCTCGAGCAGCTGCGCTTCCTGGCCCGGATCGAAGCGGGCCTTGTCGGACGTGGCGCCGATGATCAGCCGGCCTTGATCACGCCGCAGGCGATGCGCGCCCCGGCGTTGCCGGTAGGCTGAGTCTTGTAGTCGTCCGGATCGGCGTGGACGATCAGGCCGCGGCCGACAACGCTCGCCGGTCCCGGCCCGACCGTGATGACGTCGATTTCGACGTCAATCTTGGCGCGGCCGTCTTTGCCGGCCTTGAGTGAAGGCAGATCGCCCGCGTGACGCTCGGGCGTGCCCGCATGCGCATGCGGTTTGCCATAGGGGTTGAAGTGGCCCTTGGTGCTCATGCCATCGCCCGAACTGCAGTCGCCCACCTCGTGAATGTGCAGGCCGTGCTCCTGGCCAGGTTTCAGACCCTGCACGAACACGGTGACGTGCACCTTGGCACCCACCTGCTCGAAGGTCGCCTCGCCGAAGGTCTTGCTGCCCTTGGTCGGGACCAACTGCGCAGTGGCGCGCAAGGGCTCGTCGGGGATCGTTTCGCAGGCGGCAAGTGCGGCTGCGGCGGCCACGGCCGCGGCGATATTCTTCAGTTTCATGTTCCGGTTCCTCCTGTCACCGAATCTACCGGTTTAGGGGCCGGCACGGAAGCGGGAATTTTCTCGATCCCGCAGTGCGGAAAGACCCTATTCCTCCGGCAGCACCGTTCGCGGCCGCCGCCCCATCGCCCACATGGCGTAGCCGGAGCATGCGTACGCGAGGAAAAGCGCGAACAGGACCAGCGACGGCCTGGAGGCGACCACGGACAGCCCCAGGACCGCCACCAGGATCACCCACAGCGGTACGCGCTGCTTCCAGTTCACTTCCTTGAAGCTGTAGAAGGGGATGTTCGAGACCATGGTGACGCCGATGAATACCGCGGTGATCCAGGTCACCCCGGCGATGACGTACCACTGGTCGGGCTTGAGGCCGAAGTCGACCAGCACCCACACCAATCCCGCCATCACGGCCGCGCCCGAAGGGCTGGGCAGTCCCTGGAAGAAGCGCTTGTCTACGACGCCGATGTTGGTGTTAAAGCGCGCGAGGCGGATTCCGGTCGCGGCGCAGTAGATGAAGGCGCCTATCCAGCCCGCGGTGCCCAGGTCCTTCAGCACCCAGGTGTAGGCCACCAGCGCCGGCGCCGCGCCGAAGGCCACCATGTCGGCGATGCTGTCGTATTGCGCGCCGAACTCGCTCTGCGTGTTGGTCCAGCGCGCGACGCGGCCGTCCATGCCGTCCAGCACCAGCGCGACGAAGATGGCGATCGCGGAGATCTCGAATCGGCCGTTCATCGCCTGCACGATGGCGAAGAAGCCGCAGAACAGCACCCCGGTGGTAAACAGGTTGGGCAACAGGTAGATGCCTTTGCGGCGCAGGTCACCGAGCGGGCGCTCGGGCGCCGACTTGGTCTGTGCGCCGCCGAACTCCTCCATCTCACCCATTCGGCTTCAGCCTGGCCAGGATCGATGCCGTAGCGTACACCTTGTCCCCAAGCGCCGCCTTGACCTCGCAATCCGGCGGCAGATACACGTCGACGCGCGAACCGAAGCGGATGAAACCGTAGCGCTGCCCGCGTCCGAGCGTTGCGCCCGCGTCCACGTAGCAGAGTATCCGGCGCGCGATCAGGCCGGCGATCTGCACGCAGGTGATGTCCGCGCCGCCGCGGGTCTGCAGCCAGAGGGCGTTGCGCTCGTTCTCCAGGGACGCCTTGTCGAGCGCCGCATTGAGGAACGAGCCGGCGTGGTACCAGCGCTGCTTGACCGCGCCGTCGACCGGCGAGCGGTTGGAATGGACGTTGAACACGTTCATGAAGACCGAGATCTTCAATGCGTCGCGCTCGAGGTACGGGTCGCGCACCTTCTCGACGGCGACGACGCGCCCGTCGGCCGGCGACAGCACAGCTTGCGGATCGTCAGGGATCGCGCGCGCCGGGTCGCGGAAGAACTGCAGCACGAAAAGGGTCGCCGCCCACAAGGGCAGCGACCAGAGAAACCCGACGAAATACGTTACGAGTACGGAAAAAACAAATCCAATCGCCAGGAACGGCCAACCCTCCCGAGCAATGATCGGGTGGGGATACGCCATTAGTTTTTCGACTGGTCGACCAGCCTGTTCTTCCTGATCCAGGGCATCATTTCGCGCAGCCGCCCGCCGACCTTCTCGATCGGCAGTTCCGCGGTCTGGCGGCGGCGCGACAGCAGCGTCGGCGCGCCGGCACGGTTCTCCAGCACGAACTCCTTCGCGTAGTCGCCCGACTGGATGCGGCCGAGGATCTCCTTCATGCGCTGGCGCGTGCTTTCGTCGATGACCTTCGGCCCGCTCACGTACTCGCCGTACTCGGCGTTGTTCGAGATCGAGTAGTTCATGGTGCCGATGCCGCCCTCGTACATCAGGTCGACGATGAGCTTCAGTTCATGCAGGCACTCGAAATAGGCCATTTCGGGCGCGTAGCCGGCTTCCACGAGCGTGTCGAAGCCCGCCTTGACGAGCTCGACGCAGCCGCCGCACAGCACCGCCTGCTCGCCGAAAAGGTCGGTCTCGGTCTCTTCCTTGAAGTTGGTCTCGATGATGCCGGCCTTGCCGCCGCCGATTGCCGAGGCATAGCTGATCGCCATGTCGCGCGCCTTCTTCGACGGGTTCTGGTACACGGCCACGAGACACGGCGTACCGCCGCCCGCGACATAGGTCGAGCGCACGGTGTGGCCGGGCGCCTTCGGCGCGACCATCCAGACGTCGATGTCCTTGCGCGGCGTGACCTGGCCGTAGTGCACGTTGAAGCCGTGCGCGAAGGCGAGCGCGCCGCCCTTCTTCAGGTTCGGCTCCACCGATTCCTTGTAGACCGCGGCGATGTGCTCGTCCGGCAGCAGCATCATCACGATGTCGGCGGCCTTCACCGCCTCGTTCACGTCGGCGACCTTGAGGCCCGCCTTCTTCGCCTTGTCCCAGCTGACGCCGCCCTTGCGCAGGCCGACGGTCACTTTCATGCCGGATTCGTGCAGGTTGAGCGCGTGCGCATGGCCCTGCGAGCCGTAGCCAATGATGGTGACCTTTTTGCCCTTGATGAGCGAGAGGTCGGCGTCCTTGTCGTAATAAACTTTCATGGTCTTCCTTACACTCTGAGAATGCGGTTGCCGCGGCCGATGCCGCTGGCACCGGTGCGCACGGTTTCGAGGATCGCGCTTTGGTCGAGCGCCTGGATGAACGCGTCGAGCTTGGCGCCGTCGCCGGTCAGCTCGATGGTATAGGTGTTGTCGGTCACGTCGATGATGCGGCCGCGGAAGATGTCCGCCATGCGCTTGACGTCTTCGCGCTCCTTGGCGCCGGCGCGCACCTTGATGAGCATGAGCTCGCGCTCGATGTGCTCGGCCTCCGACAGGTCGACCACCTTGACGACCTCGACCAGCTTGTTCAGCTGCTTGGTGATCTTCTCGATGATGTCGTCCGAGCCCTTCGTCACCACCGTCATGCGCGACATCGAGGCGTCCTCGGTCGGCGCCACGGTCAGGGATTCGATGTTGTAGCCACGCGCCGAGAACATGTTCGAGATGCGCGACAGGGCCCCGGCCTCGTTTTCGACCAGGATGGAAATAATGTGCCGCATCACAGGTCTTCCGACAGGATCATCTCGGTGATCCCCTTGCCGCCGGGAATCATCGGATACACGTTCTCCGTCTGGTCGGTGAGAAAGTCGAGGAATACCAGGTCCTTCTTGCGCTTGAAGGTCTCGCGCAGCGCCGGCTCCACGTCCGCCGGCTTGTCGATCAGCAGGCCCGAGTGCCCGTAGCCTTCCGCGAGCTTGACGAAATCGGGCAGCGCATCCATGTAGGACTCGGAATAGCGGTTGCCATGGAAGAATTCCTGCCACTGGCGAACCATGCCCATGTACTTGTTGTTCAGGTTGATGATCTTGATCGGCAGCCGGTACTGCTTGCAAGTCGAGAGTTCCTGCAGGCACATCTGGATCGAGGATTCGCCGGTCACGCAGGCAACCGTAGCGCCGGGATTCGCCATCTGCGCGCCCATCGCCGCGGGCAGGCCGAAGCCCATCGTGCCCAGGCCGCCGGAGTTGATCCAGCGGCGCGGCTTTTCGAACTTGTAGAACTGCGCGGCCCACATCTGGTGCTGGCCGACGTCCGAGGTGATGAAGGCGTCGCCGCCGGTCACCTCGTAGAGTTTCTCCAGCACGAATTGCGGCTTGATGATCTTCGACTTGCGGTCGTACTTCAGGCAGTCCTTGCCGCGCCACTCCGCGATCTGCTTCCACCAGGGCTTGATGTCGTGTGTCTTGGATTTTTCAAGCAACCCCAGAATATCCGTCAGGACATCCGGGATGTTGCCGACGATCGGCACGTCGACCTTCACGCGCTTGGCGATCGACGAGGGATCGATGTCGATGTGGATGATCTTGCGCGGGTTCTGCGCGAAGTGCACCGGGTTGCCGATTACGCGGTCGTCGAAGCGCGCACCGATCGCGATCAGCACGTCGCAGTGCTGCATCGCCATGTTGGCTTCGTAGGTGCCGTGCATGCCGAGCATGCCTAGGAACTTGTCGTCGGTCGCCGGATACGCACCCAGCCCCATCAGCGTGTTGGTGATCGGGAAGCCGGTGAGCTCGATGAACTGCTTCAGCTGCGCCGAGGCGTTCGCGAGCACCACGCCGCCGCCCGTGTAGACCATCGGCCTCTCGGCCTGCTGCAGCAGCTGCACCGCCTTCTTGATTTGCCCGGAATGACCCTTCTTCACCGGGTTGTAGGAGCGCATGCTGACGGTTTCCGGGTAGTGGAACTCGCATTTGTTCACCGTCACATCCTTCGGGATGTCCACCAGCACCGGACCCGGACGGCCGGTGGTGGCGATGTGAAAAGCCTTCTTCATCGTCGCCGCGAGATCCTTGACGTCGCGCACCAGGAAGTTGTGCTTGACGCAGGGCCGCGTGATGCCGACCGAGTCGCACTCCTGGAACGCGTCCTCGCCGATGTAAGCGGTCGATACCTGGCCGCTCAAGATGATCATCGGGATCGAATCCATGTACGCGGTGGCGATCCCGGTAACCGCGTTGGTCAGGCCGGGGCCCGAGGTCACCAGGCACACGCCGACCTTGTGCGAACTGCGCGAATAGCCGTCGGCGGCGTGCGCCGCGCCCTGCTCGTGGCGCACCAGCACGTGGCGCACCTTGTCCTGCTTGAACAGCTCGTCGTAGATCCACAGGACCGCGCCGCCGGGGTAGCCGAATACGACCTCGACGCCTTCCGCCTGCAGGCTGCGGATGATGATCTGGGCGCCGGTCAGTTCTTCGGTCTTGATGCGATCCATGACAGTTTGGTCCGAGGCAGGAAAAGCATTCAAGATTAACGGCTTGCTGCATTGCGGTCAAGCAATGCCGGGCCAATTCGCGAGGCCGGTTTGATACCATCATTCGCAGAGTCGGGAGCACCGGCCCGGGAGGAGTAAAACTGGCATCGCGCAGTGAACTGTCGGCGTTCCTCGCGGGGGTCGAGCGGCGCGCCTTCAAGCAGGCTGTGTTTGCTGTGCGCGACGAGGAAGCCGCGCTCGATATCGTGCAGGACGCGATGCTGCGACTCTCGCAGAGCTATGGGGATCGCGCCCCGGAAGAGCTCGCGCCGCTGTTCCAGCGCATCCTGCAAAATGCCATCCGCGACTGGTATCGCCGCCAGAAAGTTCGCTCGCTGTGGACCACGCTGCTGTCCAGTCTCGCGCCCGGCCGCGACGACGACGCCGACCATGATCCGCTGGACAGTCTGCAGGAGGCCGGCGACGCCAACCGGGAAGAAGGCCCGAGCGAGCGGCTGGAAAGAACGCAAGTCATTGAAATAATTGAAAAAGAAGTTTCCCTCCTGCCGGCGCGTCAACGCGAGGCTTTCCTGCTGCGTTACTGGGAGGAACTGGACGTCGCGGAGACCGCCAAGGCCATGGGATGCTCGGAGGGCAGCGTGAAAACGCACTGCTCCAGAGCGGCGCATGCATTGGCCGCGGCACTACGCAACCGCGGCATAACGCTTTAAAGTCCGGGAAGAACGACGATGAATGAAATCAGATTCGCCAACAAGATCCGGCAGGCGCTGAACGAGGGCGCACGGCTCGACAGACCTGCGCGCGCGCAGGTCGCCGAGCGTCTGCGCGCGGCGCGCGAGCGCGCGCTCGCGCTGAAGAAGCCCGAGCGCGTGCCGGCGTTCGGCTGGGCACGCATGTCGGCGGGCGGGGATCTCGCGGGCGGATTCGGCGGGCTGGGCGGCTTTTCGCTGCGCGTGCTGCTGCCGGCGGTGCTGCTGCTCGCCGGGCTGTTTGCGATCTACAACTGGCAGCAGGAGCAGCGCGCGGCCGACGTCGAAGAACTCGACGCGCAGCTGCTGACCGACGACCTGCCGATCGACGCCTACCTCGACCGGGGCTTCGAAGCATGGCTCAAGAAGGTATCCGCCAACTGATGCGCGCGCTCCTGGCCGCGCTGCTGCTGGCGCTTGCCGGCGCCGCGCCTGCCGCGCCGGCCGACCGTGGCCCGCAGTGGGCTGCGCTGAATGCCGACCAGCAGCAGGCTCTGGCGCCGCTCGCGGGCGAGTGGGACAAGCTCAGCAAGCCGCGCAAGACCAAATGGCTCGGTATCGCCAAGCGCTATCCGGCCATGAAGCCCGAAGAACAGAAGCGCGTGCAGATGCGCATGCAGAAGTGGGCCAAGCTCACGCCCCTGCAGCGCGACCAGGCGCGCGAGCAGTACCGCAGCATCGGCAAGCTCGCGCCCGACCGGCGTGAGGAATTGCGCCGCTACTGGGCCGAATACCAGGCGCTGCCGCCGCACGAAAAGCGCATGTTCGACGTGCCGCCGTCCTACGTCCCCCCGGCCAAGCGCAGGCAGCGCGCGCCCACCCTCCACAAGCCGGACCCGGCGCACGCCGCGCCGATGTGAGCGGCACGCCGGCACGCCTGCCGGACCTTGCGCCCGGACTGCTGCGCCGCCTGGCCAGCATGCTGTACGAAACCATCCTGCTGTTCGCGGTCGCGTTCCTCGCCACCTGGATATTCCAGTTTGCCGCCGGAACGCTGCAGATCGAGGGCTGGCGGCGTCAGCTGCTGCAGCTTTTCGTGCTCGCGGTGTTTGCGGCGTACTTCCTGTGGTGCTGGATGCGCGGCGGCCAGACGCTGGCGATGAAAACCTGGCGCATCCGCCTCGTTTCCAAGGACGGGCATCGCAATCTCGCGCCCTCGGCCGCCCTGCTGCGCTTCATCGCCGCGCTCGTGCTCGTGCCGACCACGATCGGCATCTTCTGGGCGATGGTGGACCGCGACCGCCAGTTCCTGCACGACCGCCTGGCGGGCAGCCTGCTGGTCCCGGCCGCCTAGCTAATCCCACTGGGCGCGCAGGCGTACCCAGACCGGGCGCAGGCGCTCGATCCAGACCATCATCAGCAAGGCGGTCGCGAGAAACAGCAGGCTCGGCAGTGCGGCGGCCGCCATCGGCGGCCACTCGTTGAGCAGGCCGACATGCGAAAACAGGCTGTTCAGCATGTGGAAGAAAATGCCCAGCAGGATGCCGAGGAACACCTTGACGCCGACCATGCCGGAACGCGCGTGCATGTATGCAAATGGCAGCGCCAGCGCCATCATCACCAGCACGGCCAGCGGGTAGAACAGCTTTTTCCACAGGGCGATCTGGTAGCGCCCGGATTTCTGCTGGTTGCCGGTGAGGTGCAGCTGGTACTGGTAGAGCTTCAGCGCCGACATGCGCTCGGGCGCAACGATCAGCACGTTGAGCAGATCCGGCGTCACCGCCGAGCGCCAGTCCGCCTCCTCGTGACGCGCGACGGTCGGGCCGCCGGGACTCAGCATCGTCTGCGCGACGTGCATCAGGCGCCATTTTCCGTCGCCGGCATACTCGCCGCGCTCGGCCTCGGTGATCTGGCGCAGCCGGAACGCCGTATCGAACTCATAGATCCGCACGCCCTGCAGCAGTTCCGCATCGCGCGCTTCGCGCACGTTGACGAAGGAGCGCCCGTCCTTGAACCACAGACCCGACTGGAACGTGCCGCCGATCAGCGACTGGATGGCCCGCATGCGCACTTGCTGGGCCGCCTGCTCGCTGTACGGCGCGATCCATTCGCCGATCGTGAAAGTGAGCGCGACGAAGACCAGCCCGGTCTTTGTCAGCATCCAGCCGGCGCGTACCGGTGACAGGCCCGACGCGCGCATCACCGTGTATTCGGAGTTGCTCGACAGGTTTGCCAGTACGTAGAGCGTGCCGATCAGCACCGCGATCGGCACCAGGTCGTAGGCGCGCCCGGGCATCCACAGCACCACGGCGGTGAAGATCTGGCGCAGGTGGTAATTGCCCATGCCCAGGTCGCGCAGTTCGGCGATCAGGTCGAAGAAAGCGAACAGCGCGAGAAAACCGAGCAGCACGAAACTGACCGCGGCGTAGATCTGGCGCGCGACGTAGCGCTCGATCGTCGGGATCCGGGTCATCGTCGCCAGGGCCAGCGCAAGCGCGTCAAGTGCTGGGCGAACAGCGCGGCCAGCACCGCGAGCATGACCGCGTGCACCAGCCACGAACCGACGGAAAACGCCAGCTTGCCCTGCGAGATCCGCGCCTGGCTCAGCGACAGCAGGTTCGAGTAGACCAGGTAGGTGAGCAAGCCGAACAGCAGGCTGACCGAACGCCCCGCGCGCGGATTCACGAAACTCATCGGGATCGCCAGCATCGCGAGTATCAGCGCCGAGACCGGGATGCCGATGCGCCACATCAGCTCGCCGAGGTTGGCGCCCGTGGGACTCGCGATCAGCGCCGGCGTCGACAGGCTCTTGTGCGTCGATTTCGGCTGCACGTTCTCCTTGGCCTGGATGCGCGTCGCGTAGCGCTCGAATTCCATCAAGCTGTAGTCCGCCTCGCCCGGCGCGCCCTCGTAGCGCCGCCCCTCCAGCAGCGTCAGGAACCGGTCGCCGTTGGGTGCGTACTCGGCGAACCCCCGCCCGCTCACCATCACGCCGGCGCGCCGGTGCTGCACCGATGCGACGAACACGTTCTGCACCGAACTCTTGTCGCCGGCGATTGACTCGACGAAATAGACCCGGTCCTTGCCGCGCGACTCGCCGAACACGCCCGGCTCCACGCGCGAGACCTCGTCGCGCGCGTCGATCCGGCTGCGGTACTGCTCGGCGATCTCGACCGACCAGGGCGAGACGACAAGCGACAGCAGCGCGATCACCGCCACCAGCGGCGCCGCGAACAGCAGCACCGGACGCAGCCAGGCGGCGAGCGACAGCCCGGAATTGAACCAAATCACCATCTCGGAATCGCGCCAGGCGCGGTTCAGCGTCAGCAGCACCGAGATGAACAGCGTCAGCGACAGCAGGATCGGCAGCAGATTGAGGGCCGAAAAGCCGAGGAAGGCGACCACCGCGTCCGACGGTAGTTTGCCGCCCGCGGCCTGGCCCAGCAGCCGGATCAGGCGCGTGGTGAGCGCAATCAGGAACAGCGAGAGGAATACGGCGACGGCTAGATTGGCGATTTCCCGCAGCAGCGTGCGGTGAAAGATCATGCGATACTTGCGGCGGAATTCATAGGAGAAACCATTGAAATTTAGCATACGAACGCTGGCGCCCGCCAAGGCTGCCGCCGGCTGTCTGGTGCTCGCAGTCCAGGACGGCGCGAATCTCGCGCGCACCGCGCAGCAAATCGACAAAGCCGCCGCCGGCGCCTTGCGGCGCGCGCTCGCGAGCGGCGACCTGGCCGGCAAGGCGGGCTCGACGCTTCTGCTGCATCGCGTCGCCGGCATCGCGGCCGAACGCGTGCTGCTGCTCAGGCTGGGCGAGCGGGGCAAGTACGACATTGCCGCGTTTCGTGAGGCGCTGCGCGGCCTGGCCGCGGCGCTGAAAAACCTGGGCGCGAAGGACGCCGTGCTGCCGATCGCCGACCTGGTGGTCGGCGGCCGCGGCCTCCCATGGACGGTCCGGATGGCCGCGCTCGCCCTGCGCGAGGGGTTTTACGCCTTCGACCTACTCAAGACGCAGAAGAAACCGCCCGCCCCCGCGCTCGAGTCGGTCACGCTCGCCCTTGCGGGCGCGCCCGTGACCTTGCAGGCGCAAGCAGCGCTGAAGGAGGCGGTCGCCACGGCCGATGGCGCCGATCTCGCCCGCACGCTGGGCAACCTGCCGCCGAATATCTGCACGCCGTCCTACCTCGCCGACGAAGCGCGCAAGCTGGCCAAGCAGTTCAGGCTCGGCATCGAGGTGCTCGAGCGCAAGGACATGGAGCGCCTCGGCATGGGTGCGCTGCTCGCGGTCACGGCCGGCTCGCGCCAGCCGCCCAAGCTGATCGTGCTGCGCTATGCCGGTGCCGCGAAGTCGAAAAAACCGCTCGTGCTCGTCGGCAAGGGCATCACCTTCGACACCGGCGGCATTTCGCTCAAGCCCGGCGCGGAAATGGACGAGATGAAATTCGACATGTCGGGCGCGGGCAGCGTGCTGGGCGCCGTCCGCGCGCTCGCCGGCATGCGCGCGCCGGTCAACGTGATCGGCGTGGTGCCGACCTGCGAAAACATGCCCGACGGCGCCGCCACGCGCCCGGGCGACATCGTCACCACGATGTCCGGTCAGACCGTCGAGATCCTGAACACCGACGCCGAGGGCCGGCTGATTCTTTGCGATGCGCTCACCTATGCCGAGCGGTTCGCGCCCGAAGCGGTGGTGGACATCGCCACGCTCACCGGCGCCTGCGTGATCGCGCTCGGCCATGTCGCCACCGGCCTGTTCGCCAACGACCAGAAGCTTGCCGACGAGATCCTCGCCGCGGGCGACGACGCCTGGGACCGGGCCTGGCAGATGCCGCTGTGGGAGGACTATCAGGAGCAGCTGCGCTCGAATTTCGCCGACATGGCCAATATCGGCGGCCGGCCGGCCGGCAGCGTCACCGCGGCCTGCTATCTCGCGCGCTTCACGAGGAAGCTCAAGTGGGCGCACCTCGACATCGCCGGCACCGCCTGGCGCAGCGGCCGCGACAAGGGCTCGACCGGGCGACCGGTCCCCCTGCTCGTCCGCCTCGCGTTGCGCAAGGCCGGACGGCGATAGGAAGACCCGGCACGCGGTGACATCGATCGATTTTTACTTCAATGCGTCCGACCGCCTCGACGTTGCCTGCCGGCTGGCGGGCAAGGCGCTGCAGCAGAAAAAACGCGTGCTGATCTACGCGCCGCAGCCGGAGGTGGCGCAGCGGATCGATCGCCTGCTGTGGACGGCGCAGGCCGTTTCCTTCATCCCGCATTGCGCGGCGCACGACGCGCTGGCAGCGGAAACTCCCGTGCTGATCACCTCGGACGACGACGCCCCGCGCAGTTCTCCCGCATTCGCCTGCGAGGTGCTGGTCAACCTGTCCACCGGGTGCCCGCCGTTCTTCGAGCGCCACGAGCGCCTGCTCGAGATCGTCTCGCTCGAGGACGAGGAGCGCCAGGCCGGGCGCGCGCGCTTCAAGTTCTACCGCGACCGCGGCTACGAGATCCGCAACCACGATCTCGCGAAGGCCGAATGAGCGGCGACGACGCGAGCAAGGACCCGAACGCGCTGTTCGCGCGCGTCGATGCGCTGATGAAACGCGCGCAGGAGGATACCCAGCGCGCGGTCGAGGAAGTGCCGCTGCTGACCGAGGTCGTCGAGCAGGACCCGGCCGAGGCGGCCGCCAATGCGGCACGCGACGAGGCGCTCGCGACCGACATCGAAAGGGTGCTCGTGGTGCGCCTGATACCCGAACTCAACAAGCAGATCGCCAGCCTGCGCTCGGAACTCGAAAAGCAGTTGCGCCGCTCGGTGCGCGAGGCCGTCGAGCACGCCCTCGCCGCCCGCAAGGCGAACCCCAAGCCCAAGCCCTAGCCATGGCACTGGGCAAGAGCTTCGATCCAAAGGCGGTCGAGAGCCGCTGGTACGCGCGCTGGGAATCGGGCGGCTGGTTTGCCGCCCGCGCTGACGCAAAGTCTCCGGCCTACTGTATTCAACTTCCGCCGCCAAATGTCACCGGCACGCTGCACATGGGACACGCGTTCCAGCAAACGCTGATGGATGCCCTGATCCGCTACCACCGCATGCGCGGCGACAACACCAACTGGGTGGCCGGCACCGACCATGCCGGCATTGCGACCGAGATCCTGGTCGAGCGCCAGCTCCAGGAGCGGGGCAACAGCAAACGCGACCTGGGACGGCAGAAGTTCATCGAGCAGGTGTGGCAGTGGAAGCACCAGTCCGGCGCGACCATCACCCGCCAGATGCGCCGGCTCGGCGCTTCGGCGAACTGGGAGTACGCCGATACCGAAGGCGAGAAGGCCGGCTACTTCACGATGGACGCCAAGATGTCGCGCGCGGTCACCGAGGTCTTCGTGCGCTGGTACGAAGAGGGCCTCATCTACCGCGGTAAGCGCCTGGTCAACTGGGATCCGGTGCTCGGCACCGCGGTCTCGGACCTGGAAGTCGAAAGCGAAGAAACCATCGGCACGATGTGGCAGATCCTCTATCCGTTCGTGGACGGCCCGCAGCCCTCGCAGGACAAGGAAGGCAGGCCGGTCACGCTGCGCGGCATGACGATCGCGACCACGCGCCCAGAGACCATGCTCGCCGACGGCGCGGTCGCCGTGCATCCCGAGGATGAGCGCTACCGGCACCTCATCGGCAAGCAGGTGATCCTGCCGCTGTGCGACCGCAACATCCCCATCGTTGCCGACACCATGGTCGAGCGCGAGTTCGGCACCGGCTGCGTGAAGATCACGGGCGCGCACGACTTCAACGACTACGGCGCCGCACTGCGTCACAAACTGCCGTTGATCGTCGTCTTCACGCTCGACGCGAAAATCAACGAGAACGGACCGAATCAGTTCCAGGGCATGGACCGCTACGCCGCGCGCAAGGCCGTCGTGGCGCAGCTCGAGGGCGAGGGTTATCTCGTCGCCGCCGAGAAGCACAAGATGGTGCTGCCGAAATCCGGGCGCAGCGGCGTGGTGGTCGAGCCCATGCTCACCGACCAGTGGTTCGTGAAGATGGAAGGCCTGGCGAAGCGCGGCCTCGAGGTCGTAGCAAAGGGCGAGGTGAGATTCATCCCGCAGCACTGGACCGCGACCTATGACCACTGGCTGGAGAACATCCAGGACTGGTGCATCTCGCGCCAGCTCTGGTGGGGCCACCAGGTGCCGGCGTGGTACGACAAGGAAGGATCTGTTTACGTAGCCAGGACTGAGGAAGAAGCCAGGGTCAAGGCGAATGGAAAAACGTTGACCCGAGATTCGGACGTGTTCGACACCTGGTTTTCGTCCCAACTGGTGCCGTTCAGCTCGCTCGGCTGGCCCGAGAAGAAACCGGATTTGGAGACTTACCTGCCTTCCTCGGTGCTCGTCACGGGCAACGACATCATCTTCTTCTGGGTCGCCCGGATGATCATGGCGAGCCTGTACTTCACCGGCAAGGTGCCGTTCCGTGACGTGTATATCAACGCCATTGTGCGCGACGCCGAAGGGCAGAAGATGTCGAAGTCGAAGGGCAACACCCTCGACCCGCTCGACCTGATCGACGGCATCGATCTGGACACGCTGGTGAGGAAATCGACCGCGGGGCTGCTGCTCCCGGAGCACAAGAAAAAGGCTGAGAAATACGTCAAGTCCCATTTTCCAAACGGCATTCCTGCGTTTGGCGCGGACGCGCTGCGCTTCACCTTCGCATCCCTTGCGAGCTTTTCCATCACGCTCAACTTCGACCTCGGACGCTGCGAGGGCTACCGCAATTTCTGCAACAAGCTGTGGAACGCGACCCGCTTCGTGCTGATGAATACGGAGGGTCAGGACTGCGGCGCGGACGAGTCGAAACTCGTCGAGCTGTCGACCTGGGACAAGTGGATCGTCAGCACGCTTCAACGCACGGAAGCTGAAGTCGAGGCAGGCTTCGCCGAATACCGCTTCGACAACCTCGCCGGCGCCATCTACCGCTTCGTCTGGGACGAGTACTGCGACTGGTACCTGGAAATCGCCAAGGAGCAGCTGGCGAAGGGCAGCGAGGCGCAGCAGCGCGGCACGCGGCGCACGCTGGTGCGCGTGCTGGAAACCGTACTGCGGCTCGCGCACCCGGTAATCCCCTTCATCACCGAAGAACTCTGGCAGGACGTCGCGCCGCTCGCCGGAAAGAAGGGCGAAACGGTCATGCTCGCGCCCTACCCCAGGAGCCAGCCCGAGAAGATCGACGAGGCCGCCGAAAAGGAAGTGGCGCTCGCAAAGGAGGTGGTCAACGCCGCGCGCAATCTTCGCAGCGAGGTCAAGGTCGCGCCGAAAGACCGTGTGCCGTTCTACATGACCGGACAGCCGGCCGCGACAACCGCAATCGCCATGACCACGCTTGCCCGCGCGTCGGAGCTTCGAGTGGTCGACAACCTTCCCGGATCTGATTCGCCGGTGGCCGTGGCGGGGCCGCATCGCCTGATGCCGCACATTGAAGTCGATCCGGCCGCGGAGAAGGAACGCCTGAAGAAAGAGATCGCGCGGCTGGAAGGCGAGATCATCAAGGCAAACGCGAAGCTCGGCAACGCCGCGTTCGTCGACCGCGCGCCTGCGAAGGTCGTGGAGCAGGAGCGCGCCCGCCTGGCGGGGTTCGAAGAAACGCTCTCCAAGCTGCGGCCGCAGCTCGGCAAGCTGGCCGCGCGCAGCTAGGAGGGACGGGGCGTCCTCATCGCCCCGTTAGCGGCTCTTTCTCAGTAGCCCTGCCGCGGGCGGCTGTCGCCCGGCCAGGGCGTGAACGGCGGCCAGCGGCCGACCAGGTTTTCCAGCAGGGTGAGTTCGGCGTCGGTGTGGTTGATGATCGGCGCGCCCATGATCATCTGGGGCGCGCCCGAACCCATGATGTAACGCGGGTGTTCATGGTGTTGCGTGCGTACGGTCTCGCGCGCCGTCGGGTCCTGGCTCGACGCGAGGACGGCCTCGCCGTAGCAGATGCAAACATAGGTACGCGCCTCCTCCGCCTCGATATAGGCGGCGGTGCCGCGGATGCCGATGCTCGAGGTCGGCGTGACCAGGCGCTTGGGTTCGCCCGGCGCGAACACCGACAGCACGGCGCCGGTCGCAACCCGCAGCCCCGACGCGAGCAACGCGCCGGCGATACCCTGCACTTCGACGCGGGAATTGGCGCGCACCAGGAATGCATCCTTGCCGATCACGAATACCGCCTCGCTGCCGGCGCCCGTCGTGATGACGTCGCCGCCCTTCACATCCATGCCCTCCCTGGCGGGCTGGCCGTTGACACGCACGTCGCCGCGTACCCGGTGCATGCCCTTCTCCACCGAACCGGCGGCGAGCGCGTCCCGCAGCAGCGCGAACTGCGCGGCGAGCTGCAGCGTCAGCGCCGCGGCGCCGGCGCGCAGCCAGCTGCGGCGCTCAGGCTGCACCGGCGGCTTCCAGAGCCAGCGCTTCGGCGATCTCCGTCCGTTCCGAGGCCGACGGCCAGCAGTTCTCGAACTGCCAGCCATGCTGCGCCTCCATGCGGTCCCGGAACACGTTCTCCACGTTGCGCTTGGTCCAGCCGGCGTGCGCGCGCGGAAGCCGCGCGAGGAAACTCGAGGAAATGACCGCGCAATCGCCGATCGCGGCGGCTTCGCTCGCGGCGATTCTCCGGCCTCCAAGCCAGAGATCGCCGTTGTCGAGGTAAGCGCGCTCGCCGAACTGCCGGTAGGTCGCGATCGACGGGGCAAGCGCCCACGGGCGCCAGCGCCGCGATCGCCCGGGCGCGAGCCGCAGGGGCGCGACCAAAGAAAAAGCGAAGAAATCCTGTTCGTTGCGCGCCCAGATCACCGCGGGCGCGGCACGCGCAGACTGCACGCGCGCAAAACCCGCCACTGCCGCGCGCAACATTGCGTCGCCGTTCGACGCCAACCGGATCCAGCGTGCCGCCATCGTCATGGCGAAAGCCTAGCAGAACGCGAGGTTCAATCCTCTCTGGAGACGCGCCAGTATTGGTACTTCATGGCCGCCGCCGAGCCCGCGACGATCGACAGGAACGTCAGGATCGAACCGAGCGCCAGCGTCGAGATGCCGGAAATCGCCTGGCCGATCGTGCAGCCGAGTGCCGTGACGCCGCCGAAGCCCATCAGCAGGCCGCCGACGATGTGGTTGGCGGTGTCCTCGGCGTCGCGAAAGCCCTCCCAGCGGAAGGTCCGCGTGGCGAGCGCATAGGCCGCCGACCCCGCGATCACGCCGGCGGCCGAGGCGATGCCGTAGGTAATGATCTTCGACTTGTCGGTCCAAAGCATCAGGTATTCCAGGGTGTAAGCGAGGGGCGATACGAATGAGAACGACTCCATCCGCCCGGAATTGGTGGCGACGAAGGCCTCCTGCAGTGTATTGGGGTCTTCCGCCACGCGGCCCAGGTGCCCGCTGACGTACCAACCTCCCACGACCACCAGGCCGGTCACGACGCCGCCCAGGCTGTAGTCGAAGTTGGCGCGGAATTCCTTGCTGGCGTACGCAAAGGCCAGTAATGCGGCGCCGATCAGCGTGGCCAGTATTGCGCGGTTCAGGCCCAGCAACGACGGAAGGTCCTGCCCCACCGGGAGCGTGATCGCGGCCTTCTCCAGCACGCCGACCCGGAATGCGCCGAGCAGGCCGCGCAGCGTCATGTAGGCCGCGAGACCGATGAAGACATAGACCACGAGCGACTTGAGGTTCCCGGCGCCGAGGCGGATCAGCGTCTTCGAGCCGCATCCCGAGCCCAGGGTCATGCCCACGCCGAACAGGAGTCCGCCGACAACGTAGCTCAGCCAGGTGAAATTGGGTCCCGGGTAGATCGACTTGGACAGGTCGACGACGCCGGCGACGACCAGCGCGCTCGACCCGAGCAGCGCCACCGCGATCGCCACGAGCCACATACGCATGCGGTTCAGATCGCCCATGTTGACCCAGTCGGAAACCGCGCCCATGGTGCAGAAATGGGTCTTGTTGGCGACCGCGCCAAAGATGAAGGCGAGCGCGAAGGCGCCCCCGGTGACGTAGGGCACGAGCTGCGCTGGGGTCAGATCGCTCACTGCCGGAAAAATCCTCGCCGCGGCCGGGCGCCGGCCGCCGCTACTTGCGCTTCATGTAGAAGGTGAACTCGCGATCCGCCGCGGACTGGGAGAGCAGCTCGTTGCCGGTCTGCTTGCAGAACGTCTCGAAGTCCTTCGACGACCCCGGATCGGTCGCGACGATGCGCAGCACCTGTCCGGACTGCATGTCGTTGAGCGCTTTCTTCGCGCGCAGCACGGGCAGCGGGCAATTGAGGCCGCGCGCGTCCAGATCCTTGTCGAAGTTCATCCGTGGTTCCTCAGTCGAAGACTTACAATTGTTGCACAATCAGGGGGTTCCGAAGGAGATACGGCATGAGACGCGCATTTTCCATTTCAATCGCCATCGCGGTGCTGTGTATGAGCGCCCTCGCTTCCGCGCAATCGAGCACGCAGACCCGCGTGGTGTTCCACGTTACTGAAAACAGCCCGCAGAAATGGAACATGGTGCTGAACAACGTCGCCAATCTTCAGCAGGACCTCGGCAAGGGCAACGTGACCATCGAGGTCGTCACGCATGGCCCGGGCATCGACATGTTCAAGGCCGAGTCGGCGGTCGGCCCGCGCCTTGCGCAGGCGCTCGACGGCAACGTCGTCCTCGCGGCCTGCGAAAACACCATGCGCAACGCCAAGGTCACGAAAGCCGACATGTACGGCGGCGTTTCCTTCGTGCCGTCGGGCGTCACCCACATCATCCAGCGCGAAAGCCAGGGCTGGCACTACCTGCGCCCCTAACCGCGTTGCCTATGCCGCCGCTCAGACCGGCGGCGGCAGCGTATTGCACTCGGTGAACACGCGCATCCGGCACGTCGCGCAGACGCCGCGGTCGAGGCGCCCGAACAGCACCGCGATTGCCTCGGACTTGGTCGCGAAGACATTGCCGGCCGCGAATTTCTCGGCGAACGCGGGCCCGGAGAGCATCTTCGCGGCCGATTCGCGCAGCCCGTAGAAATACAGCCCGCCGCCGCGGGCGTGGCGGCGCTTGGCCTCGCCCGCAAGCAGTTCCGCACCGGCGACGTCGACAAAGTTCATGCTCTTGGAAAGCACCAGCAGGTGCTTTTGCTCCGGCCGCTGTTCCCAGATGCGCTGCAGGTAGTCTCCGACGTGGTCGACCGCGCCGAAATACAGCGAACCCTCGATGCGCAGCAGGCGCAGCTGCGGGCACTCGGCCTCGCCCGGCCGCCGCTCGCGGAATTTGCGCACCGGCGATTGCGCGTCCGGGATGATCGAGCGCAGCGCCGGGCGCGAGGTGCGCTGCAGGTAGAGCGCCAGCGACAGCGCGATCCCGACCAGCACCGCGAATTCCAGGTGCAGCACCAGCGTCGCGAGGAACGTCGTCGCCAGCACCGCGCTCTCGGCCCGGCTCGCGCGCACGATGGTCGCGATGTGATGAAAGTCGATGAGGCCCCAGGCGACCAGGAACAGGATCGCGGCCATGGATGCGATCGGGATGAACGCGGCGAGCGGAGCGACCCCGAGCACGATCAGCACCAGGATGCCGGCGGAGAACACGGCGGCCAGCGGCGTGCGGGCGCCCGCTTCGTAGTTCGCGCCCGAGCGGTTGAACGACCCGCTCGACGGATAGGCCGAAAAGAAGGCGCCGGCCAGATTGGACAGGCCCTGGCCGATGAATTCCTGGCTGCCATCGATGCGCTGCCCCGACTTGACGGCGATGGAGCGCGCGATCGACACGGCCTCGACGAGCCCGAGCACGGAAACCGCGATCGCCGCGCCGGCGAGGCTGCCGAGCGCGTCCAGGCTGAGGCTGGGCGCCGAGAGTTCGGGCAGCGCACCGGGCAAAGCCCCCAGTGTCCGGATGCCCGTGGTCTCCTGGCCGAGCCAGCGGTTGAGCACATAGCCGAGCGCGCCGCCCGCGACCATCGCCACGATCATGTACGGAATGCGCGGCAGCCACCGCCGCGCGGCCATGCCTGCGGCCAGCGTTGCCGCGCCGACCAGCACCGCGTAGGGCTCGATCTGCGGCAAGCCGGTGGCAAAGGCGTGCAGCGTCTGGAAGAACGACGCGCCCGCAGGAACCGGCACGCCGAAGAAGTTGCGCACCTGGCTGGCGAGGATGAGCATCGCTGCGCCGGCTGTAAAGCCTACGACCACCGTGTGCGAGACGAAATTGACCAGCACGCCAAAGCGCGCCAGGCCGAGCACCAGCTGGATCAGGCCGACGACGAAACTCAGCGTGATCACCAGCGCCACGTACTGGCTGCTGCCCGGCTCGGCGATCTGCGCCATGGTGGCGAAGACGACCAGCGAGATCGCATTCGTCGGGCCGGAAACCAGGTGCCAGCTCGAGCCCCACAGGGCCGCCACGACCGCCGGCACCATCGCCGCATAGAGCCCGTACTGCGGCGGCAGGCCCGCGAGCGTCGCGAACGCGATGCCCTGCGGCAGTACCACGACCGCGCCCAGCGCCCCGGCCGCCAGGTCCGCGCGCAGGTTGTCCCGGTTTACCCGCGGCCACCACTGCAGCGCCGGCAGAAATCGCGATAGCCAATTCATGCCGGCCCCAGGCCCCGGAATCCCTCAAACCACTTGAGCCGCTCGCGCAGCCGCACCACCTCGCCAATGATGATCAGCGTCGGCGCCTTGACTTCGCTTCGGCGCACGAGTTCCGGCAGGCTGGCGAGATCGCCGGCCAGCACGCGCTGCTGCGCCGTGGTGCCCTGCTGTATCAGCGCCGCCGGGGTCGCCGCGGCCAGGCCGTGCGCGACCAGCTGCTTGCACAGATGGTCGATGCCAACCAGGCCCATGTACACCACGATGGTCTGGCGCGCCTGCGCCAGCGCACTCCAGTTCAGGTCCATGCCGCCGTCCTGCAGGTGGCCGGTGACGAAGACCACCGATTGGGCATGGTCGCGGTGCGTGAGCGGAATGCCGGCGTAGGAAGCGCAGCCGGCCGCCGCGGTGATGCCGGGCACCACCTGGAACGGCACTCCCTCGGCGGCGAGCGTGCCGATCTCCTCCCCGCCGCGCCCGAAGATGAACGGATCGCCGCCCTTGAGTCGCACGACGCGCTTGCCTTCCCTGGCAAGACGCACCAGCAGGTGGTTGATATCTTCCTGCGGCAGCGTGTGCCGCGCGCTTTCCTTGCCCGCGTAGATGCGCTCGGCTTCCAGGCGCACCAGGTCGAGAATCGGTTGCGAGACCAGCCGGTCGTAGACCACGACGTCGGCCTGCTGCATCAGGCGCAGCGCGCGAAAAGTCAGCAGGTCCGGATCGCCCGGGCCCGCGCCCACCAGCGCCACGTCGCCGCCACCGAGCGCCAGGCGCGAATCCTCCAGCGCCGCCTGCAGGCCCGCGCGCGCTTCCGATTCGCGCCCGTTGAATGCCTGCTCGGCGATCGGTCCCTGCAACACGCGTTCCCAGAAGCGCCGGCGTTCCGCGGGCCTGAAGCGCGCCTTCACCTGCTCGCGGAATGCGCCCGCCAGTGCGGCCAACCGCCCGTAGCCCGCCGGGATGAGGCTTTCCAGCCGGGCGCGCAGCAGGCGCGCCAGCACCGGCGCAGCGCCGCTGCTGGACACCGCCACGATCACCGGCGCGCGATCGACGATGGAAGGCAGGATGAACGAGCACAACGCCGGCTGGTCGACCACGTTCACCGGGATGCGCCGCGCCGTGGCGGCGGAGGCCACCGCTCGATTCAGGGTCTCGTCGTTGGTGGCGGCAATCACGAGCGCCATGCCCTCCAGGTTCTTTTCGGTGAAGCGCTCCACGCGGTGCGCGATGCGACCGGAAGGCAATTCGGCGCCCAATGCAGCGCTCAGCTCCGGCGCCAGCACCGTCACGCGCGCGCCCGCGCGCAACAGCAGCGAGGCCTTGCGCGCCGCGACCTCGCCGCCGCCCACCACCAGGCAGGTTTGCCCCCGGAGATCCAGAAAAATGGGTAGATAATCCATCCGCCATGAAAGTATGCATTGTTTCCGACAGCCACGACCGCGCCGACGCGCTCGCGCAGGCGGTGCGCGAAGCGAAGGCGCAGGGCGCGGAGGCCGTGATCCACTGCGGCGACCTGATCGGCGCGCAAACGGTCAAGCCCGCGCTCGCGCACGGGCTGCCGGTCCATCTCGTCAACGGCAACAACGTCGGCGACCCGCAGGCGCTGCACTTCCAGATGCAGAAAAGCGGCGGGCTGCTGCGCTACCACGGTCCCGACGCGCGCCTCGAGCTGGGCGGGCGGCGCATTTTCGTCGTGCACTATCCGGAGTATGGCCACGCGATGGCCTGCACCGGCGACTGGGACCTCGTGTGCTGCGGCCATTCGCATGCCGCGGCCGTGGACCAGGTAACGAATGTCAGGGGCGGCAAGACCTGGCTGGTGAATCCGGGGACCGTGGCGGGCCTTGCCGCGCCCGCGACCTGGACGCTGGGCGATCTTGCGGCCATGCGTTTCGAGTCCCGGGAGCTCGGTTCCGCGCGCCATTCACCGGCTTTATGAGCGCATAGCAAAGATTAGTGGCCGGCGCCCGGCGCGCGACACTTAGAATCCGCGGGTCGATGGGCAGGAAGCCCTGGGAGGGATCGCGAGGATGTTCACCAGCAATCCGTTTGCCGCGCTGCATCAGTTCCTGCCTGCGGGCGCCATGCAGGCCTACGTCGTCCTGATGGTCCTTGCGGTGGTCGCCGGCACCCTGTTCGACATCGTGCACAAGGGCAGCGCGAGGTACTTCTTCCGGAACATGCGCAAGGCGCAGGCAAGGGGCGCGCAGCCGGTCGGTGGCGGAGAACTCGTCTCGATCGCAGTGCATACCGCCGTCGTCGATGTACTCGCCTCCGGGGAGTTCTGCAATCCGAGCCGGCGCATAGCGCATCTGCTCGGCATGTACGGATTCGTGCTCTACGTCGTCTCCACCATCGTGATGGTATTCAACGGCTCGGCGAGCGCGCTCTGGGCGCAGCTCTGGTGGATCGGAGGCCTGATGGTCTGCGTCGGGGGCTATTGGTTCTGGTTCTTCATACGCGTCGACGTCGCGGCCGAGGGCCACTCGCCGTTCAGGGTCGTGCGTGCCGACCTCTTTGTCCTGTCGCTGCTGGCGAGCGTGACGCTCGGGCTCGTCTGGGCCTGGATGCAGGCAAGCGGCAGCGCCGGCGCGATGGCGGCCTTCGGCCTGTACATCCTCGCCACGACGGTGCTGTTCGGTTCGGTGCCATGGTCGAAATTCGCGCACATGTTCTTCAAGCCTGCGGCGGCCTTCGAGAAGCGGGTTTCCGAGGCCAATGGCACGCACCAGAATCTGCCGACGCTGACCCGTGACGATCCCGAACAACGGGAGAGGCATTCAATGGAACTATTGAAAGGCGCCCCGATGGACATGGGGCTTGGCATCAAGCGCGAGCCCCCGCGTCACTACTAAGAAGGAAGCGGCCCCATGCCTACGTTCGTTTACATGACGAGGTGCGACGGATGCGGACACTGCGTCGACATCTGTCCTTCGGACATCATGCACATCGACCCGACCCACCGGCGCGCCTACAACATCGAGCCGAGCATGTGCTGGGAGTGCTACTCCTGCGTGAAGGCCTGCCCGCAGAACGCGATCGACATGCGCGGCTATGCCGACTTTGCCCCGCTCGGCCACAGCGTTCGCGTCCAGCGCGACGAAAAGAAAGGCACGATCGCCTGGAAGATCAAGTTCCGCAACGGGACGGAAAAGAATTTCCTGTCGCCCATCACCACCAAGCCCTGGGGACAGGCGATCCCCAAGCTCGCGGCGGTTCCCGGGCCCAGCAAGGAGATGCGCGACAGCCAGCTGCTCTACAACGAGCCGAAGTGGATCCGCATGGATGACGGCGGCCTGCATACGCTAGAGGCCGCGGGTCTCACGCTGAAGAAAGGCGTCTACTACTGATGGCGGCCGAAACGATCATCGAAGACGGCATCGACATCCTGGTCGTCGGCGCAGGCCTGGGCGGCAGCGGCGCAGCCTGGGAGGCGCGGTTCTGGGGCCAGAACAAGAAAATCGTCATCGCCGAGAAAGCCAATATCGACCGCTCGGGCGCGGTCGCGCAGGGTCTGTACGCGATCAACTGCTACATGGGCACCCGCTGGGGGGAGAACAAGCCGGAGGACCATGTCCGCTACGCCCGCATCGACCTGATGGGGCTGGTGCGGGAAGACCTGCTGTTCGACATGGCGCGCCACGTCGACTCCACGGTGCACCAGTTCGAGGAGTGGGGCCTGCCCATCATGAAGGACCCGAAAACCGGGCGCTACCTGCGTGAAGGCCGCTGGC
>Ga0315910_10000933_pt1 | contig 27532 bp, 33 predicted proteins | sample EdamamesoilMG_FD_204470 | JGI IMG/M metagenome (GOLD analysis project Ga0315910, IMG submission 204470) | Garden soil microbial communities collected in Santa Monica, California, United States - Edamame soil | ecosystem: Environmental > Terrestrial > Soil > Garden | place: USA: California... | reverse complement strand
CCTCACCGCGACGGTCATGCCCCCGACCTCGATCCTTGCGCTGTGTCCGGGCTGGGCACCGATCGTCGGTTCATGATTCCCCGTTTTCCGGCCCGGTCTTCTCCCGGGCCCGCTCGTGAGCTGGGACGTGCCTGACTTCTTCCTCCTCTCGCTGGGGCGGACCCGGCGAGTAGGTCCCTAGTTGTCGAACGTCATCAACCCGCCCGTGGTGAGCAGGACCGGGCCGTCGTGGTGGAAGGCTGCGCTGACGAGCAGCGGGTGCAGCCTGTCGAGCAGGTCGATCTCGTCCGCGGCCGTGGAGTCCACGGCCGCTGGCACGGGATCGGCTGGCACGGCGGTCATGAGCGCCGCACCGGCTCGCGATCCTGCTGACCGATCAGGCGCCGTCGCAGGTCATCGATCACAGGGAACGGCAGGGCAAAGGCTGGGACCTCGTGCCGGATGTAGATGCTGACGGCCCACCCGGTCCAGAGCCAGCTCAGCTCGTCGCAGATCAACGCGCCGTCCGGACGGGCGAGCCACTCGGTCAGCTGGTCGCGGTCCTGGATGGCGATGAGCCGGTTCCTGCAGCGGATCTCGACGGTGTCCCGGCGGATGCTCAGCTCGGCCGAGACTGGTCGCCAGTCGGCGTCCACCAGGTCCAGAGTCACGGTCTGGTCGTTCATCACAGCGTCCCCACGTCGACGGCTGGTCTGCGGCCGGATCGGCGCTAGCTCGATGGATGCCCGCGCCGATCCCGCCTGTGAGTAACTGTGGCGACACGGTGCGTTTGCCTCAACGTCTCAATCTGATCAGCGTGTCGTGACACGCCCGGAGTGGAACGGCTCTCATGGAACACGCAACGCAAGACCCTCTGTCACGAGACGTCACGAGGTGGAACACTCAGCGCATGACTACGGGGTCTGCGACGAACCGCCGGTCACTGGGCCGACGGCTGAGACAGCTACGAGAACACGCCGGAAAGACGTCCATGGATGTCGTCGAAGAGCGCATCGCCTCCAAGGCGAAGCTGTCCCGCATCGAGAACGGCAAGCAGGCGGTCACGGTCGCCGACGTCCGCACGCTCTGCTGGTTCTACGGAGCCGACCAGGAGCTCACTGACCAGCTTGCCGAGCTGTCCAAGGAGACCGCACAGCGTGGGTGGTGGGAGGCCCACGGCGACGCCATCCCCACTTGGTTCCACACCTACGTCGAGCGGGAATCTGCTGCTGTCGAGGCATGGACCTATCAGACCGGCCTGGTGCCAGGCCTGCTGCAGACGCCGGACTACCACCGCAGCGTCTTCGAGGCCGAAGCCGGAATGCTGCTCCCGTCCGACACCGCCGAGCGGCAAGTACAGCTGCGCGTCGAAAGACAGCGGGCGGCTCTCGACCGGGCCACGCCGCTTGAGGTAGTCAGCGTGCTCGACGAGGCGGTACTCGCTCGGGAGGTGGGCGGGCCTGAGGTAATGGCCGAACAGCGAAAGCAGTTGCTAGAGCTGAATCGTCGTCCAAACATTCGCATCAACGTGCTGCCCTTCAGTGCTGGGGCTCATCCGGCACTGAAGGGCGCATTCACCGTTCTGGGCTTCGATAGTTCAGACGACCCCGCCCTCGTCTATTTGGAGACGCGAGCGGGGAGCAGGTACATCGAAGATCCGTCGATGCTCCTGTCGTACCGCGAGGACTTTGCGAGAGTCCGCGCACAATCCGTTCCGATCGAGGAGTACCTGAAATGAGCAACATCGACACAACTCAGTGGATCAAGGCTAGCGCCTCAGGCGGCAACGGTGACTGCGTCGAGATGCGCCAGCACAACGGCCAGGTCCAGGTCCGCGACACGAAGGACGCCGGGACCGGCCCGACCTTGGGCTTTACCCCGGCTGAATTCGCGGCCTGGCTGGACGGCGCCAAGCGGGGCGAGTTCGACCACCTGATCTGACCTGACCTGCCCCAGACCGGCGCGGCACCCCAGAACCGGGGGGTCGCGCCGGTCCCGCGTTTGCTGACCCGCCCGGCGCACGATCTCGACAGAATGTCCGATTCGCGGGACACAGCATGCCCAGCGGATGCATCATCTGTGGCCATGAGTATTCCCGCGCACGGCCGCCCGGCAGCCACCGGACGGCGCGCCAGCCAGTGGTTCGGAATCGCATTACTCGGGGCGCTGGTCCTGGCCGTCGGCCTGGTGATCGCGGCCGGCATCGGGCCGCTACTCGAAGGGGCAGCGGAGACCGCGGTAGTCCTGGCCGGCGGAGTTCTGGAAATCGGAGGCTTGATCACGTTGCTGACCGGGCTGATCCGAGGTGCGCTCGCCGCCGCTCGGGGGTAGCCCCGCAATACGACGATGGCCCCCGGCCCCGACGAGGGGGGCCGGGGGCCATCGCCTTTCCGGAGCGGTACCAGAGCTGCCGATACTACGCGCCGAACAGTTGCCGATACCGATCTCCCGCCAGCGGGTTGGACGCCTTCGCGCCGGGCCGGAAGATGTCCGAGGCCACGTAGCCGGCCTGCTCGTTGAAGTACGACTCGAACAGCAGCTGCTTGCGGACGCGTTCGAAGAACGCGCGCATATCGCTGACGTAGCGCGGATTGTCCCGGCCGATCTGCTCTTTCGGCCACTGCGTGCCTGAGCTGACACCCCACTCCGGGACGGCCAGCGGGACGCCCTTGAGCGCCGCCGTGCTGGCCCACCAGTTCAGGCCCTGGTTGCGGTTCATCTGGGTGGCGACGTTCGCATCGGAGGTGAACGCCGGCCAGCAGTCGTAGACGTCCGGGCCGCACCAGTCGACCTTCCCGTCCACCCAGGCGCGCAGGATGGAGCCGCTTAGCCCGCTCTGGTTTTCGGCGATGTTCGGGTTGAAGCCGACCAGGCCTTTGTCGGCGAGGATGCCCCTGAACAGGTCGTAATACTGCGCCCATCGTTGACGCCACAGGCTCAGGTTGGCGTCGGTCACCTTCCATGGCTGCTGCGGCAGGTTCATCTCCCAGCCCAGCCGGATGAACCATCGCTGCCCGGTCGCCTTCATCGCCGTGGCCATCTTCCGGAACTGCGGGCTGAGGTCGGTGCTGATCGACCCGCCCTCCAGGCACATCGGCATGCCGATGCTGACGTCCGGGACGCCGGCCGCCGCCTTGATCCACCAGGTGTCGGCCAGCTGGTCGGGCTTGTCCGCGCCGCTGCGGTAGGTGGGGAAGACGGCGGCGTTGGCCATCGGCTTGCCGCGCCAGGTGCCCATCGCGGCCAGGGTGGCCGGCTGGTGCATCGTGAACGCACCGGACGACCAGGCCACGACCGGAGGGTCGGGCACGGGGTCCGGGCCTGGGTCGAGCACCTCTAGGCCCTCGAACCATTCGTCGATGTCCGGGCCGAGCTTCGCCTTCAAGCGGACAATGTCGGCCGCGGTGATCACCCGCTCGGTCACTGGACCTGCCGACCGGCAGGCGGGGCCGCACTGGTGATCAGGTGGACGCCGTCGGCCGCCAGCTTCGGGGCGACATAGACCGGCTTGGACGCGTACCCGAGCAGCCACCCGAACCGCGGGGCGACCTGCTCCAGCAGCCGCACGGTCAGGTAGTAGAGCGCGCTGATCACGATCGTGATCAGGCTGGTGACCTGCTCTTCGGTCAGGCCGAACCAGCGCGCGGCCGGCCAGGCGAGGAAGTAGCCGACCAGCAACGGGACACCGGTGCGGAGGATGGAGGGCAGAACGGAAACGGGCATGGTCACTCCTTGGGGATGTCGCCGACCAGCAGGTGCCGGTCGATGTGGTCCTGGATCGGACGGGCGTCGAGTTCGAGATCCAGTCGGGTGTTGTCACCCGGGACCGAGTCGGCCCGCGCGAGGAACTGCAGTACCTCGCCGCAGGCCGGGCAGTTGTACGCCATGACCTGCATGAGACTTATAAGTGCGGCCATAGCCGTTACCCCCCAGTGAGCTTCGACACCACGGCCGCGACCCCGCCACCCGCGGCCGCCCCGGCACCGACAGCGATCCACAGGGCCCGCTCGAGCTTTCGGATCCGGGTCTCGTGGTCGACGCCGAGCGCCAGGACGCCGTCCAACTTGCCCTCCATCCGGGCCACGCTGAGGGCGATCTGGTGCAGTTCGGTGCTGTTGCCCGGGACAGGAGGGGTCACGCCGGGTCGTCGGGGTCGAGGGCCTCGCCCAGCTGGGCCAGCGCGGCCCGGGCGCCCGCCTCAGCGGCCGCGGTGGCCTGCGCCTCGGTCAGAGACCCGCCGCCCTGGATCGCACCCGCGAGGGCGGCAACCATGCTCGTCAGCGCGCCGATCTGGGCGGTCATCTCCCGGCGGAAGACCTGCACCTCGTCCCGAGCGATCCGGACCGCCGGCGGCCACTGCACGACCACGCGCAGCGGGTCCTCCGCCTTCTCCAGCCGGGCCCTGGCCGCCTTCGTGTACGCGACCTTGTCCTCGAGGTCCATGCTGCTCTCCTTCCGTGCCCTGATCTTGTTCGCGGCCTGCTCTACGCGGGCCGCGCTGGCGTTGATCTCGACGTGCATGTCGTCGACGGTGCCCGTGTAGTCCATGCCCAGCCGCAGCACCGGACGGCCGGCGTCGTCGGTGATGTCGTCCCGGATCCGGTGCATAGCCCGCTGCTTCGCCGGGCTGAACGTGTCGTGGACGCCACGGGGGTGCTTCAGCGCGTTGAGGTCGATCGCGGTCGCGCTGCCGTGGTTGCTCACCACCGACGTGGAGCCACGGACGAGCCGGTTCGCGTACGACCAGTCGTCGAGGGTCGGCTGCGTCAGCTCCTCGACCTCGACGTCGAACCGCTCGATGAACTCGGCGAACACCACGGCTACGTCATCGTTGGCCGCCCACCAGCCCTGGTCCGCCGCGGTGAACCGGGTGAAGTGCTCGGTTGTGGCATAGGCCGGCCAACCGTTCTGCGAAAACCGTTGACTCATCCTGCTTCGACCTCCGTGATGACCACGAATGTGGAGGTGGTCAACTGGGTTCCGGTGCCGTTAGAGGTGCCCTGAGCCCATTGCAGGGTCAGGGTCCCGGCGTTCCCACTGGTAGTGGTCTCCACGAGGAACGTCTCCTGGATCGCGGTGCTGCGGGTGCCGTCGCCGCCGTAGGGCACCGCGGTGGTGAAGTCGTGCCGGGCGGCTCGCATCGTGGTGTCGGTCACGTTGGTCGTTGTGGTCGCCGGCCCGATGCAGGTCCGGGCGGTGAGCTGGGCGGCGCCCCCGCCGACGACCCAGGTCGTGGCGATGTCCCCACCGGTGGCGGCGAGGAACGCACCGTAGAACTGAACGAGGTAAACCTTGTTCGCGGCGAGCGCGATACCTGCGATGTCGTCGTCGTTCTGCTGCGTGGTCGAGCTGGTGATCGTCTCGGTGGCGATCTTCTTGATGTACCGGACGGGGACGATGTCCTCGGCGAGGATGAATTCGCCACTGAGCTGAGGCACTGGATCCTCCTCCTATCCGTAGATGGCCGGCTGGAACAGGGTGATGACCGCGCCTGCGGCGTGGGCCTTGACGACGCCGTTGATCGAGCGCTGCACGGTGGCCGTCTGCAAGGACGTGGTGCCGGTGATCGCGGTGACCCGGATCTGCTCGCCTTCGCACATCCAGTCCATCGGGAACTGCGCGGCGTCCGTCGTCCACCGCGGTCCGATCGGTGTGGTGATTGCCCAGCTGGTGTCGGTGGTGCTCTCCGAACCGACCAGGGTCGTCCCGGACGACGAGTACCGCCCGACTCCGGTCTGCCCCGCGGCGGCCACCGCGGTGGTGCTGGCGTACCGGGTGACCCGGAACGGGCTTTCCGGGACGCACACCAGCGTCAGGGTCCGCAGCCGATCCCCCAGGTACTCCTGCCACCCGATGGCCAGCTGGCTGATCGTCTCCGGCGGCAGCCACGCCGGCGGCCCGGTGATGTCGACCCGGTCACCGAGCTCCAGGACCGCCAGCTGGCCCAGCACGGTGGACGAGAGGGCGATGCGGGGGTTGTTCTGCCCGATCCGGATCGAGGGGAAGCGGGGCTCGTCCACGGTCCCGACGTGCAGCCTCCACCCGGCCTGGTTCGCCAGCAGGGTGTCGTCGGCGACGTTGCAGTCGATCTCGCTGTCGTACCGGCCCACCCCGGCCGGCGGCGGGAGCACCGAGAGGGCACCGGATCCCAGGACCACGCGAGCGCTGGACCCGTTGGGGCGGGTCACCGTGACGTCGTTGATCACATTGGCGTCGTCGTCGATCGGGTCCAGCTGCGACAGCGACGTATACGGCACTGTCAGTGTGGCTGGCTGCGACTGCAGCGACTCACGGGTCCGCAGGCCCAGGCCGAGGAACTGCCGGGGTTCGTACAGGAGACCGCCATCGACGAACGCGCATTCCTTGAGGAGGTCCAGCAACTGCAGCGGCCGCTGGATACCCATCGGCTCGGTGGCGTCGGCGTCACCGAGGATCACCTGGTCCACACCTTCCTCGCGGCACAGCCGCTGGAACCGCCGCCCGGCTGTCTCGCCGACGAACCCGTTCAGCTCGTCGCGCAGGTCGTAGATCGAGGACGCTGTGCTCTCGTAGGAGACGTGCCCGACCACGGTGTCGGTCAGGTTCCGGTTCGGGTTCATGGTGATCCGCGACGGGGCCCCGATGGTGACCGTGTTGACCGTCCCCGACGACTGCCCGCCGGTGGTGGCGCCCACCTCAAGCGTGGTCACCGTCCAGTTCACGTTCGCGCCGGAGGTTTGCAGGTTGACCGAGACCCGGATGAGCTGGCCGTCGACGGCGAACCCGAGGAGCCCGGACCCACCGATGTCGGCGCCTTCGACGTCGAAGGCCCGCAGTTGCAGCGACCCGTTCGATGCCGAGTTGTAGATCAGGTCCCACCGGAATGCGTTGCCTCTGGTGTAGACCCGGGCGATCACCGCACCGGACGTGGACCCGGCGGGGACTTTCGTGAGGAACCGCACCTGGATGACACCACTGAAAACGTGGTTCTGGATTCGGGCGTTCAGGCTGGCCCCATTGAACTCCGCCAGCGGAGCCGACCCAGGGAACTCCGAATTGGTCGCGTAGGTGGGGGTGTTCACCGTGTACATGTCGGAGGTGACCGGCGACGACCCGTCCAAGCCCGACGCCACGATCGTCGAGTCGGATCCGTCTTCGACCGGCCAGTACCCGATCGGATTCGCGGACACGATCGCCCGGAACAGAGCCGAGCGCAGCGGCGAAACCCCTTGCGAGAGTCGCCGCATCACGCCACTTGCTTCCAGCGGGGTGTACACATTGCGGCCGGAGATGTCCCACCGGATCGGCCACGCGGGAATCTCCCCGCACCACCGGTAGTCCCGCTTCTGCAGGGTCACCGCCCCGTTGAGCGTCCACGTCTTGCCCGTGCTGTCGACGAAGGACGTCGCCGCGTGATCCTGGGCGGTGAAGTCGGGGTTCGCCACGAGCGTGCCGGCGATTCCGTCACGGACCTGCGCCGCGAGAACCCGGCCCCGGATCACGCTCGCCGCCCCGGCGCTACCAGTGGCGTCCAGCAGCACGACGTCCGCCGTCGACGAGAACAGCGACGTCGTGCCCGTGCTGACCACGGGATCGCCGAGTTGGGTCCAGGTCCCGCTGATCGAGTCGCTGGTGTAGAACGTGGCCGTCGCCCCGCCGGCCCCGTTGTTGACATCGAGCGTTGCCCGGACGGCGAGGCGACCCGTGGAGATCGGCAGCAGAGCGGACGTGGAGGACCGGACGATGGTGCCGTCCGCCGACCAGAAAAGGATCAGCTTGCCCGAGCTGGTCACCCACAGGGTCCATGACCGCTGGTTTCCGGTCTCAACCCACTTCGACACCAGCTCCGTGAGCTCGTTCCAGGTGCTCAGCTGGGCATCGAACCGCAGGTCCAGGTCACCGGTGATGTCCAGGGCGCCGGTGTCCGGCGTGGACACGCTGCACCCGCCGACCGGGGTGTTCCCGGTCGCCGCGTCGATGCTCAGGTACGACGTTGCCTGGTCCTCGCTGACCCGCAGCGGTGTGTTCCGGCCGATGAGCCCGTAGTTGGGGCCGGTCGGGTTCCGCGGGCTGTACTTCCCGCCGGTGCAGTCCAGGAACAGCGAGCACGCTGAGGGCTCCGGTGACGACCCCTCAGCGCTCAGGCCGCGGCGGATCGTCACCCCGTCGGAGGAGCGCACATCCCCCAGCGCGGCAAGATCGACCCACGCGGACCCGATAAACGCCTCGGCGTGCAGGCTGGTGTCCACGATGGCCGCCGGGGCCGCTGCAGGGCTGAGGATCAGCGACCACGTGGTGTCACCGAACTGAGCCGGCGTCAGGGACGTGGTCATCGTCCGCGTGCCGGTCGCACCGCCCGCGACCAGCAGTTCGGACGCGATCAGGTGCCGCAACCAGGTTCCGGACACCGACCCCGCGGTGCCGTGCTGGGTCATCGACCCTTGCGCCACGTAGGTGGACGCCGACGCCTGAGGGATGATCTGCCATCCGCAGATCAGCAGGTCGCCCGCGCCGACTGCGGTCGCTGTGGGCGCGGTGTGCGTGGTGCCCGGTGTCGTCGTCCCACCGGCGGTCGTGGCGACGATGGTCGCGCCCGCGGCCCCGGTGATTCTGAGTGCGGTGAACTGCGAGTTGCACACCGCAGAGGACCCGAACGCCCACGACGCGCCTTCACCGGAGGCAGTCCGCGTCCACACCCGGAAGAACCCTGCCTGCCCGGGCGGGCCGCCGCCGGCGCCACCGTTGTGCACGGACGCCCACCCGCCCGGCGCGGTCAGGGTGGACCCGGTCCCGTCCCCGTCGACGCTGCCGCAGACGACCAGGAGGTCGCCGTCGGCGGTGCCTGTGGGTTTCGTGACCGTGTGGGAAGCCGAGTCAGCCGGTGTCGTCTGGGTCGAGGTGGCGACGAGCAGGGTCACAAGGGGTCACCCCCTGCCTGATCCGAGAGCGGCCTGGACGTTGCCGCCGGCCCTGAGCCGGATCGCGTTGCGCAGGACCTCGACCAGGAGCTGGTCGACGGTGTTCGGGCCGGCCACGATCGCGAGCTCCAGGCGCGCGGCCCGGTTGGGTGACTCGACGCCGACGCCGACCTGGTAGGGCTTGCGGGATACCGGCGGCAACCCCGGCCGGGGGACCTCCGGGAGAATGAACCCGTCCTCTTTCGGGACGAACAGTTCCTGCCCGCGCTCACCCACGATGTACGTCTTGCCGCCGGCGACCGGACCACCGGTGGCCCGGCGCCCGGCGATCGCGGCGTCACGGCGGTTCTCGCTGGTCAGGATTTCCCGGATCGTGTACGAGTACGTCTTGCCCGCAACGGTGTTGATCTGTGCGCGCAGGCCGCGGACCTTCGCGATGTTCGCGTCGATGTTGTTGGTGAAACGGAAGTTCCGGGATCTGGGGACCCCGAGAATGCTCTCGGCGAGCTTTCGGGCCTGCCCCCGGGTCAACCCCATCTTGTCGGCGGCGTCGATCAGTCTCGCCCTGGTGGTGGCGATGGTGTCGGCGAAGTGCTTCTGCGCGTCGACGCCTTTCGGGGTCTGCTCGGCCAGTTTCAGCCCGGCACTGGCGATCTCGTCCAGGGCGGCGGCGTTGTTGCGGCCCTTCTCCGTGGTGATGTCGAGGGTGGCCCCGTTCTCCTTCACGCTAGAGGCTGCGTCGTCGACGGCGGCCTCGAAGGACCGCTGGTCGCCGCGCAGCTCCAGCAGCGCGTCGGCGTAGGTCTTCATCTCCTTGTTCAGCTCTGCCGTCGCCTCTGTCGCGGAGTCGGTCAGCTCGGCCTGCGTGCCCAGCCCGCGGGCCAGGTCCTTCACCTGAGTCACCGTGCTGCCCGACGTCGCACCGGCGGCGGCGACCGCCTCGACATAGTTGGGCAGGTGCCGCGCCAGCTGGTCGACGCCCGCGCCCCCCTCGATCGCGGTCTCGTTGAGCTCCCGGAACTGCTGCGCGGCCTGATCGGCGTTCCCGGACTGCACGGCCTGGGTCAGGGCAGCGTCGATGTTCTTCAGGTCCGCGACGAACTCACGGCGAGCGTCGCCGCCCTGGAATGACCCGGTGTTGCCGAGGGAAAACAGTTTGAAGACCACGCCGTTGAGGTCCTCGAAACGCCGGGCGAAGGTCGGATCCGCCAGGTCGCTGAGCTGGCTGCCGATCTCACTGAAGTTCTTCCCCAGGGTGGCCCCACCCTCGGCGGTGCCCTTCGCGAGCTTCGACAGCTGCAACTGGACCTCACCGACCGAGAGGGCGGCGTCTTCAGCCTTCGGACCGAACTTTCCGAGCGCTTCCATGGCGACGACGTAGGCGGTCAGTGCCAGCCCGCCCTTGACCAGGGCCCCACGGTTGGCGTTGATCCGCCCGGCCGACGACGCGAACGCGTCACCGAGCCGGGTCATCAGCGCGGTCACCCGGGGTGCGACCCCCGGGATCAGGGACAGCCCACCGATCAGCGGGCCGATCGACCCGGCCGCGGTAACCGCGTCCGCCCCGTAGGCAGCTGTCGCGGCCGCGGCGACACCGAACGGTCCGTCGACGCCGGCGGCGCTGTTGATCATCAGTTCGAGCTGCCGCTTGTAGGTCTCGATCTTCGCGGCGCCGTTGTCGCCGAGGGTGTTGTTCAGGTTGTCCGCTGCCCCGGCGATGCCCTCCAGGCCCTGAGTGAACTGCTGCGGGTCGACCGCGAACAGGGCCTGCTGCAGGTCCTCGGCCTGCGTGCCCAGCAGCGCGGTAGCCAGGCGGGACCGGTCGGCCGGATCGGGGATCTCCCGCAACCGGGTCAGCAGCTCCGTCATCGCCGCGACCGCTCCGGCACCTCCCCCGGCGATCGCCTCAGCGGTCCGGGACGAGGACAGGCCGAGCTCGGCGATCGCCGCTTGAGCGCCGGTGTTCGTGGTGTCCCGGGCCCGGAGGTTGAACTCCTTCAGGGCATCAGCAGCGAGGTCGGTGTTCCGGGCCCCACCCTGCATCGCGGAGGAGATGAACGCGAGGACCTGGTCACCTTTCAGGCCGAGCGCTGCGAACTGGACCGCGTACTCGGTCAGGGTGTCGAGGAGGTCTTCCTGTGCGCCGGGGATCTTCTGCAGCCCGACGGTGATCAGGTCGAGGGCGTACTGCGCGTCCGGGGCCAGCCCGGTCCGCAGCAGGGTGCCGGCGGCCTTGGTGACCCCGAACAGGTCGACGCCGAAGGCCTGCACCAGCGACAGGGTGTCCTCGGTGATCGACTGCAGAGACGACGACCCGACGTCGCCGAGGTCACCGATGTTCTGCCGGACGTTGACGATGGCCTCGTTGACCTGGTCCATCGACTCGCCGAAGTTCGCGCCGTAGACGTCCCCGGCGACCTTCCCGTACCGCTCGGCTTCCTTGACCGTGGCGCCGAGCTGGCCCTGCAGCTTGTCGACGCCGGCCTCGATGTTCAGGGACTTGACCATCGCGGCACCGAACCCGACAGCGGCCCCCGTGCCGCCGGCGACCAGCGCCGCGGTGACGCCCTTGACGCCGGTCTCGGCTTCCTCCGCGGCCTGCTCGGTCCCGCGCAGGGACTTCTCGAGGTTCTGCTGCGCAGCGACGAGCTTGAGCGCCGCGTCGCGGGCCTCAAGGCTGCCCTTGCCGAACTTCTCCTCAGCCGCGGCGGCAGTCCGGGCGCTCTTCTCGACCCTGATGTTCGCCTGGTCGATCTTCAGGGCCGCCGCGGCGCTGGTGCGCCCGAGCTCGGCGATCCCGTCGTTCGCGCCTTTGTCCTTGAGGACCAGGTCGAACGCGAGTTCCTCACCCATCGTCTGGCCCCCTCAGGATCGCATCGACGTAGTCGCAGGCGTTTTCGACGTCGTTGACCGTCATCCGGTCCTGCTCGAGGGGGCTGATGTTCAGGAGGCGGGAGATGGCGAACCGGTAGCGAGCTCGCCGGGCGGTGTGGGAGTGGTACTGCTCGGCGCGTTGCTGGGCTCTAAAGGGCCGGGGTCGACCTCACCGTCGGGCAGGGCGAGGTAGGGGCGGGCCAGCATGTGGTCCGTCATCTCCTGCGTCCAGTCCTCGGTGATCGGGATGGCCCGGATCTCCGCGCGCCGAGCCCGGATGTCGTCGAGATCGAAATGGACTGTGAGCGCATCCATCCGGACCACGACCTGATGCAGCTGCAGGTCGGGTTCCTCACGGCGCCGGGCGATCCACAGAGCAACCCGTTCCGCCCGCTTGTGGCCGTTCTTAAAGAGGTGGTGCCAACCGTCGAAGGTCTGCCATAGCCCGTCGCCGGCCGCTTCGATCGGCTCCGCGTCCGGAGAGAGCAGTTCCATCGGCTTGAACGACAGGTCTCGGGATGGTGCGCCGGGTTCGGGAGTCCAGCGGAGAATCAATGGTTTTCAGACCTTCCGTAGTGCTGCTCTGAGGGCTGCGGCCGCGCGGGCACGCAGAGTGGGGGCGAGATCTTTCATGGACTCGCTGAACCAGCCCTTGGGTACGAGCTGGATCAGGAGAGGTTTCGTCCAGCGACCCCAGGCCTGGTGAGCGACCCGGCCTCGATCGATGGCGCCCGGATCCCTCACGGCGTTCAGGAGGGCAGTGAGCCGGACGCTGTAGAACCCGCGACGGGACGTGACCTTCACTGCGACCTTGGTTTTGGCGACCTGGTCGGCCAAGCCTCCGCGTTTCGGCAGCCGCTCGGTGCCCTTGACCAGAACCGCCTCGACCTCGGGGACGGCAGTGCGCAGCGCCTGACCGACCTCCCGGACGACCAGGTCGGAGTTCGCGGCGGCGGCGAGTCGTTTCGCGAGTGCCTCAAGTTGCTCGCCGCCGCCGAACTGCACCTGCACCACCGGAGGGCCTACCCGACCTTGGCGATGGGGCTGGCGGCGTTCCAGGACGAGCTGATCTGGACGGGGCCGCCGACGTCGCCGTTGACCTTGAAGTCGGGCAGGATCGTCCCCCACCAGTACTGCCCGGACGTGTTCGTGGAGGGGTAGAGGTAGAACTTCCGGGCCACCCCGTCCACGGCCGCGTTGTAGACCTGGACGGTGGCGTCGTCGTAGAACCCGCTGAAATCTCCGCTGGCGTCGGGGAGTCCGGAGACGTAGACCTTGTTGGGGTCACCGAACGCGGTGACGTCGGACTTGTCAACGGCGAAGTTGATCGACCAGCCGGACAGGAACGCGACCGGCTCGGCGGTGCCACCGGAGGTCAGGTTGATGTAGACGCGACCGGCGCGGCCGTGGATACGGGACATGGTGGGCCCTCTCTTTCAGGTGGTGACCGGCTGCCGGCCGAGCAGCCGGAGCAGATTGGTTGCGGACTGGGCGAACGTCCTGTCCGCGATCGCCTCTCGCGCCATCGCGGCGGCAGCAGCACGCTGGTCGGGGTGCGTGGACCACCAGCGGATCAGCTCGGCGGCCTCGCCCGGGCCAGCGAAGGTCGGCAGCATCGGGAACACCGCGTCGCCCTCGGGGCGGGGGTCGCGCAGGAAGAACAGTCCACACGCGGCCATCTCCACCTCACGCGGGCCCATCGCCAGACCGGCGGCGTCGGCGTTGTCGTCGTGCTCACGCCGGTAGAGGTTGATGCCCATCCGGGCGGCCCGGTAGATGTCCGCCGTCTGCTCGTTGTCGCAACACTTTTCCGGGTCACCCGAGGCCAGGAATGCCCGCAGGGGCGACGCATCGGCCAGGCCCTGCCAGTTGCCGGCCAGGAGGACGTCCAGGCCGTCCAGGGCGCCGCTGGCGTGCAACTGCTCCAGGAACCACCGGCGCGAACCGAACCCCGTCCCGACGAACGCCAGATCCGACACGAGGTCGACCGGGCCGGGCCCGGGGTGGTGGACGGCCGGCCGGTAGGCGTGCGGAGCGAACACGGTCGGCGCGACCGCGGTGAACCGATCCAGGTGGGTCGGATCGGTGATCAGGTTCAGGTCGGCATGCGCGGCCAGCTCCAGCTCCCGCTCGACCTCATACGGTTCCTCGGTGTGGATGATCACCACACGGGTCCCGGTGCGGCGGGCGTGATCGAGCAGTTCGTACGGGACGAAGAACCCGCACACCAGCAGCAGAACCTGCGGGCGGACCTTCCACAGCATCGCCGGAAGCCCGTTCACGGCCAGCTCTTTCGCCTGCTCGACCGTCAAGGCCTTCCGGAGCTTCAGTTCACCGTTCGGGCCTGGGTCACCGATGTCGATCAGTGCGTGGTCGTACAACGCGAGCCGGTCGTCCAGGTTGAAGGTGTGGACGTCCTCGCCGAGCTGCCGCAGCGCCTCGACCCACCCGACGTAGACGTCGTGAACGCTCCAGGAGGGCCCGGGCTGGCCGACCACCCACCGCATCAGGCGGGTATCCCGGACACCGTGCCGTCAACGGCTGGGAGGTACAACTCGCAGCCTTCCTCACCGACGATGAACCTCTGCCCCCGGACAACCCCTCCGGCCTCAGGCGTGGTCCCGAAGCCGTAGACGTCGCAGACCCCCGCGGCGTAGTGCACCTCCGCTGGGTACAGGTCGGCGGCCTCGAACCACCGCTGGAGGTTGTCTGGGTCGAGGTTGGCGTAGTGCTCGCCCTCGGCCAGGGGGCCGCCGTCGTGACCGGAGTGCGGGGCCCGGCCCGGGCCACCGGCGGTGACCAGCAGGGCGCCGCCGGGCTTCAGGTAGGCCAGGGCGGCCCGGATCAGTTCTTCCTGCCTTGCCTCGTGTTCCAGGACCTCGCAGCAGATCACCAGGTCCACCGGTTCGTCCGGGCGCCACTCGATCGCGTCGGCGACGACGTCGACGCCGGGGCCGGGCTCCAGGTCGAGAGCCACGTACCGGTCGCAGGTGAACAGGTCCCGGACCCCACCGTTGATGTTCCGTCCCCCGATCTCGACCACGCTCGGGAAGTGCTGGCCGGCCAACTTGGACTTGGCGTAGGCGCGGGCGGCAGCGTGCATTCAGGGCTCCAGTTCGTCGTCGGCGCTCACGTCCACACCGAACGTGATCGTGGTTGTGCACGGGGTTTCCGCAGCCGGTTGTGCCTCGGTGAGGGTGAACCGGCCGGCGACCATGGCCAGCAGCACGCCCGGGACGCCGATCCGCTCGCCGGGGGTGGATCGGACGGCGGTCTCGGCGGCCTCGTAGATCGCGACGGCGCGTTCGGTGACGATCTGCTGGAGGTCCTCGTCGCCGTCGCCGACCAGGGTCACGGTCAGTTCGCAGTTGATGGTGTATTGCTCTTCCATCAGCCGGTCCGGGCCCTGCGTGGCCGGGGTTCTGGTCCCGGTGACGCCGAGGATCCGCAGCCACTCCGGTGCCCGTGGAGCGGCACGGGGCCCGTAGATGATCCGGACCGGCGCCAGGCTGGGAACCCAGAGGTCGCGCAGCGCAGCCTTGGCCACGGCGATCGTCGTCATGCCGGCACCCACCGCCCCTCGCGGATGAAACCGTGATCAGTGCAGAGGTTGCAGAGCAGCGATGGGCTGAGGGTGAGGGGCTCAAGGTTCACCAGTTGCCAGCGCGAGCGTTCGGGCGCGTGAGCGTTCTCTGGGAGGTCGAACATGATGCTGCCGGTGGAGCAGGGCGTGCCATCCGGCTTGTGGTGGCGGTCGAGCAAACCAATCCGCGTGACGTCGTCATCGCCGACGTAGAACGAGATCTCGTGCCCACCGCCGATGTCGTGCCAGTCGCTCATTGCAGACCCCCGTGGAAGATCGAGTTCACCTGCGGTCGGTAGGTGAGCGTGCGGGGCCGGGTCTTCCGGAACGGGCTGAGGAGGTCAACGACGTCGACGTCGTTGCGGCCGATCCGTACGACCCCGACGTCACCCACCGCGGCCCACCCGAACGGCGCGTCCCTGCGCTTGAACAGGCTCGCGGCCTTGAGCAGGGTCGCTTCGGAGACCTGGTCCGGGACGGCTGACCATCCCCACTTCGCGGTCACCCGCACCCCGGCCCGCCGTTGGGCGTACGGAAACGACATCGTCGAGACTGCGGCGATCTGCCACCAGGCGAACGCACTGTCGCCGCCGGCGTCGGCCGCGCTGTTGAGCGGCTCCAGCTGGTACGTGGTCTGCGTCCAGGTCTCGGAGAACAACCCGTTGGCGCCCGGGTCGGTGGCGACGATCAGACCGCTGGTCGACCACAGGTCATCGATCCAGACGAAATCCGGCTCGTCCGCGCGGAACAGGCGAGTCGTGGCGCTGTTGTCGCGCCAGAACCGGCGGAAGCAGTACCGGTCGATCGCCCGGGACGTCGCGGCCAGGGCCCGGGCCAGCTGCGGTGACGACAGCCGCTCGCCGTCGTCACCGAACCATTCCCGCAGCTCGCCGACCGTCGCGTACACGGTGGCCCCGGCTCGGGCCAGGACCCGGAAGGTCCCGTCCTCGGTGTCGGTGACCGCACCGGTCGCCGACCACAGGAAGGTCCAGAGGCCGTCCATGTCGACGTCGATGTTCGCGGTGTACGTGCCCAGCCCGGTGTGATCTGGGGTCGGGGTGAGGGTCGTGCCGTCGGGGCGGGTGACCGTGAGGATCACCGTCGCGTCTGTCGGTGTCCCGTCGACCTTCGCGATGTAGGTGAGCTTCGGCCGGTCACCGATATTGAATGAGGTCGTCGTCATTGCACGGCCACCTCCCCTGCCTGGGTCGCGGTGATGCTTGAGGCGCTGGCGTGCGGCGCGGTGACGCCGGCGGCACCCGAGGCGGGAGAGCTGACGGATGCCGTGCCGGTGTAGACGTGCACCCGCCCAGGCGACTGGAAGTAGGTGGTGATCCCGAAGCGTGCGCCGGCCAGGACGCCGCTGACTTTGCGGATCGTCCCGGTGGACGTAGCTCCCAGGGTGGTGATCCCGGCCGCCGATGACCGCTTGCGGGCCTGCGCGCTGCCGGTCAGCCCGATCAGGGTCCGAGCGGTGACGGCCCGGACATTGCTGTCCGCTAGCTGCCCGGTCGATGTGAACCCGACCAGGCCCGACCCGGTGACCGGGCTGACCTTCCGGGCCACCGTGGTCGAGGCCAGGCCGGCCAGCGACCGGGCCGCGGCTGGCGTCGTCTTCCGCAGGGTGACCGTGCCGGCCAGGCCAGTGGTGGCGGCGCCGGTGGCCGGCGAGGCCTTGCGAGCAGACACCGTGCCGGCCACGCCGAGGGTGCCCGATCCGGTGGCTGGTGTGGCCTTGCGGGCGAGCGTGGTTGTGGTGACCGCCAGGGCGGCGGTCCCGGCCGCCCTGGTCACCTTCTGGGCTGTGCCGGTGCTGCTCAGGCCGAGCCCGGTCGTGGCGGTGACCGCGACGACCTTGCGGACCACCGCGGTGGAGGCCATGCCCAGCGCGCCGACACCCGTGGTGGCCTCGACCTGCGGCGGCGGGATGAACTCGCCGCCGGCCCATTGCGGTGACGCCGGCACCCACGGCCGCCCGAATGTGGGTGGGCCGAGGAACCAGCCGGCGTACGTGCTGGAGGTGTCGTCGGCCAGGACCATGCTGACGGCCAGGAAGCCGTGGAGGTTGCTGGCACCGCTGGTGGTCGCCGTCGCCGTCCGGGTGCCGGTGGGCCCTGGTGGGACGGTCTCGGAGCCCGGCAGCGTCTGCATGAACCCCGTGGCGTTCAGGACAGATGTGCCGCTCATGCCGCCCGGCGGGCTGATGCTGCCGCCGAACATTCCCTCGAGCATGAACATGCAGATCAACAACCCGGACCCGCCCGGTGTGACCGACGGCGCGATCAGCGACGTCGTCGCACCCGCGCCCGGATTCGCCCACACCGGCGGCGCCGCGAACAACTGCACCGGGTCCGCGCCGGCAATCCTGAACACGAACCCGGTGTTGTCCGAGCCGGAGCCGCCCGGGAAGTTGTAGGGCCCAGCGCCGGCATCGACCGCGCGACGGGTCCAGATCTTCCCGAAACCACCCAGTGTGGTGACGGTGTCGGCGGAGCTGCTGACCTGGTACCACCCGGCCGGGGCGGTCATCGCCGCGGCGTCGCCGTCGTTGTCCGAAAGCAGAACCGCGAGCAGCCAGTCCCGGTCGGTAAGCCCGGCCGGCGCCGCGTTGACGACGGTGAGGCCTCCCGAGCCGTCGCCGAACGTCGGGCCGGAGGCGATTACAGCCGGCACGCTGGCCCCTTCCTAACCGGGCAATCGCCGGTGACGTCCGGGTGCCGGCACTACGTGACCAGCTCGACGGAGATGTCCTGGCAGGTAATGGTGTTCGACGCCGACGCGGTACCCCATTTCGCGCCGATGGTGAGGAACTTCGCTGTCGTTGTGTCCCACGTGAACGTGCGACCGGCAGCATTGTCAGGGATCATCGCCACAGAACCTGCGGTGAGCGACGTACCCAGCACGAGGGTGCCCTGACCGTTGAGAGTCCCCGACGAACCGACGGTGCGGATCACGCCCTGGTAATCGAGGACCCATCCCCACGCCGCCGCACCGCTGCCCGTGGTGATCGTCGTGGACGCCGCGAGGACCGTTCCAGCGACGCCGCCGAGGTAGATCCCGATCAGCAGAGTCGGCGTGCCCGTGGTCGAGAACTCACCAGCCGCCCGAATCCGAAGCTCAGTACCGACCTCCAGCAAGCCTGCCGGGACGGTGATATTCGGCGCCGGCGAGATGTCGGTCAGTGTCGTCGAGTTGGCCAGCGCAGTCCCGTTAGCCGTGTGAAGCGGCGGCAAGGGCGCAACCCAATACTGCCTCACGGGACGAAGGTGATGTAGACGGCCGATCCAATGATCTGCAGATCACCGGAACCCGGACCGAACACCAGGCCGATCCGCCACCGCTCGTACGGCTCGGCGGAGCCGTCACCGGTGGAACCGATCGGGCCATTGGCCGAGACGCTGGGAGCGTAGTCGTCGCTCACCCCCCAACCGTCAACGTCGTCGCCCTGCAGAACCACGAACCCGCCTGAGAGCGGAATGCACTCAGCAGCAGGAGAATCGGGCGCGACGTCGAAAAGGACGAAGGTGGGATTCACGCTGTCAAGCGTGATCCTGGTCTCGATGACCGTGCGGACGTAGCCCGCCGCGGGCGACGCCAGCCGAACTGATGACAACATTGGTGGCTCCCTAGAATGCGGTGGCGTCGAGGACCAGGGCGCCGGCGGCGACCGTGATCTGGCCCTGCGAACTGAACGTCTCGGGGATCACCTTCTGGAAGAAGAGCTCGCCCTGGCCGGTGATGTTGATCGCCGTCCCACCGGAGGTGGTGGCGACCTTGAAAACGTCGGTGGTCAGGCCGGACGCCAGTACGAAGTAGACGGTTCCCTCGGTGAGCCCAGCCGGGACGCCAGCGCCGAAGACGTCGAAGAGCTGCACCCGGTCATCCGCGACGAGACCGTGCCCGCTCGAGGTGATGGTGTCGTTGGTGACGTCCGTCGAGTCGACCGTGGCGAAACCCTTCACCGTCCCGTTGATCGGGGCGTACCCGATGAAGTTGTTCGTATTGCCTGTGCTGGCATTGAAATACAGGAGGAACCCGTACCCGCCGGGGGGCACGTCGAACGACAGGGCCCCGGTGTTCGACTTCAATTCGGCGGCCGCACCTCCCCAGGTGACCGCCTGCCGGGCGTAGGCAGGGCTGCCCCCGGTGGCCTCGGTGCCGGCGTAGTTGGTGCCGGTGCCGGGGTCGGTGGTGTTCCCGACACCGATGTGGGTGATACCCGGCACGGACTCGTCGAGTCCGTTCAGCGCCAGGTTCTTCCCGAGGGTGTTCAGTGGCATTCGTCAGCTCTCCCTTCGTGATCTCAGCCGAGCCGCAGGGAGCCTTCGACGGTCCCGGTCACGATGTCGACGAAAATGCCGGTGGATGCCCAGATTCCGCCGTCGCCGTACCAGGTGGATGCGGACGCGGACGCCGCCAGGGCGACGTCGTCGAGGAGGATCCCGGCGGCTGAGGTTCCGTCGTAGACCCGGACCTGTGCGGGTGCGGCGGCGGTCTCCCGCAGGACGATTCCCCGGTAGATCGCGCCGCCGGTGTAGACCGCCTGGTCGGCACCGCTGAGCGCGATCGCCCGGGCTGGAGTGCCCACCGATCAGACCCCGGTGAAGCGGTAGTTGACGACCAGCAGCATGTTCGGGATCACCAGGCCGGTGCCGCCGACGGTCTTGACGACGGACAGGGTGTCTGCCGCCGCGAGAAGCAGGTTCGCGGCGGTGCCGGACAGGGTCATCGACTCGGTGGTGAGGGCCACCGAGTTCGTGGTCGCCCACGACCTGGTGGCCACGGTCGCAGCGGCGGCACCGGCGGTGTGCCGGGTCAGGGTGTAGACGGCGTTGTTGGTCGGGTCGGCGGTGATCGCGGCCGCAGGCACCAACTGGGCGCTGATGATCTGCGCCTTCGCCGGGGCGACCCAGGCCGGCAGGTTGCCGGTCACGCCTGCGGCGCCGACTGATTCGAGGTTGACGACGGCCTGCAGGGCGCCGCGCAGCTCAGTGAAAAGGGGCATGGCGGAACATCCTCCGGTGATGGGGGTTTCAGCCCGCAGGTGCATCACACCGGGGGCCCTGGGTCAGGAGAAGAGCGGGCGCGGCGGCCCCACGGGAGGACCGCCCGAGGACCGCCGCGCCGGCGGGGTGGGACTAGTTGGAGCCGCGGTAGAACCCGCGGTGCTCGACCGGAGCACCGCCGTAGATGTGGCGCACCTTCAACGTCATCTTGTCCGCGTCGAACATGCTCCCCACGTTCGGGTCGGACTGGGTGAAGAGCTGCGGGGTCTGCTGCCCCTGGTAGAACCCGAGCTCGATGGTCGGGCACTGCGCCGGATCCGCGACCAGGAACCAGTCGTCGTTGTCGCTGTAGTAGTCGACGACGATCGGCTGCAGACCCTGGTGCAGGTTGGGGATGTTCGAGGCGTTGCCCGAAGCGGGGACCGCGACGGCCGATGCGGTCAGCTGGAACGCGAGGTTCTCCAGCGCCGACGGCACCACCAGGAACTTCGGGATGAACGACAGCACGTTCGAGGAGTCGCCGTAGGCCGCCTGCTGACGCATCTTCCGCCGCCCGGTCGCCAGCGTCGTGTCGCTCAGCACCGCCGGGTTGTCGGTGTTGCTGTGGGTGGCGTGGAAGAGAGCCGTCGAGTCGTACGTGGTCGCGGCATTCGTCGGGAAGATGTCCCAGACGAACCGGAACAGGGTCTGCGCGGCGGCCAGGGCGAGCTTGTCGGGGATCAGGCTGATGGCCCGGACGTCGTCGTTGGCGATCGCCTCGAGGGTGAGGTCTTCGGTGCCACCGCGCTTGGTCGCTGCGTACGTGGCTTCCTCGTTGGTGGGGCTCGTCAGCGGCTGGTACGGCTGGCCCTGGTTGACCGCCGGCAGGACACCGTATCCACCGATGCGCTCGATCCGCTGGGTACGGAAGTCGTTCACCGGGAAGATGTTCGACACGATCGCCCGCCACGTCTGCAGCGACGGCTGCGCGTAGGCGGCGACCAGGCGCCGGGTCACCGAGTCGCCGAGTGCGGCGGCCCAGGTGGTGCTGGCCACGGACTCAACCAGCCGGTCCCCGTCGGTGCTGCCCGAGTCGTACCCACCGCCCATTGACTCCCGGAGGATGACCTTGTTGAAGTCCTCGTCCCAGCTGCGCGGGCGGGCGCCGGTGAAGTCGAGGAACGCCTCCCGGAAGCTGTTGTATCCGGTGGTGTCGCCGGGCGTGAAGAACGCGTCCAGCGCCTTGACCTTCTTGTCCCGCGACTCCTGGGTCACCGCGACGGCGGCGGTCGGCACCAGCTGGGCGCGTTCGGCGATCCCGAGGGCCCCCTTGAGGGAGGCGACCTGCGCGTCGACGTCGGCCTCGGTGACCTGGTCGGGCAGCGCGTCCAGCAGGGACTCGGCCACGGCCTCAGGCAGGCCCGCGTCGGCCACCTTCGAGCGGACGAGCATCTTGCCGAGGAACGAGGTCTTGGCCAGGGTCTCCCGGGCGCTGACGGGGTCGGTGGTTGCCGGGACCGGCGGGGTGATGGTCTCGGTGGCAGGCCGCGACAGACCGACGGCAGCGAGCTGCTCCGGCGTAGCTGTCTTCAGAGCGGCGAGCACACCTTCGGTGCTGACGGTCACATCAGTCTCCTCTGGATCGGTGATCTCTTCGGGCGGCCCGCCCGCGGGGGTTGTTGGGGAATCGGCGTCATCCGTGGTCTCGGTGTCGTCGTCCAGGCCACCGGCGACGGCCCGGGTGGCCTTACCGCCGGCCGCCGGGTGGGCGACGACGTCGGCGGAGTTCACGGTCACGATGGACGTGGCTTCCATGCGCCGGGCCCCACCGAGGTTGACCTGCCGGAACAGGGCCTGGACGTCATGGGAGAGCCCGACCAGGGGTTCACGGCCGTCGGTCTCGCCGGCGAGCGCGGCGTCCAGGGCCTCGGCCGCGTGCACCGCGGAGGGCAGCAGGTGCAGGTCGGCTTCGAGGCCGTCACCGGTGGAGGCGACGTCGGAGTAGTACCCGACCATCCCGCGGATCGTCCCGGACGCCATCTCCTCCGGAGTCCGGTGGTGGTCGAAGGCCTTCGCGTTCTCGTACAACGAGGCCGCGGCCGCGAGGACCTGGGCCGGGTAGATCCGGCCGTTCTTGGACTCGCCGGCCTGGATGATCCGGACCCGGTAGACCCGGCCGCCGGTAGCGTCGTCCTCCTTGGCCTCCAGGACCCGGCCGGGGATCCGGACCCGCTCGGCCGTTGCGGGCGGGCCCGTGGTCTCGATGATGACGTCGGTCTCGGCTTCGGCGGGCATCGTCGGGTCGCCGCCGGCGGCCGGCACGTACCAGGTCTGGGCGATCACCGGCACCGGGTCGTCCAGGAAGGTGATCGTGCCGATCGTCCCGACGGGGGCCAGTGCGTAGGTGCGCTGCCAGGTCTTCCCGCCGGAGCGGTACACGACCATGGTGTCGGTGAAGTCCTGGACCCACGCGTAGCAGTAGTCGTACGGGGAACTACCCGCAGCCTTGGCGGCTTCCTCGAGTGCGACCTGCAGCAGGTCGCGGGTGTCGTTGCTCGAGCGTTCCCCGTTGATCGCCTCGACCACGGTCGCGGCGTCCGGGAGCGTCACCGTCTGGGCGGTGGCGGCTGCGCGGATCCGGTCGTGCAGCTCGGTGAGCGCGGCCGGCAGGTAGCGGGAGGCCTCCCGGGGGTGGTGCGTCTCACGCCATGCGGTCAGCACCTGCTCGGCCGTGCCCAGCGGCCACGTGTCGGCCGGTGCGGCCGGCTGACCAGTGGCCACGGACTCGGTGACCCGGACCGGCACCGGCTGGCCGGCCTCGGCGGCGAATGTGTGCCCGCAGTTCGGGCAGGCGAGATCCACGGTGGTCTCCTTCCCTCGGAAACCCGCGGTCGCGGACTCCTGGTTGCAGTCCAGGCAGCCGATCACCGGGTGCCCGTGCTCGGGGTGGTTGCTCATCCGCTATGCGCCGCTGCTCTTCCGCGCGTCGATCTCCTTGGCCAGCCGGTCGGCGGACCACCGCTTGTCGACCTTCACGCCGAGCGCTTCGGCCTCGGCGCGGAGCACGTCGAGGACGGCGTCCGGGTCCTCGGTCACGGCCTCGGCGGACTCGGCCAGCGGCGGCCGAACGTACGGCGTGATCGCGCCGTCGTCGGTAACCAGGGTCTGGACACCGTCGTGGGTCTGCACGACGGTCCCGCCGCGCACGGCCACCAGGTCGACGACCTCACGGGCCTTCATTCCCAGGGCGATCGCGGCCTCTTCACGGGTGAGCTTGGCCATGCTGAAACTCCTCATCTGTCAGGGTGGTTGCGGCGAAATGGGGGTCAGGCGGGGCGGAGATTGCCGCGCCGGGCGGCGGCCGGTGCCGCGCCGTCCACGTGGGTGGCGATGTCGTCCGGGTTGGCATCGGGCTTGCCGAGGTCCGCGGAGTACGGCACGCCGACGTAGTCCTCCCAGGCCTTGCGGGCGGCCACCCCGGCGGCCTCTTTGGTCAGCACGCCGGCCGTGACGAGGTTGTCCAGGCCGGTCGACAGGTTCAGCAGCACCTGCGCCGTGAGCTGCGCATCGGCTGCGGCGATCTCCGGGCCGCTGATCGTCACCGCCTGCGAGGCCGGGATCTCGTACGTCACACCGGTCTTCGGGTCCGTACCCTCAACCTTCGCCGGGAGCCGCTTCGCCGCGACGGCCCGGTCGACCGCGAACCGCACGAGGTCGGTCTGGTATCCGAGCCAGGTCTTCTGCACACCGCCGACCCGGCGGCGCACCGGCTCGGCCATCGTCAGGCTGGTGGCCCTGTTGGCGTCCTCCGGATCAGCAAGCCAGGTCTTGGCCAGGCCGGCGCCTCCGGCGATCAGGGTCAGCACGCCCTTCGCGGCGACGCTGTCCTCCTCGGCCTCGGTCGGAGCCGTCTTCGGTTCCCAGGTGACCGAGTCGGTGTGCACCTCGACGGACCCCGAGCGCGGGACGGTGGTGCCGCCGCGGGCATTGACGAAGGCGTCGACCTCGGTCTGGCCGCCCTTCACGGTCACGTCCCAGACCAGGTACCGGGCCAGCGCGGTTCGGTCGATCAAGTTCGACAGGATCGTGTCGTAGGAGTCGAGCCAGTCCAGGATCGGCGCCAGGAACGGCATCCCGCGCCGGTCCGTCAGCAGGGTCTTCCACGGCGTCCACCACTGGCACTCGCCGTCGCGCAGGCCGGTGATGTCGTCGACGTCGACGACCTTCTTGGATCCGCCGCCCTCGAACAGCACCTTGCCGGGCCACAACGGGTTGCCGGAGATGAGGCTGACGTCCCGGATGTTGGTGGTGTCGATCGGCGAGAACCGGACGACTCCGGAGCCGGGGCCGACGAGCATCTCGTGGCACTGCTCCCCCATCAGCATCAGGTCCCGCAGCATCAACTCCTGCCGGTCGCCGAGCGCGTTGCGGGGGTCCTTCCAGAACTCCTCGGCGACCTGGCGGACGTCGGGGTTGTTCACCTGCAGGGACAGACCGGAGTCGCCGACGACGAAGCTGGTGTAGGTGTCGAGGATCGCCCGCGCCATCGGGTTCGTCCGGTACGCGGCGACGCTGTACGTCCGGGACTTCTCCAGCGTCCAGTACGGCACCTCCCTGCGTGACCCGGCCGGCTTGTACCCGCGGTCACCGTCGACCGGGTCGACACCCCACCCACCCGACCCGGCGGCGCCGGCCGCCATCACCTGTGCCGGCGAGGCCTCACGAACCCGGGACGGGAACAGCCACGAGCCCACCGGGTTACCCGACCCTCGTGCGCTGTTCGGCGTCGGCCAGGATCCGCTTCAGCGCCAGCACGTCGGCCGGCGCGGCCGCGGACCCGACCCGGGACGAGGTTGCCTGTGCGGGCTGCTGGGTGGCGACCCAGGACAGGAACACGCACACCCCGCCGGCCAGCACCAGGCTTACCCACCAGTTGCCCAGCAGCCCACCAGCGCCGACCACGACGGCCACCAGGCCGGCCAGGCCGAGCAGGTTGGCCAGCAGTTCGGAACTCGGGACCGGGAGACGGAACTGGATGGTCACCACGCCACCACCTTTCACAGGTTCAATCGTTCGGTCGGGCGCCACAGGTCGCCGGACGACGCGGATGGATGCGTCACCGGCGCCGATCCGGGTTCCGACTTGGTCTCGCCGCGGTGCTTCTCCAGCAGCCACAGGGCGCCTATCTCCGCCGCGAAGGGCGCCAGGTTCCCGGTCGACGTCTTCCAGTCGAGCGTCCAGACACCCTGGTCGAGGGTGCGCGTCGCGTACCCGGCCATCGAGTCGACGACGATCGGGTCACCCGAATGCGTGAACGCCGGTAGGCGGCGATCCGGCCGGTCCGGATCCGCCCGCCCGGCCATCAGCTTCTCGACGTGCCCGCACGCCTGTGCCTGCTCGGCCGGTGCCAGGAGCTCGAGTTCGAATTTCGCGCTCTGCAGCTCCGGGCCCAGGCTCTCCACCGGGCCCTTGGCCCAGGCCGCGAACACCGCATCCGGGTACGCCGCTTTCAGCTGCTGCAGGCGCCCGTCCTGCCACTGCCCGTCCAGACGGTGCTTCGCCAGCAGCCAGTCAGTACCCAGGCGGTGATCCGCGAGCTCGACGTGCGGAATCCCGCCGAGCCCGTCCGCCGCCGTCGCGATCGTCGCCGAAGCCGACGACTTCTCGATCGTCACGAAGAACACCGGCCGGCCAGCCGGCTTCGGATACGAATCCGGAACGGCGAGATCCGCCCACGCCTTGATCGGGATCGGCTTGGTCAGGGCGCCGCCGGCTTCCTCCCAGCCGAGTGCCTCCCGCCCGTACTCCAGAACACCTTCCGGCGTCCGGCACAGGATGCTGCGCTCGCTGCGGAGGCTCTGCAACCGCATCCGGCCACGGCCGATCGCGTGATTCGCCTGCCGCCAACGGTTCTCGTCATCGAGCGAGCAACCCTCGACGCCGTAAATGTGCGTGCAGAACTTCCCGGCCAGGCACCCCGGGTCGGCCCAGCTGCCGTCGGCGCGGTACTCGATCAGGATCAGGCCCGGGTCACCACCGCGGCGCCCGCGCGCCTGCAGCGACCGCAGGTGATCGGACTCGGGCTTGCCGGCCGAGCTGCCGTAGTTGATCTGCGGGTTACCGCGGGACCGCAGCGTCGGCAACAGCGCACCCATTGCCGCCAGCAGCAGGAACAGCGCCTCGTCGAAGACCACGCGCTTGCCGCCGAGGCCTCGCCCCCCGCCGCCAGTACGGGCCAGGAGTTCGAACGATGCACCGTTGTCCAGGAGGATCGCCTGCTCGGACTTCGACTCCGTGACCGACTTGACCCGCCGCTTCAGCGACCGGTTGTTCTCGATCAGCTCCATGACCCGACCGAAGGTGTCCAGCGACGTCTTCATCAGGTGCGAGGTCCAGAAGATCCGGTCCGGAGTATCCGAGAACAGGAACAGGTCGGCCAGCGCGATCGGCAACAGCACCGACTTGGTCTTGCCGTTCTGTCGGCCCTCGATGATCCCGGCCTCCGGGACCAGCCAGTCACCACCCGGGCCGTAGCTGGCCAGGACGTCAATGTCCCGCTGCTGCTCCAGATCCATCTCGATGCCGATGCCGCCGGCCCACTCGATGATCTCCGGGCCGTAGGACCCGCGCCGGGGCGGCACCCAGAGCGTCGCCGGCTGCTGCAGCGGCGCCGGGGACCGGGCAGGGCTCACGCGCTGGCCCGCTTGGTTCGCAACCGGGCACTGAACTCGTCGACCTCGTCCGGCTCTGCCGGCGCACCGTCGAGCGCCAGCTCCATCGTGCGCAGTAGCTGCGCGCTGACCGAGGACGCCTGCGACCCGGTCAGCGCATTGCCGTCCAGGTCCCGGGCCAGGCGCAGGGCGATCGCGCCGGGCACTGTGTGGACCCGGTTGGCCTTCTTCAGGCTGGCCAAGGTCTCGGTCTCGACCGGGCCCGGCACCGGCTCGTCAGCCACGGCGGTGGACGCTCGAACAGCCGGGACGGCGGCCACTCTGCGGTCACGCCGGTCAGGCGGCGAGCACTCCGTGCATTTCCTCCTTCGCCGCCCGGGGCCTTGCTGCACCGGGAGTTCGGCCGGGCACGTCGCGCACTTCACGATGCGTCACCTGACCCTGACCAGGGCGGATCACATTCCGTAATTGCCCGCCGGATTGGCAACCCGCAATGCGTCGATCGTTGGAAAAAAAGTGGGCCTGGCAATGCGGGTCGTCCGC
>Ga0315910_10000932_pt1 | contig 27535 bp, 26 predicted proteins | sample EdamamesoilMG_FD_204470 | JGI IMG/M metagenome (GOLD analysis project Ga0315910, IMG submission 204470) | Garden soil microbial communities collected in Santa Monica, California, United States - Edamame soil | ecosystem: Environmental > Terrestrial > Soil > Garden | place: USA: California... | reverse complement strand
CTTGAAAGCCTTGAGCCGCTCGAGATTCGTGCAGCAAATTCACCGATGACACCGGCCAATACAATCAGTGATACTGTTTCTTTCAGTGCTGGTTCAGTTATTCGAATGGGTGGTGAGGTGTTTGATCTTCGTAGAATTTCTCCAACATTTTGGGACTACATGCCAAAAAGCAAAACAGGTCTTGAGAATTTACCGTGGGTAAATAAAAAGGTTCCTGCAAGTTCTGGCGAGGCTGCATTTATCGGCCCTGGCGTTGCTAAACCTGGAGTATCTTTTACTTTGGAGGTAGAAAACTCCAACGCAAAGAAAGTTGCAGTATCACTAAAGACTGTTACCGAATTATTGGAGGATGTTGACGGATTCGCTTCATTTATCAATGATGAATTGCGGTATCAGTTGGATATTAAGACTAGCACCACGTTAATGACTGGTGTAGGTTCTTCAACTGTTCCTGCTGGTGTTCAAACTTTCTCTTTGGGTTTCACAACTTCAGGATTAAGCACTGTAAACCCTAACAACTGGGATTGCTGCCGCGCGATAATCGCTCAAATTCGTTTGGCGTTCATCAACAGCCCTGTGGTTATCTTCATGAATCCGGTAGACATGGCTAACATGGATATGGAGAAAGCAATCTCTCAAGGTACTTACCTTGGATTGAATGCTCGTCCTATCCCTGGCGGTATCATCGTTGAGGACTTGAATATTTCAGCAGGCCAAGTGCAGGCAATTGCTATTGATGCTTTGAAATTGAAAATCTACAAAGATTTCGTTTTGAAGTTTGGTTGGGAAAATGACGACTTCACTAAAAACTTAGTGACTGCAATCGCTGAACGTAGAATCCATTTCTATCACAGTGATAACGATGCTGCCGGATTCGTCTATGATGATTTTGCAGACATCAAATCACAAATTGCAGCGGCTTAAATTGAACCATAAAATTTAAAATAATCATGGCAAAAGAAGAAAAAGAACAAGAAAAGAAAGCCGAGAAAGAGCTAAAGACAGCAAAGGATGCAAGTATAGATTTTCCGGTTGAGGTGATCGCCACGGAGGCAGATCCGTACCATGAAACAGGAGCAAAGTTTCATGCAGGTAAAAAGAAAGCTGATGAGCTTGTGAAGAGAGGCTGGGTTAAGATGGCAATGATTGCGTTGTTGATCGTTGCGTCAATTTGCGCAAGTGGTCAAGCCTCGGTCTATGCACCACTGTACAACGCGAAGACCACCACCACGCTGGCCACTATACAGGCAGCTACCGGACTAGTTGACACCGTGACGAATACAGGAACAGGTTTCTTGTACTCCAAGCGGATTTCCGGACCTGGTTCTGTAACCATTTCGGTAAAGGTAACTAAGGTATCTGGAACGGTTGGAGGAACTCTCACGCTATACGGTAGTAATGATGCGGCAAACGTGGCATCATTCGTAGCGATTAAAACAGAGGAAACCCAAACAGCTATAGCTACTGCTACGGCGGCGGATGCAACAGGAACTTATTCATGGCGCATTAAAACCAGTCCATATCTGTACTATTCAGTTGGGTATGCAGGGACAGGAACAATGGTTGCCACATTTACTGGTAACATTCTCAAACACTAAAAAATATGTTTGTTACCGCCTCAGACTTCAATATTCCCCCTTACAGAATCCCTGGACTGGATAAGGTGCCTACTGTGTTCGCATCTTTTGTAGATCAGGAAGAAAGAAGGCATTTGCTTGAGGTCTTAGGCGATAATCTTTACCAAGCGTTTACCGATGGGTTTGAAGACCTTCCGGATGAATGGGTGGCCACGGATCCTACTGTTATAGGTCAGCAATACGTTTACGGTAATGATATTTGGGAAGCAGTCACAGTTCAGACCGGCACCGCTCCGGTAGCCGGCTCTGACTGGACGCTGATCGAAGAAGACAACCGATGGCTATTGCTTGCCAATGGCAGCACGTACATGATAAACGATAAAAAGTTTGTTTGGGTAGGAATTTACGAGACGCTTAAACCGCTGATTTACTCCAAGTGGGTAGAGTACAGCGCGGTTGAGCTTACCGGAAACGGATTTGTTATTCCAGCGATGGAGAACAATGTCCGAGTAGACCCATCCCAATTTATCTGTCGGTCATGGAACCAGTGGAGCCGTTACGTGGGTGGAGAATGTGCTCAGAAAGACACGCTTTACGGGTATTTGTACTATACAAACCTGGACAGCGGTGTTTTTGATGACACGTTCGACGAAACCTTTGACACCTTTGTGGATTACCTGGCCTACGAGTTCCGGGAACAGCCGACGAAAAACATCTTTGGGATATGACAGTAATTGTTGATGAATTTGGCGAAGTAGTTGAAAGCATGCGGAATCTTTCCGCTGCCGATGCACTAAAGTTTGGCGTACCCGCCGGGCTTGAATCGCCTTATTATTTCTACGGTCACCCGATGGACATTAACCGTCAAATGATGATCCGGGACAAGGAAGAACCAGGCAAAGTTTATCCCGCTGTTTGTTTGCGGTTGCCAATTGAAGAAGAGATGGGCAGTGGTATGATTCACTATACGCTTAACGCTGCAATCTTCGCAAATACCAATTTAGATTGGGATGCCTCGGAGAGATACGCCAACGTGATAAAGCCTACTTTATTGCCTCTCTATGAACTTCTTTTGGACCGATTAAAGAAACACGGGTTTACATGGGAAGGTGACATGAAACGTCCTCCACACAAAAAGATCGATCGTCCTCACCACGGTATATTGGAAACGCAGGGTAATAAAGCATATCAGTTTATCAACAAACTCGACGCTGTTGAGCTTGTTGATCTTAAAATCAATTTCAACTTTAAAAGATGCATATAAAATGGCATGCGTAGATGAAGAAAAATTAAACTTGGGCCTATCGAACTGTAATGAGTTCCCGGCCCTTATTGCTGGAATGATCGAGACTTCTGACAGTTTCGCCATCCCAGCCGCGACAATCACCTCAGGAACCGCAGCAGTACTCGCCTACATTCAGGCAGCTTTGCTAGTTGTCGGTTCTGGACGCGCTTGGTACTGGCCTGGATTCTCAAAGGAACCTGAAGATGCTGCCGAAGAGGAAGTATATCAGGACTCACCTTTGAAGATTCGCCAGGTTAGAAAGGGTAATCAGAGATGGAGATTCTTTGTTTCTGAAAACCTTTGCCTACACAAAAACATGCAAACCCACAAGCGCACAAATGGCCGGGTTTTCTTGATCGATGTGAATGGAAAAATTATCGGAACGAAGAAGACAAACGGTGATTTTGCTGGGCTTAGCCTTGCATTATTGAACCCTGAAAAGCTGAAGTGGGCAACCGCATCAGAAGTTTCAGAGTCACCAATTTATGTTGCGCTTGCGGCCTCTGGTCTTGAGTTCGATGCAAATGGCCACATGTATGACGGATCAAGTTTCGTAACTGAGCTTTACCGGATTGTTGACGTGTATCTCACCATTGTGGGGACTCCGACAACTTCCTCTATTGTGGTTGATGTTAAGACGGTGTGCGACGAAACAGGTCTTTCAGGTCTTGTCGCTGCTGACTTCTTGCTGGTTGATGACGATGATGGAGCTACACACGCAATCACCACAGCAACACCACACGCTACAATCGCGGGACGGTACACACTGGCCGGAACAGCGTTCGAAGATTCAACGCTTGATCTCGATCCACCTGCAACGCTCACTATCAAGGCTTACGAGTCTACCGGTGCGGTTGCTGTAACGATACCTTAAGGATGGGTTAAGTTTGTGAGCGCGGGGTTTTCGTAGGTGTTTCCCCGCCTCACTTTTTTATGGGAAAACTGATTGAACTATCGAACCGAATAAATCAACTAACCGCACAACGGTTAGAGGCTGAGGTATTGGTAATAATCCGGGAGAATGAAACGACCCTAACCAACATGAACACCGACCAACTATTCCAGGGTCAGGATGCGAAAGGTAAAAGCCTTCCGGACTACTCGGAGCGATCGGTGCAAGTGTTTGGTAAGCCATCAGGCCCGATGCGTGGATATGAAACCGGAGAATTATATAGGGGTGTTTTTGCTAAGGTAATTGGTAATTCTATAGTGTTTGGATCAAGTAGTCCTCATGCATTACTATTTGAAAGAACCTTAGAGCGAAGAGGATATTTCCCAACCGACGATATTTATGGAATCAACAAAGCAAACCTCAAAGATTTTTCAAGGAATTACCTTCTTCCGGATCTTCAAAAGTTCATCCGTAATTTTCTTCACGTATGATGACATTCTTTTACGTCAATATCTGGAGGTAATTAAGTCGGGGGACTTTACAAAGCTGATCAAGGAAGGTAACGCGACTGAAATCGAATGTCTTGAAGCATGGGAAAACATAGTAAAAAAGCAGGAGAAGGCTACAGGGTCGAATAGGTTTGATACTTTCTTGAGTCTGCTGAAGGGTTATGCGTTGTTAATAAATGATCATACTGTAATCAGGGCTTGCTTAATCCATTTGATGAACGGTCCGGTAGATTGGGAAGTTTTAAAAACACTGAACGACAAAGGTTATGAGGTAAAAATTAACGAATATGGCTATGCAATTTACGAAAGCATACAGGCCGGATTGCATCGATGTGAAAATCTGGTAACAAAAGCCACGATGAAACAGAAGGAACTTCAGCGCATGTTCCCGGAGAAGAAGGATAAAGCAGAGGCGCAAAGTTTTGAAACAGTGATGGCCCATTTGATTGCGGCGCTTGAATTTAATGTTGACGAAAATATTACTCTTGCCAGGTACAACGAATACCAAAATATTTTAAGAGAAAGACAGAAGGCAATAGAAAAAGCTAACTCAAAAGGGAAACCACAAAGGTAATGGCTGAATTTACCGCACAGGATTTTATTGAATCAGATAAAATTGTTCATGATCTTAACCGAATTAATGAGGCTCTTTTAGGTATAGTCAAGACCGGTAAAGAAATGGGATCAGCTATAAAAGGAGCTGATAACGTTTCTAAAGTTCGCGAAGAGACTGAGAAGTTAACACAGTCACAAGTAGAACTTCAAAAAATTGAGAAACAAAGGTCAGTCGTACTGGCTAGAAATAACGAAGAATACATCAAAACCGCTAAGGCTCTTGAACAGGAAAAACGCGCGCTAAAAGAAAAGACTGCGTTAGGTGAGCGAGATGCAAAAACAGTTAACGCTCAAAACGCATCCGAAAAACAACTCCGGGCGGCCCTGGAAAAGAACCGTGAAGCATACCGAAACCTTGCCAATGAAGAAGCGCGCGCGGGTAAGGAAGGACTGGCATTGAAAGCTATCATCGACCAACAGGATGCAGCGGTTAAGAAAATTAATGCCGATATGGGCAACTTCAAGGACAATGTAGGAAACTATGAGGGAGCTATGAAGAGCCTTAAGGCCGAATTGAAATTGGCTAAGGATGAAATGGCGTTCCTTGCTAAAAACTCAGGCACTACATCCGCGGAGTTTGTAAAGGCCGCTGCTAAAGCCGGTGACCTGAAAGATCAAATCAACGATCTTAATGATCAGATAAAAATCACAGCAGGTAATAAGTTCGAGGTACTTGGAAATTCTCTGAAGGATGTAGGTTCAAAGCTACTCAGTTTGGATTTTGAGGGTGCGGCTAATTCCGCAAAACAATTCGCGGCTGTTTCAAAGTCATTGACCTTAAAGGAAATCAGAGCCGGTCTTGAATCATTTGGTACCACCATGGCCAATGTCGGCAAGGCATTGTTGACCAATCCTATCTTTATCATCGCTGGAGTCATCGCCGGGATTGCATTGGCGTTGAAATATTTCTATGACCAACAGCAAAAGGCATCACAACTTCAGATAAAGCGGTATCAAAAAGAACAAGAAACTTTAACGTTGAGGTATGATAAGGAGATAAAACTACAGCAGATCATCGGTAAGCAGACCTTCGAACTTGAGAAGGCAAAACAAAAAATGATAATTGAAACATCCGAGAAGTCTATAAAGGCTTTAGGTAGAGTTCATGAGGTGGATATTCTTGGAACAATTCTAAGTAGGCAGTTACAATTAAAAGCTAACGAAGAAAAAACTAAACAGCTTGAGGAATTCACCAAAGCAGCGGAGGCGGCTAGGGCCGAATTAGAAATCATCACGGCAACACAAGCAGAATTTGAACGCAAGACATCGGCAGATTTGACTAAACAAAAGGCAGAAGACTTGTTTCATCTCCAACAGTTCAGATTAAAACTAGCCATAGAAGGTGAGCAGGAGATATTCAATAACGAAAAAGAGTCACAATCTAAAAGGCTTGCGGCAATAGATAGGTTTGTGATTTTACGCAGGCAGTTGGCACAACTTGAAGCCAAAGAAGCTCTATCAAAAGAAGGCTTAACGGCTGATGCTATCCTATTGATAAATACAGAACTTCAGGCCAATTTAACAAAGGCTTTAAAGGATGGACAGACCGAGCGCGATAAGATTCAGACTGAGAATATAGCTAAAATTCAAGGGAACTTGGATAAGGCTAACGATAAAATAGCAGCAGGATTTAAAAAACCAGTTCCAGTGACGCTGTTCGCATCAATAGAGACTGGAATTAAGAAGGCTACAGAAACAGCCGCGTATCAAACTAGCAAGTTTATTCAGGAACTTGAGGCCGGATTAAAGGAGGCCTTAGCGATATTCTCTGATTTTTCTACCGTATTCGGAAACCTTCTCGACTCACTGACAGCAAAACGCATTCAGAACATCGATAAAGAAGAGAAACGACTCGATGAACAAACAAAGAAAAATATTGCTTTGGCCGGTGATAATGATGTGGCAGTGGCTAAAATTGAAGCAGATGCTGAGAAACGCAAAGAGCAATTAGAGCGCAAAAGGATTCAGGCACAACGGAAGGCGGCAATATTCGACAAGGCCACAGCAGCGGTTCAGGCGGCTATTTTAACGGCTGTTAATATCGTGAAGGTATTTCCTAATCCTGTTCTAATGGCGCTGGCAGCGGCATTAGGCGCTGTTCAGGTTGCGGCAATCCTTACAAAGCCGATCCCTCAGTTCTTCAAAGGAACCAAGTCGGCACCCGGCGGCGCGGCTATGGTAGGTGAGCAAGGCGCGGAATTAATGCGCAAGCCTGGCGGCGATTGGGAATTGACCCCTTCAGTAGCTACGGTTATGAATGTTCCCCGTGGAACAGAGATTGTTCCACACGGTGAGACTATGAGACGGCTGGCTATGGGTGCACTTGCCCAGAATGGCGGTTCATCACAAAGCCCTGCGCAAAAGCACGACGAGGAACTGATCCAGGAAATGAAGGCTGTTAATCGGAACTTGTCCAAGATCAAGCCGGTAAGGCAGAATTTAATACGCAACGGGTCTAATTTGATACTTGCGGTTGAAGATAAAAAGGGCCATACAAAGCTTATAAAGGGCATAAATTTAGGCAAATGGTTCTAATAGCATGAGATTCCATACATCATTCACGCATGAAATTGAGGGCACTGTAATAGTTTCGGAGCCGGAAGGACTTACCCAATCGATAATTGGCCTGACTAGACACCCCGAACTTAACACCCTTGTGAAGGAGTTCAAAACATCCATGAGATTGTATGGTTCTAACGGTACACAGGACGGGCGGCGCGATTGGCTAAAGAACATTGAATCCACTTACGGCCCTGATTCGACAATAGAAGTTTTGATTGAATACTCTTCTGATGGGTTCACTTTCTTCGAATTGTACACTGGGGAAGTGGGAATCCAGACCATTATGGAGGATTTAGCCTTCGACCACGGGCTTGAGTTTACTGGTGTACAGAATGGATTTTGGCGCAAAGCTATGAGCCGGTGGGACGTACCGGTGAACATTCAGGCAGCGACAAACCTGGACGGTGAGGCGGTGACGGTTTATAGTCCTGAGAACCTTCTTTTACCTACCCAGATTATCCGGAAAAGAACTGAAATGTTCGGGACCGATGGGGTTTCCGGATCTGACGTAGGTGTCGATAATAATTCAGTGACGGTTCAAATAGGTTTGCCGTTTATTTTGGAGGAAATAAGCGACTCTTTTGCAATTCCTTTCGCTGATAATCCTACCCCTGTCGCAATAATAGAGCTTAAAGAGGCTGGAGATTTAACGGTAAGCGCGGCAGGTGATGGCCGGATAGAAGTGACATCAGGTGTAAATATTGACCAGGTAAACGTCTCATTGTTTGCCCGGATAAACTCACTACTGCCCACTGGCATAGGGGCTTCATCTGCAAGTCCAGGAACCCCATCATGCGATGAGACTCTTCCAATATCCGGGAGCCATACGTTCACAGGTCTTCAGGTTGGGGACACGATAACCATTTACGCCATATTCACCGTTCAGCTTGTCTCAACTGACACTATAAACTACACTTTCGGGTTTGAAGATCTTGAAGTAATGTTGACATTCCAGTCCATTTTCCCAGACAGTAACGCACCTGGGTTCTTGGTTCACGACGTTATTGCAGCGGTGCTGGACCGAATAAGTGACTCGGATTTATTATATTCTGAACTACTAGGAAGTCCTGCCACGCGCGCGCGGGTGTACGCAGAAGCCGGGTGCTATTGGAATAACATCGTCGCCAAGGGTCTGCACATTCGCGGGTATTCGCTGGCAGAAAAGCAATTCGCTATATCCATGAAGGATATATGGGAGGGACTTAACCCACACCTAAATCTTTCTGTAGGCTACGAAAAACTTTCTGGAGTTGATATGATCAGGCTTGAAGAGCGGGCTCATGCCTACGACTCAAGTTCAATGTCGGTCCTGCTTTCAGGGGTACAACGGATCAAACGAAAGTACTCGGATCAGTACTTTAACAGCGTAGAAACAGGTAACGCGAGGGGGTTGATCGAGGACATTTCTGGGATCGATGACCCTCAAAAAGAGGTTAGAGCCAATCTTTTCAAGAATATAGGCCGGAAATTAACCATAGTTTCAAACTGGATAACCCAAAGCTTAACATTTGAATGGACCCGAAGATCAACCCGGCTAAAGTCGGCTGATAATAAGTTCGACAATGATAACTTCATGGTGGAGGTTACCGCCGATGGAGCCGATTATACCCCGCGCCTGGATGAAGATTACGACAGCGTAACCGGACTTTTAAACGAATCGACCAGGTATAACAAAAGATGGTGGCCAGCCAGGGCGTTCCTTCGGTGGTCAAATTACATCTTCAACGGATGCCAGAATTACGTAGGGACAGTTTACAGGTTTGTTTCTGGAGAAGGTAATTACGATGCCACTAGCGAACGCAAACCGGATAATTGCTCTGATAACTATGGAGCAGAATCGCTGGACGAGGGGGGTGATATTACCATAACCGAAGATCATCTGTACATCCCTATTGAATTCGAAATTGAGCACTATTTAACGATTGAAGAGTTCAATACCATTGATTCTTTACGGAATAAGGCCATCGGAATAAGCCAATTTGCTGAGGAGGACGGGGGCCATGCCGAGTTTTTCATCACTGATTTGCAACTTGAGATACTGAGTGGACAGATAAAATTGACGGGGTTTTTTAAAGACCCATTCAATATTGAAACAGTGGCTCAGGGAGGAACAATTATACAAGGGGGAAAGATTTTCGATGCGACATTTGACTTCAGCTTTGAATAACAATTCCCAATATGAAAAAGATTCTTATTTTATTCTTACTTTTAGGCTGTCAAGAGCCTGATAACTCATGTAATATGGCATTAGTAGTATCTGACGCATCCGAAATACAGTTCACACCCACCGGGCAAAGCTCCTTTAATCTGGAGCAGATGGGCTTCACCGACGACTATTGTTTCCATCAAAGATTTTTATGCTCCTCTGAAAGGAAATTCCAAGGATATGAAGTTGACGTAGATAACGATTACTACCTGATTGCTTTCGACGAGGCGGGGGTTGAGTTATACAACGAGATGTTTGTTAAAACATCAAACCTTTTTCTTCAGGCTTTGGAGGATGGGATAAACGACCCGATTGGAGTAGGTACAAACTGGACTTTAGGAGCTGCTCCTACTGTTTCAATCGCCTCGGCTCTGGCATCTAGCAAGTTTTTTTATCTTAAACTTTCCGGAGCGCAAGCAAGTACAGACTATTCGTTTACGTTCGACATTCTCCGGGCAATCTCCGGAACTGGCCAGGTTAATGTCTATGTAGTCGATCAGAATTATTTTGATACCGGGTTAGGTTCTCCACTTGGATCTTATACGCTGGTCTCTGACACCGGGCAATTCGATTACACAGGGGTAGCTACAGTTCCTGCATACATCGCGATAGAAGTCTTTAACACCTCAGGGACAACATCTGCAACGATAAACGAATTTGATTTAGTTGGTCAACCTGACTCACAAGTTTTCAAACACTCGCTTTCATTGACTCCTAGTGATGAGTCAATGTGCGACAAGTTTGTGACGTTCAAAATATTTAATGGCCCTGATACTGAAACTGATGACGAAATTTATTACTCTGACTCTGTTGAGTTTGTATCTGTTTGGGAGAATAGTAATAGTAGCGGCAGGGTTGTTATTCAATATCGATCGATACAAAACTTTGCAGGTTTACTTTACGATTCTACTTCAGAATATTTTAGTATCGAACTCGAAGGAAGGTTTAGAAAGGAACGAAAGGTAACGGCGCAAAAGTCTTTAGAACTTACTGAAATGGTTTTGAATACGGCAGCAAGCGTGAAGAAACAACGCAAATTAACGCTTGATGATGTGCCTGATTATATGCACACAAAGATTAATTTAATACTTGCGCATGCTGCTTCTGGAAGCGTGTTAGTTGACGGTCAAGAAATAAGCGTTGAAGAAAGTTATGAAGAGGGTGACAGGCCAGAAACTTATCCGCTAACGCCAGCAGATGTTATTTTGACAATTAAGGATTACTATAAACATAATGTAATTTAAAAATGGACTTACTACTTACTATCCTGGAGTACTTTTTTATACTCATCGCACAACTAATCGGAATCCTTTTCCATGTTGGACAAACTATGATTGCTCTGGATAAAGCGTATCCTGATAAATCGGTTAAGGAAATAAAGAGCCTTTTTTTTGAAAATGAATGGGCATCTTTATTTGTATCCGGAGTAATTATTTTGGCTCACCTATTCATACATGGAGTAATGGCTTTCTACATGCCAGGTGAAGAAGAGAAACTTTTGGAAATCCCATTTACAAGTATTGCGATACCTTGGGGATTGGCCGGTGTTATCATAGCTATAATTTTCGGATATGCAGGGCAAAGACTTGCATATAAATATTTAGGCAAGGCAGAGCAATACTTATCAGATAAGGCCGATAAAATAAAATAAAACATGGCAGTCAAGACCGATACAGAACTAAAGGCAGTTGCCACTCAAATTTCAACAGAGACGGCGGTAGGGGGCAATACAAAAACAAGAGTTGGAAACTTGTTCCGTGATATTGTTGACTCTAAAATAAGTTTGAAGAGTTGGACTTTCGCGGATAATGGCGACGACTTCCCAACTTCAGACGCGCCTACTTTATACATTGTTCAGGATGATCACGGAGTATTGGGTGATGCTGATTACGTACCTGCTAAAGCATGGATGATAGCTCTAGCTGCCGGGGCTGACGAATTTGCTGACTACATTATTAAACCTTAATGGTGATGAAAAAAATATTAATTTCTATTCTGTTTGTAGCTTACTCCTTGGTTGGATATTCTCAATCACTTTTCAATAAGTGGATTCCTGCCAGCGGAACAGATACATATTCTACTAATATTACCGCTCTTACTTCATTGTCAAACTCGGTAGTTTATCTTAAGTTCGCAAACACTAATACAGGTGCTTCAACATTAACTATTAATACGACTTTAGGCCCATCGGCATTGCGCATGTGGGACGGTGACTCATGGGAAGCATTGACCGCTGGACAGATCGATGTTAATACAATCTATAAAATTTCATATCAGGGATCTTACTTTGAAATGGAATCTTTCGGTTCAGGAGGTGGAAGCGTTTCAGATTGGGGTGACATTGGAGGCACGTTATCTGATCAGACGGACCTTCAGGCTGCATTAGACGATAAACAAGATGGTCTAATATCAGGTACAAATATTAAAACGGTAAACTCAACATCGTTACTAGGTTCTGGAAACCTTGCTGTAGGAGATATTACATACGCCAATTTAATGTCATCGCGAACAATGACGAGCGGTGATGATCTGGATCAGACGGACAATTTTGCAATAGTTTACGCTAATAGCGCGAGTCCATTTAACATCACCGTTGACCTGTTGACCACTGGATCACAGGTTACGGTTTGGAATAAAGGGAGTGCTACTGTAACATTGGTCGCTGGATCAGGAGTAACGCTATCAAACACAGATGTCGATACAGATGAAATAGCGGTGATCGTTTATGAGCCAGCGGCTACACCTTCAGTAAGACTTTCTTCTGGAAGCGGTGGCGGTGGTTCCGGAACAGTGACAAGTGTAGGATTTACCGGAGGAATTATTTCGGTCGCAAACCCTACAACTACGCCAGCCTTTACGGTAGCAGGAACTTCAGGAGGCATACCATATTTTTCAAGTTCTTCAACGTGGGCAACATCGGCGGCATTGGCTGCAAATGCGATCGTTATAGGAGGCGGTGCGGGTGTTGCACCTTCGACAACGACTACAGGTACGGGCATGCTTACGTTCATAGGAACGCCATCAAGTGCCAATTTAAGGTCAACTTTAACTGACGAATCAGGAACCGGAAGTGCGTATTTTCAAGGTGGGGATATTGGAACGCCATCCGCTGGAGTTGCAACTAATTTGACAGGCACAGCAACCGGTCTTACTTCAGGTATAACTAACGGTTTAAAGTCTGCAACTACAACGGTAAGCGTCAGTGCCGCAACCGCGCCAACCTCTGGCCAGGTATTGACAGCGACAAATAGCACAACAGCAACATGGCAAACCCCAAGCTCAGGGTTTTCGGACCCAATGACTACGCGGGGGGATATTATTGTTCGCGATGCGTCGAACGTAACGAATAGACTTGCGATAGGAGCATCAGGTAGATTATTGACAAGTGATGGAACTGATGTTTCGTGGACTGCTCCTACTTTCTGGTCACTCGCTTCAGGCGGGGCTCTTACGGCTGATAATTCAATAACAGGAGCGTTTAAGGTAGGATTAAACAACAAAGGCGTTGAAATTAACCAAACCGCTCAGTCATCAAGCTGGCTACCTACTGTTAAGATTTTAAACGGGGCTCACACGTCATTGACGGCGGCTACTGAATTTATATCGGAAGACTACGGAACATCTTCACCGGCCACATTAACTTGGGCTACAGGAACCGTAGCGACTCAAAGAGATAGGGTTTGGCGCGGAATAATCCATAGCGGAGCAAACCCTACTACGTTCACAAGATTGATCGGAAATCAATTTGATGTTCCTACCGTAACCGGTACAGGTGTAACCAGTACTAACGCTTTTGCATTAGCTTCAAACGGACCTCTTGTTGTTTATTCAGGCGACGGGTCAACAGAACGATTTAAAGTAAGCAGTACTGGAGTTCTTACGTTTGGAGCATCAACAATAACCCCGGGAACAAGTTTCGTTTTAGGTTCCGGGATGGGATTGGGGCTAAACGGTCAGGCCGCGAGTAGTGCAGGTAGGATTTCAGGGGTTACAGAGTTTCTGTCTCAGGTTAATAGCTCTATTGCCATAATGACACCGAGCACGACACTCACATCAGGAACTCTTACCTCTTACAATTTTACTACTGGATTTGCTCCGGCATCTGGAACAGCGGTATGGAACTTAGTTGGCGTTAGCGGCACAATTAACCAAGCTGGAGGTGCTAACGGAAATTCTACGTTATTTAACGTAATACCAACGTATACGGCGGTGGGTGGTAATATCACAATGTGGGATTACAATCCAACGATAACCAGCATTTCAGGAACTCATTACGGGATGTTGGTTCGACCTACTGGGGCATTGAATGGATTTGGTACAGGTACTCCAAACTCAACGGTACAGGTCAACGGATCATGGTCAGGTGGGTATGTGGCTAAAACAGGGACTTATACCGCCACTGTTAACGACTACACGATTGAGTGCACGGCCAACACGTTCACGGTTACACTACCTACGGCAGTCGGAATAACCGGAAGGATTTACCATATCGTAAACTCTGGGGCAGGGACTATAACGGTGGGAACAACATCGTCTCAAACTTTTGTAAACGTTACGGCCACTCCAACAACATTGACAATGGCCACGGTCGGCACAACTTCAGTACAGTCGAACGGGGCAAATTGGATTAAGCTTTCTGGATTATGATTAAGAGGTTTTTTTATCTCCTATCCTTAGTAGTTTTTTCATTTTCTGTTGGGGCCCAGGGAATACGAACTCTTGCAATATCGCGATCTACTCCAGCGCCAGCACATAATAATGCATACGTTCAGGCGGTTTTAGATCGCGCCACAACCCTCGGTTATACTCACCCGAATCAGACAACAATCACAGCGTTAAATACGCTGTTTGACAACCTCGCGCCATACATGTCTAAGGCTGAAATGATCAAGATTTCAGCGTTAAAAGACCTGGATTGCATCGATATTTCAAAGCTGAATTACGTCGATCCAACGCTATACGAAAGCACTTTTGTAGGAGGCACACCGCTCTACACACTAAAGGGATTTAGTTCGGATGGAGTCTCGTACATCAACGATCACATCACCTACAAACGCCGGGTAAACATTCACACGGACGCGAGTTCAATGGTTTGGACTGATGCGTTTGGAGGATCGGCAGATGCGGCTGCATGCGGTGCGGTTTCTGGGGCAAACTCACTTTACATCATTCGCCCATACTATACCGGGGCATCGTCTTACTATTATTCAAATGGACACGTAGGGGTAATCGGGTCAGGTGCCCAGGCTGGAATGACTTCAGCGAGTACAAACGGATCATCTGGAACGCTTGCCAGGTTCTCGCATGACGGAACGTTTAAGAACGGATCAGGAACACTAACGGCCGGCACAAATGACATTGATATTTACACCCTATGTTATAACAATGCCGGAACGCCGATAAAATATTATACGGTTGGAAATGTTGGGTTCAGGTGGGAAGGATATGAACTGACCGATGCGGAAGTAGAGGGTGTACGGACGGCCTTCGCTACTTATATGAATACTTTGTTTCCAGCCTACACACCCGGCACAGACATAACAGCCACGGGACGGGAATTGTTTTTAGTGTTCGGGGATTCGAAAACAGGAACATCGCCATCGGTCGGAGTCAGAAACTCACCAAATACAGTACTTCAATATAACCGAACAGCGTCGGCAATACAAGAGGTTTTAGCTTCAGACCTGGCCAACGTTCCATCCGTTGGGTCAATGTGGCCAAAGTTCGGTAAGATTTGGTATGAAGAAACAAACGGCAAAACTCCGGTCTTTTCTCTTTATGGACTTGGAGGGTCAAGTTTTTATAATACTGCTTTTGTCAATTCATCATGGGATAATCTCACCGGTACAACTTACGCCAGCGCGAAGACCGCTCATGATGCAGCGTTATCAGCAGTAGGAGTCACTAAACCGAAAGGTATTTTCGTGATTCTAGGGATCAACGACGGTAATAGGACAGAGACTCAGGCTACAATGCTCAACCAAATTACTAGCCTGATTGATCGCATCAATACGGATTACGCCGGTGGAACTGTGCCTATTTATCTTTCGCTTTTCTCTAAACCTAATGCCGCTACAGCGCAGCAAACAGGAAGGCAAACAGCTATGAAGTTAAGGATGTTCGATTTAATGAACACCTATTCAAATCTGTACATCACTTGTAATGAAGGCGCAATATTTGGCAACGGACTTCAGGACAACACGCATTTTGATTATGCAGGCAACGAACTTTTTGCAACGTGGTCTAAAGCCTTCATCGATAACACCGAAACCGATCGTGATGTACGGAGAATATTAACATCAACATTTCCGACTACTTTAACAACATCTCAAAAGGCAGCGTTTAAAACTTTTATTGAGGATTCAAAGACTCATGGCAATTGGGGTAAGTTTGCATCGCTAGATATACAGGTAGCCTCAGGAAAAAATAATACAATCGTTGACCTAATAGGTTTTGCAACCATGTTCGACCACTCCAGTACATGGACGGCCGACAATGATGTGAGTTACAATGGAAGTAGTTCATATTTAGAAACAGGATTTGAACAGACGCTGACGGCAGGAAATTCAAGTCTCAACGATGTTATTATAGGCGTAAGAACTTCAAACGCTGACACTCCACAAAACACGCAGGCCACGTTATTCGGACAGTACAACGGAACGAATTACACTTTAGTACGACAGAACACTTCAGCCGGTCTTGAATGGGGAGTAAACGTAGCGTCCGGAAATATTTCTACTTACACCGGTGGAGCCGGTAAGATACCAGCGGGGGCAGATGTGGCGATACGTAGGAGCGCGGCCAGTGGTACTAATGCAAGTCAGTTGTTAATCGATGGGACGGTAGTTCAATCCAGCACAGCGGCAAGTAATTCAATTTCATCAAAGCCTTTCTATCTCGGATGCTTAAATAACAATGGTACAGCTGCGCAGTTCTGGCAAGGAGGTACAAAATATTTCTTTGTTGCACAGAATTCAGGTTTTGACTATGCGGCTGCAATAGCCGATCTAAACAACTTGCTCGGCGCGATTGAAGGAGATTACTTCTCAAACGTGTCTACTTCACAAAGTGGAAACATTATTTCCACTGCCTTCACTACGCTTGTCACAAATCAAAACCAACCTCCTACTATTGAGACGGTGACTGTTTCTGGCACTCCAGAGAAAGATCAAATTTTAACTTGTAATATTTCTGGATTCAATTCTCCTGGTGGATATCCAGAAGGGTCTCCTACCATTAAATGGTATAGGTCAACCAGTAAGCAAAGCGTTGGAACAGAAATAGTAGGATCCACATCAGTAAACTACACAGCCACGGCTACAGACGTTGGTAAGTATTGTGGATGTGGCGCGAGTGCTGTGCAAGTTGGTGGAATGAATACCACAGGGACTGAAGTTAGATCTACTTACACAGATCAAATTCAAGATACTGAATTCAATCCTATTACCGACATTCCTTGGTTTATCGCTCTAACCAAAGAAAGTGCGTCAACACTTACTGGCCTTACACCTTATTGGGACAATCTCAGCAGTACAGGCGGAGACGCTACAAAAAATGGAACTGACAATACGCCTACTTATGTTGCTGGACAAGGAGTAGATTTTGAAGCTTCCAATAATGAGGAACTAATTCTAGATCAACCGAATCCTCAAATGACAATGCCTATTACAATCATTGTCAGGGCCAAATTCGAAAGTTTTCCAGGTAGTTGGTCATTTCCTTTAGCGTGGAGCAGCTCCCAAAATTTTCAGACAAGAACCGGTGGAGCTATTTATTTGAGTGGAGGAGATTGTGCATACACTGCCACGACAAATAAGTGGACTATATTTTACATGGTTGTATCAGGAGCTTCAAACACATCCAAATTCAAAGTGAACAATGGTTCATGGAAAACAAACGTTGCAGCTTCCACAGCAGCGTTTGGCACATCAAACGGTAGAATAGGTTCAAACTCAGCAGGTACTAGTAACCGTGCTGACGTATTGATTTCTGACATTTATGTAATACAAGGAGAACTAACAAGCCAGCAATTTACGGATATGGAAAACTGGTTTGCTGAAAATGAACCATACGATCCATGAAAAAGCTATTCACTATACTATTCCTAATCCTTTCGCTGGCTGTTTCCGGCGCTAACAGGTACGCTACTTCAGGGGATGTTGCCACATACGCAGCTGTGACAAATGGCCGTATGACTGTTAATGATTACATTTTCGATACGCCAACGTCAACGTCAGGTGGATTAGGACAGATTTTCAGTAGCAACATAGCCACTTCACTCGGTAGCTTGAGATTTGGTGGAACGATTTGGTTCGATGCCGCCAGTCTGCCAGACCTATTTAACCTAATACTGCATAACAACAACGTTCTTTGGACGGGCATAAGCGACGCTGATCACCCAGTGCGATTCTGTCCTTTAGGTGGTCAGATACGAATTACCATGACCTCCGCGAGTAACACCGGCAAATTACTTCAGCTTGCTGATATTCCTTATATGGTGCTTGATGGATTTACCCCATCGCATCCAGGGGTTAAATACCCTTGGTCAGGACCTTTGCATGGTACGTTCGGATTCCAGATAGATGCAGGCACAATACTTTCGCCGGACCCTTTCATGGTGATGATCGATGGGCCAGTAGGAATGAAGACTATCGACGTCAGAAACGTGGAGGTTTCGGGCGGGTTCTGTTTGTTCAGGATTATGCCAGGTAATACTGATCTAACCTTGGATAGACTTTCATTAGTCAATGTTTACGGCCACGACAGCGGCGTTGGAGAAGGCGGGTATTTAATGCAGACCACCGGTACACCTTACGCAAAATCAAAAACATTTATTATGCGGGATTGTATTTGGGCGCGAACCGCTGCCGAGTTTATCCAAATACAGCATTGTTATAGCGACGCAACATTATGGTCAATCCAAGAACATTTTATTGGATGGGCATCAGGTGTTAATTGGCGCAAGCCTTTCGAACCATTTCAAGACGCAGGAATTCAAGAAGTAAACGACGAGGGGAAGGTTAAGATATGGAATTTCATTTTGGATTTTGTTCCTAATAGCGCAGTTTCAATCATCAACGCTTCTGGTGGCACTCCGACTGATGAACCGGTATGGTTTAAAAATGGGCTAATAAATGATGTCGGAGACCTTGCGGTTTACGGTAACTCATCCATGACTCACGGGGTCAAACACTTATTTGAAAACCTTTATTTCAGACAGGCCAACAATACATACAACGAAAAGCCAGGTGCTACCGTGCACAGTTATTTCGTGTCGATGAATGGAAGCGATCCTAACGACTGGAAAAATATAACCTCTGATAACTCTAAAACCAACATTTTCCAAGATCTTACTGACATTGACAATCTGATAGGCACCACGACGGACAACTCGATGCCGGCACCTCAATACAATCACCCTCCTTTCCCTGGTAGAATTGCCAGCCAATTCGGTATCTATACGGAGGATTATGAGAATGGGACAAAAGTAGTTTACCAGGTTGACGATATTGTAAGAATGGATATTGTCGGCACAGGAATGCGTTTTTATAACTGCATTTTAGGCCACACCTCAAGTGGTTCAACTCACCCAAATACAGATGCAACGCACTGGGAACCTATCCAATTTGATGAGGATGGAGACGCAACGTATGAGGTAGATTTCGATGCTGGTGACAATCTTACTTATGAACCGTGGGACGATTTACGACTAGTCGCAGATGATCCTTGGAATATAAAAGGATTCGGATTACGGGCAAATTTTAGGAATACAGATGTTACTACTTTCCAATGGTTCGTAGCCGATGACTCATCAGGTACAAATACTAAAGAATTAGCAGGTGAAAAAGACCCATTATACTTTGAGCGCAACTTTGAAGACATCAGTAAATACGTGCGGTGCAGGGCTCATATTAAATTGGCCGGTGGATCGTTCGTTGATGAATGGCTCAACTCTTGGACGCTTGTGAATTAAATTCTACATTTATGTAATGGTAATCATTGCTTCATTGATATGTGCAATCGGTTTAAATTACTGGATACATAGTAATAGACAATCAAAATTTAAGCATTATGGCAAAGAAAAAACCGAAGAAAAAACCAGTTAAAAAGCCTATCAAAAAATCGGATACGGTTAACCCTGATCCAAAGCCACCACCAAAACCATGAAGTCGGTTTTAGGGATTATATTGGTGATTGCTTACGTGGGTAATTCTCCTTTATTGGGGAAATTATACCCCGATCAGGAGGGTGTTTACACCCAGTTTATTGATGCTTACTACCTTAGAAACAAGATTTACGAGGCAATGTTTTGTCTTTTCTTTCTGGCTTGCATGTTGGGGAGTAAAGGATTCACACGGGCAGTTTTTGCTTTTGGATTTGTAATGTGCGCGGCAAGCTGTTTCGACAAGATAATTTTGAATGTTAGCCAATACCTATTGACAGATATTCTTGTCGTTATAGTGGCTTTTGGCGCGGCTTATTACGGTTACAAAAGACAAAGAAATGCTGGACAGACTTGATGAAGAGTTTAAGAATTTCTTACTTAAAATTATAATTCCGGCACTCGTGGCAGTAAGTATCAAATTAGCAATCATGAGCCAGCGTACAAAAATCAGTACGTTTAACATCATCGGGTCTTTTGTGATCGGGGTAGGTGTTGCCTATCTTTCCGGCGGTATCATCCTTGAAACCGTGGCCGCAAACTATGTGCCTTTGGTAATCGGAGTTTTAACATTGGTCGGTGAAAAGTTCGCATACTGGCTTTTATTTACTTTGAAGGTCGATAAGATGGCGGTTTCTTTTCTGGAATACGTGATTGGATTGCTAAAGAAATGAGCGACCGCAAAACCTTCATAGTCCGCTTAAAAATCTCCTACGAAAAGCACTGGGAGAAGATAAGTATTTGGGTGATGGCTGTGATATGCCTTATGATCTTTGTGGCGCTGATTGGATTGGTTATCTTGCTTTATCAAAATTACTATTCATGAAACACGTATTCATCACAGATACTAAATACAAATGGCTTGCACTCGGGCTTATTGTGTTTATCACATTGGCTTACTGGGCATCGTTTGAATACAACGATTTTATGTTTGCGAATATCTTCACTGGCGTAATGTTGGCGGTTGGTATTGTCGCTTACTTTAAACTGAAGAGGAATTGAGTTTTGTTTATTGTTTTGAATATTGTCCATGTATTTATGAATCTGCTTCTGCAACCATGTCTATACATATGACTATAAAAGGCGCTTACGATGCAATGAAAAAACACAGGCTTGATACATTTCAAGAATGGAGAGAGTTGCCAAATGAATACCGAAAAGACTTTAAAGATACTTTTGCTAAGGATTGGTATATCACTAAAAAACCTATTCGACAATGAAACTTACAGCGGAAATTATATGCTTTTTAATTTTACTAAATCCTGTTGTATGGGAATACACAAATGATAAAAATGGGGATTTTGATAAAAAGAAAGATGTATTGATTAGATGCATAATAGCATCAACTTGCTGTATTGTAAACTACCTTTTCACCGATAGATTCATCCTGAAGTCAGCGCTCATGTGCTTCGCGCTGTTTTTTTTGATCTTTGATTACCTCATAGCAACCAGATTCGCACCACAAGGAAAGTGGTTTTCATATCTCGGGAAGAAGGGATGGTTTGACAACCTACCTGGATGGAAAAAGAACCCTTGGGTAAGACTTGGGATTAAGCTGGCGGTTTTAATTGGGGCACTAATTTATTACTTCTGATTATGACACTCGTAGAAATAGCACGCCGAGACGTAGGCAAAAGAGAGACACGGGCAAATTCCGGATTTGAAGATAAAGACCTACAGAAACGAATGGAGGCGGTAGGCTGGCAACCTGGTTGGGCCTGGTGTGCAGCTATACAGGAAGTTTGGGCATGGGAAGCCTATCCGGATAAAAAGGAAGCCATTAAAGGGCTGTTCGTTCCATCAGCGGTCAATACCTTCCGTAACTTGGTAAAGGCCGGATACAAGTCATCAATGATCCCCACAGAAGGCGCTTTTGTTTACTGGCAAAAGTATCAAAACGGTAGTCCTATTTGGCAGGGGCACGCCGGCGTAGTTTCAAAAGTAGTAAGCAAGACAGAATTTTATTCAATAGAAGGTAATACTAACGAGAAAGGATCGCGGGAAGGAACCAGCGTGCTTGAAAAACATCGGTTTGTCATTCCGGAGGTTGATGATGGTTTAAAAGTCATCGGATTCATAACGATTTAGTGGTAGTTTGAACAGAAAGAAGCCCCGAAACTGATTAGGCTAAGGGGCTTTCTTTTTTGCTGTTGGGGTATCTTCTGCGGGAATCCCAAAGACTTTACGTAGCAGAACGAGACAAATCTACAGATTTAATTTTATTTATCAAAGCGTTCTTGTCTATCTCAAGTAATTTCATTATATCAAAAACCTTCTCTGAGAATCCGGCCATACAAAATACCCCTTGTTCAGGAAATTGCATTGACCCGTAATGATTCAAATCGAATGAGTAGATGAAAGGCTTTGCTCCTGTCGAATTCTTATACTCATTGTAGGCTTTCGTTGGGCAATCATGTCCAATCCATCCCTGCATATCAGAAAGTATAATGATACGATCATACTTTTTGTTGGCAGTTTTGAATATAGAATGAAAGTTTGTTCCTCCTGATGAAAACTTAATGCTTCCAGCGATCGTGATTGTTGAATCCATTGGGTTTACATTTCTGTATCTTGCGTTGTCAGAGAACGTAATCAAATCAGCGTTGTTAGACTTCACCAAAACAGCAGAGAATAACGAGCCTATTTGCGCTGGCTTGCCCTCCATTGAACCGGACTCATCCAATACAACCAGGGTTTCACCGTCAAACTTAGGAACGTTGCTCACGGAAATATCAACAGCCTTGTTTAAGGCCATTAAAACCGTTCTTACAATTTTACCGTCATTCAATTTGTTAATCTCTTCGAATGCTGTGATGAATCTGAATGGCAATACCAATGATTTTTTAATAAGTGATTCGTTTGTTAATAGTAACACAGCTTCATTGATCACCTCAGGAGCCTGTTCAATTATGTTACGTAAATTTCTAAGCAATGCAAAATATCCGATCTTTTTTTCTTTGATCAGGTTAACCCAAACATCCTTTTTTAAATCCTGCTTTTCCTCTTCAGAGGTAGCGATTTGACCTGCCTTGGTTAATTCCGATTCCCAAGTATCGAATGATTTCAATTCACCCTTAACCAAAGCGGCAATAGTTTCAGCATTCTTTTCTACTGGCTCAGGGTGAACAATGTTAACAACATCAATCAGTTTAAAGCCCTTGGATTCTCCACGGTATTTTGCTAATTGATATTTAGAGAACTTGTCGAAAGCCTTTGCAAATCCTTTCTTCATTGCATTAGGAATTTTACCAGACTTTGAAACGTGGTAAGAAAGTATCTCCATCATGTCATCAGGACGATGGATGATAGATTCATAGAATGATTTTGCCCATGATTTCCCAGAGGCATGAATGGCCAATTCAGACGCTACAACGTGGCTAATCGAACGCATTCCAAATTCAGTACGAGCATAGACAGCAGCCTTTGCAACAAACTCCTTATCGCAATCGATGATTAAAGAAATTAATCTTTTGAAAGTGTCGTTTGAAGACTTGTAAAACTGATCGTTTGCGAACGAGGTCAATAGGATTGAAACTAATTCTAGTTCAGCAGATTGAGCATAAGCCAAACCTCCTGCTAGGTTTTCCACCTTTGAGGTTGTTTTTGATTGGTTGAATCGTGACATATATTTAAAATTTAGTGTCAAATAAAAAGGGCTACCCGAAAGCAGCCCTTTGCAAAAACATGATGAAGAAAATATCATTCAGTGTGTTTCAACCAATTCGAAGTAACTGAAAGAATCACTATCACCACTGGTTTTGCAAGGGAATAATTTGAAGCTGTGTTTTTCGTTGCATGAAGTAACATCATCAATCGCCACTCGCAATATTTATGACGGAGTAAATCCAAGAGAGAAATTTTAGCGCTCTAACCAGCTGAGCTAATAATCTTTCGACTATGCGGGAATCGAACCCGCGACCTCTCGATTAACATTCGAAGTAACTCACTTGTCGCTACCGTCAATATTTTTATCAAAGAACTTAATTATAATCATTCTTATAAATCCTGAAAGTGTTCTATGGCCGTGTTTTTTCATGTCACGTTTTAGCCGGTCAATCCACTTTTGTTCTATAAAAAAATTAAATCGCCTCATTGTTGAATCAAACTTACACACCTTTTACGCACACTACCAAGTAAAAGTTAGATTATTTTTTCGTACCTTTAAATCATGGTAAAAAAGGCACTTTTAGGATTAATTGCGGTTCTCATTGCGGTTATCGTGTGGCTTATCCTGACCCGCCCCGACACCGAAAAGCCAGCCATCATAAAGCACGAGACAGAGATTAAGCAGGATACCCGCCGAATCGATTCCTTACTACTCAGGCAGGAAGAACTCAGGTTGCAGCTACGCGAAGACAGTCTAAAGTCGATCGAGTCTAAAAAGGCCTTTAAAATGCGTATAGCGACTTTAGAGAAAAAATTAGCTATGGTCAAAACTGAGGTTCAGCCCTGGTTAGATAGTATCCCTATCCTGAAAACCTATACAGATTTACAGGATTCCGTTATATCTGTACAGAAAAACCGCATAAATGAACTGGAAAACGATGTGATCAAGGCACAAGACACTTTTAACCACCTTATCCTGGCCAGCGATGAGAAATTCAATGCCGCCATAGAAATAAACAGCCATTATCGCGCTATAGAGCAGATAAGGAAGAAGGATAATAGGAGGTTAAAGAAGGCAAATCGGTTACTTCTTGTTGCGGTTCCTGTGGCTTTTGTTGGGGGTGTTTTACTGGCGAAGTGAAGGGTTGTATTTATACTTTTCCCATGCACAAGATTTAAAGACAGCCCTGTTATTGACCCATCGGGTAAACGCTTTTTGGTAAGGATCGCTTTTATCGTAAGGCATAACGAATGGCATGCAACCTATTTCCCTCAACTTCATAACCCGTTCGTAGTCCTGATCAGGCGTTGTATCATATCCGATAAGAATAAAGAATTGCATTTTATTGGATGGTATTCCGGCATCATTACAGATGCGAATACCTCTCATGACTAATTCGCCATCATTGTATCTATCCCATGCGAAAGTCAAATATCGTTGATTGAATTTACTGTTTGTGTAGCGACATTTTGAAAGCAGTTCGGCTTGTTCTTTCGTTATAATACGAATATTCAATCCCTGTACAAAGCATACCTTAAGATTCAATTCAATAATACGTTCTAGGTTCTCGCGCCACTCAGGGCCACCGAAAAAATCATTATCCAAAAGCATCAACCTATTACCGCCTTTAGGATTCAACAGCAAGGAATCGATATGTTTATTAAATACTGGCTTACCTTCCTTTTGCGGAACACAACAGAATTTGCATCTGAATCTACATCCCTTCATTGAGAATCCTATATGGTAATCACAATTCGGATAAAGCGTGTACGATGGAGATGCATTTTCGATTTGTTCTGGTAGTCTATTTTTAAAATCAATGCCAGTCCCACCTATTATCGCGTGCGGTGGTAAATCAGGCATCTCCGAGAATCCAAATATTTTAGAAGCATATACAGTATCATATTGTTGGTCAAACAATCGACCTTTGTACACTTCAACTGTATCCCCAATGCTTTCATGGTAGCCGGTAATTTGCATTAGGGCTAAGTTTGGGTAATGTCCGTCAACTTGTACAATTCCTACTTTCATCCTTTGTTTTGGGTGTTTGATTCTGAGAGCATTATCGTTAAAAGTTCTTCTGGCGTTGAGGCTTTACAATTCGACATAGCTTCACGAACGCAGCTTGCAGGGTAAACCAGTTCGCAATCATCAAAGAATTGGTCGTGAAATTTGTCCATCAACTCGTCACATGTTGCACAACTGTAAACCGTCATAATTCCATCATACATGTGTGTTTGTGATCGCATCATAGTCCCCACTTCAAACTTCCTTGAACAAGCGAAGCAGCGATGCGGCTTCCTTATCTTAACTATCTTTTCACTTAACGTGTCCATTTTTCTTTTTTTCGTTAGTAAGTAGTCGTTTACCATTTCACAACTATGAATTGACCCCCATCGGTTTCGGAAGTCTCATATGTTGCGGTGAATCCATTCGCCCGGAGTACTTCAAGTTCTTCCTTTGATGCATCGCCATTGTGAAAGCAACATGAGGAATTACCTTTCTTCGCCGAGAACGCGATATCGTCGTATATTTTCTTCATTCGTTTGGAATGTTGAAACGTTAATTTTTGTGCTTCCTGTGCCGTCATATCGTTTTTTGTTTGTTGTATTCTGAGTTACTCCATCATTGAAATTCCACAATCCTTACAGGACATCCATACATGACCGTTTGATTCTGCTCGAGCATAGTTCAAATTATGGTCGCCGTTTGGACACTTAATTGAGCCTTGCGATTCACCTGTTTCTTTGATGTGTTTCTTAACTTTCATTAAGGCGATGATTGTAAAACTAACGCTTTTATTTCCCTCTTCAACCTGACGTTTCACCTCTTCCGGAGTTGGAAATTCTAACTTCTCGCAGGGAATAACATCATCGGTAAGGTGTTCCATTCGATCTTTAATGCAGGGCATTCTCATCACCGGACGCTCACCAAAAACCTGCTCGTAATTGATACCGCATTTACAAGCCTTGTTCATTATGCCGTTGAAGTGGATACACTTGCCGCCAATTTGTTCCTCGATTGTTTTCATATCCTTACGTTTTTATCTTTTAGTATTCACAGTAAGCGGTCATCAAAATAACACGATATCCATCGTCAATTACTTCGACAATTCCTGTATTTCCTGAGTTACCAGGATTAGCAACCCAAACTGGTGTGTTTTTATTCATTGTAAATTCTCCACCCTTCCATCCTGTGTAAGTTTGACCAATAGCTTCTTCCACCATTTTAATGAAGTTGGTCACCTTTACATTACCAAAGTGTTTTTCGTAGTTGTCGTAACCAATCAACTCGTAACCAAGTGCTATCTCTGAATAAGAACCTCGCCAACTTGAAAAATTAGTTGGTATAGCTGTGCCAAAATCGTACTCAACAGATGCAATGTCATCATCTTTTTTGTCTAATTGTTTTTCTACAATAGGCTTAAGTTTCAAAAGAAGTTCTCCAAGAGTAAGTTGATCAGAATTAGATAGCGTTTTTTGGCGTCCTGCCGCAATTGCATTATTGATGTAGTCTTTTAGTTCCATAATTTTTTTTAGTTTAGTTTTTATCTTTTATCTCCGGTGAGGGGGTCAACCCAATCGCTTTCTTTTACCCATACGTCCTTAATTGGCTTACCTGTGCGAGCATCGTAATTTGCTTTTATGTATCGAAGATGGCGCGCGTGTTCGTCTAATTCTGATTGACTTGTTGTCGGGTAGTTCTCTCTCTTTGGCTTTTCCTGGCCGTTCTCTTTCGTCTGCTGATCAGTGTAAGCGCGGAGGTTGGAAAGCATCTGTAAGTTTGCGCTCATAGTTTTAGTGCCTCCTTGTTCGTCAGCCTTATCAACAGCTTCTTTCCATAGTTGGAGCCAATCACTTTCTGAATTCTTAAAGATCCGATTATGAAAGGTTTCTTTTTCCTTCACCAGTTCGTCCTCAAGAACCTTGTATTTTTCGTCTAGGAATGATTTAATCCACATCCCCACTTCGATACCATCGAGTTTCCAAACCTTGCCATAGTGCCCATTTGCTGCCCTATGGAAACAGATTTTAAAGTCGGCTATTGTTTCGTTTGGATACTCGCTAACGATCTCCCTAGCGATCTCAAAGAACTGGCTAGGTGTAAGGTTTCCAGAAAC
>Ga0315910_10000931_pt1 | contig 27544 bp, 17 predicted proteins | sample EdamamesoilMG_FD_204470 | JGI IMG/M metagenome (GOLD analysis project Ga0315910, IMG submission 204470) | Garden soil microbial communities collected in Santa Monica, California, United States - Edamame soil | ecosystem: Environmental > Terrestrial > Soil > Garden | place: USA: California... | reverse complement strand
CGCAATTACATCGCTGTCATTTCGAGCGTGAACTGTTCCGCGTCGGTGTCGCATTACGTACGCGACCGGTTTCGTACCGCGGAGTTCAAGCGCGATTTCCCCAACGTGGACGGCGTGGTGGCGTTCACGCACAAGGGCGGTTGCGCCATGGACACCGGCGAACCGCAACAGGTGTTGCAGCGCGTGCTGGCCGGTATCGCGCGGCATCCGAACATTTCCGGTTACGTAATGATCGGACTGGGCTGCGAGGTCAACCAGGTCGAAGCTATTCGCAAAGCGCATCAACTGGACCGCACGCAATCCGGCGAAGCCGCTCCGGTGTTCCTGAACATTCAAACGACCGGGGGCGTGCGCAAGACGGTCGAGGCCGGCGTGGTGGCGGTGATGAAATTGCTTCCGGTGGCAAATGAATTGCGCCGCACTCCGCAGCCGATCAGCAAACTCATCCTCGCGGAAAACTGTGGCGGTTCAGACGGTAACAGCGGCATCACGGCGAATCCCGCTTTGGGTGTGGCTTCCGATGAACTGGTGCGAAACGGCGGCACTTCCGTGCTGGCGGAAACGCCCGAGATTTATGGCGCGGAACATTTGCTGACCCGCCGGGCCGTGTCGCGCGAGGTGGCGGAGAAACTGATGGAGCGGATTCGCTGGTGGGAGGAGCATGCGTGCCGTCACAACTCCTCCATCAACAACAATCCTTCTCATGGGAACAAGGAAGGCGGCTTGACGAACATCATCGAAAAGAGCCTTGGCGCGGTGGCCAAGGGTGGGCAATCGCCGCTCACGGCGGTGTATCAATACGCCGAAGCGATCACCACGCCGGGGTTCTGTTTCATGGATACGCCGGGCTACGATCCCGTGAGCATGACGGGATTGGTCGCGGGTGGTTGCAACATCGGCGTGTTTACTACGGGTCGCGGCAGCGTGTACGGCTGCAAACCCGCGCCCTGCATCAAGGTGGCCACAAACACGGCTCTGTTCAACTGGATGACCGACGACATGGACCTCAACGCCGGCACGATCCTGGACGGGACGGAAACCGTTGAGCAGGTGGGCCGGCGAATCTTCGAGAAAATCATCGCCGTGGCCGGCGGGGATAAAACCAAGAGCGAACTGGCGGGCATCGGCGATGAGGAATTCGCTCCGTGGCACTTGGGACCGGTGTTCTGACCCGCTAATCCACATTAATTATCATCTAAACTCGGAGCACTCGGCGCTCAGACGTACAACGCTGCTTTCACATCCCGGACCAGTACGCTGAAGAACGGGTAGCGCTTGTCCGGCTCGTGTTCGAGGCATTTCAGGATCACCTTTTCCATCCCGGGCGGGATATCGGGATTGTGCTGGCGTGGAGGGACGAACGAGGTCCGGTCCAGTTGTTGTCGCAAAATCTCGTCCGGCGTTTCGCCGGGGAACGGCTTCAGGTTGGTGAGCAGTTCATACGCGGCCACACCGTAGGCGAAGACGTCCACCCGACCGTCAATCGGTTCCTGCTGCAACTGTTCCGGCGCCATGTAGGCGGGCGTGCCGGGATTCTTCGACATTTTCTTGGGCTTCTCGGGTAACGGTTGCGCGATGTCGAAATCAATCAGTCGCACGCCCCCGTTGCGCGTCACCAGAACGTTCTCCGGTTTGAAATCCAGGTGCATGTGGCCGTTCTCGTGCAGATGTTCGAGCGACACCGCCATATCAATCAGGATTTGCGCGATGTGTTCGGCGAGCAGCGGGTCCTGCGTGGCAAAAAGTTCCTTCAAGCTCGCTGCCTCGATGTATTCCATCAGCAAATACAAGGTGCCTTCGGCGCGCCCGTGCTCGACGTAACCCACGATGTTCTCGTGATCATGAATCTGTGCGAGCAGCTCGCAGCCGCGCACGAAGCGCCGGCGGGCGCCGAAGTTGAAACGGTAACGGTCGTGCATCTTGCGCAAGGCGTAAGGCTTGCCGTTGCCGTCGGTGGCGAGCCAGATGTCGGCCATGCCGCCGCTGTTAATCAGTTCCTGCAAATAAAAGCGCCCGAATTTCCCGCCTTGGGCGGCAGCCGGAGATTCGGTGGATTCACTACTTGCCATGTTTCTAATTAAGTAACACGTCGGGACCTGTCTGCCAATTCCAAGCTTGAAAATCCGAGCTCGAAGGTTTGCAATTGGTGCTTGGAACTGGATGGCGCGCTTTTCTATCGTTGGTTGATGCGACCCCGGCGTGCGCGCCATACTTATGTCAGGCTCGGCGTAGGCACAGTCCCTCCACCGCGCACATGGTTTTGCAGGTCGGGACAGCATTTGAAGTCAAAACTCCATTTTCAAGAATCCTCCGCTTGAGTGCGACCACGGCAAATCTCAAATCCTGGCTCAACGCTGGCCTCGCCTTCGTCTATCCGGAAGCCTGCCAGCTTTGCGGGACAAACCGCGCAAAGCTCGAAGACGGGCTGGTCTGCTCCCGTTGTTGGCAACAGGTGCGCTTCATCCGCCCGCCGTTTTGTGAACGTTGCGGGCTGCCGTTCGAGGGCGAAATCACCACGACTTTCGAGTGCGCGAACTGCCGCGAGATGGAATTGCATTTCTCCTCCGCGCGATCCGCCGTGGTCGCGGGCGGCGTCGTGCTGGAGGCAATTCACCGATACAAATACCAACAGGCGATGTGGTTTGAAGCGTTTCTCGCGGACTTGTTTCTGCGCGAGGCTCTGCCCGGCTTGTCCGGCCAGAAGTGGGATTGCATCGTGCCCGTGCCCCTGCATCCGGTGAAGGAGCGCGAGCGGGAATTCAACCAGGCTGCCCGGCTTGCCGCGCACCTCAGCCGCGCCGCCAACCTTCCGCTGAACGCGGCCTGGTTGCGCCGGCTCATCCCCACCAGCACGCAAACCCGCCTCTCCCGCCAGCAACGCGCCGCCAACATGCGCGGCGCCTTCGCCCTGGCCGACGGTGTGAAGTTGCGGGGCGAACGGGTGATCGTGGTGGACGACGTATTCACTACCGGCGCGACCACCAGCGCCTGTGCCAAGGTCCTTTTGCGCGCCGGCGCGGGGGAAGTTTGCGTCTGGACAGTCTCGCGTGGACTTTGAATAATGACAGCGATGGGTAATCAACGAGTTGTTCCAACGATCAACCGCTTATGAATCTCGCCGGCCAACCCCGGACGTCATCACTCCCGCTCACCATGGCCACCACGTTTTTGTCAAAGAAGACGGTTGTCACCGATCCGCCCGAGCCGGCGCTCAATCTGCCACCCACGGCCCATCAGACCTCCTTTCTCAAGAAACCCAAACTCGGTTCTGCCAAGAAGAGAAAGCGCGATATCCCCGAGGGCCTCTGGATCAAATGTCCGAAGTGCGAAACGATGATCTTCGACAAGGAACTCGACGAGAACCTGAAGGTCTGCCTCAAGTGCAATCATCATTTCTCCATCGGCGCGCGCGAACGCATCCATTCACTTGTTGAAACCTGCACCTTCGAGGAGATGGACGCGCAGATGATCAGTGTGGACATGCTGGGCTTCACGGGCGCGGCTTCCTACAAGGACAAACTGATCGCCAACTGGAAAAAGAGCAACCTGAAGGACGCCGTCATCACCGGCATCGGCCAGATTGGCACGCATCGCGTCGGTCTGGGCGTGATGGATTTTGCCTTCCTCGGCGGCTCGATGGGTTCCGTGGTCGGCGAAAAACTCTCCCGCTTGATCGAACGGAGCACCGAAAAAAACCTGCCGGTCATCATCATTTCCACGAGCGGGGGCGCACGGATGTATGAAGGCATGTTCAGCCTCATGCAAATGGCCAAGACCTGCGCTGCCCTCGCTTATCACGCCAAGGCGAAGCTCCCTTACATCAGCATCCTCACAAATCCGGATTACGCCGGCGTGATGGCCAGCTACGCCAGCGTGGGCGATCTCATTTTGGCCGAACCGGCAGCGTTGATTGGTTTCGCCGGACCACGCGTGATTAAAGATACGACACAGGCCGAATTACCGCCCGGTTTTCAAACCGCAGAGTTTCTCGTCGATCATGGTCTCATTGACGCCATCGTTCCCCGCAAGGAGATGAAGGCGCGCCTGATCGGTTACTTGGACTTTCTGACGGTGCGCCAAAAGAACGGTAAAACGCCTGCTGCTGCCTGAGCCTTCGTTCCTCCGCGATTTGCGAGAACCGCGACTACACCCATGGCCGCCACCGCTCAATCATTCCGCGCAACAGTTCGACTTCCTCCGGACGCAAATCCACCAACGGCGGACGCACTGGACCGCCCATCAGGCCAATCATGTCCATCATGGCTTTCATGGCCGAAACCTCGTAGCCCTTGCGCCGGGCGCGTAGCGCATAGAGCGGGATGACCAGTTCAGCCATTAACTTCGTCAATTCATCCGAATGTCCGGCGGATGCCAGTTCGTGCAAGCGCAGCGAAAGCTTCGGCGCGACATTCGCAATGCTGGACGTGTATGTGCGAATGCCGATGGAATAATAACCCGGCACCATGTCGTCGCCTGCGCCACCAATCCAATGCAGCCGGTCGCCGACGCGCTGGCGGATCATCTGGAAACGGCGCAGGTCCGCCTGACCGTCTTTCCACGCGATGAGATTCGGAATCTGTTGCGCGAGTTTTTCCACAAGGGCAGGGGAGGGATTGAACCAATCGCGGCTGTAGATGAGCAACCCCAGCTTCGTCGCGTCCGCGATGCCTTGGTAGTAAGCCACGATGCCGTCGTCCTCCTGGCTCGGATAATAGGGTGGAAAAGCGAGGATGCCGCTCACGCCAGCCTCCGCCGCTCGCCGTGCCACCTCGGCAGCGATGGGCGGGTTGAATCCTGTGCCCGTTAATACGGGCACGCGCCCGGCGACTTCTTCGACCGTGACTTTGACCACGGCAAGATGTTCGTCCGGCGAGAGGCAATGGATTTCACCCGTGCCCGCCGGCGCCACAATGGCGCTGATGGGATGCTTTAACAACGAGCGCAGATTATGGCGCAGCCCGGCGAGGTCGAGTGACAAGTCCTTTTTGAACGGCGTGCAGGGAAACGAAATGACGCCTTGTAATTTTTTCCGTAGTACATCGGGTTGCATGTCGGGACGTGAATAGCGGAGGGTACGCAGCTTTTCAAGTCACCACTTGACAATCCAAGCCTGTCCTCTACCACGACCCGGGTGAAGAAACGGTCCCGAATTCTGGTGTTGAGCCTCGCGGCTTGGATGGTGGTGGTTTCCGGCGCCGTGCTCGCGCTGACCTGGAAGAACCCCGCACATCGCGCCGTAATCGCAATGGCTTGGGGATTGATCCTGTTGTGGATTGGCGGCTGTGGCCTGGTGATGTGGCGCGGGCGGGATTTCTGGTGCCGCCTCGCCGCCCACGTACGGCTGCCCTGGCAAGTGAAGTTCGTGCTCGGTTGCACGGCGCTGGCATTGACTGAAGAAGCGGTCACGACCTTGATGACCAACTGCGCTCCGATTTTTGGTGTGCGACTCGGGGAAGCCTACATCACGGCTTCGGCAAATTACTTCGACGTGGTTCTCTATCACAGTGTCGTCGTGTTTGTGCCGATGTTCATCGGCTGGGCCGTGCTGCTCCATTGGTGGCGATTCTCTCCTTTCGCCGTGTTCCTGCTTTTCGGTTTCGTGGGATTGATTGCCGAGACCATCTCGTTCGGACTGCACAACCTTGGCAACTTCGCCTTCTGGATTTTCGTTTACGGCTTGATGGTTTGGTTGCCAGCGCATTGGGCGCCGGCGGAGCGGGTCGCGCGGATTCCTCGTTGGTGGGCTTATCCAATTGCCGTTGTCGTTCCTTTCCTGTTTTTGCCCTTGATGGGCATCCTCGCACCCTGGCTTTGGTTGACGCCCAAGCACCCGAGCATCCACTTTCCGTCCATCGGTGTCGGCTGACTTTAATGACTTGAACCCAACCCACTTTTTAGGATTGGCGCGCGGCGTAGAAGGCGTAGAAGGCCGCTCCCAAAACAAGGAGCATGGCCAGATAGATACGCGATTTTGGAGGTCGCCGGAGTGCAAAGCTGAAGCCGACATATGCCAGGTAAAAGCAAACAACTATGACTTCGAATACAAACCCGACCCATGTAAAATCTGGAGATGCGGAGTGTCTGACCAAGCAAGTAAAACCGAAACAGGTGCCCACCGCGACTATCTGCCAAAGGGTAAACAATCTCGTCGAATCAGGAGTCGCACTCATAATCGGGTTCCGTACCAGGTGAACAAAAGCAATTGTCAGAACTAATAATACCACTACTGCCGAGCCACATAAGGAGACAAATACGGGCAAGCCAGTGTCCGAAAGCAGGGCAAGAAGCATGATGAATCCAAGCAGGCCGAAGATACAGTACGCAACGAAGATCAGGGACATGACCGCGGTCGCGGGCTGCCTTTGTTCACTTGAATCGCTCATTCCTGCCTTGCTCATGCAGTTTCGTTCAAGTTGCAGTACCTGTGCCTGATTGTGCTGCCTTCGCGCGTGAGGTTAGCGAACGAGGCACGGACGTTTCGGGTCAAACTTCCAGTCTGGAATCAGAAACTGCATCGCCGTCGCATCGTCGCGGGCGCTTAATCCGGCCTTTCGGTAAAGCTCGTGAGCTTGCTCAATCTGAGTCATGTCAGCTTGGACGCCGAGGCCAGGGGAATCAGGGACGGCAATTTTTCCGCCGATGATTTTGAGCGGCTCGGTCGTCAGGCGCTGGCCATCCTGCCAGATCCAATGCGTGTCAATCGCCGTGATTATGCCGGGCGCAGCGGCGGCAACGTGCGTGAACATCGCGAGCGAAATGTCGAAGTGATTGTTCGAGTGCGAACCCCAAGTGAGACCGCCCCAGTCGCGGCACAATTGTGCGACGCGAACCGAGCCTTGCATGGTCCAAAAATGTGGATCGGCCAGCGGAATATCAATGGCCTTGAGCCGCAGCGCGTCGGCGAGCTGCGGCCAGTCGGTCGCGATCATGTTCGTGGCCGTCGGCAAGCCGGTGGCGCGGCGAAACTCCGCCATGACTTCGCGTCCGGACAAACCATTCTCTGCGCCGCACGGGTCTTCGGCGTAGGCCAGCACGTCCTGTTTGCCGCGGCAAAGTGTGGTTGCCTCATCAAGTGACCACGCGCCGTTCGGGTCGAGGGTGATGCGGGCTTTAGGGAATCGTTTGGCGAGCGCAGTGACGGCCTCCATTTCCTGCGCACCAGAGAAAACGCCGCCTTTGAGTTTGAAATCGTTGAAGCCGTAACGTACCTGTGCGGCTTCCGCGAGCCGGACAACAGATTCAGTGGTCATCGCGACTTCATGGCGAAGCCGCAGCCAATCATCCTTGGCATCAGACGCGCTGAGATAAGGCAGATTCGTTTTCGTTCGGGCGCCGATGTAGAACAAGTAACCGAGGACCTCGACGGATTTGCGTTGCTGGCCTTCGCCCAACAAGGCGCAGACCGGCACGCCGAGAAATTGTCCGAGCAAATCCAGCAACGCGGATTCAATGGCGGTTACGGCGTGAATGGTGATGCGCTGATCGAAGGTTTGAATTCCACGCCCGCCGGCATCGCGGTCAGCGAACTGTGCGCGCACAGCGTTCAACACTGCGTTGTAACGGCCAATCTGTTGACCAATGACCAAAGGCCGGGCGTCTTCCAGCGTTTGACGGATGCGTTCACCGCCGGGAACTTCGCCGATTCCGGTGTGTCCAGCGTTGTCTTTGAGGATGACAATATTTCGCGTGAAGAACGGTCCGTGCGCGCCGCTGAGATTGAGCAACATGCTGTCGTGTCCCGCGACGGGGATGACGCGCATTTCAGTGACAACCGGAGTGGTGGACATGGTTCAGATCAGTGGAAACAGTTTTGCGAGGACAAGAATTGCCGCGAGTCCAGTCAGCGACATGACGCATTGCATGACGGAAAAGGACTTGATGGTTTCGCCCACGGTCATGCCGCTCATCCGGCTGATGACCCAGAAGCCGCTGTCGTTCATCCACGGAAACGGTTTCGACCCGCAGCCGATGGCCAGCGCGACATAGACGGGATGAAAAGGCAGTTCCGTGGCGTGAACAAGATTTCCGAGAATGCCCACCGCCGTGATCATCGCCACGGTGGCGGAACCTTGCGCCGTGCGAATCAGGGCAGTCACGAACCACGCCAGCGGGAGGATTCCAATCTGATACGTCGTCGCGAGGGATTCGATGCGAAAACCGACGCCGGTCTGTTGCAGGATGCCGCCGAACGCGCCGCCCGCCGCCGTGATCAAGATGATCAAGCCGCCGCCGGTGAGGGCTTCCTCCAGTGCCGAGGCAAGTGGTTTGTCTTTCTGCTTTCGTTTCAACATCAATCCAATGGCGAAAACGGTGGAAATGGCGAGGGCCACGTTTGGGTCGCCGACGAAAGCCGCGAACGCGAGCAATTGCGGTGACAGTTCAATTTGTTGTGAGATAAAATCGAGTTTCAACATCGCGTTGCCGGCAATCAACAGCACCGGCAGCAGGATGGGCAACAGCGACAACCCCAGCGGCGGCAGTTCGCGTTCGTCACGCTGCGTGATGGCGGTGAGTTGCGCGATCGTGGCATCCGGCGTGTCGCGCAATGGAATATCCAGCCGCCGGTTCAGCCAGACAGCATACAGATAGCCGGACGTCGCCGTAATGATGCCAACCACAATTCCGGCCAGCATCATCATACCGATGCTGACGCCGAGATGCGCGGCGACGAACAGCGGGCCCGGAGTGGGTGGCACGAGCGAATGGGTCATCGTTCCACCGGCGATGATGCTCAAAACGTAGAGCGTGTAGTTGCGGCCGGTGCGGAGGCGCAGCGCCTTGCCCAACGGGATGAGGAGATAGAAAACCGTGTCGAAGAACACGGGAATGCCCAGGAGAAAGCCGCTGCTGAGAAATGCCAAAGGCGCGCGTGGTTCACCCAGCACGCGCATCGCCGAACGCACAATGCGATCCGCCGCGCCGCTGTCGAGCAGGCATTTGCCAATGACCGACGCGAGTGCGATTAGAATGCCGATGCTGGCACAGGTGTTGCCAAATTGCGCGGCGACGCGTTTACCGAGCGGTTGTTTGACAAAATCTTCCACGGCCGCCTCGGACATTTTCTTGTCCTGAGCGTAACGTTGCAGTGAAGCTGCGGGTGTGAGAGCGCCAACGACCAGCGCGCCGAGCACCAATGCGAGGAACGCCGGCAGCCGCGCCGCCATGATGCCGCCGATCACGACAAGGATGCCGATGACGAGCAGCCAGAGTGGGTCCGTGATCACACGGTCGCGGTGTGAAGCCACCGCGCGCGAAGGACGAAGCTTTTCATCGTTTCAACAAGTCAGTCTGACCACAAGGGATGCGTTGTATGAATACTCCGTCAGGTCATCCGGCGTCAACTCGGGCATTAGTTGGGGCTATGGGATGAACAACGGTGGCCGGCTCTGGTGAAACGTGGTGAGGTCTTGATAGGCCTTGGCCACGGCCAGCACCGTGGCTTCGTCATGGGGTTTACCGATGAAGCTGAGGCTGGTCGAGCCGCCGTGCGGAATCACCACACAGGGCTGACCAGTAAGGTTCGAAACGAACACCGACGCGGAGTCCGTGTCCGGGGCGACAAAGACATCCATCGATTTCATCAGTGACGCCATTTCCTCGATCAGCTTTCGGCGCAAGCGATCCGCCTGAAGATATTCCACCGCCGGGACGGTCCGTCCAGTGCGAAAGATGTTCGGCCAGTCGTCGCGTCCCTGACCGTTGAGGAAGTCATCCGCGCCGAAGCGGGTCAATTCATCGAACACCGCCGCGGGCTCCGCCGATAGGATGGTCCACGCCATGCCTTGAACCGGATAGTCGGGCAGCGCAATCGGCGCCAACTGCGCGGGGCCGACCAGGGCGGCAAGCCGGTTGGTCACCGCCGGCAGCAACGTGCCACGATACCCGACCCGGAGTTGTGTCAAGTCCGGCGCCGCCTTGTAATTGAATGGCGAATCACCCCCTGCCGGATCCACGCCGTCGGCGCCGCGCAGCGCATTAAAAACGATTGCGCAGTCTTCGACAGTCCGGGCAATCGGTCCAATCTTGTCCATGGACCAGCTAAGGTTCATCCCGCCGGTGCGACTGACGCGACCGAAAGTGGGCCGCAGGCCGGTCACACGACAGCGGGTGGAGGGCGAGATGGTGGATCCCAATGTTTCGGTGCCGATGGCGAAGGGCACCAGCCCGGCCGCCACCGCCGCTGCGGACCCGGCCGACGACCCGCTGCTGCCTTCGGCAAGGTTCCAAGGATTGCGGGTGGTGCCGTCGAACCAGACATCCCCCATGGCCAGCGAGCCCAGCGTGAGCTTGGCGACGAGCACCGCGCCGGCCTGCTCCAACTTCCGCACCACGAAGGCGTCCTCATCAATCACCTGATCCCGATAAGGAGCGGCACCCCACGTCGTTGGATAACCCCGTGTTGCGAACAGATCCTTTAAGCCATAGGGAATCCCGTGCAGCGGTCCGCGGTACTGGCCGGCCACCAGTTCCGCATCGGCACGGGTGGCTTGTGCGAGCGCCAGTTCCTCGGTAAGCGTAATGACGCAAAAGAGATTTGAGTCGTACCGCTTCAACCGTTCCAGGCAAAGGCGCGTCAGGTCCATCGAGGTCAGTTGCTTCGTGCGAATCAACGCTCCCAGATCGCGCACGGAATAGAATGCGAGGTCGGCCAGTTGTTCGGGAACGGTGACCTGCAGCGGCGAACTCCATTCGATGGGTTGCTGTTCGCTCTCGAAGACGAACTCCCGCGGTAACGGATCGAACACCGACGCCGGGGCGTCCTGATTGCGCAACCGGTGCAGGCGCATGGCCTCGTAAGTGACCCGATTGGCATCCTGAAAACTCGCGTTGAGCAGTTGCAACATCAGGTTGCGCTCGGCGGCCGTGAACGTCAGTCCCAGAATCTTCTCCGTCTCAGCGATGGTCGTCGTCGTGATGGTGGCCGTGTTTCCCGGTGGCGCCGGTTGTTCAACCACCCGGTAAAATCGGGCAGGGCGGTCCATGCCATCGGTCACGTTCGTCCGGGTGGACCGGGCGCGAATGGAGTCGAAATTTGTCGGGGTCCAGATCCCGGGGAGCGTTTCCGCGGTGAAGACGCTATAACTCCTGCCTGGCGTTGTCTCCCACGTCACCGCCACGCGATTGGACACACCATGCGGATCAGGCGCGATGCGGGACGGAATGTTGGTTTGAACCTGTGCCGCGAGGGCGGTCGGGAGAAGCCAGCAGATGAGGGCATGTTTGGTCATGGCGTTGACGCAAGTTTACTTCGTTGGGGTTTGAATTTGAGGTTGTATGATGATGGAATCTCTTCAATCGAATTCATTTCCCAAAACCCGATAGAAGCGATGTGGGGCAGATGCCGGGTCGTCCAACAGTTCCGCTCCATTCTGGCCCAGCACCACGGTTTGCCACGGTGTCCAGTTCACCAGATTCGTGCTGCGCTCCACCTGCACGGTTCGGCTCGCCGCGCCACTGATGCGAACGCGGATTAGGCCGTTGCTCTCCCGGATTGGTTGACGCATCCAAAGTCCACGGATGGTGACAGCGTTTTTGGGAAATCCGAGGAGCGTAAGGGCGCTCAAGTCCACTGAGGCAGGCAAAGAGAGATTCGTCAGCGGATTGTTTCCGACATCCAAGTACTCCATCCGCGCTGCCGTCTCTGGCCAGATGACCTGGCTCAATTGGTTGTAGCTGACGTCGAGCGTCCGGAGGTTGGGCAGGCGGTCCACAAAGCTGAGGTTGGTCAGTTGATTTCCCCACAGACTGAGCGTCGCCAGGTTGGGCAAATCTTCGAGCAGCGTCAGGGTTTGAATATTGCTGTTGAAAGACAAGCGCAGCTCTTGCAGATTCCTCAATCCCTGAGGCAGCGAAATGTTCGCGACTTGATAATCTACTTCAATGAAGAGGGAACGCAGCCCAGTCAGGCCCTCGAGAAAGGAGATGTCGGTGAAAAGGTTGCCATCGAGTTGAAGGGCCTCAAGGTTCGTCAACCCGGTCAAGGCAGGCATATTTGTGAGGTCGTTGTTGGAAAGGTCGAGGGAACGTAGCCGGGTGAGGTTGGTAAAGAACGACAAGTCAGCCAGCGGAGTTAACCAGAGCACTAGGGTCTGAAGGTTGGTGAGACTAGACAGGACGGCAGGCAAGCTGGGATTCGCCGGCGCATAGTAGTGGTAACAAGAAAGATCAAGGTTCTCCAACTTTGAGAGGGCCGCAATCGCGGAGAGATTGGTCGTGGACAGAACAGTTGGATCGGGCATGTTCATCCACGAGATCGTGCTGGCCAAATTGAGCGTTCTCAAGTTTCTGGCGGCCTTCAATCCTTCCAACGACGCGATAGCCGGACGTCCAGCGCCCCGGGTCCAGACGCTGGCGTCCAGAACCGTCACGCTTTCCATATCCGCAACGGTGATGTCCCCGGTGGGTTTGTTGAGCGTGTCGCGAATTACGCTTTGCAGTTCCGGATCGGGGATGTTCACCACATCGGTTTGAGCGTGAGCGATGGACAAGAAACAGCAAACGAATCCGCTGGCCAACCAACCGGAACGAATGAATGATTTTTTTGTTTTCACATCTGTAAATGCGCAATTGGTCCGCGAAAAGTATATGGCAGATCAAAAGGTTGGTCCCAAGACGACCCGGAAGCCAAAGTAGTAATGCTGGACTGTCGGGTTAAGCCAGTCCCGGTGTGCCGACCGTAAGAAGTGTGCCGGGATGCCCCAGACACCTCCCCGCACAATCCGCACAGTGCCCGAAGCAGGCCCCTGCGGATCGGTGACTGGTCCGGCGGGGTACCAGTTCGCGTAATCCTGGCAGAACTCGCTGACATTTCCGTGCATGTCATACAGACCCCAGGCGTTGGGTGTATAGCTGCCGACGGGAGTCGTGCGTTTGAGAAACGTGCCCGCAACATTCTCGCAATGGTTGGTGGTGGCACTGCATGGAGGATATTCAAAGCGCCCGTCGAAATTCGCCATACCTGAGCGCAGGGCACTCCCGTAATGATAGGGCGTGGTCGTCCCGGCGCGGCAGGCGTATTCCCATTCCGCCTCCGTCGGCAGCCGATACTGGAAGCCCGGAGGCAACTGGCCCTCGTTCTGCTCGCGTGCAGTCAATGCCTGGCAATAAGCCACCGCTTCATTCCATGACACCTGTTCCACGGGACGGCTCAGGTCGGTACCGTAATCCGTGCCCGGAGTTGGCAAATCCTGGACTCCATTGTGGAAACTTGGGTTGTATCCCATCACCTCCAAAAACTCTCCCTGCGTCACCTCATGCTTGCCTATCCAGTATCCCCGGCTGAGGGTCACGAGCCGCTGCGGATTTTCATCGTTGAACCGGGCCGGTTCGTTGGTTGGGCTGCCCATCAGGAACTTGCCCGGGGCAATGAACACCATGTTCGTTGCCGGGATAACGTTCGTCGGCACGGCGACGACCACTGCCCGGTAGAATCGCCGCCTCGTGGCCGGCCCGGTCGTGTCCACCCACTGGTGTGGATTCCATTTCAGCGGAAAGTGCATGAGCGCATACCAGGTGGCGGAGTCGGACATCTCGTCGGCGTATTGCACCTGATACACCTGCCCGACTACACCCGTGATGCTCAAGCCGGCGTACAGTTGGAGATTGAGGCCGGTGTTTGTTTGCGCTTGAGCACTCGACACGCCCGCCCAAAAGAGCAAGTTGGCGATGAGTCCATAGCGTTGGAAGATAGATATGGTCGTTTTCATGTTGTTTTTTTGTCCTTGGTCGGCGGTTTGATTGGTTTTCAAGCGACATCCGGGAAAAGTTGCGTCGTCGCGACACGGCCTAGTTGTTGCAGTGGAATGGCGCATCATTCTCCAATGCGCAATTGGTCCGCGAAAAGTATATGGCAGATGTCATTTTCGTTTGACGTGCAGAAAGGAAGTTTGCGAATCGGCGGAGCCAAAGCTCAGAATTCCGGAGATTTGCTGCCCAACAATCCGGCAAAAGTTTGTGGATCGTTTACCAAGGAAGAAGCAGACGGAAAAAGGCATTGCTGCCGGTCAGCGGCAACTCGAGGCAGGTCGTGTCCGGCGGTACGGCAACGTCGCTCCAGAGTCCGCTGCTGAACGATGGAGTGGTCTGGAGTTTCATGCCGGGAACGTTGTCGAACCAGCATACGCGCACGTTGGACCCGACTTTGGAAATCGAAGTCAGGAAGAGTGGATTGAATTCGTAAGCGCCCATGTCGAAACCAGCAATGCCGTCGCGATTCCCATCCAGCGGGCGCCGCAGGCCGGCAAGATCATCCGTAACGATGCCGCTGAGATCCATTCCCGCATCAATGCCGGGCGAACCGGGCTGAAGCCGGTAATCGCCGCTGGCAGCATTCACAAAGAGGGGCGCGTTGGTGATGTTGCCGACGCCGTTTGTGGGCATTGGACTCGTGCAGGAATAGCTCAACGTGCTCCGCAGATAATTGTCCAATCCTTCCCAATCGCTCCAATTGTCCACGATGATGCAGTTCGTCGCCAGGCAGTCACTGACCCCGACTCCAGCTTTTCCATGCGTGGCACCGCCATAGTTGTTGGCGACGGTGCAATGGAGCAGTGTGCTGTGGATAGCGCCCGCGCCGAAACCAGCTCCATTTCCGATGATCAATGAGTTGTTCACCGTGCTCCAGGCGACTCCTCCACCTTCAGCAGTGCCATTGTTCGACACAATGCAGCTATTCAAAACACTGCGGGCTGCACCACCACCGGAGCCAAGAGTTACTCCGACACCACCATCATACCAGCCCGCGCTGTTGCCTGTGAGTGTGCAATGGTTCAATGTGCTCCCATCCGCGCCTCCCCCGGTGCCCGCTTGATTTTCAGCAACTGTGCAACGGTTCAGCGTGCCTCCACTGACGCCCCCACCACTGTACCGAGCCCGATTACCCATGATCACGCAATCGAAGAGCAGGACGGTGTTCGTTTCGCACAGGATGCCGCCACCGGTTGTCGCAGCACCGCCATTCGTAAGCGTGAAACCGCTCAGGCTCGCACCCGCGCCAAGGTAAACGCATCGGATCGCTGCGGGCATGTTGGTCAACGCCGGATCGTAATACCCTCGAATGGTGGTGAATGCGGGGCCGTTCACGCTCCGAATCGCCACCGGCATCGTGACGGTGACACGATTTGTTTCGAGAGAGCCGGGCACGTCGCTGCCGCCGGTCTGGTAAACGCCATCGTTCACCAGAATTTCATTGCCCGGGAATGAAACATCCACCGCTTCCTGAATGGTCCTGGCGGCGGTGCTCCAGCTGTAATAGGGCGGCACGGGATTGGTGCTGTTCACATCCACATAACGAACCGCCGCCGTGACGTTGTTAACGAACAATGCGAGCGCGATGGCATGGAGCACACCGCCCCCTACCGGCACTCCGGTGTATTCATGTAGCGGTTTGTTCATGCTCTTACATGCGCAATCGGTGGACGGAAAGTATCTGGCGATCACAAACATTTTTCGTTCCGGCGGAGAGCAGGCAGGAAGCAGAGGCGCAAAGCCAGTTCACCGGCGAGGAAATCACCGCTACGCAGAGGCAGACTTGGAAGAATGAATTCACGCTCAACCTTGGGTCCGGTCTCGAATGTTTGGTGAAGCGTTCAAGGCGTGGTTTCGCCGGCCTTTGGCTCAATAAGCGTCCTGGCCTCATGCAAGAGAATCTGCGCGATGAGAACATCGTGCCACCCGGCGCCGAGCTTCCCCTCGTTCACGCGCGGCCAGTTTTCCTCGAAAAGTTTCGCCGCTTCGGCCAGCGCCTGGCGCGCGTCCGCAACCTTCCCGAGGCGATGCCGGGCCATCGCGAGGGTTGCGCGCAGGGCCGCGGAGAGCGCTGCATTCGGCCATTCTCTGGAAAGATCGAGCGCCCGCTCCGCGCTGTCCGCGGCATCGGTCCAATTCCCGGAGCGAGATTGAGCCAGCGCCTGGGCCAACAGGTACCAGGGCAGGGCCGGTGAATTCTCCCCGAGGCGCACGCCGCGTGCGGCGAGTGCGATCGCGGGCTGCCGATTGCCGCCATCGAGCGGCATGAGCAGGCAGGCTTTGGCAATGCGATTGGCCGTCTCGGAATCCATTGCGGCGCCGAATTGGGCCAGCATCACTTTGCAGTGCGCTTCATAAGCGGGCTGGTCCGCGAGCAGCACATCCAGCGCGGCCAGGCCCATGAGCGCGATGGTGGATGCGGATTCGCCAGGCATACGCTGCATTTCCATCAAAGCATTCAGTTCCTCTCGCGCTTCGAGCCAACGTCCCTGCTCCGCATATAGGTCGGCGACAGCCTTGATCGCTGCCACTGTCGCGGTGTGTTCCGGTCCGCTGGCCAGGCGCGTCAGAATAACCAACTCCCGACGCAGCGGGAGGGATTGCTCGTGCCGGTTCGCTCTCGCGTAATAGTTTCCCAGCCAGGTGACGCGTTGGATGAAGGCGAAGGAATTCGTGTCGATTGCTTTGCGACTCCGGCTGACGCACTCTTCGCCAAGCCTGATCGCCTCTTCCAGGTTGTTCATTTGAAAGTGTGAGTATGCCAGCCATTCCAGGATTCCCAGGAAATCAGGATGTTCCTCGCCATGAATTTTTCGGGCGAGAGCGAGTGTGTCCTCCTGCAATTGAATTGCTTCATTGGTTCGCCCCACGGCCCGGTAGGAATTCGCGAGAACGCGTATGCGATAGATGACATGGGGATGTTCGGCTCCCTGGCTTTTACGCGTGAGTTCCAAGACCTCCTCTCGCAATTGGAGCGCCTCATTCGTCCGGCCGGAGCGGTGGTAGGCGTCGCCGAGGGTCTGCATCGTCTGGATCGTACCGGGATGTTCCGGGCCAAGCACGCTCCGCTGTTTGCTCAGTACTTCGACCAGAAGCTCAATCGCCTCGGCATGCCGACCGGTCGTTGTGTAGTCCACAGCCAGATTCCCGAGCTGATGCCAGGTTACAGGGTGATCCGGACCAAGAATTTTCAGGCTCAACTCCACGATCTCCTCCTGCAACGGCCGGGACTTGTTCGTCATGCCAAGCTGGTGATAATTCACCTCCAGGTTCTGCATGGTGACGAGCGTTTCACGGTGCTCCGGCCCCAAAACCCTCCGGTGAGCATCGAGGTTTTCCTCGCGCAGTTTCAACGCCTCGAACCTGCGCCCCACTTCTCCGAGCACGTTCGCGTAATGAAGCACCAGGCTCAGAGTATTAGTATGATCGGGGCCGTAGCGTCGCCGCGTCCGCTCCAGCAAATCCTCCGTCAGGGGCAGAGCCTCTCGTGACTGTCCGTTGGCCCAAAGCGATCGCACTAATGCACCTGCCGCGTCGAGAGTTTCCGGGGCCTCAGCACCCAATTTTCCGACCCAGAAAGCATGAACCTGCTCCGACAACTTGAGCGCTGGAGCGTGCAAACCCAGTGCCGTGTAAGTCTTGGCCAGGGTGGACTGCAGCCGTGCGCGACGCTCTGGCTGGTCGGCCAAATCGGCATCCAGCTTCTTCGCCGCGCGGTCCAGCGATTCCGCCACCGTCGTCGTTCGCCCGTCCCGTTCGGGGTCTGGGCTTTCAAAGACCTGCTGCAGGAACTGCGCGACTTGTTCCGCCTCCGCTCGAGCCTGCTCGGTTTCCGTTAGCCTGGCCTTGGCCAGCGTCTCCGCTTTGCGGGCCCGAACGGCCTGCACGGAACTCAGGATCGCGCCCGCCAAGATCGCCAACCCCAAAGCTACTGCCGCGCTATAAGCAAGTTTGTTCCGATGCCACGCCTTTTGAAAACGGTAGGCCGCGCTCGGTGGACGAGCCGTGACGGGTTCGTTGTTCAGATGCCGCTTCAGATCGGTCGCCAGTCCGTTGGCCGTGTCATACCGACGATTACGATCTTTCTCCAGGCACTTCATCACGATCCAGTCGAGATCACCCTGGAGTTGGTGCAGGAGCTTCGACGTGTCGGCGGAACGACGCTTGGCCGTGGTGGTCAGTTCGTCGCCTTTCAACGTCGCCAGTCTGGTGGACGGGCGCAGCGGCTCCTTTTCTCGAATCACGCGGCGCATGTGATCAATGCCCAGTGCGAGCAACTCCTTCCCGTCAAACGGCGTGCTCCCGGCCAGCAGTTCGTAGAGCAACACGCCCAGGCTGTAGATGTCGCTGCGCGTATCAATGTCCAGCCCGCTCATCTCCGCCTGCTCCGGACTCATGTAAGCGGGCGTGCCGATGAACTGGTGCAATTGCGTGTAAACCGTCGCGTCGGTGAGTCGGCCTTCCGTCGCCTTGGCGATGCCGAAGTCAATCACCTTGGGCACCGGCACGCCGTCGTGCAGTGTCACGAGGATGTTCGACGGCTTGATGTCGCGGTGGATGATTCCCTTTTGGTGGGCGTGCTGGATGGCCTGGCAAACCTTGATGAACAGGTCGAGCCGTTCCTTGGTGGTGAGATTGGCCTGGTCGCAGTAGTCCGTGATGCGGATGCCGCGCACCAGTTCCATCACGAAGAACGGGCGGCCCATTTCCGTGGTGCCGGCATCCAAGACCTTGGCGATGTTGGGATGATCCATCATCGCCAGCGCCTGTCGCTCCGCCTCGAACCGCGCGACGACCTGCCTGGTGTCCATCCCCAGCTTGATCACCTTGAGCGCCACGCGTCGCCGCACCGGCTCGGTCTGCTCCGCGACATAGACCACGCCACAACCACCTTCGCCGACTTTCTCCAGCAACTTATACCGACCGATTGCCTGACCCACGTATTCGTCCGCGCCCGTCGCAATCACCTCAGACTTCAGGATTGCCCTGACACCCCTCTCGTCACCGCCTTCCTCCAGCCATCCACCGGTTCGATCATGCGCCGTGAGCAGCACCTCCAGGCGCTGGCGCAGGGCATTGTCGCTGCCGCAAACCGCTTGCAGAAAAGCCGCCCGTTCCGCGGCGGGCATTTCAATTGCCAGCGCGAACAAGGCGTCTTCCCGTGCTTGCGGTGATGGTTTGACGGAGTCGTTCACTGTACTTTAATGCGCTATCGGCGGACAGAAAGTATCCAATGATTTTCAGTTCTCGTTGCTGATCCGGGCTTCCCCATCGGTCTGCCTGGGGCCGAGTTCGACGTTCAACCAGGCGCGGGCGTAGGCCCACCACTTCTTGGCGGTGGGCACCGCAATACCGAGGGCGGTGGATGCCTCGTCGTAGCTCATGCCGACGAAGTACCGCAGCTTGACCAATTCCGCCTTGCGCGGGTCGAGGGCGGCGAACTTCTCCAGCGCCTCATTGACCACAAGCAATTGATCATCTGCCGAAGCCGGGCAGGAAATCTCAATTTCCTCGAGGGGAATTCGTTCAGCCCCTGCGCCTCGTTTGGCGGCCAAACGACGGCGGGCGCGCTCAATCAAAATGCGGCGCATCGCCTCGGCGGCGGCGGCGAAGAAGTGGGCTCGGTTCTCAAACTGCGTCCCGTCGTCCCGCGCCAGACGCACCCAGGCTTCGTGGACCAAGGCGGTGGGTTGGAGTGTCTGGCCCGGCAATTCGCCAGCCATCCGGTGCGCTGCCAGCCGGCGCAGCTCCTCGTAAACCAGCGGCAGCAACTCCGCCGCGACGTTGCTCTCACCCTGCTGGACACGACGAAGGATGACCGTGAGTTCAGTCATGATTGGGGATTGAATGGTCGGAGCCTTTGGATCGCTTCATTGCTTTGGCCTGCTCGCCTTGCGTGGGCCAGGCACATTGAAAATTTCCTGCGCCTCATTGACGGGGAGTAATTGCGCGCACAGGGAACGGGCTTTGGAGTTTCAAATTTGGCCATGTCGTTCGTCATCTGCCGGGTGAGGTTTCCACCCATTTCACGCTATGTTCCCCGGTCACCGCAACCGTTTTCAGCGGCGAATCAATTCGGAAGAACGACCATGGGCCGGGGATGAACGGATACTTCTCGATGACGCGCTCGTTCGCTTCTACTTCAACCTCAGAGATGACGCAGGAAGAGAGGTTGCTTCTCGCCTGGGTCGGGAATCTGGTGACGCGAAAGGCACATCCATCTTTGGGCGTGCAAGTGAGTGTGCAACGGCGTTACGGTTCAGATATGCCACCCAGCGAACCCTTGGACGGACCTATTGAGGCGACGTGCCACCAGTGGTTCGCCACGACGCACTGGAGCGTCGTGCTGGCGGCGAAGCAAAGCGACTCAGCTCAAACAGCCGCGGCGCTGGAGAAATTGTGCCGTGCGTATTGGCGGCCACTCTACGCTTATATCCGGCGCGAGGGACACGATTTAACGGAGGCGCAAGACCTGACGCAGGAGTTTTTCGCGCGGTTGTTGGCCAGGGATTATCTCCAACATCTCCATCACCAGAATGGCAAGTTCCGGTCGTTTCTGCTGGCGTACCTGAAGAACTTCTTGTCCGAACAGCGCCGGAGGGCCGCGGCGCAAAAGCGCGGAGGCGGATGTGTGTTCGTTTCGCTGAACGAGCCGGCGGGTGAAGAGGGTTACCTGCTCGAACCCGTGGATGAGCTGACACCGGACCAGGTTTTTGAACGTCGCTGGGCTCAGACCGTCCTGCAAACGGCGCTGGACCGCCTGCGTGACGAATACACGGCGCGCGACCAGGCTGCGTTGTTCGAGCGGTTACAGGATTATCAGCCGCGCGAGCCGGGCGGGCGATCTTACGCGCAACTCGGCAATGAACTCGGCATGACGGAAGCCGCCGTCAAGTCCGCCGTGCAGCGGATGCGGCAGCGACATCGCGAGTTGCTACGGGAGGAAATCGCCCAGACGGTTGCGCGTCCGGAAGAGATTGAGGAAGAACTCCGGCATTTTCGCGCGTTGTTGGGTCGGGCGCGCAGTTGATCCAGACGTTTCGATTTTTCATCGGAACTCTCGGATGGTTTTTGTCCTGTATCAGCAGACGGGATCGCTCAGCGAGAGAATTAGAAGGCATGCCAGACACCAAGCACTGCGCGGAATGCCAGTCGCCTTTGCCGGCCTACTGGCCCAAGGGCCTGTGCGCGCAATGCGCGCTCGGTGGGGTGCTCGCCATGACTTACGCGGGCAGCCAGATTCTCCAGGCGGAAACGCTGACATTACTCCAGCGGATATGGCGCGTGTAGAGCTACATGAAACGGCTTCACCTAATTGAAATCCACGATCAGGATTGGTGCCCACGTACGGTTCGCGACGCTGAAACCGATTACCTCCAATTCATTTTCTCCGCGACGAAGCCCTACGCAGCCATGGTTCCAATTCTGGCCACCGCGCTCCAGCGCTCCAGCAACCGGCATGTGCTCGATCTGTGTTCAGGCGCAGCCGGGCCGTGGCTTTGGCTGCACCCGGTTCTGGCCGAGAAGGGAATGAGCGTGACGGTCTGCCTGACTGACAAGCATCCGAACCTGGAGGCGTTCGGACGGGCATGCCACCTGACGAATCAGGCCATCAGTTACCACCCTGAGCCTGTGGACGCGACGCGAGTTCCCGGCGAGTTGCCCGGATTCCGGACGATGTTCACGGCCTTCCACCATTTCTGCCCTGAGCAAGCGTGCGCCGTGCTTGCCGATGCGGTTCGGAAGCGCCAAGGCATCGCAGTTTTTGAGGCCACGCAGCGCAGCGCCCTGGTGCTGCTTCTCACGTTGCCGGCACCGCTGATGGTGCTCCTTGTCACCCCGTTCATTCGTCCGTTTCGCTGGTCGCGGTTGCTCTGGACATACCTGATTCCGCTGGTGCCTCTGGTCACGCTGTTCGACGGGCTGGTCTCGTGTTTGCGGACCTACAGCGTCCAGGAGTTGCGCGACCTGACCGCAAGACTGGACACGGATGATTACCACTGGGCGATCGGCACAGTGAAAAGCGCGCTGGCACCGATTCCCATCACCTATTTGATTGGAGTGCCGATTGAAAACGCTGCCATCGGTCAAAGGCAAATGCGCGAGAGCGAGAGCGAACAGAATCCTATGCCCGACACCAAACACTGCGCGGAATGCGAGGCGCCTTTGCCGGCGTACTGGCCGAAGGGCCTGTGCGCCCAATGCGCTCTCGATGGGGCGCTCGCCATGACCAACGCGGGCAGCCAGGTTCAAGAACCGAAAACGCTGACCATCACTCCCGCGCACCTGGAACCGCCAGGCTCCGGCCCGGAGAGTTCGCCCTTGGGAACGTTCGGCGACTACGATCTGCTGGATGAGATCGCGCGGGGCGGCATGGGCGTGGTTTACAAGGCCCGGCAAAAAAATCTCGGGCGCATCGTGGCGGTAAAAATGATCCTGTCGGGATCGCAGGCGGGCAAGGACTTCGTGCGGCGCTTCCGCACCGAGTCCGCCGCCGCCGCCATCCTTCAGCATCCCAACATCGTTGCGATCCACGACGTGGGCGTCCACGAAGGCCGGCATTATTTTTCGATGGATTATGTCGAGGGACAAGACCTGTCGCAACGCGTGGGCCAGCAGCCGTTACCTGCCAACAAAGCCGCCCGCTGCGTCGAGATCATCGCCGAGGCGATCCATTACGCGCACGAACGAGGAATTCTCCATCGCGATCTCAAGCCATCGAATGTGTTAATCGATTCGAACGACCAGCCGCGCATCACCGACTTTGGACTGGCAAGACGACTGGACGGCGACTCTAGCCTGACAATGTCTGGCCAGGTGCTGGGGTCGCCCAACTTCATGCCGCCCGAACAAGCCGGCGGCAAGCGTGGCAAAGTCGGGAGACCCAGCGATGTCTATGCGCTGGGTGGCATCCTTTACTATTTGCTCACAGCCCGCGCGCCGTTCCAAGCGGACTCGTTGGAGAATACCCTCACGCAAGTAATCAATGCTGAGCCGGTCTCGCCCCGTGCGTTGAATCCTTCGATCCCGCGGGATTTGGAAACCATTACGCTTAAGTGTCTGGAGAAAGAGCCATCGCGCCGTTTCCAGAGCGCGCAGGAATTGGCGGATGAATTGGGGCGCGTTCTCCGCCGCGAACCGATTCAGGCACGCCCCGTCAATGCGCCGGAAAAGTTTTGGCGGTGGTGCCGACGCAAACCCGCATTGGCGAGCGCCGTTGGCTTAGCGGTCGCCGCGCTGGTGGTGGGTTTGGTCGCCACTTCCTGGCAATGGCGTCGGGCCCAGCGCAATGCCCGGTCGGAGCGTCACGAACGCCAGCGCGCCGAGACCGGAGAGTCCAATGCCGTGCGGCAGATTTACATCGATCAACTGAACCTGGCACAGGCCGCCTGGGAACAGAACAACGTGAGCCGCATGCGGAAGTTGTTGGATGAAACCGCGAGCGCTCCGCAGCGCGGGTTCGAGTGGTATTACTGGCAGCGGCAATTGCATCTGGAATTGCGGGCGCTCCGCGGGCACACCGGCCCGATTCTGGCCGTGGCTTACTCTTCCGACGGGCGGCGGATTGTCACCGGGAGCGCGGACAAGACCGCCAGGGTCTGGGATGCCGAGACCGGCCAGGAATCGTTCCAGCTCGAAGGGCACACCGATTCGGTGCGGTCTGTGGCATTTTCAAGAGACGGCCAACGGATCGTCACCGGCAGTTGGGACAGGACCGTCCGGGTGTGGGAAGCCGCCACGGGCAGACCCTTGCGCAGCATTGTGGCGAATGGAAAGGAAGTGTTCTCCGTAGTTTTCTCGCCGGACGGCCAGCGGATTGTCACCGGCGGCCAGGAGGAGAAGGCGAGGGTCTGGGACGCCATCAGCGGCAACGAACTGTTCCCGCTCGAGGGACACTCGAATCTGGTTTGGGCTGTGGCATTTTCCGAAGACGGCCAACGGATCATCACTGGCAGTTGGGATCAGACCGCCAAGGTGTGGGACGCCGACACAGGCGAGGATCTGCGCACACTCATTGGACACCGCGGCGCCGTACTCTCGGTCGCGTTTTCTCCCGACGGCCAGCGCGTGGTCACCGGGGGCCAGGATCACCGGGCCAAAGTGTGGGATGCAGCCAGCGGCACCAATCTGTTCACGCTGAAAGGACACAGCGCTGCCGTATTCTCGGTCAGCTTCTCGCGGGACGGGCAACGGATTATCACCAGCAGTGACGATCAGACAGCCCGGCTGTGGGATGCCGCCAGCGGAGAAGAACTGCGGGTCTTCAAAGGGCACGGCTCGCGGATCGGATCCGCCGCTCTCTCCCCGGATGGCCAGCGGATCGTCACGGGCGGCGGGGCGGTGCGCTTCGCGCCCGAAGGCATCTTCTTTAATCCCACCGCTGGCGATGATCAGGCGGTCAAAGTGTGGGACGCGACCGACACGAGGGAAGTGCTGACGCTAAGCGGCCACGAAAAGGACGTGGTGTCCGTGGACGTCTCTGCGGATGGGAGGTTCGTGGCGAGCGGGAGTTTCGATGGCACGGCCCGAGTGTGGGACATTCGCACTGGACAGGAAGTCTCGAGAATGACCGGCCATGAGGCGGCAGTCCGGGGCGTCGCGTTTTTTCCGGACGGGAAGCGGATCGTCACGGGCGGCTTTGACGGGACGGCCAGGATTTGGGACATCGCGAGCCGGCGGGAAATTCACCGTCTGGAAGGTCATACCGCTCAGGTCTTTTCCGTGGCGGTCTCGCTCGACAGCCGATGGATTGCCACCAGCGGCTGGGACCACACGGTCCGAGTGTGGGATGCGGTGACCGGCCAACAACGGCACAAGTTCCACGAGCCTGCCCCCTACGCGTACGGCGTCGCCTTCTCTCCGGACAGTCGCCAGGTAGGTAGCGCCAACTTGGCTGGAATAGTGAGACTTTGGGATCCAGTCAGCGGCAAGGAATACCCCGGTTTTCGCGACACTCAAAACATTTGGTCCTTGGCCTTCTCTCGAGATGGCCGCCGGATCGTCACCGGGAGTCACGGGCTGATCGCCAAGGTATGGGACACGGCCAGCGGCCAGCCGCAGATCACTCTCGAAGGGCATGCTGCGCATATTATGGCGGCCGTGTTCTCGCCCGATGGCCGCCGGATCGTGACAGGCAGTGTTGACCAGACCGCCAAACTGTGGGATGCGGATTCGGGCAGTGAACTACTGACCCTCAAGGGACACAGCGGAACTGTTTACTCCGTGGCGTTCACCCCGGACGGGCAGCGGATTGTCACAGCCAGTGGCGATCGCACGATCAAGATCTGGGAAGCCGCTTCAGACGAGCAGGCAGCGAAGTGGCAAGAGGAGGGACGAAAGGCTGCGGTCGTGAAGCAAGCCCCAGCCAATCCGCACTGACGCCGGTTCTCCACCTCTTCACGATTTTATTTCAGAAAGTCCCGCTACTTTCTCCGACAAATTGTCCTGTAAGCAATGACGGGACAGCACGTGGCCTTGGTGGCCACAATTCCCTGTCAGTCCAATTTATGAAAACCAACCTCAACCTGCTTCCAACGCGGATCTTTTGCGCCGTAGCGCTGGGAATAGGATCGTCTTTCGGTCTGGCCGCAGCGACAGAGGATTCGGCCGATACTGCGCCGGCAAAAACCGCCATCCCGTGGTCGCAGCTCGGCGCGAAGGCTGGCGCAGATTACCAGGGCGATGCGCTGGCCGTCACTCCCACCGCCGGGGGCGCCCGGTTGCGCTGTGTTTTCCAACGGCTCGAGGGCGAGGCCACGCGCGAAGGCTTGCAGCTGACTTCGACCGTCACCAACGCGGTGAACGACCGTTTCCGCATTGTAGCCGCAGAGCTGGGGCGAGCGGCACATTTTGGAGTGCGGCGGCAGAGCGCAGCAGCGACGCCGCTTTCCGAGAACGAACGAATGTTAACAGGTGCGATGATTTCCAAAAGCGGCGTGGCGCTCCGCTTCCCGCCGCAGTCCAAAACGCTCCCGCCCACCGGCACTGTTTCCATTGACGGCCAGAGCGTGCGCTTCACCCGGCCGGGACTGGTGGAGGAATACACCGCGAGCATGGACGGTGTGCGGCAGGATTTTGTGGTACTAGAGCGTCTGTCCGGCTTGGGCGAACTGGTCCTGCGGTTGGCCGTGAGCGGGGCTAGCGTCGAGTCGGCGGCTTTTGGCGCGCAGGTGGTGCTGGCCAACTCCGGGCGCAGGATTGCCTACAACCGGCTGAAGGTTACCGATGCGAATGGGAGGGAATTGCCGGCCAGAATGGAAGTAGCAACTGCCCCCGAATCAAAAATCAAAAATCAAAAATTAGAAATTCTACGTGTGGTGGTGAATGATGCGGAGGCGGTGTATCCCGTGCGCATTGACCCGACGTTCAGCGATGCCAACTGGAGCAGCATGGGCGGCATTCCCGGCGCAGACGGCGTGGTTTACGCGGCGGTGGCGGATGGTTCGGGCAATCTCTACATCGGGGGCGAGTTCAACCTCGCCGGGGAGGTGATCGCTAGCCGCGTCGCCAAATGGAATGGGAGCAGTTGGTCGGCGCTGGGTTCGGGGATGGGTGGCCCTCCTGGCAGCTATGTGTACGTGTCTGCGTTGGCGGTGTCGGGCAGCGACCTGTATGCCGGCGGCAATTTCACGACGGCGGGGAGCCACGCGGCCAAAAGCATCGCCAAATGGAATGGGAGCAGTTGGTCGGTGCTGGGTTCGGGGATGAACGGCGACGTGCGTGCATTGGCGGTGTCGGGCAGCAACCTCTATGCGGGGGGCTTGTTCACGACGGCGGGCGGCAACGCGGCCAAATACATTGCCAAATGGGACGGGAACACTTGGTCGGCGCTGGGTTCGGGGATGGGCAACGTTCCTTTTTCCTCTATAGTGTCAGCGCTGGCGGTGGCGGGCAGCAATTTGTACGCGGGGGGGGGATTCACGACGGCGGGCGGCCACGCGGCCACTAACATCGCCAAATGGGACGGGAGCAGTTGGTCGGCGCTGGGTTCGGGGATGAGTGGCCATGTGTGGGCGCTGGCGGTGTCGGGCAACGACGTGTATGCCGGGGGCATTTCCGTTGCCAAATGGGACGGGAGCAGTTGGACAGCGCTGGGTTCGGGGATGGACGTCGCGGTATTTGCCTTGGCGGTGTCGGGCAACGACGTGTATGCGGTTGGCGGCTTCACGACGGCGGGCGGCCTCGCCGCCAATCACATTGCCAAATGGAACGGGAGCACTTGGTCGGCGCTGGGTTCGGGGATGAACAACTATGTGCATGCGCTGGCGGTGTCGGGCAACGACGTGTATGCGGGGGGCGCGTTCTCGACGGCGGGCGGGAGCCTGGCCAATTACATTGCCAAATGGGACGGGAGCAATTGGAGCGCGCTGGGCTCGGGGATGATCGCGTTCGATGTACATGCGCTGGCGGTGTCGGGCAGCGACCTGTATGCGGGGGGCGGCTTCTCGACGGCGGGTGGCAGTACGGCCCATTCCATTGCCAAATGGAACGGGAGCAGTTGGACGGCGCTGGGTTCGGGGATGGGTGGCGGCGGTTACTATGGTCCCCATGTGTATGCGCTGGCGGTGTCGGGCAGCGACCTATATGCCGGAGGCGATTTCACAATCGCGGGTGGCATCGCGGCCACAAACATTGCCAAATGGGACGGGAGCAGTTGGTCGGCGCTGGGCTCGGGAATTGGCGGCATTGGTCCCTTTGATCCCTCTGTGTCTGCGCTGGCGGTGTCGGGCAGCGACCTGTATGCGGGGGGCGAGTTCACGACGGCGGGCGGCAGTGCGGCCACAAACATCGCCAAATG
>Ga0315910_10000930_pt1 | contig 27570 bp, 26 predicted proteins | sample EdamamesoilMG_FD_204470 | JGI IMG/M metagenome (GOLD analysis project Ga0315910, IMG submission 204470) | Garden soil microbial communities collected in Santa Monica, California, United States - Edamame soil | ecosystem: Environmental > Terrestrial > Soil > Garden | place: USA: California... | reverse complement strand
CGTCGCTCACTGCGGGCAACATCGCCGCCACGGGCGGGATTGCCAAACTGCTGCGCGAGAACGAGTTCGCGACCCAGTTTCACGAGGGCGAGAAGGCCAATATCCACATTCAGCTCGTGGGTAACCGAGTGATTCTGGTCGTCATCTTCGACTCGAAATCGAGTTTGGGTCTAGTCAGACTCCGCGTGCGCAAAGCGAGCGATGAACTCAATCGAATCTTCGAGTTGCTGCTCAGCAAAGTGCAAGAGCCTGGGGCGGACTCTCCGTTCGCGGAGATCACCGACGAGGACATCGACAACTTGTTCAACGACTAGAGGTACCGGGCATGAGTTTCATCAACTACATGGCCCGGGAGATCAATTGCAAAATTGTCTACTACGGGCCCGGACTTTGCGGGAAAACTACCAACCTGCAGTACATCTACGAGCGGACGAATCCAGACGCCAAAGGCAAGATGATCAGTCTTGCCACCGAGACTGAGCGCACGCTGTTTTTCGACTTTCTACCGCTGTCGCTCGGTGAGATTCGCGGCTTCAAGACCAGGTTCCACCTGTACACCGTTCCTGGTCAGGTGTTCTACGACGCGAGCCGGAAGCTGATTCTGAAGGGCGTCGATGGCGTGATCTTCGTGGCCGATTCACAGATCGAGCGGCTCGAGGCGAACCAGGAAAGCGTCGAGAACTTGCGTACCAATCTCGCCGAACAGGGGTACTCGCTCGAGAAGATTCCCTACGTCATCCAGTACAACAAGCGCGACCTACCCAACGTCGTCGAGGTCGACGAGCTGCGTCAGCTCTTGAACCCGATGAACGTGCCCGACTACGAAGCCAACGCCCGCGCGGGCCTCGGGGTGTTCGACACCCTGAAGGCAGTCAGCAAGCTCGTCCTCACCGAACTGAAAAAGGGCGGTTGAGGCAGCGCTCGGGGTGCTAGCCGACCTCGCAAGCATCCCCTGAGGTCAGAACTGGTGTCGGACTCGGAACGTCTCGCGCGGCTGCTGGATGAGGCGGCGCTGAAGTATTTGGAGCGCTTCGACGCATCGATCGCGAAGCTGCGCACGCGGCTCTTGAAAAAGGGGCGAGCTCTGGCGCCTGAGGACACCCCCCGAGCCGATCTCGAAGCCGTCGTGCAGCAGCTGCTTGCGCGCTACGAACGCTCCGGGATTTTGAACGACGCGCGCTTCGCCGAGGCGTCCATCCGCAGCCTGCGGCAGCGGGGGCTGGCCGAGCGGGCCATCCTGCACCGCCTGTCTGCCAAGGGACTCGAGGCTGCGACCGTGCGCGAATCCCTCCAGCGAGTCGACGTGGATCAGGAAGAACCGGAGCTCGAAGCGGCGCTGAGATTCGTGAGGCGCAAGAAGCTCGGTCCGCATCGAACGAAGGCAGCTACGGCGAATGACCGGCGCAAGGATTTGCAAGCGCTCGCGCGCGCAGGCTTCAGCTACGAAGTTGCTGGGCGCGCGCTGGGCAGCGGCCTCCCCGATGATGAGATCTTCTAGCTAGCCCCGCGTAGGGCGCCTCCGAACGGGGCGCCCGGGGGACTCGACTAGACCCGCTGCGATTTCGCCTTGCCGCGTTGCAGGTGGATCCTGCGGCGGCGATTCTTTGCCTTGTGCTTGGCGTTCTTCCGGATGCTCTTCTTGCGGTTGGTCTTGCGCGGCGTGCCGGTCTTGAAAAGGTACATAGCCGGCGCGTGTTAAGCCTAGAAGTCGCACCGCGCAACGGTATTTTGCGCGTTTATCGAAGAAGTACCCGGTTCCCCGCGACTTTTCGAGAAATTTGTCGACGTGCTGCCTACAGGCCGGGCGACCCGGCCTGGGGTCACTCGTCGCACGTCCCGGTGCTGCGCGCGGTCAGCAGCTTCTCGATCAAGTCGCGCGAATAGCCGCTGAGTTCTTTGAAGACGACCCCCATCCCCGGCGGATCGCTTTCGACCCGGACCACGCGCCCGACACCTTCGATGGTTTCGATATCGTCCATGATCACGGTGAAGCGCAGATCGACTTCCGAGCCCACCGGCAGCGGTTCTGAGGTCTTGATGAATGCACCGGACCTCGAAATATTCGTCACGTACTCCTTGATGAACTGATCGAACGAGTCGAACTCCTTGTTGATGGTGACTCGTTCGCTCTTGCGGGATTCCGACATGATCACTTCCCGGTCAGGTCGAATTGTTCGATGTGGTATTCGCGTCGAGCCACCAGTTCGATGCGTCGCATGTTGCGACGTTCGGCTTCTTGCACGGCGACGTTTTCATCGCCTTGCAGCAGATCCACGATGGCAGGGTGGGCATTCACGACCACCGAGTAGCCCGGTAGGCTCTCGCGTTCGCGCCGCACCTGCCGCAGGATCTCGTAAGCAATCGTCGTGCGCGACTGAATCTGCCCCGTGCCGTCGCAGTAGAAGCACGGCTCGTGCATCGTGCGACTCAAGCTTTCGCGGGTGCGCTTGCGCGTCATCTCGATCAGCCCGAGGTCGGAGATGCGGTTGATGGTGGTCTTGGCCTTGTCTTTGGCCAGATAGCCTTCGAGCGCTCGGTAAACCTTGTCGCGGTTCGCCGGCAGATCCATGTCGATCAAGTCGAGGACGACGAGGCCGCCCACGTTGCGAAAGCGCAATTGATAGGCGATCTCTGCGACCGCCTCGAGGTTCGTCTTGACGGCCGTCTCTTCGAGATCTTTGCTGCCCTTGCCGACGTAGCGGCCCGTGTTCACGTCGATCGCGCTGAGCGCCTCTGCCTGATCGATGATCAGATAGCCGCCGCTCGCGAGCGGAACCTTGCGGCTCAGGGCGCGAGCAATTTCGTCCTCGATGCCATACGCGTCGAAGATGGGTTCGTCGCCCGTATACAGCTCGATGTCCCGGGCGCGTTCGGGCATGAACATTTCGACGAAGCGCACCAGCCGCGCGTACTGGTCGCGATCGTCGATAACGATCTTCTCGATGTCGTCGGTGAACCAGTCGCGCGCCGTCTTCAGCACGAGATCGAGTTCGTCGTACAAGATCTTCGGCGCCTTGGCGTTCTCGACCTTGCGGGAGACCTCTCCCCACAGCTTGATCAGGTAACCGATGTCGGCCTTCAGCGCCTTCTTGGTCAAGCCTTCGGCGACGGTGCGCACGATCAAGCCGCCGCTCGGTGGCTTCATGCCTTCGATCGCCTTGCGCAAGCGCGCGCGCTCGCGAGCAGATCCGATGCGCTTCGAGACCCCGACGTGCTCCACCGTGGGCAGGTAAACGGCGTAGCGGCCCGGTAGCGAGACGTGGCTCGTGACGCGAGCCCCTTTCGTACCGATCGGCTCTTTGGAGATCTGCACCACGACCTGATCACCCTCTTTCACGACCTCGGTGATCGGGAGCGAGCGTTCGGTGCGGCTCTTCAGGCGCGGGTTGCGCCGGCGTCCCTGGCGCGAGCGCGCATCGTTCTTCGAGCGCGCCTCGGCGCGGTTGTTGTTGCTGTTGTTATTGTTGTTCGGCCGTTGACCACCGCCGTCGCCCGACTTGCGTTTGCGTCGTCGTCGCCGGCCGCGCGATTCGGCGTCGGAGTCGCCCGAGCCGCGGGCTTCGGAGCGCTCGGGGTTGCGCCGCTTCGGGCGCCGGCGGCGCGAGCGCGCCTTTTCGGAGGACTCTTCCTCCTCTTCTTCTTCCTCGACGTCGTCTTCGGATCGCGTCCGCTTCACGGTCGGGGAGTCGTCGTCGCTCTCGCTGCCTTCGTCGTCGTCCTCGTCTTCGTCAGCGTCGCTGTCTTCGTCGTCGCTGTCCTCGTCTTCGTCAGCGTCGCTGTCGTCGTCTTCGTCGTCGCTGTCGTCGTCAGTCGTCGGCTCGACGCTGGCTACCGGCTCGTCGTCCTGGTCGTCGTCGCTATCGTACTCAGCGCGCGCTTCGGCGCCCGGTGCAGCGGCCAGAAGCTCATCGTCTTCGTCGCCCTCGTCGCCCTCGTCGTCGCTGTCTTCGTCTTCGTCAGCGTCGCTGTCCTCGTCGCCCTCGTCGTCTTCATCGTCGAGCTCGTCGTCGTCAGCATCGTCGTGGTCGTGCAGGTGCGCGTGGTCGTGGTCGCCAAGGTCGTCGTCGTCGTCGTCGTCGTCGTCGTCGTCCTCGTCCTCGTCGCCGTCGGAAGAACGGAACACCTCTTCGTCGTCGTCATCGCTATCGTCGCGGGCAGCGCCCTCGTCGCCCTCGCTCTTGATACCGGCAGCTTCCGCGCCGCGAGCGGCCGCAGGACGAGGCCCGCTCTCGTCGCCGTCGTCGTTGCCGCTCTCGCCTGTGCCGATTTCGTCACGGGAGTCGCCAGCGAGGTAGGCTTCGAAGTCGTCGGGGCGTATCAGGTCTTCGACGTGCAGGAATGCGGCACGCTCCATGCCTACGTCGATGAAGGCAGCCTGCATGCCGGGCAGGACGCGCGAGACCCGGCCGAGCACGATGTTGCCCACGGTGCCACGGTTGTTTGCGCGTTCGATTTGTAGTTCGACGATGACCCCGTCTTCGATCAAGGCGACGCGGGTCTCTCGGAGATCACAATTGATAACTAGAGTATTTCGGCCCATGGAACTGGCTAGACCGTGCTGGTTGGCACGACCCGCCCAAAACTTGGAGTGTTAGGGAGCCCCCAGCATCAGCGGCCGCTCGAGTGGGGGCTGGCGTTGAGAGCATGACACGGACGTGACCACGAGGAAGCTCAGACGTCAAGTGAGGCTAAATATTTGTTTTTAATGAAGATTAGGTTTTCGAATCCAGACCGACAGGCTGGCTCGGGGGCTTGACGCCACCCCGGCCTGTGGCAAAAGCCGAGTCTTGGCTGCAGCGACGCTCGTGCTCGACATCGAAACCGTGCTCGATCCCGAGCTGCCGATCGCAGAAGCTGCGGAGACAGAACGTATCCCAGCGCCGGCGCACCACCAAATCGTCGCCATTGGAGCGCTCTGGATCGACAGCCATGGCATGCCGCGCCGACTGGCGATCGTCGGTGAGGATCGCGACGAGGCGGGCATTTTGGCGGATTTCGCGAAAGTCCTCGACGAACGCCACCCGACCCTCGTCACCTACAACGGTCGCGGCTTCGACTTGCCCGTGATTGCGATGCGTTGCCTGCGCCACGGCATCCCGCTCGCGCACTACTACCAGTCACGCGACGTGCGTTATCGTTTCTCGCCGGAGGGGCATCTCGATCTGATGGATTTCATTGCTGATTTTGGCGCAGCGAAGGCCTCGAAGCTCGACATCATCGCCAAGCTCTGCGGTATGCCCGGCAAAGTCGGTGTCGACGGGAAGGACGTGGGCCCGCTGGTGCACGCCGGCCGCATCCAAGAGGTGCGCGACTACTGCCTGTGCGACGTCGTCCAGACGGCCGCGGTCTTCTACCGCGTCGAGCTCCTCCGGGGTCAGCTCACTAGAGAGCAGTATCAGGACTGCATGCGCGCCCTCATCGCGCTCATCCGTTCCGACGAACGCCTAAAGCCAGTCGCGAACGGTATGAACGAACCCCGGCTCTTGCTCGAGGCGCCCTTGGCCTCGGCTTGACCGCGTGTTGGCCCAGCCGCGTCAGGAGCGGAACACACTCACGGCCACACCACGTCCATCGGCGTGCTGCGTTCCCACTCTTCTCCCGCGCCCAGGTTGCCGAAGATGTTGCCGCCCCAGCACTCTGCCGCACCGGCGGAGTCGATGACGCAGCCATTGTTGCCGCCGACCACGAGCAGCTGTGCGTCGGTGACACCCACCACCTCGACCGGCGTATTCGGCGGGCCCCCAATCGCCGTCATCGTGCCTGGCGCGAACTCCGCGCCGTTGCCGAGCTGACCGGTAGAGTTCGAACCCCAGCACGTCACCTTGCCGGTCGTGTGCAGGGCACAAGCGTGGCTCAAGCCGGCGCTGATGGACTTCACCGCGGTGAGGCCTGGAACCGCAGTCGGCACCGGGTTGTCCGTCGTGAGGCCGTCGCCGAGCTGGCCGTAGGTGTTCGTGCCCCAGCAGACGACGGTTTCGTCGGACAGCAGCGCGCAAGTGAAGCCTTGGCCGACCGCCACGTCTTCCACATCGGACAAGCCTTCGACCTGCAGAGGCGCGGCGACAGGGGTGGCGAAACCCGCGCCGAGCAGGCCGTAGTAGTTGTCGCCCCAGCACCAAACGGTGCCGTCGCTCTTGAGAGCGCAGGCGTGCGCGTACATGCTCACCTTGGAGATCTCAGTGAGCCCCGGCACCTCGAGCGGCGTGGCCGACTCAGCCGGTAACCCGGCGTCATCCAGCGTGCCGAGGAGCCCGGAATAGTTGTTGCCCCAGCACCGGACGGTGCCGTCGTCGAGCACCGCGCAGCTCGCAGGGCCCGCTGTGGCCAAGCCGACCGCATCAGAGAGCCCAGCGATCGTCACCGGCTCGCTCGAGAAGTACTCGGCCGTGTCGTCAAAAGCGGTGCCGAGGCGGCCGCCGGATCCGTCGCCCCAACACTCGACCGTGCCGTCGCCGAGAAGCGCGCACCCGCCGCCCATCGCCTGAGCGACCGCGGTGACGCTCTCGAGAGCCGCGAACGGGAGCGGGACCGTGCTCAGCTCCAGCTCGGGCTCAGCGCCGAGGCCGCTTGCGCTGTTCGAACCCCAGCAGGCGACGCCTCCGCTCGCCAGAATGCCGCACCCCGTGCCGAGCCCAGCGCCGATCGAGCTCCAGGTCGCGTCGTCGAGCGCGAGCGGCAGCGGTGTCGAGCTGCCGATCACGCCGAACTCGCCGTCGCCGAGCTGGCCCCGGTCATAGTCGCCCCAGCAGGTGATGCTGCCGTTCTTGCGTCGGGCACAGTCAAAGCCTCCGCCGCGGTACAGTGCTACGACACTGTCGAGGTCGGGCAGCGCGCTGAGTTCCCGCGTGACGGTGACGGGGATCTCGTAGTAGGGGTCACCCTCCAGGGTGGTCGTCCAGCACGCGGCAGTTCCGTCCGGGCGCGTGTAGCAGACGTCGCTAGAGCCCGCGGCAATCGTGGTCGCCCCAGAGCTCTCCGCGATCACGATCGGACGATTGCCGAAGAAGTTCAGGCTGTCGTCAGGGTCGGGATAGTAGTAACCCCAACAGGCGAGGGCGCCGCCTGCATCGAGCGCGCACATGGAGTCGGAGCCGCCCGAGATCGACGTCACCTGGTCGAGATCGGCGACCTCCACAGGCTCGGGCTGCGCGAGCTCGCTGGGGTCCACGTAATAGTAGTAGTCGTCGCCCGCGGGAATGGGCGTTCCGTCACCGAGGTTGAACTTGAAGCCCCAGCAGTTCACCTTGCCGCTCGCAAGCCTCGCGCACGTCACCGTGTACGAAGTCTCGATCTCGAGCACGGTGTCGAGGCCCACCACGGTGGCTGGTGAGGTTGCCGGCGTGAGCGAGCCGTTGCCGATGTCGCCGTAGTAGTTGTAGCCCCAGCAGCGCGCGGTCCCGTCGGCGACGACGGCGCAGGTTTTGTCGACGCCCGCCGAGATCTGAACCACGTCCGAGAGCCCTGGCACCTCGAGCGGTGTGGTGCTGAACTCCTCGGACGTCGCAAAGTAAGGGGGGTAACCGGGGTACTCCACGACCTCGAGCTCGATGCCGTTGCCGAGCTGGCCGCCGCTGTTCGAGCCCCAGCACGAGACTTTGCCCCCGGAGCGGACGACGCAGGTGTGGCTGTCTCCCGCGTCGACGGCGATGGCGTCCGTGATGCCGGGGACTTCAACGGGCAGCGCACTCGCGTCGGTCGTACCGTTACCGAGCTGCCCGCCCGAGTTCGCACCCCAGCAGTAGACCTTGCCTGCTGTGGACACGGCGCACGCGTGCGAGCCGCCCGTGCTGAAGGCGCGGCGTCCCTCGACGCAGATCGCGCCCTCTGGGCACTCGATACCCAAAGGCTCCTCCGTCCAGATGAACGGCGGGTCCACCTGGCCGCCCTCGCCGCCTTCGCCGCCTTCGGGGCTTTCACCGCCCACAGTGCCGGTCACCCCACCATTGCCCGCGCTGCCGCCACCGCCGCCGCCTCCATTCCCGCCGGTCGCAGGCTTGGTTCCGCCACTGCCGGGCTCTTGGCCGCCCTCCCCGGAAAAGCCCGAGCCTGCTCCTCCGCCAGTGCCGCCGGTGCCGCCGCTACCGTCCGCCTTGCTCCCACCGTCGCCGTTACCACAAGCCAGCGTCGTGCATACACCGAGCCCCACGCTCCCAATCCATCCCCATTTTTTCATTTCGAACCCTACTCCCTAATGTGACACCCATGGCTAACGTGCGCGCGCGGCCTCCAAACCGGACGCCGCGCTAGCCAAGCAGCTTGCACCACTCCACGACCTGTTCTCTAGATTGTATGCCCCGCGAGTCAACAGACGTATCTCCGGAGCATCGTGAACATTCCGTTCACGATCGGCGGAGCGTGGGTCGCGACAGGTTGGGCTGTAGAAATCCAGCCTCGCAAACGAACTCGGGGGTGCTGTGAGCGACGCGGGAGCTGAGCTAGCGTCAGAAAATCAAATCGAAGACCTTGGCGGCCGAGTGGGTCAGGGTTCGCGGTAGAAGCGCGGGACGCGGCGCGAGATGTTGGTGAGCACTTCCCAGGGGATGGTGCCGAGCTGCTTCGCGATGTCTGCGGCGGTGATGGTGAGCTCGCCGTGGGGGCCGCGCTGGCTGCCGAGCACGACGCACTCATCGCCGCTCGCGGTGCCTTCGATCTCGGTGACGTCGATCATGGTCATATCCATGCTGATGACGCCGACGATGGGTGCGAGCTGACCGCGCACCAGCACGGCGCCGCGGTTCGAGAGGTTCCGCGAGAGGCCATCCGCATAGCCCATGGGGATGGTGGCGACGTGGCTGGTGCGGCGGGCGGTCCACGTCGATCCGTAACCCACGCTCTGACCGGGCTCGAGTGTGCGGGTGGCGATGACGCGCGTCTGCACGCGCATCACGGGCCTGAGCTCGGGGGCGATGCCCGGCATGGGTTCGACGCCGAACAACGCAATGCCCGGGCGCACCCAACTCATGCGCGCGCGAGGAAGCTTCAGGAGCGCGGCGCTGTTGGCGGCGTGCCTGACGCTCGGGGCGAACCCCATCGAGGTGATGAGGCGGGTGGCCGCGTCGAATTCGTCGAGCTGAGCACCAAGGGACTCGACGTTGTCAGAGTCGGCGGAGGCGAAGTGGGTCATCAGGCCTTCCAGCTGAATCTCTGGATGGCGGGCGAGCAGCGCCCCAGCGGTCGGGATCTCGCGCGGCTGGATGCCAAGGCGTCCCATTCCGGTGTCGATCTTGAGGTGAATGTTCAGCTTTTCGGCCGGACTGTGGCGCACCTCTTCGGCCAGCGTTTCGATCTGGGACGGGTCGTGGACGACGGGCGTCAAGCGGTGGCGGATCAGGTCGCCGGAGGAGCGTCCGTAGTAGCCCCCCATCACCAAGATCGGCGCCATGATACCGGCATCGCGGAGCTCGACGGCTTCTTCGAGCAGGGCCACACAGATGCCATCGGCGCCGGCTCGTTCGAGAGTGCGCGCGAGCGCTTTGGCGCCGTGCCCGTAAGCGTCGGCTTTCAGAACGCAAAAGACCCGCGAATCGCCCGCTGCTCGACGCACGGCGCGCAAGTTGTAGCGAAGGTTCGCCAGGTTGATCTCGGCGCGTGTCGGACGGATCGCATCCGAGGGCGCGGCGCGTGTCGGGCGTAGCACTCGGGGCAACGGAGTCGTCAACGGGCTGTCACGATTCACCGGGGACTGGGGGATGCTCATGCGTTCGCCTGATACCGTTAGCGCTTGCGGCCGGCCGGCGTCAACAAATCAGCCGACCCAGGGACGCTAGCAAACGACCGAGATCCGAGCCTAGCGGCCCGGCGGTCTCACTCGAAGCAACGCGCGCCGCACATTTTGTACTCCCGCTCGCACTCGCATTCGCCCTCAGCGGATTCTTTGCCAGGTTCGCTGGATTCGGTGGGCGTGGCCGAGGCGGCTGGCTTGGCGCTCGGCTGCGGAGTTGGAACCGGTGGCTGCGCGGACGGAGTCGGGGGTGCGGTTGCGGGAGAAGGCGGAGTGGCTGCGGTGTCGGCAGGTTGACCGCAACGCGTGAAGCACTGAGAGCGCGCGGTTCGGCAGCTCGCCACACACGCGTCGCCCGGGGCCAGCGGCTCCGAAGGTTCCGGCGTTGCCATGGGTGGCGGTGGCGCGTGCACGCTGGTGGGTGCAGGTGTCGCCATGTAAAACTGGCGAGCCTCGCGCGCTTCCACCTGATCCAGATTCAGCAGCGGTGGATTGGGGTCACCGGCTTCGAGATCGTGCACTCGGCGCCGCGAGTACTCGATCCGGTCGCGCGACTGCCCATAGCTATAGACTTCGAGCCACTGCTTCCAGCAGGCGTGGCGGTGGGGCGGCGCGATCTTCGGATCGAGGTCGAGGCGATAACAATGCTCGAATCGAACACCACCCTCGTGGATGGGCTGAATGCTCGGTCCGCAACCCAGCGGTAGGCCCGCGAGCTGCAGTCCTGCGAGCGGCAGCAGCCCGCCCAGCAGGCGCGATCTCCACCAACGTGAGTTTCCGCCTGGGCCCTCAGCCATGGTTTCGCCAGCCACAGCCCCTCAGCGTGCCGAGTTTTGCGGATGGGGGCAAGCGTTCGGCGAGCCGACACGACAGGTCGGGCCGCGAAGGGCTGAGGTCAGCGCCGCTTCTGTGGAATCGTGCTATTCCGTGAGAGTGTTCACGGGCCTGGTCCAAGCCATGGGAACGCTGCGCCGCCGCAGCAGCACGCGCACGGGGGCAGAGCTCACCCTCGAGCACGCTTTCGGGGAGCTCACGCTGGGCGAATCCATCTCGGTGAACGGCGTATGCTTGACGGTCACGGCGTTCGACCGGGCGAGCTTTCAGGTCGAGGCTTCGGAAGAAACGCTGCGTGTCACTTCCCTCGCCAGCCTGCAGCCGGGCGCCAAGGTCAACTTGGAGCGGGCTCTGTGTTTGGGTGACCGGCTAGGCGGACACATCGTGAGCGGGCACGTCGATGGTATCGCGGTGGTGAGAGCGCTGCGGCCCATCGGTGATTCGGTGCGCGTGACTCTTGCCCCGCCCGCGGACCTGCGCATGTACCTGGCGCCCAAAGGTTCGGCCACGCTCGACGGCGTGTCGCTCACCATCAACGAGGTCGATCACGACGGCTTCCAGGTGATGCTGATTCCCCACACGCGTGAGGCGACCACCCTCGGTGCGCTCAGCGTCGGTAGCAAGGTCAATCTCGAGGTCGACGTGCTTGCCCGCTACGTGTGCCACTACTTGAGCGTTGGGGGCGCAGCGTCCACTGGCAGCGCAGCGTCGACTGGCAGCGCGGCGCCCACGGCGCCGCCCAAGCCGAGCAGACTGGAAGAGTTGCTCAAACCATCCACATGACCCACATGACGTGAGGATCCCGTGATCACAGAACCTCCACCGAGTCGACCGTTGGACATAACTCCACAGCACCTCGAGAACATCCAACGCGCCGTCGACGACCTCCGGCAAGGCAAGATGGTCATCCTCGTCGACGACGAAGATCGCGAGAACGAAGGCGATCTGTGTTTGGCCGCCGACCGCGTGTCGAACGAAGCCATCAACTTCATGGCCACGCATGGGCGCGGCTTGATCTGCGTTACTTTGACGCCGCAGCAGATTGCTCGGCTCGAGCTGCCGATGATGCGTCTGCCTGGCCGCAGCGAACCCGCGCTCGGTACCGCCTTCACCGTCAGCGTCGAAGCCAAGCACGGGGTGACGACCGGTATCAGCGCAGCAGATCGGGCGACGACGATTCGGGCCGTCGCGAACCCGCACGCGCGCCCTGAAGACGTGGTGGTCCCCGGTCACGTTTTTCCCCTGCAAGCCAAGGAAGGCGGCGTGCTGGTGCGCGCCGGGCAGACCGAAGGCTCGGTGGACTTGGCGCGCCTCGCGGGTCTGAGCCCCGCAGGCGTCATCTGCGAAATCATCAACGACGACGGGTCGATGGCGCGCATGCCCGATCTGGAGCGCTTCGCTCGCGTCCACGATCTCCGCATCGTGACCATCGCCGACCTGATCTCGTACCGGCTGCAAACCGAGGTGCTCGTGCGGCGGCTCGAGCTCGCGGAGATCTGCCTCGATCAAACGCGCACGTTTTGGCAGGCCATCGTCTTCGAAGCCCCCCTGCAAGAGCGCCAGATCTTGGCTCTGGTGAAAGGCGACCCCACCCGATCGAGCCCGGCGCTGTGCCGCATGCATGCGGGTTCGACGCTGGCCGATACCTTCAGTTCCACCTTCAGCGAAGGTGGCCGGAACCTCGACGAGGCCATCTTGCGCATCGAAAGCGCCGGCGCGGGCGTGATCGTCTACCTACCGCCGCGGGGCGACCTGGTCGGCGAACTGAAGCACATCAGCCGAGCCGCCTTGGGACCTCCCGAGTCCGTCGCTCACGGGCGCCCGCACGGCGGTACGCTGCGCGAGTACGGGCTCGGCGCCCAGGTGCTGCGTGAGCTCGGCCTGCACGAAATTCGGCTGCTCACCTCGAACCCCAGGAAGATCGCCGGCATCAACGGCTACGGCCTCAAGGTGGTCGAGAGCGTCCCGCTGTCGGAACACGGCGACGGCTGAGGTCAACGCGACAGCGCAGTCAGGGTGTTGCCGCGAACGCTCAGGAAATAGTGGGCGGCACGGCCCCGGTGCATCGAGGCACGGCTTTTGCTCAGAAGGGCGCTGGGATGCCGGTAGTCACAGCAGGCAGTGGGTGTTGGGGAATCGGTCTTGTCGCGGCGGTGATCACGCTCTCGAGCGTTGGTCATGCCGAGCCAGCCACTGCGCCCACGCCGTTGTCGCCGTTCACGGGTGAGCCACTCCCACCCAGTGGCCTGCCTGTGGCCGCAGCCCCTGCGCCGTCACCAGCGGTCACACCACCGCCATCGGCTCCAGTAGCGCCAGCCCCTTCCGGCACTTGGGTGCCCGCGCCCGACGGTCGATCCTACGTGCAGGTACCGGCAGGGTACCAGGCGCCGTTAGAACTTCCGTACCGCAAGGGCGAGCCCGTGCCGGTGGGTTATCGCCTCGTCGAGGAACCCGTGCGCGGTCTCGTGATCTCGGGTTACCTGCTCACCGGCATCGGCTACGGGATAGGTCTGCTCGGTGCTGCCGCAGCCGACTTCGCCAACCACAGCTCTTGGATGCTCGCACCCGTGCTCGGCCCGTGGTTGACCCTGGGGACCCGTGAGTATGCCGACTGCGACAGGCGCGACGACGACAACGACGGTAGTGCGGACTACGACGCCGAGTGCACCCAGGATGCCCTCGTCATCTCCGGGCTCGTCATGGACGGCTTGGTGCAAACCGCGGGCGCTTCGCTGCTGCTCGTGGGGTACCTGGCCCAGCAGAAGAAGTTGATCCGCGACGACATCCACGTGGGCGTCGCTCCGGGACGCCTCGAGTTCGGCGTGCGCTGGTGACCGATTCGGCCCGAGGCCTCGTGGCCCGGTCGTGCCCGTTGTGGCTTCACCACGCCTTCGAGTAAGCTCGCGGTCCCATGAGCCAACGGTCGCAGGTCCAGACGGTAGAGGGTCACTTCAGCATCGCCGACGGCACGCGCTTCGCGATCATCGCGAGCCGCTTCAACGCCTTCGTCGTCGAGCACTTGGTCGAGGGTGCGATCGATGCCCTGCTCCGCCACGGCGCCAAGCCCGAGCACCTCCGAGTCATCAAGGTACCGGGCTCGTGGGAGATCCCGCTCACCTGCCAGCAAGTCGCCCGCCGCGGCGACGTCGCTGCCATCATCGCTCTGGGCGCGGTCATCCGCGGCGCCACCCCACACTTCGACTACGTCTGCTCCCAAGCCGCCAAGGGCATCTCACAGGTTTCGCTCGACACGGGCGTGCCCATCGCCTTCGGCGTGCTCACCACCGACACCATCGAACAAGCCGTCGAGCGTTCCGGCACCAAGGCGGGCAACAAGGGCTACGACGCCGCCATGGTCGCGATCGAAATGGTTTCTCTCGGCCGCGTGCTCACTGGTTGAACCGCGGCCGGCCAGCGCCCGAGGCACGACTTCGTAACGGCGCCACCCACGCGCGGCTGTTCGCTCTGCGTGGCTACCGCGCCATGGCTCCGATTCAGGGCTGGTACCCAGCTCGCGCAATCAGGCCCTCGAATGCCGCGTGAGACGGCCACGCCCGAAGGAATCACCCAGCACGCCTTCAGAAACAACAGTACGCCGGGCTCTCGGTCTCGGGAACGCTCTCGCACTCGGGGAAGGGTTTGCGCTCGGTAACGCAGCCGTAGATGTAGGCGCTGCCTTCGCAGATGTCGCTGACGCTGATGGGAGTGCAGGAGGTGCGCTGGACGAAGTCGGTGCTGCAGATGAAGGCGGCGTCGTAGTAGAGGTCGCAGCTGACGTCCCAGCCTTTCTCGCAGTCGAGTGTATCGGTGCGGCACTCGATGAAGCGGGCGTAGGCGGCGCCGCAGCCGCGCGCGTCGTTGCTGTGCCAGGCGCTGAGGCACTCGTCGGCGGCGCCCTCGGGCATGTCGCTGTCGCAGCCTTCGGCCTCGTGCTGGAGCATGGCAATGCAGGCGTGGGCGATGCTTTCGGCCTCGTCGGGCGTAGGGGTACCGGGTTTGGAGTACGCCTCGAGCTCGGGGTTGGTGGGGACGGGCTTGGGGCGCTCGGGTTCGTCGCTGCCGCAACCGATGGGCCACAGAGCGCTCGCCGCGAGCGCGAGGCTGAAGGGGAACGTTCGCAGAGCGCGCGCAGGGGTCATGGCTGACGCACGCGGCGGCGCTCTTGGATCATGTGTTGGGTGACGCTGCGCTGGGCGTCGGCCGACTCGAGCAAGGTCCAGATGTCGTGTTCGGGACGCGTGGCCGCTTGCTCGAGGAGCAGATCGGCGGCGCGGGGCGCCGAGATAGCCTGGAGGTGACGGCCCGGGAGCTGCACGACGGCGTTGCGCACGTGGAGGCCTTCGAGGGTGTCGAGCATGCGCCGCACCACGTCGGAGAACACGAGCTCGCTGAAGGTTTCGGCGCGACCGATGCCGAACAGCACGACTTTGTCGAACGGGAGTTTGGGTTTACCGGGGATGAGCAGGACTTCGCCGACTTTGCCGCTGGCGAAGCCGCTCTGGACCAGGGCTGACAGGCGACCCGCGAGACGCCAGTCGACCAAGCCGGCGACGCCGCGCGGGGGGCGCTCGCCTTCCGTGAGGCAGGCGACCAAGACCTCGGTGCCGGCGAGGTCGAGGCGGCGCAGGTCCGGTGCGGTGAAGCGGAGGTCCATGCGGTCAAGGGGTCGCTTTGGAGACCGCGTCGGTGTCTTGGCGGCCGCAATCGTCAGCGATGCGATCGAGAACGCCGTTCACGAAGGCGCCGCTGTCTTCGTTGCCGAAGCGTTTGGCAGTCTCGACGGCCTCGTCGAGGATGACGGCGCGGGGGACCTCGAAGCGCTCAGCCAGCTCCCAGGCGCCAATGCGGAGCACGTTGCGGTCGACGCGCGACATGCGCCCGACGCGCCAGTTCTGGCTGGCGGCTTCGATCAGCGCGTCGGTGCGCTCGAGGTTCGAGGCGACCCCGCGCACGAGCTGGTTCGCGTAGTCGCGGCCCTCGGGATCACCGGGGGCTTCTTTCCAGTAGTCGGCGATCACGCGCTCGACGTCCACCCCGGTGGAGTCGAGGGCGTAGAGCATCTGCAGTGCGGCTTCGCGAGCGGTGGAACGGGCGCCCATGGGGGCCAGACTCTGAAAGCATTCTGGGCGGTCGGCAAGGAGCAGGCAAACAGCCGGCGAGCGTCACTGCAAATGGCCGGCCCAGCAGCCCAAATGCCAACAAAGACGAAGGAGCCGGGGGTCAGCGGACCCGCACTCTGCCCGGACATCTTGGGTCCCGGGGCCCTGGATCGGCTGCCATGCCCAAACCAGGGTGTTGCGTTCCTAAGTCGGTGTGCTCAACAAAAGCACGGACGGCGCGGCAATGACACAGCGGCTCAGCACCCGGGCGAGTGGCATTTCGAGTTTGCTGGCGCTCGCGTCGGCGCTGGGCTGCGAGTCGCAAGTCAACGACGACTACACGGGTGAACCGCTGTTTAGCCTGCAAGGCAACGTGGTGGCTACTGCGGACTACGAGGACCAGAACCTCGTTCCGCGCCTCGGCTTCCATGTAGCTGACGAGGAGGCCAATTCGGTAGTGCTGGTCGACGGCAAGGTCCAGGGCGAGTTCCCTGCACGCTTCCGCTTCGACGTGACGCGGCCACCTCCCCACGAGGCGCTGGTGCCCCCATGGTCCGATTTTGGACTCGAGAGCAAGTTCTCGTTTGGGTATCTGCTTCTGCAGCCGGCAAATAGCGACAAGCACATCCCCAACGTTCTCAGGAGCGAATCCAGCGAGCTCGGGTGCACCAGCGAGGGAGTCTGCACACGCATCGAGACCGAGTGCGACGAGGCCGGTCGTTGTCGCGAGCGCACGCTGGTGTGCACGCAGCATCCGTGCGACTTCGTCGAGTACTGGGGCGACGCGACACTGGGTGAGAAGGTAGGACTGCCGCAAAGCGACTACAGCTGCGGCCCAGCGAGCTGCAGTGCGGTAGAAAGCGCCTGTGACACCGAGCGCAATTGCCGCACGGACGTGTACAGTTGCGACTTCGCCGAGTACGGCGAGTTCGATGGCTTCGATGCCGGCGTCATGACGACCTGCAGCGTCCAGAGCGAGAGCGGCGACACTTCGCTCATGAACTTCGCCGATCTCCAAACCGTCGCGACCTGCTGCAGGGTCGTCTACGTCACGGAGGACAACCCCAACTTCATCTATGGACCACTCAAGCGCGGCTACAATCTGCTGCGATTGAAAAGCGCGGCTCTGACGTTCCTGGAAACACGGAAGTGTGAGATCGACGCCGAAACGAAAGCGATCGCAGAGTACAATCTGGAGCACGGTACCGAATACCTGCCCTTCGGTGGGGAGCCCGAACTCAGTGATCTCCGGACCGCAGCCTACGCGGAGTGCGAAGCGTCCGTCATGGTCGTCGACCAACCCCTCGACGAGGTCCTCACTATCGAACTCGGGAGTGCCAAATCGACGATTTTCTGAGCGCCGTGCCCAAACGGCGACATTGCGCTCCCTAGGAACTAGTCGCGACGGTAGGAACCGGGAGCATGAAACGACGAGGAGGTAGCTGGCTGGGTGAGGGAGTGAACTTGCTGGCGTTCACGTGCGTGCTGGGCTGCGATGCGCAGGTCGACCACGAATACAAGGGCGAGCCGCTGCTTAGCCTGCAAGGCAATGTGTTGGTGAGTAAAGGGCAGCTGGGGGTTGAGAATGTCCCCTACCTCGGTCTCCTCGATAGTGACGAACGCGGCACGTTCCTTGCGCTGGTTGATGGCGAAGTCAGCGGCGAATTCCCCGCCAAGTTCCGCTTCGACGTGACTCAGCCCCCGCCCGAAGAGATGCTGCATCAGATGCCCCCCGAGCAGGGTTTCAGCGGCAGGGGCGCGTCGGGGCTGCTGGTGATGCTCCCGCCCGACAGCGATGAGCGCTATCGACTGATCCCGGAGGTGGAGACCAATCCCGGAGAGTGCACGGACGACGGCACCGCCTGCACGAGCACCGAGCGCATCTGTGACGAGAGTGGTCAGTGTCGCGACAGGTTCCAATCGTGCGCCATCGATCCGTGCGAACTGGTCGAGCGAGTGGGAGACCCCGTCCTTGACGGCGCAAACCCATCACGAACCACCTACCGCTGTGATTCAACGACCTGCTACTCCACCGTCATCGTTTGCGACGGCGAGGAACTCTATTGCAGCATGGACGTGTATCGCTGCGACCGCCCTCAATCCGATAACTTCAAAGACGCTTTCGATGGAGTGGTGAGGACTTGCAGCGTCGTGAGCGACACCGGTGACACTTCGCTGCGGAGCTTCTTCGATCTGAACGCCGTAGCTATCAACTATGCGATCCTCTACGTTGCCGATGACAACCCCGACACCGTGTATGGCCCGCTCGAGCGCGGCTACCACCTGCTGCAGACCAGCGATTCCCTCGACGGCTGGTTGGAATCGGAGAAGTGCGAATTCGCCGCGAGGGAGGCCGCAGTGGCGGAATACAATCTGGAAAATGGCACCGATTACCTCCAGATCGACTCGGACGTCGAAGCGCTAGACCTCGACCTCGCGGCACTCGAGAGGTGCCGGTCCACGCGGGTGATCCGACACCCCCTCGATGTGGTCCTCACCATCGAACTCGACAAGCTCCAGCCCTTCTAGCTGACCGTGCGCAACAGGATTGACGGATGCTCCGGCACTTTTCTGACTCGTGTTCCACACGCCACAGGCATACACGCCTTACCCAAAACGACGGGTCATGTTCCCAATGAGGTGCAGTCACGAAAAAGAGGACCGCGAGACATGACACGACGCCTGAGTGGATCGGTGAGCAAGAGCCCTGGCACGCTTGCATGTATGGCTGCGTTGGTTGCGAGGCGCAGGTTCCTGACCATCGAGTTCGGCGATCTGAGCCCGGTGCTCTACTGACGAGTGTTCCGAATGGCAGCGCTAGTTGCAATCGACGATGACAAACGTACCGCTCTCCGGCATGGTTCCTTCCAGGATTTCATGTTGGACGAATGGCAACTCGCTTCCGTGTACCGAAGTCACGGGCCGTCCGTGTTCCGTCGAGCGCGGCAGCTGCTGCGGGTGGAGGCCGACGCGTACGAGGTCGTGCAAGAGGTGTTTCTCTCGTTGGTGGAACGGCCCGAGCAGTTTCAGGGGAAAAGCTCGGTCATGACGTTCCTGTACAGCGCAACGACGCACGCGTGTCTGAACCGGCTGCGCAACGCGACGAATCGCGAGCGCCTGCGCCGCGAACACCTGCTGCTGCCCGACGAAGGTTCGCCGGAGCTGAGTGCGGAGCAGCTGGTGATGCTCGACCGCGCGCTCCAATCGATGCCGGACGAGCTCGCGCAAGTGGCCATCTACTACTTGGTCGACGGCCTAACCCACGAAGAAATCGCGCGCATCTTGTCTTGCTCGCGCCGGCACGTCGGGAACCTGCTGGCTCGTCTCGCGGAGTGGGGCCAAAAGCAGGAGGAGGCAGAACCATGCTGATGGAACTGCGTAGGGGGCTCCCCGAGGGATGCATCTCCGATCTGGCCTTCGACGAATGGCGAGCCGACGAGCTCGACCGGGACAGTATCGAACGCTACGAGGCGCACCTCGAAACCTGCGCACGCTGCCAACAGCGGCATGACGCGATCGCCGCGCAAGCCGAGAGCTTTCTCGAGAAGTTCCCGCGCCTCGAGCTGCCGCAGGCGGGGCGTCCGGTGAGCAAGGTGGTGTCCCGCCGTCCGAGGCGGAACCAATGGCTCGGCTGGGCTTCCGGCGGTGCAGCGTTGGCCGCAGCGGCGGTGCTCTTGCTCCTGCTGCGTCCACCCACGGGTGAGCACGGCGGCACCGACACGGCGGAACAACCGGGAAACGTGCGGACCAAGGGCAGCTCGCACATCGACTTCTTCGTCAAGCACGGCACTCAGGTGCGCCGGGGCGGCGACGAGCAGGTGGTGCATCCCGGCGACCAGCTCAGGTTCACGCTCACGAGCAACAAAGCACAGCACGTCGCGATCGTGAGTCTCGATGCCGCCGGGGTCGTGTCGACGTATTATCCTCGCGGCGAACACAGTGCGGGTGTGGGCGCGGTGCGCGATCAGGCCCTCGACAGCAGCGTGTTGCTCGACGAAACGCTCGGCAAAGAGCAGATCTGGGGCGTCTTCTGCGAGGCTCCTTTCGAGCTCGAGCCGTTGCGCGCGGCTTTGCAGCGTCAGGGCAAGCCTCCGGCTCTGCCTGGCTGCAACATCGACGAAGTTACCATCATCAAAGCAGCGATGCCGTGAAACGGTGGCTCGTCCTGTGCGTAGCCGTGGTTGGTTGGCTCGTCACCGCCCCGGTGCTGGCCGACGTGAAGCGCTTCGCCGTCATCATCGGCAACAACTCGGGCGGCTCGGAAGACATCGAGCTGCGCTACGCCGAGTCCGACGCTGAAAAGATGTCGCGCGTTCTGCGTGACCTCGGTGGCTACCAGCCTGCCGACGTCTTGCTCTTACGCGGCGAAGATGCCGCGACGGTCGAACGCTCGCTCGAGTCGGTGAACGAACGCGTCGCCGCGGCGCAGACCAAGCCTGGAGTGGACGCGCTGCTCTTCGTCTACTACTCAGGGCACGCTGATCGACGCGCGCTGCGGCTCGGTTCCAGCCGACTCGAGTTCACGCGCTTGGGCGAGCTCGTGCGCGGCTCGTCGGCGAAGGTGCGCCTGCTCGTGGTCGACGCGTGTCGTTCGGGTGCTCTCACTCGGGTCAAGGGCGGTAGCGTCGTAGCTCCCTTCGACCTTCCGGGGAGCAAGCTGCTGGGCGAAGGGGTGGCGTTCCTCACGGCAAGCTCCGAAGACGAGGACGCGCAGGAATCGGACGAGCTGCAGGGCTCGTTCTTCACACATGCGCTGGTTTCCGGGCTGATGGGTGCGGCGGACAAGAACCGCGACGGCCAGATCGTGCTCGAAGAGGCCTACGGGCACGCCTACGACGCGACACTCAAGGCCACCAGCGAAACCTACGCTGGCGCGCAGCACCCCACCTTCCGCTACGAAGTGAAAGGCCAAGGCTCGCTGGTGCTGACGCGGCTTTCAGAAGCGGCGTCCGAGCGCGCCGAGCTGCGTTTCCCCGGCGGGCTTTCGTTCTTGGTGCTGGAGAAGAACGCGAACGGTCGCGTCGTGGGCGAAGTGGGTGCTGCCGATATTGCCCGCAGTCTGAGCGTGCGGCCCGGAGGCTATTTTTTGAGAGGCCGCGGCGAAGACCACTTGCTCGAAGGCACCGTGAGCTTGCGCGCCGGGCAATCGGTACGCATCGAGCCGGCGCGGCTAACGAGAGTGGCATACGCGAAACTGGTCCGGAAAGGCGGCCACGAACGCAGCTACGCGCACAGCCCTCAGCTCGGCTTGGCGGTGCGGTCGGTGCTGCCGAACGCCGAGACGCCCTGCTTCGGGGCGATGCTCGGCTATCGACTCGACCTCGAGGACGTGAGCTTCACTGCCCGCCTGAGCGGTTGCACCAGCAGCTTCGAAAACGACGACCTCGCGGCGCGCACCAACGAGTTCGGCCTCAGCCTTGCGGCGACTCGCACCTGGGACTGGCAAACGTGGAGCGCGTATGCCGGGCTCGGGCTCGGCACCACCCTGGTGAGTCAGGTCTTCGATACGGCCGGCGACGCGCCGGCGCGCCTGTCGCTCTCACCGCTGGGGCTCATCGTGCTCGGAGGCACCGTCGGAGTCTCCGAGCGCTCGTACCTGGGCTGCGAGGCGAACCTCGAAGCGCACCTGCTCCGCGTTCAGCAGAGTGTTACTGGCGACGAGGACCTCGAGCTCGGCTTGGCGGCGCGAGGCATCGTGCTCGCAGGAATGCAGTTCTAGTGCTCGTGAGGTGTTCGATGACCGTAACCGTTCTTGAATAACCGTCTAGCTGAGACGTCTGACATGTGTGGGAAGGATGAGGAGCGGGATGGACAAACTTGCTGTGGGTTTGGCGTGGGTCGCGTTAGGGTTGGTGGGCTGCGGCGAGACGGACGACGGCAGCGCTGCAGGAGAGACGGAAGGTCCAGAAGATGGCGTGGTGAGCGGCGACGCCGCCGAGCCGCTCGCCGACCTGAGCGACGACGAGAAGGTCGAAGTCTGTGAAAGCATGTCTGACCGTTACGATGATGCGGAAGCCTACGGACGCGGGATCTGCATCGTGGCGCTTGTCGAGAATTCAGGCGACCTCCAGTCCTGCGATGCGGCTGTCGAAGAGTGCGTCGCCGATTCCGAGTTCGAGCTTCCCAGCATCGAGGAGTGCACCGACACTCTGAACTTTGTCGGTTGCGATGCCAGCGTGCGTGAGCTGAACGATTGCGTCGCCGATCAGCGAAAAATAGCTGCGAAAGTCGCGGCGCTTCGCAGCTGTGAGGATGCAGAGCGGGAAGCGGCGTCCGACGCGTGGTTCGATGACGCGCCCGCCTGTGAGCGGCTGCTCGATCGCTGTCCCGAAGTGTTTCACGGAGCGAGCAATGTCAACGACTCGGACATATCGGGTTCGCCCGAGGATTCGCCGTATGTCATCGAAGGCAGCGCAGATGGCAAGGCCGTCGAACTCCGCCCCGGTGTTGTCAGTCGCATGTCTATCTCCGAGGGTTCTGCTGGAGACCGCTGGACCTTGGGGCTCTCGTTCGGGAGGGTTGAACTTTGGCTGTGGGGCGAGACGGAGACGGGGCAAGGGCTGCTACGGATGCCGTGGCGCGGTACTGGGGAAATGACTTGGGTCTGCCTCGAGACGGTCGAGGTCGACGAGGGGACTGACACTACGACTTGGACGAGCAGCAAGCTGTCGGTGCTGCCGGTGTGCGCCGAGGGTGACCCCCGGCCGCTCGAGTTGAACTTCGAGGGCGATGGCGCCGTCATCGGCACGCTCGAGGGGGAGGCCGTGGCGTGGGTGAACACAGGGTACGAATGCTACGAGAGCTGCCGTTTCACATTCGACGCGGCCGACACTGCTGGGTCCGGGCGCAATGAATGGATCCTCGACGTGGACACGTTGCTCGAATGGGGTGTCCCCAAAGCGTTCGAACACGCCACCTTGATTCACCCGAGTGGCGTGGCCGCCGTGGCTTGCGGCGGCGGAGGGGTGGCTACGTACGGAGAGGACAACGTGATTCGGATCGTCGTCGATGCGCTCGCACCCCTCTCGCACTGCCCCGGTACGCCAGTCGATGGCGAGCTCAGCGGCACTTTGTGAGCTAGCCGCGCTGGCGCGCGTGTTGCGTGAACGTTCGTGAACAACCGGCGCGGCTGAGCGACTCGTTCTGAACGGTGTGAATTCTGCAGCCCGGTGTCGACGCTTGGTGCTATGTCTTTGGTCGACTCGAGTGGGAAGGATGGAGCGGGATGAAGAAGCTGCTCGTGGGTTTGACGTGCGCCGCGCTAGGGGTTGTTGGTTGCGGCAAGACGGAAGCTGAAAGCAAGCCGGATGACGGCGCGGAGGATGAGGTGCTGAAGGGCGATGCCTCCAAGCCGCTCGCCGACCTCACCGACGACGAGTTGGTTGAGGTCTGCGAAGATATTGCTGACCTCTACAAAGACGAGCAAGCCTACGTGCGTGGGATCTGCGTGCTGGAGGCAGCGGAAAGTTCGGGCGACACGCAGTCGTGCGATGCGGCCGTCGAAGCGTGCGTCGCCGATCTCGAGCTAGAGCCCCTCAGCACCGAAGAGTGCAGCGAGAAGCTAGAATTTACCGGCTGCGATGCCAGCGTGCGTGAGCTGAACGATTGCCTCGCCAGTCAGCGCAGAAACACCGAAAAAATATCGGAGCTTCGCAGCTGTGAGGATGCTGATGAGCAAGGGGCATCCGCAGACTGGCTGCGTGACGTGCCGGCTTGTGAAGCGCTCCTCGATAGTTGTCCCCAAAACTTCGACGATCCACCCGCCGATGCGGGCGGAACCGGCGGCGGCACGCTCGATCCGGGGGAGACGTCGCATTCCATCGAAGGCAACCTGGAGGGAATGCCAGTCGATATTCGCCCGACGGACGGCCTGGGCGCCAGCCACAGCTTTACGAACGAGCACTGGTCATCGACCCTTGAGTTCGGCGACGCGGAACTTTGGCTGTGGGGCGAGGCGGATCTGGGACAGGGTCTGATCAAGATGCCACCGACTGGTCCCCAGGCGTCGAATTGGCTCTGCCTGGACGCGGTCGAGGTGACGCGCGACGCGGACGCGGGCACGGCGGCGTGGGAGAGCAACAGCTTGTCTGTGTTACCGCAGTGCGACACGAGTGACACCCAAACCCTCGAGCTGAGCTTCGCGGTCGGCGACGCCGTGACTGGTACCCTGGGTGGCGAACCCGTTTCCTGGGTGAGCTCGGGATTCAGCTGCGTGGGGTCAGACTGCAGCCTCGAGTTCGAAGAGGCCGACACGGCTTGGACGGGGCGGGCTCGTTGGATCCTCGAGGTGGACACCTCGATAGTCGAGGGTGCCTCCAACAGCTTCGAGCGTGCCACGCTGATTCATCCCAGCGGCAGCGGGGCGATGGCTTGCGGAGGTGGAGGCTTCATCGAGTGGGCCGCGGACGACCAGTTTCGCATCCAGGTCGACGACCTCGGCCCCCTCGCCGAGTGTCCTGGCGCACCCATCGAGGGCGAGCTCAACGGCAAGTTTTGATCGGTAGAACCTAAAGCCCGCTCGCCTTGCCGGCGCCTGCGGATTTCTCGATGATGACGCCGCCCAGGACCATTTTGCCGTTGTCGTAGCGATCGTACTCGACCGTCATACCGTCGTAAAAGTGGCGCTCGAGGGTGTGGTTGGGGTTGTCGCCCTCGACCTTCTCTTGCTTCAGCGCGGGGCCGAGGTGGTCCATGATGACCTCTTGCTTCATCATGACCTCGAAGTCGGGGGGGAAGCCGCCGTTGAAGATGCCGAAGGTGCGTTCCTGGCCCTTGGCGTCTTTGCCAGCGGGGCGGTCACGGCGGTGCACGGTGATCTTGTCGACGACGCCTTTGCTGAGGTGGAAGTCGACGGCGCGCCCGATGTAGCGGCACAGAGTTTCGCTAGCGGTTTCGTTGGCAACCTCGCAGGGGCTTGCCATGTGGCGCTCGACGGTGGCGCGGGTGGCACCGAGGCGGATGGGTCCCACGCCCTTGCCAGCTAGAATGGCGAGGCGGGGGCCGCTCGGGAGGGGGATGCGCGAAGCGGCGGGCTGCGGGACATACCTGCGCTTCGATCCGCTCGTGGGATCGGGTTGCGCGAGCGCGTTGACGACGACCGAGGCACTGGGGGCAACGTCGGCCAGGGGTTGAGCCTGAGGCTTGTCTTGGGATTTGCAGGCGAGAGCGCTGCCGCAGGCCACGGCGCAGCCGACGAGAAGCAAGGAAAGGGTTCGCGTTGTTTCTAACGAGCGACGCATGGTGCTTGTCTAGCAACCCTGCGCGAGTTTGCTAGCCTCTTGTGCCTCGTAGCTTTCGCATTAGATAGTGCGCCCGTGCCTTTCCCACTGATAGAACAGCGTCGATTCCTCTTCGTGACCGGCAAGGGCGGTGTGGGGAAAACCACGGTGTGCGCTGCGATGGCAACGGCGTTGGCCGCGGCGGGGCGTCGGGTCTTGGTGGCGGCGTGCGGGGCGGAAGAACGGCTGTCTGCAGTGCTCGAGACACCTCCCATCGGCAGGGATGTGGTGGAGGTTCGGCCGAACCTGTTTGCCGTCTTCATCACCCCGAAAGAGGCCATGAGCCAATACGGGGCGATGGTGCTGAAGAGCCGGCTGGCATACACGCCGCTGTTCGAGAACCGCTACGTCACCAATTTCTTCGATGCCGTGCCGGGGCTTCGCGAGTGGGCGGTGCTCGGGCGCTCGTGGTATTTGGCGACCGAGACGCGCGGCGACGGCAGGTTTCGTTTCGACACGGTGCTGCTCGATGCGCCGGCGACGGGGCATGCGCTCGACATGCTGGCGGTGCCGCAGGTGATCATGGCGGTGGCGCCGAAGGGCGTCTTGCGCCGCGATGCGGAGCGCGCGTGGAGCATGCTGCAAGACCCACAGCAAAGCGGCGTGGTCGTCGTGACGCTGCCGGAAGAGCTACCCGTTACCGAGACGCTCGAGCTCACGACGAAGCTCACGCAGTCGTTCGGACTGCCGATCGCCGGGCTCGTGGTGAACAGTTGTGCGACGCCCGTGTTTTCGGAGGCCGAGGCAACTCTGCTCGCGAGCCAGAGCGATCTCTTGGCACCGTCGATGAGCGTGTCGCTGGCCGAGTTGGCGGCGCGCCGAGCGGTGCGCGAGCGAGTGCAGGCGCAGAATCTCGAGCGCTTGAATACGCTGGATCTGCCGAAGGTCATCCTGCCCCGTCAGGGTCAACCTGGCGCCGAAGGGGAACTGGTGCAGGTGCTTTCCCGCCACTTTTCGAGTACCGCTTCATGAACTCGCAGAGTTCGGGTGCTCGGCCGACCGTCGTCGGCCCGCCATTTGGTTAATTTGCTGCACGTTTGCCGACCGAGCGCTATGGTGGTCTGACGCTATGGGCCAAGAAGCGCCGCAGGCAGGTCGCGTGCTCAATGGCCGCTACCGCCTCGAGGAAAAGCTAGGCGAGGGTGGGATGGGCCAGATATGGCGCGCCGAGCACCTCATCCTGAAGGCGCCCATAGCCGTGAAGCTCGTCGACCGTCAGTCCATGCCTGGGGATGAAGGTTTCGCCCGTTTCATTCGCGAGGCCCAGGCCGCGGCGGCGATCCGCAGCCCGCACGTGGTGCAGATCCTCGATTACGGCACGGACGAGAAGATGCCCTTCATGGTGATGGAGCTGCTTGACGGCGAGACGCTCGCGCAGCGGCTGCGTCGCGAGAAGCGCCTCCAGGCTCAAGAAACCGCCAAGGTCATCACTCACATCTCACGTGCGGTGGGTCGCGCTCACGAAGAAGGCATCGTGCATCGCGACCTCAAACCCGAGAATGTGTTTTTGGTCAACAACGACGACGAAGAGGTCGCGAAGGTGCTCGACTTCGGCGTCGCAAAGATCGAAAGCGCGAAGCTGGGCGACGGCGACGAAGGCACACGGACGCGCACCGGGTCGATCCTCGGCACGCCGTATTACATGAGCCCCGAGCAAGCTCAGGGCAACAAAGCCGTCGATTTCCGCTCGGATCTTTGGAGCATCGCCGTCATCGCGTTCGAATGTTTGACCGGCAAACGGCCGTTTTTCAGCGATGGTCTCGGCGATTTGGTGCTCGCGATCTGCATCCGGGACATCCCTATCCCGTCGCGTGTGGCGCCCGTACCGCTCGGCTTCGACGCCTGGTTCAAGAAGGGCGTGGAGCGCGAGCCCGATCGTCGCTTTCAGTCCGCGCGCGAGCTCGTCGAGTCGCTCCGCGACGTGCTCGGCATCGAGGGCCGTGAAACCTGGGCGAGCCCGCCGGACGTGTTGATCACCACGGGCGGCAATTCGGAGCCCCCGCTGAGCGGGCAGCAATCCCGCTCCGAAGCCTTGACCGAGCTCGCGGGTCCCGAAGTGTTGCCTCAGCCGCGACTCTCGGCCGCTGCGCAGAATTCGGTGGCGACCCCGACGCCAACTCCAGGACCCGCGTCTGGCTCCGGACCTGTCTCCGCAAGCTTCGAGCCGGTTCCACCGCGGTCGGTGCGCCGCCGGCCGACCCACGCGGGCGACGAAACCGCCGAGGCGCTGGCCTCGCGCTTTCGCGACGATTCGCGCGAAGACCAGACCCCGGCGCTCACGGTGCAGCAATTCGGCACGACCCAGCATTCCGAGCCACCACCACCGCCGAAGTCGTCGGCAGGCCTGGTCTGGGGTGTGGCCGGTGGTGCCCTGGCCATCGGCGCCATCATCGGGTTCGCCGTGGTATCCCGGGGCGAAGGCGGCGTGCTCGACGTGCTCAGTCCCAGTCCGCCCGAAACGCCGAGCGCGCTCGTGCCCGAAGAAGACCGCCGCACCGATTCGCCAGAGGCTCCGCCGAGTGAGACGAGCGAACCCGCAGAGGCGGCTTCCGAAACCCCGCCGCCCGCTTCAGCGGCACCGGCGGGCTCCGTTGCGAAGGCTGCCGAAGCCAGCTCCGCGGCGCCGGGCGCGTCAGCC
>Ga0315910_10000929_pt1 | contig 27602 bp, 23 predicted proteins | sample EdamamesoilMG_FD_204470 | JGI IMG/M metagenome (GOLD analysis project Ga0315910, IMG submission 204470) | Garden soil microbial communities collected in Santa Monica, California, United States - Edamame soil | ecosystem: Environmental > Terrestrial > Soil > Garden | place: USA: California... | reverse complement strand
CGGGCGCGAACTACTGGGGCACGATGGACCTGCACCTGATCGAGCTGCGCACGCGCGCGGGCCTCAAGGCCCTGTGGGTCTCGAACCGTGCGCGCCTCGCGAACGCGAACGAGTGGTTCGGCGACGCCAACCACAACTTCAACCTGTACCTGGCCGACTGGCTGCCGGACGGGAGCCTGGGGCCGGCGACCCAGTTCAACCACTTCACGACCACCTCGGCCCTCAGCCCGACGCCCCTGCGCGACGGCTTCGCGTTCTCGTACCAGTCGTCGACCGAGGACGGCCGGCGCTGGGACATCCAGCGCATCGACTCGGAGGGTCGCTGGAATCCCCTGCTCGGCTACGCACATTCCTCCGAGCTCTTCCACCTGGGCACGCTGGTGGTCGAGCGCGAGGCGGAAGGAGCGCTGGTCGACTCGTTCATCGGGGTCAAGTACTACAACACGAACAACGAGGGCTTCGGTCAGCTGCAGAAGATCCGCCTGGCGGACGCGGGCGTGAACGAACTCGTCCAGGGCCCCTGGGGCAGATCGCCGCGGCAGCTCTCGGAGCTCCTGACCCTCGGCGTGATCGCGACCGACGTGCCCTCGACGCAGGTGCTGGTGGACGGCCAGCTGCGCTACATCGGCAAGTTCTCCTCACCTCGCGGGGGCCGCGTGGGTGGGGAGTACTTCATGGCCTACACCCCCACCAGCGCCAACGTGCCCCGCCGCGACGCCGACGGCCGCAAGGGCATCTACGAGTCGGAGATCCGCTACCGGCCCAGCCTGGCGCCCTTCCAGGCGCACGAGCCGGTGAACGTGGCCCTCGGGAAGGGTCTGTACTCGGTCGTGCGCGACGCCTCGGCCGCCTACGACCTGATCTGGCCGACGCCGCTGCTGTCGTGGCTCGAGCGCACGGGCGAGCCCGAGCAGCGCGTCGCCGAGCCGCTGGACGAGGCGCCGATCCCGCGCGGCACGCCCCACGCCGAGGTGGGCACGTCGGCGCTGTGGAACAGCGACATCCGGCCCTACGAGTGCTACCTCCTGCCCGGACGGACCTTCGAGCCGAACGCCCTCGACTCGAACGAGGTCGTGCAGGTCCTGCACAGCCAGGAGGGCCTGCGCTACCTGCAGGATCCGAGCGACCCGTGTGGGTACCTGCAGCCCGAGACGGTTCTGGGTGTCGCGGTTCAGCTCACCAGCCAGCGCACCGACTTCCAGTCGCTCAATGCCCGCGGCTACGAGACCGATGGCACGAGCAAGGTCGAGTCCACGCGGCAGATCGGGTTCTTCTCGGTGCTGGAGGAGAACGAGTCGGACCAGTCCTTCAAGGCGCGCGTGCCCGCGGACGTGCCCTTCGAGCTGCAGCTCCTCGACCGACGCTACGGCATGAAGCTCGTCGACGTGCGCAGCTGGCACAGCCTGCGACCGCGCGAGACGCGCACGAACTGCGGCGGCTGCCACCAGCACGAGGCGGGCTTCGACCTGCCGTTCGAGGGCACCGAGGCCTCGCGCCGGCCGGCCTTCGACATGACGCAGCTCACCACGTGGGTGGACTACGAGGCCGACTGCCGGCCCGTGGTGCGCAGCACGTCGAGCCCGACCCTGCCGACCCCCGAGTGGAAGGACGACGTGTGGCCGGGCTTCGACCAGCACTGCGGGAGCTGCCACGACCTGACGCGCTCGACGAACACGGCCGCCCTGCTGGCGCTCGACTACGGAACCGAGGAGGACGCCTACGACAAGCTGCGCGTGCGCAACTACGCGAGCAGCGTGCTCGGTGCGCTCGGGAGTCCGGCCTTCTGGGCCGCCTACGGAGAGCGCACGGACGGGCGCGACAACGACCTGCCCGCCTACCAGCCCGACTACGCGAGCCAGGACTGGGGCTACCACTTCGGAGCCGTCCACGCGACCACTCCAGGACTGTGCGCGGCCTCGGTCCCGGAATGGGCCAGCTGGGTGCGGCGCTTCGGCCAGTGGATCGACAACCACATGCCGCGCGACACGGGTGCGACGGCCTTCGACTACCAGTACGACCGCTACGCGCCCACGCTCGACTTCGCGCTGGACGAGACGCGCAGCGCGCTCGTCGTGGGCGTGTGGGACGACGGCGGCACGGTCGCGCTGACGGTCGAGCACGAGGGCGGCTCGCTGGCTGCGCCCGCGAGCCTCGCCAACGGCTCGACGACGGTAGCGCTGCCCGCGGAGTGGTCGCCCTCCGATTCGATCCGTGTGGTCGTGCGCGACCCGGCCGGCAACCGCCAGGTGCGCGTGAAGACGCTGGCGACGCTGATCCAGGAGCAGCTCGGGCCGAGCCCGGCGGTGCGGACCGGCCCACGTCCGGCGGACGGCCGTCCCCACGTGCGCATCACCCGTCCGCTCGCGGGCTCGCAGCACGTCGCCGGGTCCCCGCTCGATTTCGCGGGGTCGGCCACGGACCTCGAGGACGGGAACCTCACGCCGCAGCTCGCGTGGAGCTCGGATCGCGACGGAGTGCTCGGTCAGGGAGCGTCCTTCCAGGCCGCGCTGAGCACGCCGGGAACGCACCGCATCCGCGCCTCCGTCGCCGACTCGAGCGGACACGAGGGCTCGGCCGAGGTCGAGGTCGAGGTGCAGGGGTCCAACGCTCCCCCCGTGGTCACGATCCTCGCGCCCTCCGCCGGCTCGACCTTCGCCGCGGGGAGCCCCGTCCAGTTCCTCGCGCAGGTCACGGATGCCGAGGACGACGACAGCGCCCTGAGCGCCGCCCTCGCGTGGAGCTCGAACCTCGACGGATCGCTCGGGAGCGGCGCAGCACCCACGACCAGCACGCTCTCGCCCGGTGTCCACGTCGTGACGGCCTCGGTGACCGACAGCGGCGGAGCGAGCGACGCCGACTCCGTCACGCTCACGATCCAGGCGGCCCAGCCCGGGCTCCCGACCGCGGGCCTCGTGCTGCGGCTCGAGTCCGGCGCCGGCGTGTCCGTCGCCGGCAGCACGGTCACCGGCTGGGCCGACCAGTCGGGCCGGGGCAACCACCTCGCCGCGCTCGGCGGACCCACGCTCGCACCCGGCCTGACGCCCACGGGCCGACCCGCGCTCGTCCTGGACGGCTCCGACGACCGGCTCGAGCGCGTCCACGCCCAGGCACCACTCCAGGGCCTGCCGGGCGGGAACGCCGATCGCACCCTGTTCGCGCTCGTGCGCTACCACGGCGCGAGCTGGTCGGGCGGCGTCGCCTACGGGAACGGCGGCATCAACCAGGCCTTCGGCGTCGGTGTGCGCCACACGAACGGCGTCCTCATGCTGCAGGGGTTCGGCACGGACCTGGACTCGACCACGCCCGGGCTCGGGGCCGGCTGGCTCGTGCAGAGCGCGGTGCTGTCGTCCGGCACGGCCACCCTGTTCGCGGACGACGCCGCGATCGCCCAGTGGAACCATGCCTACGCAACCGTCCCGTCCAGGCTCGTGATCGGCCAGGAGATCGCCCAGCTCGGGTTCCAGGCCATGGACGTGGCTGCCGTCCTGCTCTACGACCGCGCGCTCTCCCCGGCCGAGCGCGGCGCAGTGGAGGACTACCTCCAGGCCACCTACCTCGAGGGCTCGACCTCGGGCCCGGTCGCGCCGACCGTCCCGCTGACGCTCTTCGACGGTCAATCGCTGGCCGGCTTCGAGCCGTGGTTCGGGGGCTCGGGCGCAACCGACCCCCTGCAGGTGTTCCGCCTCGAGAACGGCCTGCTGCGCGTGACCGGCCAGGCCTGGGGCGGGCTCGCCACGCGTGCGAGCTATCGCGACTACGTGCTCGTGCTCGAGTTCCGGTGGGGCGAGATGACCTGGCCGCCGCGCCAGTCCGCGGCCCGGGACGCGGGCCTGCTCCTGCACGGCCATGGTGCTCCGGGCGGCTGGAACGGGTTGCTGTACCCCTCGCTGCAGGTGCAGGTGATGGAGGGCAGCACCGGCGACCTGATCCTCCTGCAGGGCGAAACGCCGCTGGCGGCCACGGTGCTCACCGAGCAGGTCGCGTGCACCTTCGACACGTGGAACTGCCGCGGTGGTCACCGCTGGAGCCCGAGCGGTACGCCGCGCGGCCTGGCGGGCCTGCCCGAGACGACCGTGCACTGGGAGCGCTGGGACCCGGACTGGGTCGATCAGCTCGGCTTCCGCGGGGACGAAGACGTCGACAGCGCGCACGGCGACTGGAACCAGCTCGTCGCCATCTCCTCTGGCGATCGGGTCGAGGCCTACCTGAACGGGGTGAAGGTGAGCGAGGCCCTCGGGGTCGCGCCCAGCGCCGGCCGCATCCAGCTCGAGTCCGAGTTCGCCGAGTACTACGTGCGCCGCCTCGAGCTGCTCCCGCTCGGCACGCCGGTCGGACCGACCATCGCCACGGACGCCCTGCTCGCCCCCGTCGCCCAGTCTCCCTACGTCGACGGCCTCGTGGCGGTCGGCGGCCTGGCGCCGCGCACGTGGTCGATCGCGAGCGGCGCACTCCCGCCCGGGATCGCGCTGGATCCTGCCACGGGCGCGCTGGGCGGCACGCCGAGCGCCCAGGGCAGCCACGCCTTCGTCGCGCGCGTCACCGACGCGCAGGGTCTCGCGGCCGAGGAAGCCTTCGTGCTCGAGGTCGGTCCGGCCGTCGCGAGCCTGCCCACGCAGGGCCTGGTCCTGCGCCTGGAGTCGACCGAGTTCTCGGGCAACGGCCCGGTGACCTCGTGGTCGGACCAGTCGGGTCGCGGGAACCACCTCTTCGCCGTCGGCGCGCCGGCGGTGCAGGCGGGAGCGACGCCCTCCGGCGCGCCCGCGCTCGTGTTCACGGGCCTGAACGACAAGCTCGAGCGGCTGCACGCTTCCCAGCCCCTCGGCGGGCTTCCCACGGGCAACGCCGACCGCTCGATGTTCTTCGTCGTGCGCTACGACGCCTCCAGCGCCTCGGCCGGCGTCGCCTACGGCCACGGCGCGAACAACCAGGCCTTCGGGCTGATGGTGCGCCACCCCAGCGGCTTCCTGGCCCTGCAGGGCTTCGGCGGGCCGCAGGACCTCGTCTCCTCCACCCCGGGGACGGGCGCCGGCTGGGCCACGCAGTCGGCCGTGCTCGCGAGCGGGCACGCGCGGCTCTTCAAGGACGGCGCGCTGATCGCGCAGTGGAACCACGCCTACGACACGGCGCTGACGAAGCTCGTGGTCGGCGAGGAGCTCATCGGCCTCGGCTTCGTCGACATGCACGTGGCGGCGGTGCTGCTCTACGATCGCGCGCTGAGCGAGGCCGAGCGCGCCTCGGTCGAGGCGTACCTGGCGGACACCTACCTGCGCTGATCCGGCGGCGTGGCGGGGCCGTGCTACCGTGCACCGATGCCTCCCGGTGCGCAGCGCCCCGGCAACCTCGCGCGCTTCTTCGCCTACGTCCGGCCGTACCGGCGCACGCTCGCGCTCGCCACGCTGGCCGGCGTCCTGAAGTTCAACCTGCCGCTGGCCTTCCCCTGGATCCTGAAGGAGGTCGTGGACCGCGTGCTCGAGCAGCGGCCGGACCGCCTGGGCCTCGGCCTGGACGGGCTGGTCGGGCTCGGTCTGGCGGTGGCGCTGGCCCACGCGGCCGCCACCTACTGGCGCACGCGCCTGGCGGACCGCCTCGGCAACCAGGTCGTGTTCGACGTGCGTCGCGACCTGTTCGGGCACCTCCAGCGCCTGCCCCTCGCGCACTTCGAGCTCCAGCAGACCGGCGCGCTCGCCTCGCGCCTGGTCACCGACGTCGCCCAGGCCCAGAACCTGATCGGCGTGCTGGGCACGAACGTGTTCATGGAGTGCTCGGTGCTCGGGGCCGTGACCGTGCTGCTCTTCACCCTGAACGCCCCGCTGGCGCTGCTCGCCTTCGCGACGCTACCGCTCTACCTCCTCGTGCACAGGCTCGTGCGCGCCCGCCTGCGGGCCGGCTCGCGCGAGGCACGCGAGCGCATGGACCGCGTCGAAGGGCACCTGCACGAAGCGATCACCGCCATCGCCGACGTGAAGAGCTTCGGACGCGAGCCCGAGGAGGCCGGGCGCTTCGCGGACCGCTGCCGCGCCCACCTCGCCGCTGCCCAGCGCAACGTGCACACCTTCGGGCTCTCGCTGAGCGCGACGGCGCTGCTCACGCGCGTGCCGGCCCTCTTGGTCCTGTGGCAGGGCGCGCGCGAGGTCCAGGCCGGCGCGCTGACGGTCGGCGGCCTGATGGCCTTCTACGCCTACCTCGAGATGGTCTACAACCCGCTGACGCGCCTCGGCGACCTGAACGTCCTGCTCGCCAGCTCGCGCGCGTCGATCGACCGCATCTTCGAGCTGCTGGACCACCCGCCGGAGCCGGGCGCGGCGCTCGAGGCGCGCGGCGCACCGCCCCTGGTGGTCTCGGCGGGCGAGGTGCGCTTCGAGGGGGTGTCCTTCGGCTACGCGCCCGGACAACCGGTCCTGCAGGGCATCGACCTGGTCCTCGCACCGGGCTCGCGCGTCGTGCTGGTGGGGCCGAGCGGCGCGGGCAAGTCGACCCTGCTGAAGCTGCTGGTCCGCTTCCACGATCCGAGCGAGGGTCGGATCCGGATCGACGGCCAGGACATCGCCGGCGTCGCGCTGCGCTCGCTGCGCGCGAGCATCGCCATCGTGCTCCAGCACCCGGTGCTCCTCGGCGGCTCGGTGGCGGACAACCTGCGCCTCGGCCGTCCGGAGGCCGGAGACGCGGAGCTGTGGGAGGCGCTGCGGCGCGCCCATGCGGACGACTTCGTGCGCGCGCTCCCCGGCGGCCTGGAGGCCTCCATCGGCGAGCGGGGAACGACCCTGTCCGGCGGCCAGCGCCAGCGCCTGGCGCTGGCCCGCGCGTTCCTGAAGGACGCGCCGCTGCTCGTGCTCGACGAGGCCACGGCGCACCTCGACCCGCTGTCCGAGCGCCGCGTGAACGCGGCCATGCGCGACCTGACCCGGGGCCGCACGACGATCCTGATCGCGCATCGCGCCAGCACCGCGCGCACGGCCGAGCGCCTGCTGGTCCTGGATCACGGCCGCATCGTCCAGGACGGCACGCACGCGGAGCTGATCGCGGCCGAAGGCGGGCTCTACCGCCGCCTGTACCGTACGCGCCTCCTGCACGGGGCTCCGGCCTGAGTCGGCGGGCCGAAGGATGCCGCGGGCGCCCGGGCGGCCCGGGGGCTCTGGATCGGCCGAGCGCGCGATCCTCGCGCGCCTCCTGAATGGCTCACCGGCGCCGAGCCGGCCTCACGGGCAGCTCGCGACGGCCCTCAGTCGCTCCAGGACCGCGCGCAGGTCTCCCGCGAGGGGTGCGCGCACCTGGAGCAGACCGTCGAGCGGCCGTGGCAAGCCGAGGCGCCAGGCGTGCAGGAACAGGCGCGCCAGGCCGAGGCGCGCGGCGGCGCGGTTCGTGCGCGCCTTGCCGTAGCGCGGGTCGCCCACCACGTGGTGCCCGAGGAGCGCCAGGTGCCGGCGGATCTGGTGATAGCGCCCGGTGTGGAGCCGCGCGCGCAGCAGCGTGGCCGGCAGGCCCGGGAGGAACGCCAGGCGCTCGAAGGCCGTGTGGGCCACGCGCTCGACGCCCTTGTCGTCGACCAGCGGCGCGCGGCACTCGAAGCGCCCGGAGCAGGCACCCCGCGCCAGCACGAGGTACTCCTTGCGCGCGTCGGGCGCCTGGAGTCCCGTCTGCAGGTCCGCCGTCGCCTCGGGGTCGAGACCGAAGGCCACCAGACCCGAGGCCCAGCGGTCGAGGCGCTGCACGGGGAAGACGCGCTGCCCGAGCTGGTCGCGCAGCCGTTGCAGGAGCGCCTCCTCGCCCGAGCCGCTGCGCGTGCGGTGCACGAGCAGCCCGGGCGGCTTCGCCACCACGACGACGCGCGCGTCGCGGAAGAGGATCGCGAGCGGCTCGGTCGCGCTCACTCGGGCCCCATCCCGACCAGCGTGAGCCGCTGCAGCTCGATGCGCTCGATCACGCGCCAGCCGGGACGCTGGAGCTCGATCAGGTCGGGCACGGCCGGCATCGCGACCAGCGCCAGCCCGTCGGCGTCGCTCTCGGCGACGGTGCGTCCGTCCGCCACGACCTCGACGCCGGCCAGGACGCCGTCGCGCACGCCACCCCCGTTCGCCCAGTAGAGGTCGAAGCCGAGCGGCTGGAACAGGAAGGCCTCCCCGTGGCCGGGCTCGAGGGTCATCTCGAGCGGCGACGCCGCCGGTCGCTCGCCGCACGCGGGACGGTGGTCGGGCGCGAGCGCGATCCAGCGCTCGACGTCGGCCAGCGCGAAGCTTCCCGTGTCGACGATCCACTGGCCCCGCACGCGCACGAGGATCTCGACGTCGAGCGGCTGGCCGTCGGCGTCGCGCGCCGCCAGCCGGAAGAAGGGCTGCGCGCCCTTGGCGCGGAACTCCAGCTCGCGCGCGGGCGGCTCGAGCTCGAGCCCGCCGGGCTCGTAGCGCAGACCGTCCTCGGCCAGGAGCTCGAGCCGGTAGCGTCCCGGCGGCACGCCCTCGAACAGGAAGCTCGCCTCGCCCTCGACCCCGCTGGTCGTCTCGATCAGCGCCACCAGGCCGCCGCCCTCCGCGCGCAGCAGCATGCGCGCCTCGGGCTCGTGTCCGGGCGCGAGGAGCCGCCCGCTGACCTCGCCGCCCTCGCCCAGCGGCACGCGCAGCTCGCCGAGCTCGTTCGGACCGCGCCGGACGTCGACCGCGAGCGCGTGGGCCGCGAGCCCGAGCGAGAGGTGCAGCGTGTACCGGCCCGGCTCCAGCCGGTCGAGCGTGAACTCGCCGCCGCGCGTACGGCCCTGGTGACTGCCGCCGCCCGCGCGCTGCGCGAACAGGGCCACGTCGAGCCGGGGCAGCTCCTGGCCCTCGCGCCCGAGCACCCGACCGTGCACGAAGGTCGACCAGGGTACGCGCACGAGCCATTCCTCCGGCGCGGCTGGGTCGAAGGGACCCTCGACGTCCGCCCCCACGTCGCCGTTCGGGCGGAAGACCTTGAGCAAGAGGAGCCCGCGCGGGAACTCGACCGTGCTCGCGAAGCTGCCGTCGGGGGCGGAGACGAGCTCCTCGATCACGCTCACGTCCCCCGTGCGCAGGCGCAGCCGGAGCACCTCGTCCAGCGGCGCGCCGCTGCTCGCGATCAGGAGCCGGCCGTGCACGATCGCGCGCGTGCGCGGCGCGCCGGAGGCGGGCCGCGCCGTGCGCACGGGCTCGGCCTCGCGCGCGGGCGGACGCGGCGTTGCAGGCTCCAACGGGATGGGCTCCGGTGCCCGGAGCAGCGCGCGCGCGGGCCCGGCTGCCGGAGCGCTCGTCGGGGCGGACGGGACGCGCCCGGCCCGCGTGCTCGGACGCAGGAGGTGGAGGAGGCCGCCGACGAGCAGCACGAGCACCAGGCCGATCCCACCCGCTCGCAACCATCGATGCACGCGTCCGAGCCTAGCAGCTGGCTTGACCCACCGGGGCCGCCACCAGGAGCGGGGCGAAGCGGGAGCCGGACCCTGGCGCGGTCCGACTCCCGTGCGGCTCACCGGCCGCCCGCGAGGAGCTCGCCCACGCGGCCCAGGCGCTCGCCCCAGAAGGCCCGCAGGCGCTCGGCCTCGGCGCGCGAGGCGATCTTGCCGTGCTGGAGCTGGACCTGGCTCTTCGACGGACCCTTGGCCCAGAAGGTGACGTCGATCGTAGTTCCGTCGGGCCACTTCCAGCGCATCGACCTGTGGCGGGTCGCCTTGCTCATGCGCACGCCCGCGTCGCCGAGCCAGGGCTTGCAGCGCGTGAAGGCGAGCCACAGCTCGGGGAGCGCGACCGGGTAGGTCTTGCTCTTGTTGACGTCGAAGCCGCCGCCGCGGCGCTGGCCCTTCTCGCGCAGGCCGCGGATGCGCTCGTAGCCGACGGTCACCATCTGGGACCACCAGCTCGGGACTCCCTGGTCACGCAGCCAGCGGGCGATCTCGCGGTGCGGCAGGGAGGCCGCGCCGGCACGGTCGAGCTCGGCCACCCACCCGGCCCAGTCGCGGCCGGTCTTCGCGCGCACGGCGGCGTCGCTCATCCCGGCCAGCCCCGCCAGGTCGGTCTTCGGCCCCACCGGCGACGTTCGCGGACCGGGCACGGACCGTTTCTTCTCGGGCTTCCTCTCGAGGACCCGCGCGCGGGCCGCGGTGTAGGACTCGCCGGTCTTGCGCATGCGCGCGCGCACCCGGCGCTTCAGGTCTTTCTGGATCGGCATCGTTCGATTCCTTCGCTCGAGCCCCGGGACGCGCCCCCCGACGACCACGCCCCGCGGCGACGATGGAAGGATGGATGCTCGATCCGGGAGTATGCCCCCCTTTGCCTCGCGTGGACCTCGGTCGGGGAGAGGTCGTGGAGGTTGGGCGTGGACCGCCGCCGAGGCCGAGGATCGGCGCCCGCTCCCGACCTGTCAAGGGGCCGGCGGGCCGCCGCGAGGGGGACAGGGTTCCCCGCGACGGCCCGCGGGCCGGCGAGCGACCGGCGGGCTACTCCAGGAAGAACAAGTAGACCGCACCCACGATCCCGCCCGTCCCGCCCGGCACGATGGCCTCGACGAACTGGCCCGAGATGCCGTCGAAGCGGCGCACGGCGTTGTTCGCAAGGCTGACGGAGTACAGGTCGCCGTCGTGGGCGTTGAAGGCCAGCGAGTAGGGCTGGTTGAGCGTCGCGAAGATGTCGACGTACATGCCGTCCAGGTCGAAGCGCAGGATGCGGTTGTTCTGCGAGCTCGCCACGTACCAGTGCCCCTGGTGCTCGACCAGGTCGCGCGGCTGGCGCAGGCTGCCCTCGCGGAAGGAGACGAACTCGTCGACGAAGGTGCCGCTCGCGTCGTAGCGCAGCACGCGGTCGTTCCAGAAGCTCGGCACGTAGAGCAGCCCGTCGGAGCCGAACTTCGTGCCTGCGTCGGGTCCGTTGAGGCCACCCGAGCCGGCGGCGACGAAGATCCCCTCGTAGGCGCCCGTGCGCCCGTCGAAGCGCAGGATCTGGTCGGTCTCGAAGCTGGCGACGTAGAGGTCGCCGTCGGGCCCGAAGACGGCGGCCGTCGGCCCGTCGAGCGGTCCGTTCTCGTCCGCCGGCGTTACCGGGTCGTCCCACACGAAGGGTGCCGGAGACTGCAGCGTCTCGGGATCGAGGCGCAGCACGCGGTCGATCTTCTCGGCGCACACGTAGAGCTGCTGGTCGGGGCCGCGCACGATGCACTGTGGACCCGCGACCGCGGTCGAGCCGCGCACGGCCCCGTCGTGGGCACGATACCCGTGCAGCGCGTCCGAGCCGAAGCCGGACACGAGCAGCTTGCCCGGGATGCCCGGCTCGCCGCGCGCGGCCTGGGTCTTCTGGGCCGAGAGGGAGGCGGGCATGGTCAGCAGGGCGACGAGCAGGAGTTCGGGAGCGGCGAGCGGGCGCATGGAGTCCTCGGGGTTGCGGGTACGGCCCGGACGGCGGGCCGGCCAGGCAACTATATTCCGTAGTTGACCGTGGCCACGCCCGGAACCGGTTCCGGCTCGGTAAACGACAGCTTGTCGTTGTCCACCGCGGCCGGCGGCCCCAGACTGGAGCGGTCGAGCCATGGCCCGCGCGCGCAAGCCCAAGCCCTTCAAGGCCATCAGCGAGGCCGAGCTGGCCGTGCTCGAGGCCCTGTGGAAGGCCCCGGGCGCGCCCAACGAGCTGCAGGAGCGCCTGGCGCGCTCGGGGCCCGAGTGGGCCTACACGACCGTGCAGACGCTGCTGCACCGGCTGCTCGAGAAGGGCTTCGTCGCGCGCAAGAAGGACGGCGTGGCCCAGGTCTACTCGGCCGTGGTCGACCGCGACGAGCTCCTGGCCCAGCACGTGGGCGAGCTGGCCGAGCGCTTCACCGAGGGCGCGCTCTCGCCCCTGCTCCTCTCCCTGCTCAAGACGCGGCGCTTCTCGAAGGGCGAGCTGGCGCGCTTCCGGGCGCTGCTCGACGAGGAGCAGGGCGCGGGGTAGCCAGACCGTGTTCACCTGGCTCCTCTTCAACACGCTGTGCGCGCTGCCGCTGGCGGTGCTGGCGCTCGCCGCGCGCGCCTCGCGCCGTGTGCCGCCGGCGGTCGAGCACGTGCTGTGGCTCTTGGTGCTCGTGCGCCTGGTGCTGCCGCCGATCGCGCTGCCCGCGCCCGCGACCGGGAGTTCGGGTCCGGCGATCGTCTCCTCCGGCGACCCGAGCCTGGGCGACGAGCTGGTGGCGGTCACCACGCGCCTCCTCGGCCAGAACTGGTCGGTCTGGGGCGCCCAGCTCCTGCTCGGGCTCTTCCTGGCGGCCCTGTGCTTCGTCGTGGCGCGCGAGATCCGGCGCGCGCGTGCGGTCGAGCGCTGCGTGCGGCTCGCGAGCGCAGCCGACGGGCCCCTCGCCCGGCACGTGCGCACCGTGGCCGAGCGCCTGGGCCTCGCCGCGCCGCCCGTGCGCGTCTCGCCGGAGGTCACGGGCCCGTTCCTGTGGAGCCCCGGCCGGCCCGTGCTCGTGCTGCCGCAGGGCGCCGAGCTGCCGGAGGAGACCGTGCTGGCCCACGAGCTCGCGCACCTCGCGCGGCGCGACCACTGGACCGCCTGGTTCGAGCTGGTCGTGCAGGGCTTCCACTTCTGGAACCCGCTCTTCTGGCTGGCGCGTCGCCAGCTGCACCGTGCGGCCGAGCTCGCCTGCGACGGCTTCGTGGTCGCGCGCTTCCCCGGTGCGCGGCGCGCCTTCGCGAGCGCGCTCGTCGCCACGGCCGAGCGCGCCTCGGGGGCCTTCGTCCCGCGCGCGGCCCAGGCGATCGGCGCGGACGCGCGCGACTTCGAGGAGCGCCTCGTGCGCATCCTGCGCGGCGGTCCGGGCGGCGCGGGACGGGCACTCCTCGCGGCCGCGCTCGTCCTCGCCGGGCTCTCGCTGCCGGGCCTGGCGGTGCCGAGCCTGACCGAGTTCCGCAGTGCGCTGCCGGAGCTGCCGGTCGGGACCGACCGCGAGCACTGGCGCCGCTCGCTGGCCGCCGCCGAGGAGCGTCTGAGGGCGACACCGGAGGACGGCGCGGCCCACATGCAGCGCGGCGTCGCCCTGCTCGGCCTCGGGCGCGCGGAGGAGAGCCTGGCGGTCTTCCAGCACGTCCAGGCGCTCGGCTTCCAGCCGGGCAAGGCGCTCTACAACCAGGCCTGCGCGCGCGTGCGGCTCGGTGACCTGGCCGAGGCCGAGGCCTGCCTGGTGGAGGCCGCGGCGCTCGGGCTCGACGTGGACGCCTACCTCGCGGTCGATCCGGACCTCGCACCGCTGCGCGAGCGAAGGTAGCGCCCGCGTGCTGCGTTCAGGCCGCCGGCACGTGCCGCCGGTCGAGCCAGCGGGCCAGCTCGCGCGCCGCACCGCACACCGTGCCGCGGCGGGCACGTGCCAGCGCGCGGAAGCCGGCCACGATCGCGCGGTCGTCCTCGGACGTGAGCAGGCGCCGCGCCAGGGCGAAGACCAGGCGCGTCTCCCACTCCGCATGCCGGCGCTGGCGCTGCGCGTAGCGGCGCGCGTGCAGCGCCAGCGTCGCCAGCGAGCCCGGCTCGCCGTAGGCGGCGCCCTCCAGGTGGCCGCGCATCGTCTCCAGCAGGCAACGCTCGGCGTGGTGCTCCGCGCCCACGGCTCGCGCCAGGGTGGGCTCCTGGAAGGCGGCGCGGGCCGTGAGGCGCGGGAGGAACTCGCGTTCCTCGTTCTCCTGGTGCTGGCCGTCCACGCGCTGCTCGAAGAAGGCGAGCAGGCGCTCGAAGGCCTCGACGTCGAGCTCCCCGGTCCGTGCGAGCTCCCCGAGCTCGCACTCGAGGCGCACCAGCATCGCGGCGATCGCCTCGTGCTCGCGCGCCATCCAGTCGAGGGCCTTCAGCGTTTCCATCACCAGGTTCCTGCCGAAGTCTCCCCTCGGCCACCGGTCCCGGTCGGCTCATGCGCACCCGTGCCACCCCCGTCTACGCACGCCGACGGGGCCCCGGCCGCGCAAGACGAGCACGGCCCGCAGGGAGCCCTCGGGCTCCGCTGCGGGCCGCGGCCACGGGGAGTCGGCCTCAGTTCCTGAACTGGATGTTGTCGAGGATCACGCGCCCGATGCACTCGCCCTGCTCGATCCCGCGCTCGATGGCCGAGCGGAAGTGGATCCCGCCGTAGAGGCGCGAGATCGCGGCCTCGTCGGCGGCCTCCGGGAAGCTGTCGAAGCTGCGCGCGGCCAGGCCGGCCCCGTCGTGCGTGTGGTCGGTGAAGGGGATGTCCCCCAGCAGGTCGCGCAGCACCAGCGAGGCGGCCCCCGACTGGGTCGAGTGGCCCGAGGTGTACTCGGCGAAGGGCGGCGTGCCGATCGAGCTCGTCCAGCCCGCGTCAGCGATCGGACCGGCCGGATCCTGGATGTAGGTGATCGGGCGCAGCAGGTTGAAGTGGAACTTGATCTCCCAGCAGGCGATGAAGGCGTCCGCCACGGCGATGCCGACCCGCGCGTAGGCCTCGGCGGCCACGTCGAGCGGCAGATCCTCCTGGGCCAGGACCTGGTTCGTGATGCTGACCCAGTGGCCCGGGGGCGTCAGCGTGCCGCCGCCGTCGGCCCAGAAGAGCGCGATGTCCATCTGCTCGGTGGTCAGGTTGTTGCCGACGTCGTAGACCTCCTGGGCCTCGTTCGCGAAGGCCGAGCCGGCGGTCATCGAGAAGGGCGGGTGCGAGAGCGGCGCGCACTCGGCCGAGAAGAGCAGCGCGAAGGGCCGCAGGTTGCCCCAGCAGGGCTCGAGCGGGTTGGCCACGAAGGCCGGGGGGGTCGGCTCCCACAGCCCCTCGCCCACCGGCGGCGTGAAGGCGCAGTCGTTCCACTGGGCGTACTCGTCGCCGGCGATCCAGTCGGTGATCGCCATGGCGATCGCCTGGCCGTGCTGGATCGAGCGGTCGAGCGTGGCCGCGTCGACCGTTGTGGCCAGGTCGGCCTCGATCTGGTCCTCCAGGTCGGCGAAGGCCTGCAGCGTCGGGGCCGAGGCGGTGGCGAAGACCGCGGCCAGCACCTGCGACACGGCCGCGTTCGCGGCGGCGGGCCAGGAGATCAGGCCGGCCGGCGGCGCCGGGAGTGCCCCGAGGTCGTTGAGCTGGCCGCCGAGCGAGCGGTGATCGGGCATGCCGCCCACCAGCGCCTCGTAGAAGGCGACGCCGGCGTAGCCGATGCGGCGCGAGGCCTCGGGCGGGTTCAGGTTCTCGGTGTCGATGGCCGTCACGAGCTGGCCGAACCAGTCGCGCGCCACGCTCGAGTCGAAGCTCGAGACGGGCGTCGAGGTCGGGGCCGATCCGTTGCTCGAATCACGGCAGGCAGGGGCGGCCGCGAGGGCCAGGGTGATGCAGACGAGCTTGTTCTTCGCTTTCATGGTGCTTGCAGGGTCGATCTTTCCGTTCCCGGAGGTGGCCGATGGGCGCAGGCGCCCCGTGACTCCCATGTCGGGGACGTAAACTCGCCCCCCCCGGCCCGGGGGAAAACCAGAGGAATCGATGGGAATCCCTACACGAGCCACGCTGGGCCTGCTCGCGCTGGCGGGAGCCGCGGGCCTCGCCCTCTGGCTCCTGGGTGGATCGGCGGGGCTCCGGCAGGAGGGATCCAGGACTCCGGCCCCGCCGGTCCGGGAGGCCACCACGCCGACGAGCGAGGCTCCGGCAAGCCTCCAGGGGACGTCGCGCATCCCGGAGCGCCGGCCCGAGCCCAGTCCCCAGCAGCCCAGCGCGCCGGCCGCTCCCGCCGCGGATCCCCTGCCCCCCGGCCCCGCCGCGCACCTCGCTGGCGCCCTGGCGGACCCCCTCGGGCGCTGGGTGGGCGAGCTCCCCGTGCACTGGCGCACCGGCCGCCAGGTCGCCCGCAGCACGACGAGCGACGTCTTCGGGGCCTTCCAGCTCGCCGACCTCCCGTGCGTGCCCGGGGAGCTCGTCCTCGGCGATCCGAGCAGCCCGATCGCCCCCCCGCGGCCGCTCGAGCTCCAGCCGGGCGTCGTGGACCTCGGGACGATCGAGGTGCCGCTGCTCGGGGAGCTCCTGCTGCGTGTGCTCGACGAGGAGGGTCGCCCGGTGGCCGACGTCGGCCTCTCCGGGACCGGCGACCGGGGCGGATCGATCGTGGCCCGCAGCGGGCCGGACGGCGAGGCGCGGGCGCGGCTCCTGCCGCGCGGGATGTACCGGGTCTTCGGGAGCCACCCGGACCACGGGCGCGGCAACACCGTCTTCGAGTACGCTCCCGACGCACCCGCGGCGGTCGAGGTCCGCCTGCGCCGCTCCGCGCCGCCGGAGTGAGCCAGGGGGGCCGCCCGACCTTCCCGGGCTTTGGAGCGGAGCGGCGGGCCCGCTTTCCGTTCCAGCCCTCGAACCTCCCGTCTCACGAAAGCCACCCCCGATGCGAACCCCTGCACGCACCGCCACCTTCCTCCTCGCCCTGGCCCTGCCCGCGACCCTGGCCCGCGCCCAGGGCGACACGGGCTTCCTGCGGGGCGAAGGACGCCTCGACACGGCCCTCTCCTACACGCTCGACTGGTACGACGAGTTCTGGGTGGGCGACATGAAGGTCTCGGACCCCAACGTGGGCGAGGTCGAGCGCGAGACCTACAGCCTGTACGCCGCCTACGGTCTGACGAACGACATCGACCTCGTCCTGAACGCCAACTACGTCGAGTCCGAAACCGACGGCACGGTCGCGTTCGAGGACCAGGACGACCTCCAGGACCTCTACCTGGGCGCAAAGTGGCGCGCCTGGTCGACCGGCATCGGGACGGGGATGTTCTCGGCCCTGCTCGCGCCCTCGGTCAAGATCCCGATGACGGACTACGAGGACAACGACGTGACCGCCATCGGCGACGGCCAGGTGGACTGGCGCTTCCGCGGCATCCTGCACTACCAGGTGAGCGCCTTCTTCGGCTCGCTCGAGACGGGCTACGACGTGCGCAACGGCGCGCCGGAGGACGAGGTGCCGCTCAACATCACGCTGGGCGGGACGATCGCCGACCGCGTCACGCTGATGCCCTTCTACAGCCTCGTGCGCAGCGACGGCGGACCGGACATCGGTGATCCCGGGTTCACCTTCGACGCGGTCGAGGAGGAATACGACCGCATCGGCATCAGCGCCTATGCGCGCCTGACCCAGGGCTTCGGGGTCTCGGCCATGTGGCGCACGACGACGGACGGCATGAACACCGGTGAGGCCGATACGATCTCGGTCGGCCTGGTGTACGGCACGCAGCTCCCGGGGCCCTGATCTTCTACCGCTCCGAACGCTTGCCAGAACTCCCGCGCCGCCTGCGAGCTCAGCCAGGCGCGCTGGGGCGTCGTCGCGCCTCGCGCCTGGCTGGCTCTCGGCAGGCGGGGATTCCTTCACGAGCTCTGAGCCCCGGGGGGCCGAGGAAGGCCGGGATGGGGCCGGACCGAGGCGGAGGACGGAGGTAAGATCGCGGCGGCCCCTCCCCCCCAGGAAGCTCCATGCGCCACCTCCCGATCGTCTCCTTCCTCGCCGCCCTGGCCCTTCCCGTCGCCGCCCAGATCCCGAACCCGGGACAGGTCCGGCCGACCAAGGGGTTCCCCTCCGCGCCGGCCACGGACCGCCTGATGACCAGCGCGAGCGCGCTGACCCACGCCACGCACGCGCCCGGCGATCCGAACCGCCTGTTCGTGGTCGAGCAGCGCGGGCGGATCCTGATCCTCGACCTGAACACGCTGAGCGTCGATCCGGTGCCCTTCCTGGACATCGACAGCCGCGTGATCGGCACGGGCAACGAGCGTGGGCTCCTCGGACTCGCCTTCCACCCGGACTACGCCAACAACGGGCTCTTCTACGTCAACTACAGCCGCAACACGGACGGCGACACGATCATCGCCGAGTACCAGGTCACGGTCGACCCGGACGTGGCCGACTTCAACTCGGAGCGCATCCTGCTGACGATCGACCAGCCGCAGACGAACCACAACGGCGGCTGGCTCGACTTCAGCCCGCTGGACGGCTACCTGTACATCGCCACGGGCGACGGCGGGAACTTCTGCGACACGGGCTCGGGTCACACGACGGGCATCGGCAACGCGCAGGACGTGACCACGAACCTGCTCGGCAAGATGCTGCGCATCGACCCGCTGGGGGGCACGCCCTACGGGATCCCGGCCACGAACCCGTTCGTCGGCATCGCCGGCGACGACGAGATCTGGGCCTACGGCCTGCGCAACCCGTGGCGCGCGAGCTTCGACAGCGCGAGCGGCGACCTCTTCATCGGCGACGTCGGCCAGGACATCCGCGAGGAGGTCAACTACCAGCCCGGCGGCAGCTTCGGCGGCGAGAACTACGGCTGGCGCTGCCGCGAGGGCGACGCCTGCGCCACGGCCGGCGCCAGCGGCTGCCCCACGACCACCGGCTGCGCCTGCTCGGGCCCGGTCGGGGGCCTGGTCGAGCCGATCCACGCCTACGCCCACGGCAATCCGCCGGCACCGGCCAGCTTCGTGTGCACCGTGGTCGGGGGCTACGTCTACCGCGGCAGCGCCATCCCCGCGCTGCACGGGCACTACCTCCTGGCGGACTACTGCGGGAACGCGCTGTGGAGCTTCAAGGTGGTCAACGGCGTCAAGACGGACTACCGCATCCGCAACCCCGAGCTCTCGCCCTCGCTCGACGGTTTCAACCTCACGAGCATCGTCTCCTTCGGTGAGGACGCGAACCGCGAGCTCTACATCGTGACCCAGAGCGCGGTGTTCAAGATCGTCCCGGCTCCCTGAGGGATGTCCGGGCATCCGGAGCCCGGGGGACGACCCGCGCCGAGTTGCGCACGGGCGGATAGCCTGGCGACCCCATGCGCATCCTGATCGCGACCTTCGCCGGCGACGTGCACGCGCTCGAGGTCGCGCTGGTGCTGCGGGAGCGCGGGCACGAGGTCGTGCAGTGGTGCGGCGGGGACTTCCCGACGCTGCAGTCGGCCTCGGTGGAGCTCGACGGGCGCTCGGCGCGCTGGAGCGCGTGCGGGCCCGAGCTCGACCTCGACGGCCGCGAGTTCGACGTGGTGTGGTACCGCCGCTCGGCGCCGCCGGTCCTGCCGGCGCGCATGCACCCGGCCGATCGCCCGGTGGCCCAGCGCGAGTGCGAGGACTTCCTGGCCGGGTTGTGGACGCTGGTCTCGCCCTCCGCCTACTGGGTCAACCCGCTGGCGAGCCGCGCGCGCGCCGAGCTGAAGCTCCTGCAGCTGCGCGAGGCCCAGCGCGCCGGGCTCGCGATCCCGCCCACGCTCTCCAGCAACGACCCGGAACGCATCCGCGCCTTCCTGGCCGGGGCCGGCGGCCCGGTCGTCTACAAGGCCTTCTACCCGGCCTGGTGGGACGACGGCGAGCGCGTCGCGCACCTCCTGACGAGCGAGGTCGACGCGGCCGCGCTGCCGGAGGACGAGGTCCTGCGCCTGACACCGGGGATCTTCCAGCCGCGCATCGAGAAGGCCCACGAGCTGCGCGTGACGGTGATGGGCTCGCGCGTGGTCACGGCGCGCATCGCCTCGCAGGCTCACGCGGCCACGCGCCTCGACTGGCGCGCGCGCACGAAGGAGCTCGCCCTCGAGCCGGACGAGCTGCCGCCCGAGGTCGAGCGCGGCGTGCACGCGCTGATGCGTCGCCTGGGCCTCGTCTTCGGCTGCCTCGACTTCATCGTCACGCCGGAGGGGCGCCACGTGTTCCTCGAGGTCAACCAGATGGGCCAGTTCCTGTGGGTCGAGCACACCAACCCGGACCTGCGCCTGCTGGGCCCCTTCTGCGACTTCCTGCTGGCGCGCGGCGGGCCGGTGGGCGACGAGTGCGCCGACGTGCGTCACGCCGACTGGTTCGAGCGCGCCGATGCGGCGGCGCTGGTCATGAACCGCGACCACGTTCGCTGGGCGGGCGAGTTCTCCACCAGCGACTCGAGCACTCCGAACCCCGGACGTCCCGGGGCGGAGGCGAAACCCGAAGGAGTCTCACCATGAACGAAGTCCGCGAAGAAACCCTGCCCCGCATCCTCGGCCGCCGCCTGGCGCAGGAGCAGACGCGCCAGCAGTTCGAGGAGTCCCACGGCGAGGAGTCGGCCCGGCCCACCTACACGCTGCGCTACCCGCCGGACCGCGACCGCAACTAACCGATCGAAGATCGGCTACGGATCGTGCCGTCAGCGTGACCGCCGTGGTTCGCCGGGCGGGCGAAGCCCGCCCGGCGTTCCGCGGCGCGATTCCGGGCCGACGGCACTCCCGGAGCGCGTCTGCCCTCAGCTGATCGGCAGCGCCTGCCCCGCGCGCACGAGCAGGCTCTTCTCCGTCCACAGCCCGACCAGCGCGAGGACGGCGGCCACCTGGATCGCAGCCCCGTTCCCGAGGGAAAGCAGCGCCAGGGGCAGCAGCAGCCCGAGGAGCAGCCCCACCAGCCGGTGCTCGCGCGCGTAGGGCCCGCGCTTCACGAGCGCATGGACGCGCGCGTACTCCGCGGCACGTCCGGGCGGCGCGAGGCGCGGCTCGGCCACCGTCCAGGCCAGGAGCAGCCCGAGGCTCACGAGCAGCGTCCCGCCGAGTCCCGACGCCTGGCTCGCCTCGAGCCGCAGGAGCGGCGCGAGCAGGAGCAGCAGCGCCGCGCCTGCCGCCGTGGCCTGCACGATCAGCCGCAGCCACAGCCCGCGCTGCATCCAGTAGACGCGCCCCTTGGCCTGCCCGAAGAGCCAGCCCGTGTAGCCCGCCGAGAGCGCCGCCGCCAGCCAGGTCGGCAGCGAGAAGCTCCAGCCCAGCGTGATCGGCTCGACCTCGAGCCACGACCACAGGAACGCGAAGCCGAGCAGCGCCCCGTAGGCCATCAGCGCGTAGGTCCCGCGCACGAGCCAGGACTTCGTGTTGGGGCGCGTCAGGATGAAGAAGAAGCGCTCGGGCCGCTTGAGGTCGGCCACGAGCAGGGCCGAGGTGAGCGCCAGGAAGCCCAGCGCCAGGGCCGGCACGCCGAGGGCCAGCGAGCGCTGCCAGGGCGCGCTCTCGAGCGGCCACAGCCCGCTCGCGATGGCGGCGAGGAACACGCCCGCCGCGATGGCCTTCGTGAGCAGGTAGGCCGAGATCTTCCAGCCCCACAGCGGCGGGTGCGCGACGTCGTAGGTCGTGCGCGCGCGCGCCTCGAGCGCGGGCTCGAGTGCATCGAACTCGCGCGGCTCCATGGGCACGCCCGGGTGGCGCGCGGCCCAGATGTGCCCGCCCACGTCGCTGGTGCGCAACGGATCGATGCCGGCCGGTGCGACCTCGCGGTACAGGACGTTGGGGCCCGTTCCTGCCTCGACCTTGCGCGCCGAGAGCTCGAGCTCGCGCTTGAGGCGCGAGACGCGGCTCTTGGGGTCGTGGAAGTCGCCCGGGATGATCGCCTCGGTCGGGCACACGATCGCGCAGGCCGGCGCGAGACCCTGCTCGGCGCGGTGCGCGCAGAAGTGGCACTTCTCGGCCGTGCCCTTGTCGGGGTTGATGTAGAGCGCGTCGTAGGGGCAGCCCTGCATGCAGCTCTTGCAGCCGATGCAGGCCTTCGGATTCACGTCGACGATCCCGTCGGCGCGCTTCTCGAGCGCCCCCGTCGGGCAGATCGTCACGCAGGGCGCGGCCGTGCACTGGTTGCAGCGCAAGACGGCGAAGGAGCGCTTGACCGCCGGGAACTCGCCCGCCTCGGTGTACTTGACCCAGGTGCGGAAGCTCCCCACCGGCACCTGGTTCTCGCTCTTGCACGCGACCGTGCAGGCGTGGCACCCGATGCACTTCGAGTGATCGATGACGAAGCCGAGCTGCACGCAGGGGGAGGCGCCGGGGACGCGCGGGCGCGGATCGTAGGCCCACGGCCGGCGAGGCGCCAGGATGCATCAGGGCTCCGATGGTCATGGTTCCTGCCCCCGCGTGCAACCGCTCACCGGGCGGGAGTGCGCAGGCCCGGAGGCTGCCGCGGTCACGCGGATGGCCAGGGCCTGCACACGATCCGAGGAACGCCTATCCCGCCCACTTATCAGGCCCGGAGGCTGGCCGAAGCATGGCGTCCTTCGAGCGGAGGATCGATCGGATCGCCCTGCGTAGGTCGTCGATCTCGTCAGGCGAGCATCGACAGTCGGTTCCAAGAAGGCACTCGCGGAGCAGGGTGTGGCAGGCATGAAGAGCCTCCTCGAGGGTGGTCGGGGAGAAATAGCACCCTCCCGCCTCGAAGACCACGGTGCCGTTGTCATCGCGCGAGGCCACGCAGGCCATCGAGCCCGACATCACCACGATCGACGCCAGCGTCAGCCCGACGCACTGCCTGATGAGATTCATTGCAGCTCCTTGGTCCACTGGACCGGTTGCGATTCCGGCCAGAGGACTGGAGCCCGCGCCCGATGGTCTCCGCTCGCTCGCTTTTTTTTCAGCGCGTCGCGCTGCGCCCCGGCTGGGCGCCGCGCAGGGTGGCGATCATGCCCGAGAGGACGCGCGCCTGGCGCTGGAAGTTGCGCGCCACGACGCCCTCGGTGACGCGTCCCGCCAGCTCGTAGACCTCGGCCTGCTGCGCCAGCTGCAGCTCGAGGTTGCGCGGGTCGTAGTCGTTCACCATCCGCTCGCCCTCGGCGATCATCGCCAGGGCCTGCTCATCGTCGGTCAGCTTGCGCGCGCGGGCGAGGTAGTCGAGGACCTCGTCGCCTTCCCCGGCGTAGTGGGCGTGGTAGACGAGCGCCGCGAGCGCCGTGGCCTTGACGTCGTAGGAGTCGTCCGCCTGCAGCCGCTCCTCGAGCCAGGCGCGAGTGTCCGGTCCAGGCCGCATGGCCGCGAGCTGGACGGCCTCGGCGCGGACGGCGGGGCTGTCGTCGAGGGCCGCGAGCGCGCGCAGGTCGATGCCCGCTCCCTCCGTCTCGCCCTGGGACAGCATGCGCAGCGCCTCCGCCCGCAGGGCGGGATCGTCGGAGCTGGACAGGACTCCCTCCAGCTCGGTCGCCAGGGAGGCGTCGATCTCGCGGTTCCACAGCCCGCGCAGGCCCGCCAGGCGCTCCTCCGGCGCCAGCGCCTCGTCGCGCAGGCGCTCCAGGAGGAACGCAGCTCCCTCCGGACCCTCCATCACGCCCATCGCGTTGTAGATCGCCTGACGCGTCGCGGCGTCGAGCTCGCGCTCCCGCAGCGTGTCCTCGAGCAGCGCCTGGGCCCGCGCCGGGTCCAGCTTCAAGGCCAGGAGTGCCGCCGTCTTGTCGAGCTCCTGGAACTCGCCTGAGCGCCAGGCTTGCTCGAGGCTCGCCAGCGCCTCCGCGCCGCCGCCGGCGACCATCATCTCGTAGAGCAGCAGCCGGTTCCGCTCGTTCGTCTCGCCCTCCAGGGCGCTCCAGCCGAGGGCGGAGATCTCGGCCGGGGGGATGAGACCTTCCAGGGCCGCGGAACGCAGGCCCTCGAGCGCCCCGAAGCGCCCTGCTTCGCTCGGATGGTCCGTCAGCACCTGGGCCAGCGTCTCCGGTGCACCAGGAAAGCCTCCCATGTGGGAGTACCCGTTGATGAGCAGCATGCGGTTGTCCGAGGCAGCCAGGTGAGCGCTCATCAGCGCCACGTAATCGCCCCTTCCACGCAGGCACGCTCCATAGGCGAGGGTGGCCAGGTCGGTGGCGACCTCCCAGGGATCCTGCGAGGAGAGCGACATCGCCCCCACCAGCCGGTCGACGATCGGGAGCAGGTGCGGGTCGTCCAGTCGCTCGTGGCTCAGGGTGCGGGCCAGGCCCGTCACGAAGACCGCCCTGAGGAGCGGATCGGTCTCCTCCAGCGCGAGCTCGCCCAGGGCCTTCACGACCCACTCGCCCTCGAGATCCAGCAGCACCTGGATCAGCTCGCTCTCCTCGAACCCGAACTCCGCGTTGCTGAGGCGCAGGAGCTCGTCGTGCCCGAGGCCGCGCATCCAGGCGACGTACTCGGCGAGCTCCTGCTCCCCCGAGGGTCGAGGGGCAGCGCTGGGCAGGCTGCGCTGCTCCGCGGGCGTGCGCGTTCCCCTGGCCGGCGCTCCTGCGAGCCCGGAGGCCACGCCCGGATCCGGGATCGATGACTCGCCCGCGGGTGCGGCCCTGGAGGGCCTCGAGAACCGCGACTTCCCGACTTGGAACACCGCGATCCCGATGCCGATCGCCGCGACGGACGCCAGCACGAGCCACTTCCTCATCGCCCTCCTCCTTCGATCTCGAGGGGCGGATGGCATCGCAGCCACCCGCCCGGACGCGCCAAGATTAGCGTCGAGTCGCACACACGCAGGTCAGGCCGGACGGATCAGCCCATCCTTCGCACGCAGGATGCTCTGCCGCGCCCTGCGGATTTCCCTCAGCTCCTCCGGGGTGCAGGGGCGCCCGAAGGTCCCAGCCACGCAATCCCGCAGCAGGTCCTCGACGCCATCGAGGGCGTCCTCGAGACCGATGGCATGGATCACCATGTCCGGTGCGAAGCGGATGGTGATGCCGCCGTCGGCCTCCCGCGTGGCCGTGCAGGCCCAGAAGGTCACGGCCGCCAGGACCGCCGACACCGTCATCCCGATGCGTTTCATGTAGGTGTTCATCACAGCTCCTCTGGTTCCGAGCGGAACCGGTTGATGTCCGGGCGATGACCCGCGCAGGGTCGAGCTGGTGTCCACGCGGTTCGGATTTTCTTCGCGTCGCCCGGGGGCGCTACCCTGCGCGCCATGTGGCGCACCCTCGACCACACCGCCGATGTGGCCCTCGAGGTGACGGCCGCGAGCTGGACCGGGCTCCTGGAGGAGGCGGCGCGAGCCTTCGGCGCGTGGCTGAGCGACGGGCAGCTCCCGGACGCCCCGCACGAGACCGAGCGCGTCGTCGAGGCGCGCGGCGCGGACCGGGTCGAGCTGTGGGTGGGCTTCTGGCGCGCGCTGCTCCGGCTGTGGACGGTCGAGGGCTTCCTGGCGGCGCACGCGCGGGTCGAGCTCGATCCGTCGGGGCTCGCGGCCCGGGCGCGGGTTGGCTGCGTCTCGGCGGGAGCGCTCGATCCGGCGCGCTGCCTCGACGTCAAGGCCGTCACCTGGCACGCGGCGCGAGTGGAGCAGCGCACGGGCGCGGGCGAGCCGGCCTGGGTCGGCACGATCGTGCTCGACCTCTGACGGGGTGCGAGACGGAGCACGCGGTCGGCCTCCGACGCCGCTACCATCCCGCGCGGTGACCGTCCCCCCCACACCGTCCGCCTCGCGTCCCCCGCCCCGACGCACGACCCGCATCGTCTTCTCGCTGGTCGCGCTGATCCTTGCGCCCCTCTCCTGGTGGTGGTCGATCGACGACCCCTACCTGCGCGCCAGCGGGGCCACCGCCTGGATGATGCTGGCGGCGGCGCTCTTCCTGGGCCTCTCGGCCGCCTGGCGCGACCACCGTCGCTGGGTGCGGGCCGTCGCCGGGCTCGAGCTGCTCTGCGGAGTGCTCTTCCTGTGGGCCTTCTTCGGCTGGGCCGTGCTGCCCGCCGCCGCCCCGCCGCCGCGCGCGCCCGACTTCACGCTGCCGGACCAGGACGGACACCCGGTGACGCTCTCGAGCGAGCTGCGCGCGGGCCCGCAGCTCCTGGTCTTCTTCCGCGGCCACTGGTGACCGAGCTGCCGGAGCGAGCTCCGCGGCCTGGTCGAGGTCGACAAAGCGATGCGCGCGCGCGGCGGCGGGATCCTGGCGATCTCCGCCGACGACCTGGAGGAGGCCCGCAGCCTGCGGGCGGAGGAGGAGCTCCCCTTCCGCGTCCTCTCCGCCGCCGGCCTGCCGCTGCTCGACGACTACGGCCTGGCCCACCCGGAGGGCGGCCTGGAGGGCGAGACGATCGCCATCCCGGCCGAGCTCCTGGTCGCCCCGGACGGCGCGATCGTGTGGCAGCACGTGGCCGGCCGCATCACCGACCGGGCGCCACCGTTGCGGATCCTGGCGGCGATCGACGAGCACTTCCCGGTCCGCGGGCCCTGATTCACCTCGCGCACCTCCGGGCCGGTTTTGGCCCAGGGACCCGAGGTCGGCTCAGGCGGCCGTTCGTCGGGCCGGGAGCATGTAGGGCACCCGACGCTGGTAGGCGGCGAAGGCTTCCCCGTGCATCTTCAGGTAGCGCCGCTCCTTCCTCAGCGGCCCGACGACGCAGTATGCGCTCCACAGGCCGGCCAGCAGCAGTCGGTCCGGCGTCCAGACTGGCCCCGTCCACAGGGTCAGGGCGAAGCCGAGGTAGATCGGCTGGCGGCAGACGGCGAAGAGCCCGTGCTCGGGCATGGCCGGGAAGCGCGCCTTGCCGCCGCGCCACAGCGCAGTCCAGCCGATCCAGCCGGTCTGCAGGCCGAGCCCGCCGTCGAGCAGGGCCTTGCCGAGGAAGAGCCAGGCCGAGGCGTAGAGTCCGTGCATCGCGAGCGCGGCCCCGCCGGTCGGATGCCACCACACCGTCCCGCTCGGCGACCACAGCAGGAAGGTGGCCAGGATCTGCAGCGCTGCGCTCCAGGCATAGGTCGTGGGCGCCAGGGTGCGGCCGTGCCGCGCCCCGAAGACCCGCCCGAGGAGGCGCCGGCCGCGCTCCGTCAGCAGGAACGAGTGCACCAGCGGGAACTGCAGGGCCAGCGCGGCGTTCGCGGCCCAGGCGGCCGGGCCGTGCAGGGGGCCGCGTCCGAGCGCGAGCCCGTTGCGCAGCGCCAGGAACATCGATCCGACCGCGACGAGAAAGGTCCCGTGGCACAGGAACCCGGAGAGCAGCGCGAGGCCACGCCGGCGCCAGGCCGGCTCGGAGCTCGCGACGCCCGGGACGGCGGCGTCGGGATGGCTCATTCGATCTTCGCGCGCTCGAGGACGAGCGCCCCCTCCGTCCCGCGGATGCGCAGGTACGCCCCCGCGACCTCGGCCACGGCCGGCTCGGCGTCGGCGCCGAGCTGCAGCGTGCCGCCCTCGGCCAGCGACCACTCGCCCGAGAGCACCTCGTAGGTCGGCGGCGGCCCCGCGAAGAGAGCGGCCCCGCTGAAGCGGCCAGAGTCGTCCATCCAGTACGAAACGTCCAGCAAGACCGCCGCAGCAGGGCCGCCGATCCGCTTCACGCGCCAGTGGCCCACCAGGTCCGCGGCCAGGGCCGGGCGCCATTCGAGCGTCTCGAGCTCGTCGCGCACGGCCCGGTCCTGGACCGCGACGACGGTGGAGGCGCAGCTGGTCGAGAGGGCGAGGAACGCCAGGGCGAGGAGGGGCGCGAGCTTCATCGGATCAGCCCTCGGAGCGCGGGTTCGCACGGAACTTCAGCGCGATCCACACCTGGACGTCTTTCTGCATCGTGATCAGCCCGAGCTTGTTCGGGACCGGCACGCCGAAGCGCTCCAGGTCGAGCGTCATCTCGCCCTCGACCGTGAGGCGTCGGGCCTCGTCGAGCGCGAGCCGCACCGGCATGGCGACCTCCTGGGCGACACCGCGGATCGTCATGCGGCCGCGCGCGATGCCGCTGGCGCGCTGCGCGGCGGCGTCCACGGTCTCGGGCACGAACTCGAGCAGCTCGAACTCGAGGGTGGGGTGTTCCGAGACCGCCAGGCGCTCGCGCATCTCCTCGTCGCGCGCGTCGTCGCCGCTGGCGAGCTCGGCCGCCTTCGCGACGATGCGCGCGTGCGCCTCGTGGGCCGGCCGGGCGAGCTCCGCCTCGAGCGAGCCCTCCAGGCCGGAGGTCGCGGCGGTGAAGTCGTGCAGCGTCGTCTTCGCGTCGAAGCCGACGCGCGAG
>Ga0315910_10000928_pt1 | contig 27604 bp, 21 predicted proteins | sample EdamamesoilMG_FD_204470 | JGI IMG/M metagenome (GOLD analysis project Ga0315910, IMG submission 204470) | Garden soil microbial communities collected in Santa Monica, California, United States - Edamame soil | ecosystem: Environmental > Terrestrial > Soil > Garden | place: USA: California... | reverse complement strand
AACTCCGCTATCCTTACGAGCATTGCTGCGCGCACTGTGCGAGAGTCGTGGGTGGGATTCACTACGAACGAATCCTCGGGACCGGCTGCACGCCTCCATGCCCACGAACAACGCCACGAATTCCGGGCGCGAAGACGCTGACGAGACGTCGAACCACGGCGGCGAAGTCAGCCACGTTACGAGCGCTCCCATCCCGTTTTCCAAGCTTGTTTCGGAACACTTGGCGTTCGTCTGGCGTTCGCTCCGGAGATTCGGCGTTGGTTCCGCCGACGTGGACGACGCCGCACAGCGCGTATTTCTAATCGCTCACGAAAAACTAGAAAGCATCCGCAGTGGCAGCGAGCGATCGTTTCTGATTGCCGTTGCGATGCGGGTGGCATCGCATACGAGGCGCGCGAATCAGAGGCGTGAGGCCGCGCAGCAGCGCTGGTTCGAGTCGCAGGCGCTAGCGCCCACGCCGGACGGGCCTGCGCGGGTGGCCGAGGCGCGCGACATGCTCGATCGCGTTCTAGATAAGATGCCCGCTGACCTGCGCTCCGTATTTGTTTTGTTCGAGCTCGAAGAACTGACCGTGGACGAAGTTGCCGCCTTACTTCGGCTGCCTCGTGGTACAGTTGCTACACGACTGAGACGAGCGCGTATGGTGTTCCGAGAACAGGCGAGATTGCTCGAGCCTCAAAGTAAGGCTATTAGGGCCAGCAAGGGAAGCGAGCCGTGATAGATCCCGAGCGACTAGGACCTGACTGCAGCCAGTTCGAGGCCGAGATCCTGCGTGCAGGGCGCGGCGACTCCATGCCCGACAAGAGCGGTCGCGCGATCCTGGCAGCCCTCGGCGTAGCCTCGCCCGTCGCGGCGTCGAGCGCCGTGGCGGTTGTCAGCAAGCTGGCGTTGGTCAAGGGGCTGTTCATCGTCGCTGGAATTGGGGCGGCGGGCGGCCTGGCGTTCTGGGGTATCCAAGACACCGCCCTGGCTCCGCGCCCGGCGCCGGCCATCGAGCGTCCCGCCGCCGTGGCTGCACCGGCCAAGGCTCGACCTGCGATGGATTCGATCAACGTGGGTGAGCTTCCCGCCGCCGAGCCCGAAGTGCTTGGCGAGGCACTGGCGCCGACCGAGGTTCTTGATGCCCAGCCCGATCCACAGCGTACGACGCCGAGCGCGGCCAAGGTCGACACGCTGCCGCTCGAGCTCGCAGCCATCGACAGCGCCCGGAAGGCCCTGGCTCAGGGTAACGCCGCGCTCGCCTCGCGCCTGCTCGATCGCTACTCTGCGCGCTTCCCGAAGCCGCGACTCGGGGCAGAGGCCACGGTGCTTCGCATCGAAACCTTGATGGAGCGCGGCGACCGTGCTGGGGCTTCCCGCCTCGGCAAGGCGTTCCTCGCGAACAACTCGAAGAGTCCGTACGCGCGCCGTGTGCGTTCGCTCATCGGCGATACCGCGTCGGATTCAGCATCCGGCGAGCGATGAATGAGCTCGCGCGGCGGCAGCGACGAGCGAACTCGGCACGGCGCCTCGGTTCGCTGCTAGCGTGCGGAGTCGGCAGCGTGCTTGGAGCATGTCACGAGGACGTGCGGCTGGGCGGTTGGCACGACTCGAGCGCGGGCTCCCTCGGCGGCAGCAGCGCTGTCACCGGCGCTGGCGGCGCAACCGCGACGCTCAGCGCGGCTGTGACCAGCTCCGGGGCAGTGTCTTCGACGAACACGACCACCGATGGCGGGCCAGGTGCTGGCGGTGCTGCTGGCGACACCAGCGTGCCGCCGCCACTGCCCGCATGCCTCGCGCCAGCGACGCCCGGCGCGCTGAACACGGCAGCGCAGGACCCGGTCCTGCCCACCGAGCTGGCCACCAACTGGACCTGGCCCGAGGCCGTCCCCTCGATGCAGTGGGAGCTGATGGTGGAGCGCGACGTGGTGGATGCGCCAGCGACCGCGGTGCCGGAGATCGGCTACTACTATACCCATCAGTTCTCGTTCCAGGAGGGCATCCGGGGGTTTTTGGGCATCCAGGCTGAAGGGGGCTACTCGGCGCAGGGCTATCAGGGCGATCCCTGGACGAAGATCGCGGTATTCTGGCTAGCGGCAGAGGACGCGGAGCTCGGTGAGATCGCGCCGCCCAACGCACGCGTGGGAATGGACACAGCCAACGGGGTGGGGTACCTGACGATTCATGCGCGCTTCGATTGGGAGGTATGCCGCATCTATCGTTTCCGGTTCGGTCCCGAATCCGAACTATCCGACGGCCGCATCTGGTACGGCGCTTGGATCGAGGACGTGGAGGCGGGCGTCGAGACGTTCCTCGGTCGCATGCTGGTACCCGCTGGTGCGGGTATGCTGGATACCCTCAGCACGTCGCGCACGTACTCCATCGATTTCATGAGCGCTCGGGGCTGCCAGTTTGCGCAGCACGCATCGGTGCTGTTCGGCACGCCGAGCTCCGAGGACGGTTTGGTGCGACCCACGCAGCAGACCCGCTTTACGGAGCTAGACTGCGCCAGCTCCCGCTTCAGTTTTTTGGAGGGAGCGATCCGTCACGAGATCATGAGTAGCCCGGAGCCGTAGCGCTGCTCCAAGGCGCGTGGCGCTCAGAAGCTGCGTCCGACGCGCAACGCGGCAGTCGCCGTCAGTGCAGGTACTTCGTGGATCGAAGTGTCGGGATTCTCGAACACGAACTTGTAGCGAGTGAGCGGCGCTGCGGCCCCGCCTTCGAGGGTGATGAACCAGGCAGCGTCGAGCGCGAGTTCGAGCCGCAGTTGCACCTCGATGGCTGCCCAAAAACGGCTCTGCTCGCTCGAATCGGGGATGTCGGAGCCGACCCCGGTCACGCCGCCGAGCTCCGTCGCCACGCAGGGGATGATGCGCAGCGAGGCACCCAGCACGACGGCAGACGCGCACAAGGTGGGCCGCGCTACATAGAAGTGAAAGCTCGCTTCGGCGTCACGCACGGAGCTCTGGGCCGCCCGACGGTAGGCGAGCTCGAGCCCCACATCGCCGATCGGCGCAGGCCCCGGGCCTTCCCGGTGGAGTTCAATCAATCCGCTGATGCCGAACGCCGGGCGCGGTGCGGTGCCGAACGAGGCGGTGGCTCCGAATGCCCAACGTGGGGACCACACGCTGGGGCCGCTAGCGACTTCGGCGGGTTCCTCGACCTCGACTTCTGCGGCGGTGTGCTCGCTCACTGAGGCGGGTCCCGGCGCCCGATCGTCCACGGGAGGCGGAGGCTGGTTGCCGGCGTCATCGGACGACCGCGCGGGTTCGTCGCCCGAGGCGTCGGGTGGGGTCTCCGCGGCCTCCGGTGGGGGCTCCGGCTCATCCAGCGTCTCGGCGGGAGCGAGTTCGGCGCGAGGATCGATGGCGAGGGCGGTCGCCAGGGCGAGCACCGTCGCGACGTCGCGGCAGCGAGAGCCGTTCACCCGCCGGGCCATGGTCGCCCCGTCCTTCTCTTGGATCACGAGGCTGCCCGTGACGCGCGTGCCGTGACGCTGGAGTTCTACAATGAATGTTCTCGCGGCCTCCTCCGGGGCGGCGGCGCGGGCGCTCCGCGTGCGCGCGAACACCTGCGCACTGAACTGAGTGGCCGAAGGACACCCCGCAGCTGCAGGTGCGCGATACTCGACGCGAATCGGTTCGGTGGTTGCTTGCCCCCACGCCAGCGACGCGTGGGTGGTCGCGATTGCGACGAGCCCAAATGACGATCCGATGAGGAACGCGAGGCGGCGGAGTCTTGAAGTCATCGAGGGGTCGGGCGCGTGGCACCCGAGGGGATCCACGAGAGCTTTATACAAAGCCGTCGGGACAGGCGAGTCTGATGTGTATCTCCGTCCCAGCTCCGAGCCATCGCAATCGATTCTAACAGAACTCGGGTGAATGTAGGCGCCGGTGCGTCATGCTTGGAGCGCGCGCTCAGGCCGCTACCAGTTAGGTGAACGACCTGACTCAACTTATACGCCCAAGAGGTGCCCGAGGTTCTTGGCCGGCGCGATTTCTCCAAGCGGCTTTGGGGCGATTTGCAGCGATCAGTAGGAGGAGAACAGTTCCCACAGCATGTCGCCAGCGAAGTGGGGCCAACCGTGGTTGGTGCCGCTGTATTCGGGATCGGTATGCTGGCACCAGTAGACCGGGAAACCCGCGTCGCATGCGCTGTATTCGATGCAGTTGGACATCGGATCGGTGTAGCCGTCGACTGGCTGAGTCGCGGCGCCGCAGTGGTTCAGATCCACGTAGAAATCACGGGTGAGCGGGCCGTTCTCGGGACCAACGACGTTGTCCATCTTGCCGTGAATCACGACAGCGGTGACCTGACCGGTGCACGGCCGAGTCTCCGCGTTCAGTGGATACCCATTTACGTTTTTCGTGGCGCACGGTGCGACAGCGCGCAGCTTGTCTGCAAACTCGCAACCGAGGATGCTGACGAAGTCTCCGCCGGAGCTCTCACCAGCCGCGAACATGCGCGCCTCGTCGACGCAGAAGCTGTCGATGATCGCGCCGTAGAGCGGCTCGAAGAAGTCCACGTCGTTCGAGCCCCAACCGTTGCCGTTGTTGGCGGCACCCGGGTAGACGCGGATCGCTGCGTCCTTCGCGCCGTTCTTCTCGAAGCCGGCGTTCTGCTCCGCCCAGTTGAGGGGATTGCCTGTCGGGTGGAACATGAAGATCACGGGATAGGGCGTGTCTGGATCGTAGTTCGCGGGGAGCTTCACGTAGTACTGGTGATTCGCCACGTTCAGCGGGCTCTGCGAGCTGCCTGTCTGCGGATTTGCCTTGGCACAGCCTGCGCTGCGAACGGCCGGTGGTTTGCCGCCGGTAGACGTGCCGCCTGCGCCGCTGTCGCTGGTGTCGACGCTGCCGGTCGTGGTCATGCCGCCCGCGCCGGTCACGCTTGTATCGCCTTGTCCGGTCGTCGACATGCCTGCCGACGAGCCGCTCGTACTCGAGGAAGCAGCGCTGGTTGCGCTCGTGGTTGCGGCGGTGGTCACGCTCTGGGTCGTGCCGTTCACCGTGGTGCTCGACCCGGCCACGGTGTTGGTCAGCGTGCTCGTCGTGCTGGGGCCGTCGCTGTTTGCCGTCGGCGAGATCAGGTCGGATTCAGCCTCTTTTGTGTCCGCGCTGCAGCCCCCGAGCCAGGCAAAGGCGAGTACCGTGGCGGCTGCGCCGGTGATGAAAGCATGACGGGTGGCGTGCGAGTGCTTACGCGGGTGCATGATCAGCCGATCTCGTGGTGAAGCGCTCGGTGGCGTGGATTCGAGCAAGAGGAGCTAAAATCGAGCCCCTCACGTTAGCACCGAGCCGCATGAAACGCGGGAAAACCGCGGGCACTGAATACTTGCAGGTACACTACCGAGTGCGATGCAAGCAGCTGACAATTCCCGCGCTCGGTCGAAGAGATCACCGTTTCCGGAGGAGCCGACCCAGCGTGCAGGAGCGGTTGCTATGAATTGGTGAGGCCTGCCGCGTCCATGGGGACGGCGGGCAGGGTTGCGCGGGCACGCCGCTCGCCGCGAGGCCCCCCCCGCCGAGCCGTGCGCGAACACCCTAGCTGCTGCTGGGCCCAGCATGGGTCGGAAACGACTCAGCGAGCCTGTCCCAACGTTGGGACAGCGCCCGATCATTGCAAGCGAGCAAAGCTCGGGCCGGAGGGCTGACGGGGCGTTGTTGCGCCGACGCTGCGCGAGAGTGCTGGCGCAAACCACTCACACTTTGCTTTGCGGTAGGACTCGCTATTTGCTTTGCAACCGGACGCGGCTGACTTATGAAGCCACGTTTTCGGTCCCCTGACCCGGTTCACGTTCGGCCGACGACTCAGTAGCAAACTAGTAGCCAGTTGCTTGGGAGAATTGCCATGAGATTGCATGCAGTGCTGTGTTCTATGGTGGCCTTGGGCTTGATGTCGGCTTGCGGTGGCGATGACGACGCGCCTGGTTCGAGCACGACGAGCGCGACGACGAATAGCGGCGGCAGTGCCGGCGAGGGAACGGGCGGCACGACGTCGACCACGAGCACCGGCGGCAGCGCTGGCGAGGGAACGGGCGGCACGACGTCGACGACGGGTGGCGCGGCGGGCATGAGCGGTGGCGCGGGCGAGGGTGGAGCACCCGTCGATCCCGAGGTCGCGCGCGGCGAGTACCTGGTCAACGTCGTCAGCGTGTGCACCGATTGTCATACACCGCGCAACCCCGACGGGTCGCCGGACTTCGACAATTTCCTGGCGGGCGTCGAATGCTTCATCGATGCGGACCCTGCCGACGACGAGGTCGGCTGCCTCAGCAGCCGCAACCTGACGAATCACGAAACGGGTCTCGAGAATCGCTCCGACGAAGAGATCAAGAACATGTTCTTGAGCGGCTTGCGTCCCAACGGCGAAGTGTTGCATCCGATCATGCCCTACTGGTCCTACGGCAACATGACCGAAGAAGACGCCGACGCGATCGTCGCCTACCTCCGTACGATTCCGGGTGTGGAGCACGAGTTGCCACCGAACCAAGCGCCCTTCCTGGCGCCGGAACAGCCCGCGGTGCGCGTCGATCTCGACGAGGTGTTCGAGCCCGAGCCCGGCTCCAATCGGTACGCGAGCGCGATGCGCGGTCGCTACCTGGCGGCGCAGGCGGGCGTGTGCCTCGAGTGCCACACGCCGGAGACCGAGCCGGGTACGCCCGAGCCACGCGACCTCAGCCTGGCGTTCTCGGGTGGCAACATGTTCGCGCGCGACGCCTTGGGCTTGCCGCCGAACTTCCCCGAGGAAATCTACACACGCAACCTCACGGGCGATGCGACCGGTCTCGCCGACTGGAACCGACAGGACATCGTGCGCTTGCTGAAAGAGGGCCTGACGCCCACCGACAAGCCCGCTTGTCCGCCGATGCCCGCGGGCCCCATGGGTGCATTCGGGCGCCTGACCGACGAAGATGCCCTCGACATCGCGACCTACCTGAAGACGCTACCGCCGATCGAGAACGAGCTCCCGATCTGCGAGATCACTGCTCCCTAGTCGCTGCAGCGCTTGCGGCGGGGAGAGCGTGACGCAAGCCCCGCCGCCGCGCCCGTCATTCGGGCAGTGAGCGAATCCACTCGGTCACGAGCGTGACGCCGTCGTCGTCGACCAGTTCACTAGCGAACGGCGGCATCTGCGTGTCCGAGCCGCGTTCTCGCATGCGTTCGACGAGCGCGCTTCGTTCGGGCGCTCCCGGTTCGACGCGGTACACGAGGTCCGTGTCGTCGAAGTACTGGAGCTCTACGCCCACGGTCGTGAGGTAAGCGTTCGTGGTTTCGGGCGAGGTTTGCTCGAGGTCGAGCCGCAGGTTCATGTTGGTGTCCGGGCGCGCGCTGCCGCTCGGGTTATGACAATGGCCGCAGTTCGCATGCAGGTAGCCCAACGCCGCGGAGGTTGCGGCGTTTCCGGGTGCCGAAAACGTCTCGTCGTCTTCGGGTGAGTCGCTCAAGCGCCCGCTTTGCGACAGTTCGGCAAGCAGCCCTGGTTTCGAGAGCTGGAGCGCCGAGAAACCCAGCGCCCGACCCGCTTCACCGTTGTGGCACGTGCCGCATTGGGTGCTGGTCGGCACGTCGTGCTCGGTGCCACGCGCGTTGTCCTCACCCTCGGGACGAAACACGGCGTCGGTACCCGCCTCGTTCCACACGAAGGCGCCCATCCAATAGTCGAAGCGTTCGGGTCCGAGGCGCGCTACGGCTCGCGTCTCTACGAGAACGCCGTCGACGCTGAACTCCTTGAAGAACACGCTGCCCACCGGCAGTTGCCAGTGGTTCATGTCCGAGGTGTCGATCGTGCTGCCCTCCGGGATGCGTACCCAGCGCCGCTTCGTCGCGCCGTCGGACCAGAGGGTATACGTCGGCTCGAAGGCGATCAGGTCGGGCGCCAGCTCTTGGGTGTCGAGGTCGCGGTAAAGGCCGGTCTGAGAGAGCAGGAATGGCTCCTCCGACTCGGGATCGGGCCACGCCACGACCGGAGGCACCCACGCTGGTGGTTCCGAGGGCGACCCCGCGGCGCCCGCGCTACCCGTCGTTGCTGTCGTGCCCGTCGTTGCTATGCTGCCCGTCGTTGCCGTACCGCTGCCTCGTGGGTCAGCTTGTGGGTCACCACACCCGGTCACCACGAGCGCCAGCGTTGCGAGCGCCCCGAGCTCGAGGGGTCTCGACCACCCGCGTCGCTGCAAGGCACCCCGCCGGAAGCGTGCTAGACGTAGTAGGGTGCAGCGGTGCGTGAGGTGTTGGGCGATGAGCATGCGGGTGGCGATCTGGAAGACGTAGCACAAGACGGCCAGAGTTTCGTCGCTTGCCGTGCGCGCAAGGCCCGTTTGACCTGCACTGCAACCGCGCTGTCGCCGCCTGTGCCGCCCTGGGGTGGGCGCGTGCTCAGCCGTGCTTTCGTCTTCAGTGCAGGTGCTTTCGTTCTCAGCGCAGGGTGCACCGACGAGCGTGTGCTCAGCGGTATGCCCGCTGCTGACTTACAGGGCGCGGTGGGCGGCTCAGGCGGGTCGCCCAACGGCGGCGAGGCTGGAGCTGCGGATGGAATAGGTGGCGGTGGGGGGGTGATTGCCGGAGCCAACGGTGTCACGACCGGTCTCGAACCAGCGTTCGGTAGTGTTGGTGGCGCGAGCGCTGTCGGCGGTGCGGGCCCGGCTGCCGGTGGCGGCGGGGCCGGCGCTGCTAGCGGCGTCGGCGGTACGGGAGCGAGTGACGGTGCCGGTGCGACCGGGGGCGCTGGCGCCGCGGCGAGTGGCGGCAGCGGCGGGAGTGCGGTCGACTCAGGCGGCAGCTCCAACTTCGCAGGTGCGGCTGGCGCCCCGGACGAGCTTCCCCTCGAGGGCGAGCCTTGCGTCGGCTATACGCTGATAGGTTCGCCCGAGAACGACGCCGGCGCCGACTTCGCGGCGTTTCTGGTGGACATGGACGGGAACGAGGTGCACCGCTGGAACATCACCGGTTTCCCGCCGAAGATGCTGCCGGGGGGCTCGCTCGTCGGCTGCACCGGCGTGTTCCCCAGCAGCTACGACTGCGTTCAGATGCTGCAGGTGAGCTGGGAAGGCGAAATCGAGTGGTCCTTCGATGACTTCGCCGCCCTGCGCGACGGCGGAACCGCCGCACGCCATCACCACGACTTCCAGAGGGACGGCAACCCGGTGGGTTACTACGCCCCTGGACACGATTTCGTGAGCGAGCCGAACACCCTGGTGCTCGCGCACGACATCACCTCCGCGCCAGAGATCCGCGACGGCGAGCTGGACGACGACGTCATCTACGAAGTCGACTGGTCGGGCGAGCGCACCGGCTTCGAATGGCGCGGCGTCGACCACGTCGCTGAGTTCGGCTTCGATCAGGCGGCCCTCGACAATATCAAGAGCATCAGCGCGACTCGGCTCGAGTGGCTGCACGGCAACGCGATTTCTAGGCTGGGTCCGAATCACTGGTACGACGCGGGGCGCAAGGAATTTCACCCCGACAACATCCTGTACTCGAGCCGGCGGGCTAACCTCATCGTGGTCATCGATCATGCGACGGGTGAGGTCGTGTGGCGTGTCGGGCCAGACTTCGCGGGTCGCCCCGAAGAGCCGCTGGGACAGTTCATGGGCCAGCACATGCCGCACATGATCCCTCGCGGGTTGCCTGGCGCCGGAAACATTCTGGTGTTCGACAACGGCACTGGTGCTGGCTACGGCAGAACGACCCCGCGCCGCGAATGGTCACGCGTGGTCGAGTTCGATCCCACGACCTTCGAAATCGTGTGGCAATACGGTAGCGCCTCTGGCACCGATCGTTTCGTGAGTCCCATCGTGAGCGGCGCTCAGCGGCTGCCCAATGGCAACACACTCATCACGATCGGCGTGTCTGGCCTTTTGATCGAGGTGACCCCCAGCGCGGAAATCGTCTGGGAGTACCAGTACGATGCGAGCAGTTCTGGCTCCAACGCGAGTTGGGTGTACCGGGCATACCGCATTCCCCCCGAATGGCTTCCCTTGGGGGAAAATGCGGCGCACGCCAACTACCCGAGCTGGCAGAGTCTGTTCGAAGTGTCCGCACTGCCTGAAGACGCTGCGGCGCTGAAGACGAGATGGCCCTGAGCTCGGCTATTCTGCGGCGATGGGCACTGCTGATTCCAGTCGCAAGGCCTCGTCCTGTTGCAACGCCTCGTCCTGTCGCAAGGCCTCGTCCTGTTGCAAGGCGTCGCTGAGTCGATCCTCGAGCAGGTCTGCCCAGGCTTCGAGGTAGGCAATCACGTTCTCTCGCTGGTAGTGGGCGAAGTGCTCGGTGCTCGTGCCCAGGCGACGGCGGACTTCGGGATCGCTGAGACGCTCGAGATGGGCCACGTCGCGCGCGTCGAGGCCTAGAGCCAGCATCGCTTCGAAGACCATGTCGAGGCGGGCGCCGGTCGCGCGGCAGGCGCCGACGTCTTCGGGTTCCCAAGCGCCCTCGTCGAGCGCGGGCCGATCACCGAAGTCAGGGCGGGGCCCTCTGAACGCCTCGGCTTGGGCGGCCCAGTCTCCCTCGCGGCGCAGCGCGCGTTCCTGAATCTCTTCGGGGCGGAGCTGCGTGATGGTTTGGGCCAGGTGGCCACAGTTGCAGTGAGCGAAGCTCGACCACCGATAGGTGACTGATGCCTCAGTCAAACGTCGGGCGGTGTGCCTGAGCGCCGTCACCAATCGAGTCGATGCCCGAGCCATGAGACGAAGTCTAATTCCTGCCTCCAGATGAGGCAGAGCGAAATGGATCACTCCTGCTGGAAACGTTGCCAAGAAACGTCGCCGGCAGTGGGTACAACGCGGGCGCGCGGGCATTCAGTAGTGCACCTCGCTCGGGCCAGCGTGGAGTCACACCCGCCAGCGTGAGCGACACAGAGGGAAGCACTGAGATGCGCAAGAATAACATAGGGTTGGCCCTTGTTCCGCTGTTGGTCGCGGCCTGTAGCGATGGCGCTGAGACTGCTGAGAACGATGCCACCGTCACCACGGCGCCGCCGCCGGTCACGACGACGACGACGATGACCGTGGGGAGCACCTCCATGTCCGCTACCAGCGCGGGCACCACCGCCAGCGCAACGGCGGCGGTGACCACGACTGGCACGACGGCTGGGGTCACTGGCACGGGCGGGGCAACCAGCGCCACGACAGGGTCGGATGGAACGACCAGCGTGAGCTCAGGCACTGGTGGCATGAGCAGCGCCGCGGCGACGGGTGGTGCTGGCGGTACGAGCGGCGGTGGCGTGGGCGGTACCGGTGGCAACGTGCCCGGCACCTGTCCCTACACGCCTCCCGAGTTGCCCGAGACCTTCCCTGCGAATTGGTCCAGCGCTGACGTCATCGAGTTCAACGATGACGGGGCGTGGACCTGGTACAGCGACGAACGCGCGGTCATCGACGCCGAGGGCGGAAAGCTCATCGTGAGCTCGGACGCGAACGGTTCTAGTCGCAACGGCAACGTCGACGTCGTGATTCATGACATCGCGAGCGGAGAAAACGATCGGTTCGTGCTGGGAGATCTCAATCCCGACGACCACAACAACGCCGCAATCTTGGTCAAGGGCCCGGGCGAGTACTTGGCGTTCTGGGCCGGTCACAACGAGAACTGCAACAGCTACTGGCGCAACTACTCGGGCGGAACCTGGGGAGGCCAGCAGACCTTCAATTGGAGCCAGCATTCGAGTCCTTGCCCGTGGTCGGATCCGCCGCGGAGTGTCACCTACAACAACCTTTGGAACATGAGTGCCGAGAACAAGATCTACAACTTCTCGCGCACGGTCGACACGAGTCCGAACCTCCTCGTCTCGAGTGACGACGGGGCGAGCTGGAGCTACGGTGGTCGCCTGACGTCGACACCGCAGGTCGGATACGTCGCTGGCTACTACAAGTATTGGGGCAACGGTGTCGATCGCATCGACTTCTTGGCAACCGATGCCCATCCGCGCGACAACGACAACAGCCTGTATCACGGCTACGTTCAAGGCGGGAAGATCTACAACTCGGCGGGCGAGGTGATCGACGACAACCTCAGCGACGCGACCGCGAAAGAGATCACCGACTACACCACGGTGTACGCCACTGGTAGCGAGACCAACGGGCTAAAGCTCAACTTCTTGTGGAACATCGACATCGTGCGCTACGCGGATGGAACGCTTGCTGCCTTGTGGAAGGCTCGGAACAACGGCACGCTCGGACAATCGGATCCCGATCACCGCATGTTGTACTCGCGCTTCGATGGGACCTCCTGGACGGCGACTTACCTGGCGAAGGCAGGCAAGAAACTCTACGATTCGGAGCAGGACTACATTGGGCTCGGAGCTTTGGATCCCGACGACCCGCACGTGATCTACATTTCGACGCCCTTCGATCCGCGCGACGACACGACCGACTTGGGCCAGCACGAGATCTGGAAGGGTGTGACCTGTGACGACGGGGCGACCTTCACCTGGACACCCGTGACCATGAACTCCAGCGTCGACAACCTGCGCCCGATCGTGCCCAAGTGGGACGCCGAGAACAGCGCGCTCTTGTGGTTCCGAGGCTCGTACTCGAGCGCGCAGAGCTACAACGAAGACGTCGTGGGCATCATCTCGCAGCGCTGAGGCAGAGCTGCGTTCGAGGCGGGCGCTCGTCGAGTGACGACTTGACAGCGCCGTCTCCAGCAGGGAGACTGGCTCGACGCAGCTTTGAAAGCCCAATCAACGAGGCCCAGCGTTTGCCGCATCTCGAATTCAGCGCCCTGACCCTGCTGCTGGTCCAGATGGCCGCGATCTTGCTGGTCTCGAGGGTGCTGGGCGCGATCGCCAAGTGGCTCGGGCAGCCGCTCGTGATCGCCGAGGTGGTCGCCGGCATCGTGCTCGGCCCGTCGCTGCTCGGCTGGATGTGGCCGGACGCGATGGGCACGCTGTTTCCTTCGAAGTCGCTCTCGGTGCTCACGATGTTGAGCCAGGTGGGGCTCGTCGTTTTCATGTTCCTGATCGGCCTCGAGCTCGATCCCAAGCTTCTGCGAGGCCGCACCCGCTCGTCGATCGCCATCAGCTGGGCGAGCATCGTGTTGCCCTTCTCGTTGGGGGCGCTCGCCGCCTGGCAGTTGCACGACGCTTATTCACCGCCGGGGGTATCGTTCTTAGCGTTCGTCTTGTTCCTCGGCACTGCCATGAGCGTTACGGCATTCCCGGTGCTGGCGCGCATTCTATCCGAACGCCACCTGCTCACGAGCCGCGTCGGAGCCATCACCATCGCCTGTGCCGCAGTCGACGACGTCACCGCCTGGTGCATTCTCGCGTTCGTGGTGGCGGTCGCGCGTGCACACGGCGTCGTGCAAGCCCTTTGGACGACGGGGATGGCCTTCGGGTTCATCATGGCGATGGTGTTCTTGGCGCGACCGTTCTTGCAGCGCCTGGGCGCACGTGTCGCCAGTCGTGAGGGTCTCACTCCTCCTGTAGTCGCGGTCACGCTGTTGTTCTTGCTCGCATCGGCCACCATCACCGAAGTCATCGGTATCCATGCGCTGTTCGGCGCGTTCTTGTTCGGTGCCATCATACCGAAAGAAGGCAGGCTGGCGGATACGCTGGCTGAGAAGGTCGAAACCATCGCGGTGATCTTGCTGCTGCCGCTTTTCTTCGCGTACAGCGGCTTGCGCACTCAGATTGGTTTGGTGGACGAACCCAGCGAGTGGCTGGTCACGGCGCTGTTGATTGGCATCGCGACGCTGGGCAAATTCGGAGGTAGCGCACTGGCTGCCCGCTTCACCGGGCTTCGCTGGCGCGAGGCGAGCGCGATCGGCATCCTGATGAACACGCGCGGCCTGATGGAGCTCATCGTGCTCAACATCGGGATGGACCTGGGCGTGATCTCACCCACGGTCTTCACGATGCTGGTGATCATGGCCCTGGTCACCACGTTCGCTACCTCGCCAGTCTTGCACTGGGTGTACCCGGATGAAGAGCTGGCGCGGGATCGTCCGGTCGAGTCGATCGAAACGCCGTCACCCGTCCCCACCTTTACCGTGATGATCCCCGTTTCGGACGCGACCAGCGGACCCGGCCTGGCGACGGTCGCGGCGGCCCTGATGGGCAAGCGCGATCAGCCGGGGCGTTTGTATGCGCTGCATCTGTGGGATCCGAGCGATCGTCCGTCCGTCGAGCTGAAGCGCCACTCGGCCAAACGTTCCGAAGGCCCGCTCGGACCGCTGCTTGCCCACGCCCGCGAGCTGATGATCGACGTGCGTCCGCTCAGCTTCGTTTCGTCCGATTTTGCAGCTGACATTTGCCGAACCGCCGAGGCGAAGCAGGCATCCTTCCTGTTGCTCGGCGCTCACAAGCCGCTCTTGCTCGAAGGCAGGCTGAGCGGCATGGTCAGTGACGTGGTCGCCCGTTCCAACTGTCCGGTGGGCGTGCTCGTGAATCGCGGACTCGAGCGCGTGGCGCGCGTGCTGGTCGCCTACGCCGGCGGCCCCGAAGATCTGGCCGCCCTCGATTTGGCGCGGCGCATCGGTCGGGCGCCTGGCACCAGCTTGACGCTGTTTCACGTGGTAGATCCCAGTGGCGCGAGCCAGCCCGGGAAGGGGCGCAGCCAGATCGCGAAGGCGTTGGGTGGCTTCGCCGCGAGCCGGCACGAGTCGGCGACCAGTACGCCGCTGCGCGAGGATCGCGTGCTGGAAGAGGAGGACTTCGATGCGGGCTCGATTCAAGTTCGCGTCGTCGAACACGCTTCACCACCCGATGCAGTGCTCGAGGAAGCCAAACGCGGCTACGATCTCGTGATCCTGGGCATGCACGCGCGCTGGGGGCTCGACGCCGGTCTCATCAGCTGGCGCCGCCGACGGGTGCTGGCGGAGGCTCCCGTGTCCATCCTTGCCGTCCACCCGCCGCTCGGTGCGTCCCACCTCGGCAAGCAGCCGGGCAACGAGCCAAGCAAGGAAGCGACCACCGAAGCTGCACCCCTCGTGAGCTCCACGGCTGGTTGACCCGTGCACTTCGGAGCCACGCTGCGTCTGCTGAGGCTCGAGTCGGGGTTGGGGCTGCGCGACCTCGCGCGCCGTCTGAACGTGTCGGGCGCATACCTGAGTCGCGTCGAAAATGGGCTGGACTCGATTCCCACGTCCGCGCGTGCCGAAGCCATCGCCGGTGCGCTGCAGATCCCGGCGCCGCTCCTGCTCGAGCTGGCACATCGCGTGAGCCCGCTCGTGGTCGACTACGTCGATGCCGTACCCGAGGCGGGCAGCCTGCTGTTGGAGATCGAGCATCGAGAACCTGGCGCGGCTCGAGCTCTTCGGCTGACACGCTCTCGCGCACAGGCGGCGCGGTTGCTGCGCGAACCAGCAGGCGACTTGCTTCAGCGACTCGACGACTCGAGGCGCCAGTCGGCGATGACAGCAGCGTTGCCGGTGGTGGCATGCCCGCGTTTCATCAAGACGAATGGGCCCACCCGCCGCAGCACGCCGTACTCGCCGCTCGTGAGCGCTCGCGCGATCACTGGCTTCGTACGGTCGAGCCGCAGCTCTTTCTGCCGCGCGATCAGGTAGTCGGCGTGGTAGCTGTCGCGCCGGAGCGAGAAGAAGCGGCGCCGGGACGAGGCATGCGGCCCGATGCGCTCGCTGGCAGCCACCGAGGCATCGGGGGGAATGCTCGACAAGATGTCGACGAGCTCGGCGTAGGTTTGCCGCTCCTCGTCCGTCATCGAGAAAGTGATCTTGTGGTAGCCGGACTTCAGCGAGCCGTCGCGCAGCCAAAACGCGCCATAGTTGTAGGACGAAATCAAGATCGTGACGCCCATGGCGGCGAGGGCAGCGTGTGCGCGTGCTGGCCCTGCCTGGCTGTAGGCGCCAGCCGGTGCCGTCTTGTAGTGAGCGAGCGCGAGCACGACCGCCAGGAACAGAAACGGCGCCCACGTCATCACGTAGTGAAACGAGAACATCGTGACGGGCTTGTAGTCCGTTACCAGCAGCGTCAAGAGCGCGCCGGGTAGGAAGGCGGCCCACAGGTACCAGCGGCGCGCCGGCAGAAACAGGATCGGCGTGAGCAGATGGAGCAGGTAGAAGACCTTCGACTCGACCAACACGTGGGTGAGCGTGAAGAATGGGTTCGCGACCAAAGTCTTGATTACGCTGCGAAAGCCCTCTTCGCCAGGCGACCACAGATCTTTGTACATGGTGGGGAACCACCATTCGCCCGCTTCATCCATCACCTTGAAGCGCAGGAATACGAACCAACTGGCGGCGACCAGGGCCATCGCCGCTCCGATGCGAGGGCGATAGCCCGTCAGGAGCAGGAAGCCCCCCATGACGGCGAACCCCACGGGCATGTCTTCCCGGATCAACATACCGATCACGAACGCGATGCCCATGATGAGCCAGCGCCGCGCGTCTATCGCCCAGGCCACGACGAGGACGAAGAATGAGCCGATAGGCACCTCTTTCACCTCGTAGAAGTTCGCGCTGTGCAGCGGGTAGTAGCAGAGCCAACACAGCGCCACGAGCGCCGCCGCCCACTGCGAGAGCCAGCGCCGCGCAAACAGAAACAGCGGCACGGATCCGAAGCCGAGCATCGTCGACAGGATGATCTGCAGCGTTTCGGGGCGCGGCGCGAGCGCGTAGATCGGCAGGAATGCGTAGAGCCCGATCTTGACGTGATTGGCGATGTACTGGGCCGGGTTGTGCGGGAAGACGATCGCGCTCTGGTTGAAGTCGCCGTAGAGGCCGCCGTACATCAAGTTGTTGTTGATGCCGAGATCGTAGTTGCCGGTTCCGAGCTTGTGGTGCCACCGAATGGTGAAGAAGCTCATGAAGACCGTGTAGACGAGCGCGGCCGTGAGCACCAAAATCAGCGGGCCGTGCCGGCGCACGAACTGGGGGACGCGTGCCGCTGCGGCTCGCGCGAGCCCCGATACTCGAGCGGGAACGTGCGCGAGCGCCCGGTGCAGGAAAACTTCGAGCGCTACCCCGAACAGCAGCAAGATCGGCAGCAGGCTTTCGTGTTCGTCTTGCCAAGGCCGGTAGTCGAACAGGAACGGGGTCGCTGGCAAGAGCGCGCTCGGTGAGAGAAACCAGAGCCAGCGTTCGATCGCTCGTAGCTCGAGCGCCTTTTGCTTCGCCCAGAGCAGCGTGCCCGCGCAAGCTGAGAGCCCCGAGAGGCCTCCGAACAGCATCGCTTTCAGGAGCGCGGAGCGCTGGTAGGGGTCCGCGTCATTGTCTTTCGGAAAGCCCGCGGGCCACTCGAACGCGACGAACTGGATGAAGGCGCCCAGCGCGACACCGATCACCACCGCCAGCGCCAAAGACCGCGCGGCGCTGCCCCACGTGGCATTCCGATCGCCAGGTCCGGGGCTGTTCGCGGGCTGCGCGCTCGCTTCAGTCGGAGCCTCGGGCGGCGAGTTGTTCGTCAGCGCGGCTGGCGTCGGCTCGCTGGCGGAAGGGTCAGCCGAGCTAACCACCGGCGCCTCGAGCGCGGGCTCACCGCCGATCGAATCGGGCGGCTCGCGCTCGTCGATCGGCCCAGCGCTCGCGGGAGCAACCTCCGGGTCTTTCTCGCCAGCCATCAGGAACCGCCAGATTGCCGTTCGAATCGTGGGGGCAAAAGGGCCTCCAAGAGCAGCAAGCGCTCCAAGAGCAGGCGGCGCTCTGAGAACAGCATGCGCTCAAGGAACAGTTCTGGTGTGGCGCGTTCGCGGCACCCCTCGCGAAGACAGCCTGCCCGACTAGACGTTGGAAGCACGTGTTAAGTTGGCACTTGACGTAGCAGAGGCCCCCCGGCGGATCAAGCCGGAAGTCGGCGCTGTTTCCCCTCGGCGCGCGCGATAAGTTCGGGAAATAAAGGCCGCGAGCATGCTCGCGGATGCAAACAGCATCAGCGGAGACGTTCCGGGCCGCTCGAGCTCGAGACCCATCCGCCGCACAGCACCGCGCGCCTCGGAGCCAAGCTCGAAGCTAATGCCGGCGTCGATCGAGACGCTGTGACCGAAAGACAGCCAGTGCACGCCCAAAACGTCTTGGTCGACCGACGCGCACATGAAACGGACGGTTCCACGAACACGCTGAGCGGCGAGCAATACCAAGAACAGCGACGCCCGAGCGCTCGAGGAGCGCGGCGCGGCGGGCTCTCGTCTGCCTCGGGTTCGTAGCCCTGTCAGCTCGGATGGCTCAACATGGAACAAGCGACGGTGTTAGACACGAGTACCGGCTTTCCTCCACCTGTCGGACCCGAGCGCAGCCGAGTGGCGCAGCAACTGTGGTCCTGGCGCCCCCCCGTTGACCCCGCGCGTTAGCGCACTCAGTCGGCGCCTGACGGGGCGGCACGCAGGGACGCTCACAAATCCAACGAGAACGCTGCGTCGAGGGGGAGAGTCGCCCGCGCGCTGGACGTATGTTTGCCCGTGACCCCGAAAGTGAGGCGCTTCTTGAACGGATTGTCGATAACGGTTTCTGCTGTGTCCCTTGCCCTGACGGTGGGCGCGGGGACTGTACGTGCGGAGAGTCGCAGCTGCGAACAAGGCCGCGCGTGCGAGTTGGGTGCAAAGCCAGAGACCAGCTTCACACCGGGCAAAGTCGACGGGGCCGCCGTGTGGCAGAGCGACGGGTACGCGAACGTCTGGTTCACGACGACGACGCGGACGACGGAGACTTACAAAGTGGCCGTGTGTAGCGCGGCGAGCGTCGAAGAGGTCAAGTTCGAAGGGGCGGGGAGTGGAAAAGACACCAAGCTCGCATCGCCCAAAGGCAAGCTCAGCGGCTGCGATGTCTACAGTCTTCAAACCGGCAGGCGCGTCGACGGCCTGCGCATCAAGCCGCAGGGCAAGTCGTTCAAGCTCTTCGTCCTCAAGAACGACGAAGCCGCTGGCTACTCGCTCTACATCGAGCACGCGGTGTTGCCTGCACGCGAGGGACACTATCAGTTCCGGCTCAACTCGCAAACGTAGGTAGCTGCTCGTTTCTCCGGGCCGAGATCGGCCCCTGGGTGAGGTAGTGAGTGTGCTCGAGCCGCGGCCTGGCCCGACCTGCAGCTCCCGTTCGCGACGACTGCGGTTTACAGCGAGGTGCCACCTGCGCCATCCTCGCCCCCATGACGCCAGACCTCGAACGCCTGCGAAGCTCATTGGACGACCTTGAGGATCAGGTCGACTACCTGGAGCTCGAACTCGTCGACAACCCCGATTGGCCTGAGCCCTCGGATACGAGCTACCTCAACGACGAAGATCGGCGCGACCCCGACACCATGGACAACGTCGACGCCATGGCGCAGACCAACCAGCTGATCGCCTGGTTCGGTCGCGACATGGAAGGCTTCGTGGGCCTGTGGCGCGGGCCCGACAACATCGCGCTCGAAAGCGCCCCCGTCGTGCGCCTCGACACCGAAGGCCAGTACGCCCTCGTTGCGCGCACGATCGGCGACTACATCGCCATTTCGGTGGACGAAGACGACTTCGACGACGCACGCGAAGCCCTCGTCGATGCTGGCTTCGAAGTGGCCGCGTCCACCGACGACATCTACGCGAGCATCGAGGACCTCGACGACCCCAACGAGTATCGCGGCAAGCTTTACAATGCGGGTCGTGTGCGGCGCGGGCTCGATCCCATCGACTAGACGATGCCCTCGCGTGGTGTGTCCGTCACTGAGAGCGCCACGAAACCTGGACGAAGCTGTCTTCAGGGCTCTCGATACCGGTAATGAGGATATTCTTACCGTCGTCGATGGCATTCAGCATGGGCAGGTATTGTGATTTCCGCAGGTAGAAGTGACGCTCCACGGCGTTCTCGAAACCCAAGGGAGCTGAGGTTCTGAATTCGATGACCAAGTACTTGTTGGTCTCGATGTCGGTCGCGGTGATAAAGCCTGCTGCTACGACAATTGGTTCATCGAACTCGGACAAGACGGGGTGGTTCATACAACAGAAAGGGTTTGCTTCCTCATCACCATCGTGGACCAGGGGCACCGAAGGCACGTCATCTCCCCTGCTTGTGCGGGCCCGGAGCGGGTCAGCGACACTACCTGGCCACACGGAAATTCATCTGCCAAGTAGCAAACAGTTTGTATACCACGGCGGCCGGGCACTAAGCCGCTGAAACTAGATAGAATTGTTAGAGGCTTCGAATTCCAGGAACCGTCCGCGACCGCATCGCGGCGGTCTCGGAACGGCTCGAGGGACAGGCTCGACGAGCGGTCAATCTCCGCTGTTCGGGGGAAGGCGCTTGGAAACGCCGGCGAAGAGGTTGAGGTCCTTCCACTGGATGCTCAAGCCGGCACTATCCGTGTCGGTGAAGAGCCTGAGCGGAGGACATTTGCCTAGACTTCGCGGGTTCTCGAGCCCCAAGGCGCCTCTGAGTAACTCGCTATAGACGCGCGGCGGAGCTTGCCCAACGATGGTTGGCGGTCGAGAATTGTCCTCGGATTTTGCGAGCACCTCGATGACGGGGGCTGTAGCGTCCTCCGCAAGCGAGATGGATACCTTCATCCCGGTGGTCGTTTTCGCGGTGAACCTATGGCCACGGACCACCACCGACTTTGGGTCGATGTCGATCTGAACGGGACTGGTGATGGGTAGTATTAGCGTTGTCATGCTTCGAATCCCCAGTTGACTTTAGTGAAAGTGCCTGTCGGGCTTTCAACGCCCTTGATCAGAATCATCTTGTTAGCCGCTATGGCATCGACCATCGGTTGATACTGCGCCTGCCTCAAGTAGAAGTGGCGCTCGTCGTCTTCGTCCTCTCCTAAGCACAAAGGGGCTGAGGTTCTGAATTCGATAACCAGCGTATCGTTGGTGATGATGTCAATCGCCGTGACGCTTGCTGTCCCGATCGACAGCGGGGTTCGGAATTTGGAAACTGTGGGTTTGTCTAGGTAACACATGGGTTCGCTCCTTGAGGACTTGATCCTGATGCTCCTGAGGATTGTGATGAACTACTGAAACTGAACGCAGTCCGTTAGCGCGGCCTGAACACATGGCTGGGCGAGCGTGCTGGCGCGAATCACTCGCCGCGATCCAAGTTCGACGGCGCGTAGCACGCCCTGTGTGTCCCGGAACGCGACGTGTTGCCCAGCGCGAGACAACAGCAGATTGCCGCGAAATCTCGACGCCCCGCACCAAGCGTCGGGATCTATGTACCCGTCGTACGAGCACCCGGGCACCGCCGGCAGGCTGAACTCGCCTTCGACTGGCAAGAACTCGGGCTGCTCTTGGTGGAGGGCAGCCACCCGTAGCGTACTACCGTGCTGCACCACGAGCCACTGCTCGTCGGGGGAGAAAACAAAGTCCCAGTCGTTGTCGTCGGCCGCTTCGGGTGGGCCGAGCACGGGTGTATCGAAAACTCCGGTAGCGTAGTCAGCCGCGGAAGCGAGAATGAGGCCCTGGAAGGTCGGCACCAGGGCGAGCCAGTTGCCCCTCTCTGAAAATAGCATGCGCAAGACTGTCGACTGGAAACCGGAAGGGATGTTCAGCTCGATGGGTGTTAGCGCTCCGCGCGTCTCTTGCGTCTGGTAGATGAAAAGGCTTTGTTGCTTGGCGCAGAGAAATCTCGACCCATCGCCCGAAAAGGCTCGTACGAGCTCGCAGTCGGAGGCGGTCGAGAAAGGGTGGTCGGGCCCGTACCTCTCAGCGAGAGGATCGATGCGCATGCCGGTGGCCGTGTACGAGTGAACGGCCCATTGCAGGTTCGGTGAGATCGCTTGCGGACTCGTTTGCTCGAAGGAGTCGGACTGCAGCCAATCGCCGTAGACGATGCGGTCGCTGTAGACAGCCAGGTGCCCGGCGTCGCCGACGCGGATGGTGTGAAAAGTCTCGCCTTGCCGCAGCGTGGTGGTGGGGTCCTCCCAGCGCTCCAGTAGCTGCCCGTCGGTGACGGCTTGTTGCTGAACTGCCGCGGCGCCGGTGATCGAATTGCCTGGCCCCAGGTATAGGATATCGCCCGTCGCGGACCAGGTTAGATGGCTATCGTAGGCGATGGCTTTGGTGTCGGCGAGCGAGACTCCATCGGTCAGATCGAAGAGCTGCAGCTCTTGGGCATCGTCGTCACCGTCGCTGGAGACGACAGCTAGCCAGTGCGAGTCATTGGAGAAGGCGTGGGCCACATAGGCGCCGGCATAGTCCAGCGTCCTTGGGGTGACGTCCCTCTGGCCGAGTTCGACCAGCTCGAGTCGTGTCGCGCCTGCGGCTTGAAGATTCTGAGTGACGAACATCCCGTCTGGGGAGACGGAAAAGCTCGTGACGCTTCCGTCGGCTGCTCCTGCGCTTGGCAGAACGATGGTCTCGTCGTCGACGTCCAGTCGTGTGGCGGCGACTCGAACTGTTTCGTCCGCGTCGTCGTCGGTCATGAACAGGAGCCAGCAACGGTTTTGTACCGTCAACGTGAACGTATCAGTTGCGTGATACTCTTTTGAGAGCGTGACCTCGACGTCGAACCGATAGACGCCGTCGGGGAGGGACACGGATAGGTCGCCATCCTCGGATAGGTGCAAGCCCGCCGGAGGGTCGTGGAGCTCCCAGGTCACTTCGCGGACTGTGCCGGGTGGATCGCAGATGCAAGCCGCCTCGAATCGGATCGCAACGTCGCCGCGGGTGCATACCGCATCCAGCGCTCGCTCGGTGACGATCCGAGCTTCACACGCCTCGAGGCACTCTTCGGAGTCGCCGCCGGCTCCGGCTCGGCTACCGCTATCGGTGCCGCCGCCGCGCGTGCCACCGCCACCGCCCGAGCTCTGGCTTTGGCCACCCCCGCTGTCAGTGCCAGTCGTGCTCGCCCCGGATTCGGTGCTCGGATCGCCACCCGCGCTGCCCACGACGCCACCATCTCCGGCGCTTGTCCCGAGCAGCTCGTCGCATGCACGTGGGTTGTCCTTCGGTACACACTGGTGCACTTCGAGATCGCATTGGAGATCTGCGGGGCAGGCGCTTTTGCAGGGGAAGCAGAGCGGCGGATCGGGGAGATCGGAGCATGACAAGGCGGCGCCAGCCCAAACTCCGCTCACGGTCAACGGCAGCAATAGTGCTGTGTGCGCGCGTGTCGATGCAAAGCATGGCGCGTGCCGGGTGGTCATGGGTCGGGCGCCGTGGTTTGCAAGGCTATCGTGATGCCGGATTCGAGGTACTGGAATGTCTGAAGTTCGAGCAGGTACCCGCCTGCTGGAAGGAATAGGTCGCTGAACTCGTACGGTGGCTCGTCCTGATAAATGAAATGGACCAGGTCACCCTGCTCATCCGAAATACCGACGTAGCCGAGGTACCCTTCCAGCGCGACATTCGGATCGATGCTGCCGCTCAATAAGACGTCTTCGTTGAACATGATGACCCAATAGTGCGACACGTACTCGGCCACTGGATCGTAATCGACCATTGGCTCGATGGGGTCCCCGGCAGAGTAGGAGTCAGTTCCGATGGAAGGTAGCTCGGTGCAGACGGAAGGCTCCCCCGAGCAGGTCCAACCAAACGCAATCTGGCAAGCTTCGCAGCCAGGCGGTTCTGGGTCGCCGCCATCGCACTCTTCGAACTCGGGTGCCACCTCACCATCGCCGCAGCTGACGCCCTGCATGGTCAGTGTCAGCTTGAAGCCACTCGGTAGCGTCGCCGCAGAAACGAGCTTGATCAAGTACGTGCCCGGCTCGAACGGTTGATTCGGCCAGTCCTCGTTGCCAAGTTGGATTCCCGGCACCTTCCGCTTATCCCAGTCGCTGTAGATCAGGACGTCGATGTTGCCTGTTTCGCCCGTGTTCGAGGTTGCGAGGACATCGACCAGGACGCGATCGGTGAAAGTCACAATGCGGTAGAAACTGTCGCCTTGGGCGAAGCGCGTCGGCCAGCGCAGCTCAATCTCGTCATCGCCCCCCACGCTGCCCAGACTAGGAGGCAGCGAGCACAAGCTCGGTGAGGTTTGCATGCACTGGTACGGGAACTCGACGTCGCAGTTCGCCGAGCAGCCGTCGCCGTCGAGCTGGTTTTCGTCGTCGCAGCCTTCGCCGCCCTCGAGCGTGCCGTTGCCACACGCGGAGTCGATGTCCAAGCGGATCTCGAAGTTCGCGGTGGTGGGTGCGGCCAGGAAGCTTTGGGCGATCACATACACGGTTTCGTTGCTGGTGGCCGTGTGCTCGAGCGCCAGGCCGCGCGCGCCCGTCGCGCTATCGATGCAGGGGGACTCTGCAGCGCACGACGTCTTCAACGCCACGACCGATGTGACGTCGCCCTGTTGGTGCACGCTCAAGACCTCGCCCGCTTCTAGCGCCACGGCAAAGACGGCGTCGGCCGCGCCGGCGTCAGCGAAGTCACACTCCGCGTGTTCGTTGAGCTCGAAGTCGCTGCCGAAGCTTTCGGAAAAGTCCGCTCCGCTCAAGACGAAGCCACTGTGCAGAACCTGGATCGCGCGTGTGCAGGTTTCGCCTGAGGCGCCCTCCGAACACGAGGTGCTGTCGTCCAGGCACACGCCGGGGGCGCAGTTGGTCTGCTCGAAATCGATGCAGCCATCGTCGTCGAGATCGGCGCAGGTGGTAAGCAGATGGCCTTGGCACGAAGCACCTGCCGGCTTGCCTTCGCAGCGCGGGTCCATCGAGCACGCGGGGCCGTCGGGCGAGTCGCCAGCGGCGCCGCCGTTGCCCGCACCACCCTCGTTGCCTGCGCCGCCTGTGTTTCCCTCGGGCGCGCCCGTCGCACCGACCACGACATCTCCGCTGCCGGTAGCTGACGCTTGCATGCTTCCGTTCGCGGTCGTCTCGGCGGTGCTCGCGCCGCCGCTATTCGTGGGCGCTCCATGCGCCTCGCCCGGCGCTGCCCCCGCTTCACCGCCCGAGCTGATCAACGCCGACTGGAGCGACTCCGCGCGACCGCAGCCCAAGCTGAGCAGGGCGGCCAGTGCCAGGAGCATCCTCTGGACTGGGTGGCCGAACTGAGCGTGATCGTGCTCCATCGTGCGTCTCCCATGGTTCGCCGACTCAGAAGAGTCGCGAACCTACTTGGACACACCGATCCACACCTGCCAAGTAGCAAACATTTTAGACACTGCTGCGGCCGGGCCCTGGCTCTTTGAAATTCGACGGGATTGTGCGTGCGCGACCCTGACTTTGTTCTAACAACGCTGCCGGAAACCGAACGCGCTGACCCCGCGAAACACCACGCTCTCTCGAATCGGCGATCCCACGAGCACCCGGCGCGACACGCGGTAGAAACATGAGCAACCGTGTGACATGCCAGTGAAAATCCCGCGGATGTGGACAGGTTCAGCGGGTGCTTCGGCAATTCTCGCGGGCGACGCAAAGACTGCGGAAGCAAAGCCGCAACTCGACGCGCGGTTCCGCTAGCCTGAGGACGCTCGAATGCTACCCTTCCGAGGCTTAGCATGATGAAATTGGTAGTGGCCATGGTGCCGGTGGTGCTCTTGACCACGTTCGCTGCCGCGGAGACGGGGCAGGGTGACGTGGGCAGTGTCCGGGTTCAGATGAGCGGATTCGAGAGCGAGGCTGGCGTGGCCGTGTGCGCCCTGTTCACGAAGGAAGGCTGGCTGCAGGCGGGCAAGGGGCAGGCGCGCCGTGTCGCCATTCGCGACCACCGCGCGAGCTGTGACTTTCCGAGCGTGCCTTACGGCACCTACGCCGTCGCCGCCTATCACGACGAAGATGGCGACGGGGAGTTCGACAGACGGCTCGGTGTGCCGGTGGAAGGCTATTGCTTTTCGAACCGAGCCACGCCACGGCGGCTCAAGCCACCGACGTTCGACGCTGCGAAGTTCGAGCACGGGCGGGCTCAGACTCAGCAGATGTGTGAGCTTCGCTGATTCTTCAATAGCAGTAGCGGCCGTCGACTTCGGGCACCGTGTCGCATTCAGAGCCGAACTCGTCCTCGCAGTCCGCGCTTAGCTCGCAGGGCCTCAAACAGTAGGGCCCGACGACGTCGTCGAGGTAGTTGGGTATTTCGTCGACGCAGACGCTGCCCGTGGGGCACTCGGCGTCGGCGCACGCCTGCGTGCAGATCGGGCGCTCACCCCAAAACGAAGAGTAGCACTCGAGCCCTAGCGCACAGTCGCCAGCGCTGTGGCAGCGGGTGCCGACCGCGCCTCCAGCGGGCGCGTCTTCGCCGCAGAGCCCTGCGGGACAACTGAGGTTCACGCAATCCGCATCGGCTCCGCAGGCTTGACCGTCCTCGCAGCGGCGGCAGGTGGCGCCACCGCAATCGATATCGGTTTCGTCGCCATCTCGAACGCCGTTGAGACAGCCGGCATAGGGTTCGCCGCTGGTCCCGCCGGAGTCGAGGGAAGTCGACGAGCTCCCAGGGGCGCCCGCGCTGCCGCCCGAATCGCCCGCGCTGCCGCCCGAATCGCCCGCGCTGTCGCCCGAATTGCCGGTGCTGCCGCCCGAATCGCCCGTGCTGCCGTCCGATGGGCTTGCATTGCCTCCAGAACCGCCCGAGTCGCTACTAGAGCTGCCACTGCTGCTGTCGCTGCTGCCCGACGAACCATCGCTGCCAGTGACGCCGGCGGCTTCGGTGCTCGCTTGTGCCGTACTCGTCGGCCCGCTGGAGCCTGAACCCCCACAGGCACCGAGCAGCACTGCCAACGCTGGTAACACTGCCCAGCCCCCTGCTGCTTCCCAGCGCACCTTGCCATTCAAGAACATGTTTTTGCTTCCCATCCTACACGCCCCAGTCATGAATCAGTGATTCGGCCCACTTTAGACCAAGCCGCCGTACGAGACCAGACTCTCACGCGAGCGCATCCGGCGGGTCAGTTCTCTGCTTCATCGCCTTTACCTCCAAACCAGGCGTACACCGAGGGCAACACGAGCAGGGTGAGCAGGGTAGAGGTGACGAGGCCGCCGATCACGACGGTGGCGAGCGGGCGCTGGACTTCGGCGCCTGCGCTGGTGGCGAGCGCCATCGGAATGAAGCCGAGGCTCGCGACCAGGGCCGTCATCAACACCGGGCGCAGGCGCGCCAAGGCCGCTTGGCGCGCGGCGACCTCGGCGGAGGCGCCCGCGCGGCGGCGTTCGACGATGTACGACACCAGCACCACGCCGTTCAGCACCGCGACGCCGAACAGGGCGATGAAGCCGACACCGGCCGAGATCGAGAAGGGGTAGCCTCTGAGCGCCAGCGCTACGAGCCCCCCCGTGATCGCCATCGGCACGTTGAGGTAAATCAACAGTGCGAGCCAACCCGAGTTGAAGGTCGAGTACAAGAGCACGAAGATGAGCAGCAAAGCCAACGGAATCAAGAGCGCCAGGCGCTCGGACGCCGCCTGCAGGTTCTCGAACTGCCCGCCCCACTCGACGGTCCAGCCGGGGGGCAGCTCGACTTGCGCGTCGACCGCCGCCTGAGCGTCGGCGACGAAGGACGCGAGGTCGCGGTCGCGGACGTTGGCTTCGACGTTGATGCGGCGGCTGATGCGGTCGCGGCTGATCTGCGCGGGGCCGTCTTCGACGCTGATCTTGGCCACCTGAGAGATTGGGATCTGCATCTGGGCGTCGCCGTCGCCGGAAGGAACCGCGACGCGGAGCGACTTGAGGGATTCGACGTCTTGGCGCACGTCTTCACCGAAGCGCACCTGGACCGCGAAGCGTTTCTGCCCCTCGAGCACCGTGCCGACCTGGATTCCGCCGACTGCTTCGATCACGCTCAGGACGTCCGAAGCGTTCAGGCCGTAGCGGGCGATCGCTTCGCGGTCGACTTGGACTCGCAACA
>Ga0315910_10000927_pt1 | contig 27618 bp, 24 predicted proteins | sample EdamamesoilMG_FD_204470 | JGI IMG/M metagenome (GOLD analysis project Ga0315910, IMG submission 204470) | Garden soil microbial communities collected in Santa Monica, California, United States - Edamame soil | ecosystem: Environmental > Terrestrial > Soil > Garden | place: USA: California... | reverse complement strand
AATCTCCGTGACGCCTGCGGTGACGGGAACGTTCGGCGGCGAAAGCAGCGCAACCGGCACTTACTCCGGCCATTCCGGAAGCTTCACGATCCTCTGCGGCAGCACGCTCTCGTTCGGCACCGGTTCCATCCTTTCCGCCGGGACGTTCACCGCCACCAAGGTTTCCACCTGCGGAAACGGCGTCGTCGAGGCCGGCGAGGAGTGCGACTCCAGCGCGGACTGTGACGGCGACTGCCAGCGTCTCGTGGTGTGCGGTGACGGGTTCATCGACGATCCGGAGACCTGCGACGACGGCAACGCCGTGGGCCAAGACGGCTGCGGCACGAGCTGCCTGATCGAGCCGATCCCGATTCGCTACCCCGACGAACTGCCGCTCACGGGACAGAGTGTCGCAGAGGACGCTTTCGTCTTCTACGAGATCACGGACCTCTCGCCCGGTACCGCTTACGAGGTTTCGACCACGTCGACGAGCGACATCGACATCCTCGTGTACGACGACTCGGCGCTCGAGACGACGCTTTGCGACACTTTCTCGTCTTCGGGTAACGAATCATGCGTCGCGACGCCGACCACGACGTCGCTCTTCGTCATCGTCGACAACTACGCCTCGCGAACGGCGACTTACACGCTCGACGTGAGCGAGGACATGCTCGGGCAGGGCGGCGCGGGCGGCTGAAGGCGCAACAACCTTCAAGCCGTCACGATCGACTCGATGTAACGACTTGGGACTCGGAAGGAGCACGAGAGAAATGGTCTTCATCAATTGCGGTCGCGGTTTTCGCAGCGTGGCGGGGCGCTCGGCCATACTCTTTGCACTTCCGCTGCTCGTCGTGGCTTGCGCCAGCAACCCCAACCAAGACGACGGCGAGGACGGTGAGGCGGAAAGGGAACCACACGCGGTCGTGAAGTTTTGCAATGATCTGTCGAAGGGCGGCGCCGACGTGGTGCTGACGGTCGAGGTCGGTTTTCCGGTCGCTGCGACGCTGTCGGCTTCCACGGGGAGCTGCACTCCCCTTGCGCCCGCGTCCTGTCAGGCCATCCCGCTCGGCACCGACGTGCCCCTGACGCTGCGCGACGGGTCACAGGTCTTGTGGCAGGGCGGGATGAATCAGGTCGAGTCGGGGGAGGAGTGGATCCTCGTCGCGGAGCTCGACGACACGAGCGGTGAACCGACCGTCGAAGGTGGCGTGCTCAAGCCCGAGTTTCCGTGCTCGGAGATTGAGTAGTCGTGTTCGCAGTGGCCGCGAGGTGAGGGCGTGCCGCCCCATGCCCAGAAAGCCGCGCCCACATCCGCCGGCCGTCGGCCGGATGGTCGAGCTGGTCACACGGTCGCGCGGCCGCGTGAGTCTCGCGGAGCTGTCCACGGAAGTGGGCCTGAGCAAGTCCCATCTGGTTCGCGAGTTTGCGCGCCACGTCGGCGCACCCCCGCTCCGCTACCAGAATCTGCGACGGCTCCGGCGTGCCGCAGAGCTCTTGCGGGCGGGACAAAAGCCCGTGGAAGTCGCACATCGCTTGGGCTACGCGGACCAAGCCCACTTCAACCGGCTGTTCAAGAAGCACTTCGGCATGCCGCCGGGAGCGTACGCACGGGCGCACCGCCGCCGCGTGAAGCCGGAACCGGAAGGCGCGTAGGGCGTCCCCTAGGCGGCCGACCGACGCGGCTCCAATCGAAGCAAGGCCTCGCCCGCGAACAATCGGAGATCGGCAGCGTCGGCGGTCGCCTCGCCCAGGTCGTCGATCAGCTCGATGGTCCAGCGGTAGAGCTGCGCCGCGCCGGCACGGTCTCCGCGCTCCTCTTCGTTCATGGCAAAGGCCGCGAGCTCGGAGATGTCGCTCAGTCGCTCGCCGCGCGTGAAGAAGTCGTCGAATTCGTGTTCCTGGGACATGGGGTCACCTCGATAACGAGGGCCCTGCCGGGGGCGCGTTACGCTCGTTGCTCGGCGCAAATCGAGCATTTTCAGCCGATTTTTGGTCCAGTGCGCCTCCCACCACCACGCCGCGCGGGTAACGCGACGGCCCCCCCGGATGGTGGTGGAGGAGGCGCGTAGCCCATGCTGGATCCAGTCGATCAGAGTACCGTGTGCCCATGCGCCGGCAGACCGTCGAGAGCACGGAGGAAGAGGCCATGACCCCCAGGGAGCTGGGCGAGAGAGTCGCGGAGACGCGACGGAAGCTCGAGGGGCCGCCAGGGCGCGTCGGTCCCGAGGTATTGGAGAACCTGGCGGCCCTCGCGGACGCCGCGATCAAGAAAGACTCCGCCCGATTCACGTCGAGTCTCGTCGAGGTCGACAGCGGTATGCGCGCCGAGGGGGAGATCGTTCTTCGCTGCGCGGACGTCTGGGACCGACATCAGGAGGATTGTCTGAGGGTGTTCGGCAGTGCCGCCAAGCAAGCGCTCGGCACGCTGGGTTCGGTCCCCGCTCATCCGGCGGCCGCAAAGGATGCTTCGAATCTCGCCAACACTCTCGGCAAGCATCGCATCGACCTCCGCCGCGCCCAGTCGAACTACGCCGACCTCTCGGGCGTGGCGGTGCTGTGCCACGACTTCATCGCGGCGACCCACGGCGCAGGGGCCGCGGGCGACCCTAGCGTTGGCCCCGGCGGGGCCCCTCCCTCGATATCGGCGCTCAAGCTGTTCTGGGAGATGATGACCTTCGTCCTTTTGCCGATCGCGCGGCAACCGTGCTGCATCAAGCATCAGACAACGGCGCTGAGCTTGCTCGCCAAGGCTGCCGAGCCGGAGGTAGCGGCGCTGTGCGATCAGGCTTTCGCCGCCACACCGAACCACGTCTATCAGCACATCATCAACAAGTTGGCGCTCGAGGAGTACCCGATGGTGCCGGCCGAATTCGCGAGATACGGCACCGCCAAGAAGCTCAAGGAGAGTCTGGTCAAGACCAGATTTCACCGGGCGCTTCGCTACGTTGCGGAGGCTCTGCGACCATGAGCCACCTCGACCAAGCCAAGTACTTCGCTCTCTCGAGCCCGGCGACGGATCCCGAGCAGCGTGCGTTCTGGGAGGAGCATCTGGATTCGTGCGAGGAGTGCCAAGCCCGCGCGGAGGAATGGGAGGAGGAAGCGGCGGCCGGTTTGCCCGCCGTCGAGCTTTCCGACGCGGCGACGGACGCTCTCCTCCGCATCTTCGTCCAGCGCGCGCCGTTGCGCGCCGAGCTCAAGGAGTCGCCGAATCGGGTGCTCAAGGCACTCGCCTCGGCCCCGACCGGAGTGCTGGAGATCGACCTCTTGAGATTGCTCGGAACCACGGTGAGTCTCGAGGAGTGCGCGCTCAAGCACCGGATGGCGCCCCGAAACCTGGAGTCCGCCTGCCGGCAGCTCGCCGCCGACGTGCGCGAACGCCATGCGGAGCTCCTGGCGGAAGCCGAAAGCCTTGCGCGCCAGCTCTCCGGCCCGGCATTCGACGAGTTCGTCAGGTCAGGCGCGGCCGTCGCTCATGCCGCCGGCAAGCAAACGGTGGACGATGGCGCGAGCGCGGTACCCCTGCGACTCGCCGCCGCGTCGGCCTCCCAGCAGCGACAGTACCCGTGCGTGGAGGACCCGAACTATGGCCTCCTGGTGGAGAAGGTGGAGGAGGAAGGCGGGCGCTCGACCATCATCCGCTGCCTCGGACCGGGGAAGAGGCGGCGCTGGCGTTACCGGCTCTGGTTCGAAAACGACGACGAAGGAAGGACATTGGACGAAAGAGGGCTGACCCCGGTGCACCGGGGTGTCCTTCGCGTTGCTCACGCGCTCGGGAAATCGCGCTGGGCGGAGTTCCTCGACTTGGTTCTCCCCCTCCGAGCCGGTTCGTCCCGCGACGGCGCCGACCCGATCAAGTTGGCAGGGTGGCCCCGGGGGTTCCCGACCAGGGGCAGGCTGTGGCTGCTCGAGTGAGTACGGTCCGTCGGGAGGTGGCTGGGAGGGGCGCCCGTGGCCTATGCTCGGGGCCTTCCATGCCGGTGTATTTCCCGGGTACCGGCGGTGCCCTCTACCGTGTGGCCCGCTCCGACTTCGGACCCAAGGTCTCTTTCGACAACATCGACGTCGAGCAGGACGCGCGCGACGCCGCAGAGACGGCGTTCGAAGCCGCCCAGTCGCTGACGTCGCCGCGAGGAGTCGCGCCGTCTTTCGGCAGTCAACTGCGGAGCGGGTTGAACAAACTGCGCACGGAGCAGAGCGGTATTTGCGTCCTCAAGGAGAACCTAGGGGTCGATGGCCGCCTGGAGGGGACGTCTTTGTTCGGCGGCGTCTTTCTCGGTTACATACTCCTGGCCCTGCAGTCGGAGGCGGGCGAATTCGGCAGCGAGTGGGACCCGCTGATCGTGGTGTCTGCCCCGGGCTCCTCGGCACAGGCCGGGCTCGGCAATCTGAGTGGACTCGAATCCAAGCTTCGCACGGTCAAGAAGTTCGCCGAGCGGCGGACTGCGCCCGTCCTGTTCCTTCACACGCACGATCCGGATTTCGAGCCGGATGAAGAGGACGGGCAACTCCTGTTGCGCAAGGTGAAGAGTCGCGAGGACCTCGTGCTCGCGCTGAACGAAGACTACCTCGCCGCAGGGGCTTATTCCTTGCCTCCGGAAAAAGGCGCATCGTCGACTGCTCCCCCGGTCGCCGGCGGTCGTTCCGCGCCCTGGCGTCAAGCCAGGTGGGGCGGCGCTCTTCTGGGTGGCGCCGCCGTCGTCGCGTTCGTTTCCCTTTGGCTCCCCGACAGGACGCCGGAGCCTCCGTCCACGTTGCCGAGTGCCTCACCGCCCCCTCCGTCGCCCGGCGTGGAGCCCATCTTCGTTGCAGCACCGGTGACGGTACCGCCGCCCGCCGCGAGTGCTTCCGCCGTCGCGGTCGGCTCGTCACCCAACCCGCCGGCCACGAACGGTCTCCTGAGACCGTTACGGCCGCCCGAACCACCTAGTACCGCACTCCTTCCCTCCCTCGATGCGGGCGCTGCCACGACGACCAACCCCCCGCCCCCCCCTCCGCTGGAAGCGGGCGTGGTGCCACCTCCTCCACCCTCGTCTCCCGCTCCGACGAGAGACCCGGCCCGTACGGACGATCTCGATTGACCTTTCGCCCGTTCAACACCCGCCTTCTCGTCCTCGCGCTGGCCGCAACCGGCTGCGCAGCGCCGCAATCGCCGGCACCCACGACTCCTGAGGGACCACCTACGGCTGCCGAGCGAGCTCCGGATCGAGACCTTGCGCTGCGTGCCCTGAAGCGAGGTCGGGTGCGGGCTTTCGAGGCGTGCGACTACCTCCGATACGCGAGAGATCTCGGGCTCTCCGCAGCGGAGTTGGGTCGCTGGCTGCCGCATTGCCCCGAGTCATCGGGGGTGGAGATCAGCCGCAACGGGGACGCCGCTGCGGCCTTGATCAGTGCGCGGCAGCGCCTCGACCTCGCCTGCCAGGACTTCGCGTTGGCTCGCGACCTGTATGGGAAGCGGACGTGGCCGCTGCTCACGTGGCGCGCTCTTTGCGAAGAGCAGGCCGGTCGACCTGCGGAAGCAGCGAAGCTCTTCCGCGAGGCGCTGGAAGTGAACGCGGACGACAGAATCGAAGACCGGAAGCAGGCCGGGGCACCAGAAGATCCGACGCTTCAGAAGGACGACGACGGCAGAAAGTACGACGCACGCGAAGCCTTGGCTACCGCATCGCTTCAGCGAACGTTGCCGAACCTCGCGTGGCTCTCGGTCGACGTCCTGGACCCACAGCGCGGCTCGACGACGAAGGTCGACGGCAGGCCAATCCCCGAGAGCTACCGCGGGCGGTACTACCCGATCGATCCCGGGCGTCGCTTGCTCGACGTAGAAGCCAGGGGATACGCGACGGAAAGGCGCGAGCTCGAGCTCAAGCGCAGCGACGCCCTCGAGCTCCGCCTGTCGCTCGAGAACCAGGGCCGGCATGAATCCGTGGGGATCGCCGTAGCAGCGGGGGGCGTGGCCGCCGGTCTCGTCGCGGGCTACTTCGCCGCCCGAACCGTACAGCTCGTTGACGAGTCGAGCTCGTACTGCCGAGAGGGCACGCCTGACGACGTCTGCAATCCGACCGGTGTGAGTCTGCGCGAGCGCGCCAAAGATGCCCAGGCGCTCGCCGCCGGCTTCGCCGTGCTCGGCGCAGTCGGCATCGGCACGGGGGCGTACCTCTACTGGTGAGTGACCCTAGTCGCCCGCTCGGCCCCGAGCCGACGAGCTGATACTCACGCTACGGTGTTCGAGCGTGAAGGAACTCTCCCACGCGGGCCGCGAGCGGCTCTTGCACGTTCTTGCTGTCGCCTCACCGCCGGCGCGTCCCGCTCGGGCGAGACGTGGTATCCATCGGGCGTCGATACTCGTCATGAAGCGGATCGTGGTGAAGAGAAAGAGTCGCATTCGGTCCGCATTCCCCACCGCCGCTTCGATGCTGGTCGCTTTGGGCCTCGCGGGCGAAAGCTGCGTCCCGAGCTACGTCCTCGAGCAGAATCAAGCCGGCGCGTCGGCCGAGGGCGGCAAGGGCGGAGGCGGCAGCGCATCCGGCGGAACGAGCGGCGGTAGCGGGGCGACGGGGGGAGGAGGAGGCGCCTGCGACGAGTGCGGCGGCGAAGGGGGCAGCGCGGGAACCGGCCTCGGAGGCGGAGCGGGCACGGGCACTGGTGGCGTGGCCGGCGCTGTTTGCGAGGCTGCCGGGTGCAGCGGTGACCCGAAGCCTTGCGAGGTGGGACCGAGCTACCCTTGCCTGAACGACGGGGTCTGCGAGGAGGATGGCGCCGGCTTCACGTGCCACTGCCCGAGCGGGTTCATGGGGGAGCGCTGCGAGCTCGTGGACCCTTGCTCGCCCAATCCCTGCGAGCACGGAGGCCGTTGCGAGCGGGAGCCGTTCCGGTGCGACTGTCAGGCACCCTACACGGGCGAATTCTGCGCGACCTCCCCCGCTTGCCAGAACTCGGAGTGCAATGATTTCTGGCTCGGAACGATCGGCGGGGACGATGCGGAGGAGACTCCCCTGCGCTTCGAGGTCCGCGGCGGTGGCCTGGCCATGGTGTGGTTTCAGTGGAGCAGCTCGGGCTGCGGATCCTTCGGCAAGATGACTTCGACTTGGTCGGTTCCCATGGGAATCGTTGGAAGTGAAATCAATAGCCGGCTTCAATCGGACGACGAGGGAGTCGCCTACACGCTGAAGGGCGACTTCGAGAGCACGAGCTCCGCCTCCGGCACGATAGTCCTCGATCTTTCTTCCGGCGGCTGCGACGAGCTTCTGCCTCTGCCGTGGACCGCAACGAGAGTCCTTTGCGGAGACGGCCGGGTCGATTGGCCGGAGACCTGCGACGACGGGTCCGGACAGGAGTCCGCAGCCTGCAGCTCGACCTGCCAGCTGCCCGTGTTCCGAGAGGACCTCGCTGAGCCCAACGACGACGGAACCCCTGCGGTTGGCGAGGTCGATTTCAGCCCCACCCAGACCGGCGGGCCGTTCAACGACGACACCCTGATCTTCGGCACCCTCCAGCCCGCCGGCGACGAAGACGTGTTCCGCGTAACGAACGAGAGCTCGGTCGGGCGCACGCTGCTACTCGAGACGCACGGCCCCGGGATGGGCACCTGCGGGATCGACACCGCCATCGTCGTGCACCAGGAAGGCGAAGGGACAGGAGCCACGGACAACGACAGCGGCATCGGCAGCTGCGCGGCTCTTTCCTACGATATCCCCGCCCAAGGGTCAGTGTTCGTCCGCGTGACGGAGGGTGACGACGAGGCGCCCATCACCGGATATCACCTCGCCATTCGGTTCACTCCCTGACCCGACAAGACAGCACTTTTGTTCAAGCGTGACTCCGGCGATCCATCGTAGTGTTGCCCCGCGCGCGGCGCCTGCCGTCGCGTCCACACTCCATGTTCACCTCCTCTCGCATCGTTGTTCGGCGGCTCACGTGGTCGGGCGTCCTCGCCGCGGCAATGGTGTGCGCCCCGCGCGCGCAGGCCCGTTGGGAAGCGCGGAACAGCGGAACTTCGAGCTATCTTGCCGGCGTGCAGTGCCTGAGCTCGACGAACGCGTGGGCCGTCGGCGGCGATGGTGCGCTCCACAGCGAGGACGGCGGCGACACTTGGGTGCCGGTCAAGCCGGACCTCCCCTCGCCGCTAGTGCTCTGGAACGGGCTTGATTTTGCCAGCCCCTCGGTAGGGTGGCTCTCCGGACTCAAGGGCATGGGGCGCACGACCGACGCGGGGGGCACCTGGTACGGCATCGAGCTCGACGACGCGATCGACGACAACCCGCCCCTCATGAACGCCATCTCCGCCGTCTCCGAAAACGAGGCGTGGACTGTCGGAGTGGCCATGGGTGAGCCGGAGCCCGGGGTGATCGTCCCACTTCTCTCGCTGTGGCGCTTTCGTCGGACCGAGGACCACTGGGAGGTCCTGGAAAACCACCTGCGCGCGCAGGGCATATTTTCGGACGTGCAGTTCCTCACACCCGACGACGGTTTTGCGGTCGGATACACCGGCGTGCCCGAACCCGAGGGCATCATTGCGCGCATCAGCAACGCTTCCATCGACGCCCACTACGACCCGCAAGACAGCGGCGGCGGGTTCTACCTCGAGGGGCTCTTCATGCTCGACCTTCAGCATGGATGGATCGTCGGAGAGGGCGGCGTCATCCTGCGCACGTCGAACGGTGGGAACATCTGGAGCACTCAGCCGAGCGGAACCGTCGCAAGACTCGATGACGTCCATTTCCTGAACGCCCAGCGCGGCTGGGCAGTTGGCGGCGGGGCGCTACTCGAGACGCATGATGGGGGCATGAATTGGGTGCAGTCGGAAAGCGCCCCCGAAGTAGGCCTTCATGGCGTTCACTTCTGCGACGCGGAGCATGGTTTCGCGGTCGGGGACGGCGGCGCGTTGCTCAAGTGGGTGCCGGCCCGCTGCGGCGACGAGCATGTCGACAGCGGCGAAGAGTGCGACTTGGGGGAAGACGTGAACGGTCAGGAAGGGGCTTGCTGCACGGCGACCTGCACGCTCGCCGAGAGCGGAGCGGCTTGTGACGACGGCGACCCGTGCACGATCGCGGAGACGTGCAGCGGAAGCGTCTGCGGCGCCGGAGCACCGAAATGCACGAGTGACGACGACTGCGTCGAGGCGCGCTGCCAGGCTCAGAGCGGGCTCTGCTTTGCGGTGAGCAAGCCGGACGGCGCGCCGTGCGGCGCGGGTGTCTGCGAAGGTGGATCGTGTGGGCCGAGCTCAGCCGGCGGAACCGGCGGCATGGCGGTCGGTGGAGCCGCGGGCGAAGGCGACGGCGACGACGGTGGGGATCCCGGCGAATGGGGCACGTCGGCGAGCGGCGGTACGAAGAGTACGATGGGCGGAGGGGGCACGTCGGCGAGCGGCGGTACGAAGGGTTCGACCGGTGGACGATCGACGTCGGGCGACGGCGACGCAGGCGAGCCCGGCGAGTCGGACCGCGACCCTCAGAGCCGACGCTCGAGCGGCTGCGGAGCCTGCACCGTCGGCGATCGCACCGAGGAAATCCCCTGGGTCGCCGCGTGCGCAGTCGGGCTCATCGGTCTGTTGGGTGCGCGCCGGCACTCTCGCGTCGGCGGCAAGAACCTACAATAAAGCCGCGATCGCGCTCGCTAGGCTGGGAGTCGTTCCGCCCCTTCGGGCGGCAAGGAGCCCGCCATGAGCGCCACGCGCGTCGTTTCTACGCTCTCGCTGCTGTTCTTCGTCGTCGCCGGGTCCTTCGGTCTCGTCGGCTGCGCCGAGGAAGAGTTCGAGTGTTGCCACTGCACTTATGACGGTCCTGGGTGCGACTCGAGCAGTTGCTCCTGCAGCGCCGAGCCCGAGTACACGCAGGACGATTGCGCGGAATTCTGCAGAAGCAACCTGGAGTGCGGCGCGGATGCTCCCTCGAGCAGCAACGCCACCAGCAGCTGTTAGCAGCGGCCGGTCTCGGCCCAGAAAGTGAGAGTTCGACCATGCCATTTTCTCGATTTTCCTCCGGTGTCCGTGCGTCGTGGGCCGTGCTCGCGCTCGCCGCTCTTTCCGGCTGTGGGAGCGACGGCAGCGACGAAGCGGAAGCCTCCTCGTTCGACGGAACGTGGAACGGTAGCTCCGCGGATTTCGTGGTCGCCGGGAACCGCGTCACGCGCTTTTCGATCAGTGCCGACTTCGGACCCTGCCGTGGCACGGCCGACGACACGACCGTCAACGCACTCATCGAGAACGGGGCGTTCAGCTTCGGGTTCTCGGGCGACGGCGTTTCCACCACGGTTTCCGGAAGCCTCGCCGGCAACACCGCGACGGGTACCTTCGGCCGCATCGACTTCTCGGTGTCGTGCGGCAATAGCTTCGCGACCGGCTACGGGTCCGGCTTCGACTGGTCGGCGAGCAAGGAATGACGAAGCTCGCCTACGGCTATCGGGCCAAGGCTTAGCGCGGTATCAGTCGACGATGGTGATGGCGTCGATGTAAGCGCCCGGGCGCTGGATGATGGTGTCGCTTCGGAAGGCGAAACGCAGGCGGATGTTCTGGCCGGCGTAAGCCGCGAGGCTCACGGTATAGCGCACCCAGCCGGCCGCGCTCTTGTCGCCTGCCCACACCGTCTCCCCCGCGATCGTTTGATCGTACGCCGGGGAGACGTTCGAGATCAGGGAGTAGTTCGCGCCGTCCGTCGACAGCTTGAGGTTCAGGCCGTCGAAACCCGACTCGCTGTTCAGCCACATCCTGAACTCGAGCGACGGAGCGACCGTCGACGTGAGATCGATGACCGGCGACGTCGCGGTGGCGGTCGCGTACGCCTGGTTGGCATTGTAGTTCGCGTCGATCTGCGTCGCGATGCACTGGCTTCCGGAGTAAGCGACGCTCGGGCCCACGGCGCTCGGCACGCCGCATTCCCAGTCGCCGCCGAGAGTCCAGCCGTTCGGACAGGCGCCCTCGAAGCTCGTGGCGTAGACGACGCCGATCACGCCGAAGGCGAAGGTGAGCTCGTCCGAATTCGACGGGAAATAAGGCTCGGAGACGCGGATGGTGACGCTCGCAGGACCGATCTCGGAGGCCGAGGGGGTGCCCCCGAGCGCGCCCGTCGCAGGATCGATCGTCATCCAGGCGATGTTCGTGCCGCCGACGATCTCCCAAAGCGACACCGAAGAGCCGCCCGTCTTCGTGAGCGTCGCGTCATAGGTGTTGTTCGAGTAGGCGTCTGGAAGAGTGACCGTCGTGATGGCGAGCGGGTCGAGTCCGCGTTCGATGACGGACACGTCGTCCACGTAGACACCGGGGTACTGCACCGTGAAGTCACTCCGGAACGCGAAGCGCAGGATCACCGTCTCTCCGACGAACGCCGACAGATCCGCCTCGAAATCCTGGTAACCGAGGCTTTGCTGGTGGCCGCCCCACGCCGACTCGCCTCCTACCGTCAAGCCGTACGCCGGCGTCACGGCCGAGATCGGCTGGAAGGTGCTACCGCCGTCCGTGCTCGCCTTGAGGTTGAAGCCGTCGTAGCTCGACCCCTCGGTATCCACGTACGCGACGAAGCGAAGCAAGGGATCGATCGCGGCACTGAGGTCGATCGGCGGGAGCTCGGCCGCGCAGCCGGCGTACGTTTGGTTCGCGCTGTAGTTACCCGCGAGCTGCGTCGCGATCACGTTCACGCCAGTAGCCGCCGCGTTGGGGCCGCTGGTCGGCACGCCGCACTGCCAGTCGCCGGACAGCGTCCACCCGATCGGCGGACACCCGAGCTCGAAGCCTTCCACCAGGTACTGGCCGTTGCAGGTCCCGCTCGAGCAGCCGTCCGAGCACGTCATCTGGTCGAGCCACGTCGCCGTGTCGTCACAAGCCTGACGCACGTCGGGCTGGTTCGGATCGCACCGGAACGTTCCCGGGGAACATTCGCCCGTGCAGCTCCCCGTGCCGCTACAAATGAACGGACACACGTCCGTCGTTTGCCACGTGGCGTTGGCGCTGCAGGTCTGCGAAACGTTACCCACGCAGCGGCTCTGCGACACCGTGCAGCGCGGCACCGCCGGTGAAGACACGGAAGTCGGCACCAGGGACGCGTCGAACACCATCACGTTGTCGACGTACACGCCCGGATAGACGACGACGGCGTCGCTTCGGAACGAGAGCGCGACCTGGATGACGTCGCCCACGTAGGCCGAAAGATCGACCATGTATTGCTCGAAGCCGAACGTCCCCCGGTGGCCGCCCCAGGCTTTCTGCCCGTCGATCGTGAGGGGGTACGCCGGATCGACGGCGAGCGGGCGAACGTACGTCGAGCCGGCGTCGCTCGTCACCTTCACGTTGAAGCCGTCGAACGTCGAACCTTCGGTGTCCACCCAGGCCCAGAACCCGAGCACCGGTTGGCTCGCCGCCGTCAAGTCGATCGGCGGGCTCGCCGCCATGGCGACCGTGTACGATTGATTGGTGTTGTAGTTGCCGCCGAGCTGCGTCGCGAGCACGTTCGCGCCCGACAGCGCCGCGCCCGGCCCGGCACCGCTCGGCACACCGCACTGCCAGTCACCTCCCAGCGTCCAGCCGCTCGGGCAGCCCGCGTCGAAGTCTTCTTCGTAGTAGATGGTGCAGGGGCCGACGCTGCCGCAGGGCTGATCGTCGGCACAAGCGCCGCCGAGACAGAGCAGCGAGCAGGCGCTCGGGGCGTCGTAGCTGCCATCTGCGTTGCAGACCTGCGCGCCGTCGAAGCTGGTGCAGCGCCCCGTCCCCGGCTTGCAGGATCCCGTGCAAGCACCACCGACGCAGGCAAACTGGCAGACGCTCTGCTGCTGCCAAGCCCCCTCGTCGTCACAGACCTCGCGGACGTCGACCGAGCCCGGCCTGCATCGGACGGCGTCGGGTTCGCAATCTCCGCCGCAAATGCCCTCACCCGTGCAGACGAAAGGACACTCTTCGATCACCTGCCAGGTGCGATCGCCCTGACACTCCTCGACCTCCGTGCCGTTGCATCGCCGTTCGCCGGGAACGCAGCGCGGCACGGGGTTCGAGCACTCGGTGATCCAGCTGTAGCAAGTGCAGCCGTAGAACACGTCGCAGAACAAGAACGTGCAGATCCTCTCGCAGCAGGCTCCGCCGACGCACGAACCGTCGCAGGGCTCCGCCGGATCCCAGAAACCGTCTTGGGTGCAAACCAACGGTTCGTTGCCGCGGCAGCGCGGACCCACCCCAGGCGTGCACGCGCAGGTCTGGTCGTCGTAGCAGCCGCTCGGACAGGTTTCGATGGCGTCCCAATCGCCGTCGACGCAGCGATCGAAGTCACCGCTCTCGCAGCGCTCGTTTCCGTTGGTGCAGACGGCGGGCGCGCCGGCCGATCCCGAGCTGCCGCCACCCGTCCCGCCACCGCTCCCGCCCGCACCCGTTCCACCGGCTCCGCTCGTCCCGCCCGCACCGCCGGCGCCCGATGCGCCGCCTACACCGCCGCGACCACCTCGGCCGCCGTTCGCGCCATTTCCCGATTGACCACCCGTTGCACCAACGCCCGAGCCCGCACCGGACGTGCCCATACCGCCCGCACCCCCCCCGCCGCCAACCCCGCCCGCTGCACAAAGGCCGGACAGGAGGGCGTCGGCGTCTTCGCGCGACCAGCAGCGCCCCGAGACAGGTGCGTCGGCGATCTCGCCAGGACACGACGACAAACACACGAGATCCAGGGGACCGCCGGCGCAGTCCGCGTCCGACGAACACGACGGAGAGCAGTACGTATCCCCGTGACTGCCGACGCAGTCGTGCGCCTCCGGACCGTTGCAGAGGTCCGAGGTGAGCAAACAGAAATCGTGCTCGCAAGGCGCGGCGCACGACGTACCGGGGGGCGTGCCGCCCGTACCGCCGAGCCCGCCGGTCGCGCCCATTCCGCTGCCGCCCGTGCTTTCGCCGCTCGCGCCACCCGTATTCTCGCCGCCTTGACCGCCTGGAGCGGAGTCGTCTCCCGCCGCGCCGGCGCCCGGACCGTCACCCCCTTCAGAGCGCTGCCCACCTTCACCGCCCTCAGCGACGGCGTGCGGCGCTGCGCCCTGATTCTTTTTCTTGCTGCACGCTGGAGCCAGCGCAACGACCATCGCGCCCAGGGCGAACGTCAAGACACGGGTCAACACCAAGCGAGACAACGAAGCCCTCAAGATCCGCAGTCGCGCCATGCACCCTCACCGCTCGCGCGTCAATGCGCCGCGCCGGCCGTACCCGACGGCACTCCGGAGTGGGTGCGAGAGTACGTCGCTGGCGGTTCCGAAAAAGTGGCAGAGAACAGACGTGACAAGTGACTCTGATCGGCGAAGCCGAGATCGGCCGCAACGGCGGAGGCACTGGCCCCGCCCGACAGACGGCGAGCCGCTTCCTCTAACCGGAAAGCCCGATGGAGGCGGATGGGCGAGCAGCCGTAGACCCTGGTGAATTCCCGGACGAGAAAGTACTTGCTGCGGCCGACGGCGGCGGACAAATCGTCGAGGTGAACGACGGTGTGCGGCGACTCGATGATGAGTCTGAGCACCTGTCTGAGCCAGCGTGGACAGCGAGTCTCGGGAGTGAAGGTGGACGGAACGAAGCTCGGGCGCGGGGGGCGTTTGAGGGTCATGCCCGTGCCCGCCTGCGGGCCGGACGTTACCGTCCCGGCGGGGGCCGGCACCGGAGATTTTCCCGCAAATTGCGCTGATCCTAATGGTGGCGGAGAGTAACACCCGGGATCGCGCGCCCCCGACCCGCGGCCAATCGAGAGTAGACGGGGGCATCACGGGGTAACCTTACGGGTGCTGCTCGAGCTGGGTCTTGTACGAACTTGCTCCGACCAGAACCGAGCGGTGCGCGCGAGCATAGGCGCCCGGGGTCATTCCGAAGTGACCCTTGAAGAGGCGACTGAAATACGCCTGATCGGCGTAGTTCAGGCGATAGGCCACGTCGGCCGGCTTGCACCCGGATCGAAGCAGTCGCGCGGCCCGCCGCAGACGTCTCATGTTTTGGAAGCGCACCGGAGGCTCACCGAGGTAGCGGGAAAATTCGCGCGCTAAGTGAAACTTGCTCAGGCCGACACGCAGTGCGAGCTGGGCGAGACTCAGGCGCCTGCGGGACGTTCGAATCAGCTCGAGCGCTTGACCGACGGCGGGCGGGAGGGCTCGCTCGGCATCACCCAGTTCCGATGCGGTTTCGCTGGAAGATACGTGCGTTGACACCCCACTACGAATGGCAGGGGGCGCCGCACGGCGACATACCACTAACGGGGTAGGGAAACGCCTGCCCGGCGGGAGCAAGATCGTACAAGGATCCGAATCCTCCGCGAACTCGAGTCCTTGTGGGTCCTTGCTGCCACCTTTATAGTCCCGAAAGAGAGGTGCGATGATGAGTCTGTCAGTCGATGTGCGCCGTCGGGTTGATGACATTCGGGACGCACTCGCCAGCTCGCTGGACATTCGCGAGGTGATCGGCCTCGCGTCACCGCTCTTGCTCCAGCTGATCAAGGCCGACTACGCGGCGCTCGGCGTGACGCGGCCGGGGCAACCGGGCGAGTTCGATTGGATCGTGACGGAGATGCCCGCGCCCTTCTTCGAGGCCTACCCGCACATGGCGCCGCACGATTTCGTCCTGCACTCGGTACTGACCGCGCCCAATCGCGTGCTTCGCGACAGCGAGATGATCGAGCGACGTGCGCTGGAATCGAACGTGATGTATCGCCATGCGCAAGACATCGGCATGGCGCTCGAGCACGTGATGAGCACGATGCTCCACGTCGACGGCGACTGGTCGAGCGGTCTGTCGCTTTATCGCGGGAAGCGGGCCCCGTTCTCGGACGGCGACCGCCAAGTGCTCGAGTCGATCGTCCCGGCGCTGACACACGCCGTGCGAAACTGCCGTCTGTTCGCGACCACGGCGCAAAGGGCCCGGGTTCTGGAAGATCTGGTGGCGCGCGAGGGCCTGGCCTGCATCGTGTTCGTCCAATCGGGTCGCGAGCTTTCGCGCACCGGTGCCGCAACGGCCACGTTGTCGCGCTGGTTTAGTTCCGTCGAGATGGGCGCCGACCATCTTCCGTCCGCGCTCTCGGACCAGGTGCGCCGCTGGGCCGCCGAGCCCGCGCACGACGTGACGCCGAGCACCTGGGAGCGAAAGACGCCGAATGGGAACTTGCTGGTCCGGCCGTACTGGCTGACGGACGGCGGCGAGAGGTACCTGGTCGTGATCCTGAAAGAGAGCACTGACGACCCACTGCCGCCCCCGGAATGGAGGGGCCGGCTCACCGAGCGCGAGCACGAGGTCGCGACCCGGCTCATTCGCGGCTGGGACAACCGGTTGATTGCCCACGAGCTCGGGTGTGCACAAGAGACCGTGAAAAAGCACGTCGCGAGCATCTTCGACAAGCTCGGAGCGGACCGCCGCGGCCAGCTCATCCTGCGCGCGAGCCGTGGCGTCCACTGAGTCGCCGAAAAACCCGGTGTCGCCACGGCTCCGTTCTTCACGCGGAGCCCCCTACGCTTCGATCGCTGCGTTCGGCCGCTGAAAGAATGCGAGGTACATCCACGCCGTCACGCGCGCGGCGAGCACGATTTTTTCCGCCTCCTCACGACTCCGAACGTCCTCCAGCGCGATCTCGAGCGCCCGCATGTGGTCGTGGTCGACCTCGCCGTGGCCGCGCAAAAAGCGAACTGCGTTGCTGATGTGCGCGATGCCGCTTTTCTCGATCAGGTTTTCGGCGGCCTGACCCGCTCGTTCTTGGCCGAGCGTTTCCAACACATAGGCTACGCCCAGCAGCGACACGGGCTCGTCATTCGCGAGGAACCAGGTGAAGGACCGGTACCCGAGCACCGCGCTCGACGGCGGAATCGCGATGACCTCGATACCCGGGCCGGCAAGCACGGCTCGATCGCGCGACGGCCACGCGTCGTGATCTTCCTCTCCCGCCTTCCGCCCGAACAGCCCTCCGAGCAGCGGTCGACCGAGCTCCTCGAGCCGGGCGCCCGCCGCTGCGAGCATCGCACTGGTTCCCTGGATCTGGTGCGAGACTTGGGCAAGGTAGTAGTCGTATTCGGCGAACGAGAGCGTGCCGCCCACCAGCTTCTTCGCGATGGGATGGGTGTCGAGCGCGTAGACGGTGGCACGTGCGATGATGGAAAGCTCGACGCGAAGTTGTTCGATCTTGATCATTTTCTTTCTCCGTTTCGGTGGTTTCTCAAAACTTTTTCGTGAACGTGGGCGTCGCTGGGCGGAGGCCCGCGGGGTGCCGTCCGAACACGGCATGCGTGGCCGGGGGCAAGCAGCTGAGGTCGGCGAGCATGGGGATCACCAGCCGGCCTTCGAAGTGCACGTGTCTCGCCGGCCGGCCGATGATCCGAGCACCCAGGGCCGAGGCGAACGTCTCGATCGCGGGCGGCAGCGGAAGCCCTTCGTACGCGCCCGCGGCAGCACGAGCGCGCTGGTCGTCGTCGTAGAAACTGGCTCCGTCGAATACTGAGTCGAGATCGTCGGCACCGGCTTCTCCCCAACGCCCGGTCACGACGTAATCCGAGTTGACGAGCTTCTTGTGCGCCGCCACCCGATAGACGAGGTCGCCGTCGTCGGTCCGCGAGGTGGCGCAGTCCACCGTGCCGAAGAGCCAGCGCCGACGCTCCTTGCGCGCAGTCACCACGAGCCCCGCCAGGAGCTTCGAGAACGCAATGCCTTTCCGGAAGCGGCTGATCAGCGCGACGCGAGCTACCTCGCAAAGGGAGTCGCGCAGCGGCCAGAGCGACGCCAGATCGAAGCTGTCTTCGTCCTCCAGACCGAAGAGGCGCGGCAAGCCGTTCTGCGTCATCGCCTCCGCGAACTCGAAGTTCGGGAGCGACACGCGCAGCGTGCCGGAAGGCTCGTCACCGTGGAACACGACGACGTGGTGAGCGGTCGGGGCCTGGTCGAAGTCGCTCACCTCGCGCGGGATCCGGTGGCCCTTGGCCGGGATCCCGCACTCCTGCACCAGGGCCTTCCAGCGGATCCACTGGGCGGTGTCGACGTCGCGCTGGGTCGCGGCGAGGAGCCAGTAGTAAGGGTTGACCGCCGGCTGGACGTTCGCGTCCGAGCACGACTGAACCCACCGGGCGCCGCGCGGCATTGGGTCGTTGGCGCGGCGGGTCGAACGGCGACGATCGGTTCTGGGTCCGTGGGAAAAGCGCATGGAATCCTCCGGTTGCTGCGCTCTCTCCGGAAAAACCCGCCCCGTTACGCGGACGGAGGTCCGCGCCCAGGGCTGCCGTTTCGCCCCGACCGGCGTTGGCCCGCTTTTCCCGCAGTTGTCGGCCGCGCAGGGTCAGCGGCCGCTCTTCGGCAAGAAGCGTCACGTGTAACGCGACCTACCCCCTCCTACGATGGCGCGTGGCCGACGCCGACCGCGCTTTTGCACCAGCCTGGCACGCCCTTCCTGCCGCGGAAGTGGCGGCCGCGATCGATGTCGAGCCGGACCGTGGCCTCGAGCCGCACGAAGTCGCTCGCCGACTCGAGCGCTTTGGCACGAATGCGCTTCCGGAAGCGCGGCGGCGCTCCTTGGCGGCCGTCGTCCTCGGTCAGTTCAAGAGCCCGCTCATCTATCTCTTGCTGGTTGCCGCGGGCATCGCCATGGCCCTCGGCGAGCGCACCGACGCGATCGTCATCGTCGTCGTCGTGCTCCTGAATGCAGTCATCGGCGCGTTTCAGGAGGGCCGAGCGGAACGGGCGCTGGCAGCGCTTCGCCAGCTTGCCGAGCGCAAGGCGAGGGTCCTGCGCGGCGCGCACGAGACGATCGTCGAAGCGCGCGAGGTCGTGCCCGGCGACATGCTCGTTCTCGCTGCGGGCGACGCAGTGACCGCCGACGCGCGCCTCGTCGACGTTGCTCTGCTGGAAGTCGCGGAAGCGGCACTCACGGGCGAATCCGTGCCGATTGGCAAGAGCGTCATGCCACTTCCTCCGCCAACGGCGCTCGGCGATCGGCGCAACATGGTGTACTCCGGCACGCACGTCACCGCCGGTCGCGCGCGTGCCGTCGTCGTCGGCACGGGTGTCAACACCGAGATCGGCCGCATCGCCGCCCTCGCCGAGGCCGCGGTGCAGCCGAAGACGCCGCTCGAGCAACGCATCGAGCAATTCGGGCGCTACGTCATCGTCGGCGCGGTAGCCGTCTTCGTGGTGGTCGTGGGGGTCGGGGTTCTTCGCGGCTTTCCCTTTGCCGAGATGTTCATGATCGGCGTGAGCTCGCTCGTCGGCATGGTGCCCGAGGGCCTGCCCGTCGCGATGACCATCGCGCTCGCCGTCGGAGTGCAACGGATGGCGCACCGTCGGGCGGTCGTTCGGCGGCTGTCGGCCGTCGAGACGTTGGGCTCGACGACGGTCATCTGCAGCGACAAGACCGGGACGCTGACCCGCAACGAGATGACCGTCACGGCGATCTGCTTGCCCGACGGACGCCAGGTCTCGGTGACGGGCGTTGGTTACGCGCCCGAAGGAAAGCTCCTGGTCGACGGCCAAGAAGTTCGTCCCGAAAGCGACCCTGGCTTGAAGAGCCTCCTCGAGGCGGGAGTGCTCTGCAACGATGCAGAGCTCGACGGACCCGACGCTCGGGACGCGCGCTGGAAGCCCCTCGGCGATCCCACGGAAGTGGCGCTGCTCACGGTAGCCGCGAAGGGAGGAGTCGTGCCCATGGAGCTGCGCGCCCGCTTCGAGCGCCGAGCAGAGCTGCCATTCGACGCTGCGCACAAGATGATGGCCGTCCACTACGAATCGGCGGTCACCGAGAACCAGTCTCCGGACGGCCCCTTCGTCGTCATCAAAGGGGCGCCTGAAGCGGTGCTGGATCTCTGCGCTACCGCACAGATCGGCGCCCGCGTCGTGACGCTCACCGGCGAAATCCAGGGTTCCGTCCATGCCGCCGCGGAGGCGATGGCCTCACGGGCGTTGCGACTGCTGGCGGTAGCGATCGCCGGGCAGACGACGCTCGATCCGAAGGCCGGCTTCGCGGTCCTCGAGGGTCGCGCGACGCTCCTCGGACTCGTTGGCCAGTACGATCCGCCGAGAGCCGAAGTCGCTCGAGCGGTGAGTGAGTGCAGGGCGGCGGGGATACGCCCGGTGGTCGTCACCGGGGACCACAAGGGCACCGGCCTCGCCGTCGCGAGAGAGCTCGGCATCGCCCGCGAGGGCGATACCGCCGTGGACGGTGTGGAGCTCGAGCAGATGACCGACCGCGAGCTCGACGAGCGCATCGAGAGCGTCTCGGTCTTCGCGCGCGTCCATCCCGCACAGAAACTCCGCATCGTCGAGGCGTACCAGAAGCGGCACGAAGTCGTCGCGATGACCGGAGACGGCGTGAACGACGCCCCCGCGCTGGTGAAGGCCAACGTGGGGGTCGCGATGGGCATCACCGGGACGGAGGTGGCGAAGGATGCCGCCGAAGTCGTCATCGCCGACGACAACTTCTCGACCATCGTCGCGGCCGTCGAAGAAGGGCGCGTCGTCTATCGCAACATCAAGAAGGCCGTGCTGCTGCTCTTCTCGACTTCGGCCGCAGAAGTCGTCGTCCTCGTGCTGGCGATGCTTCTCGGCTACCCGCCGCCGTTCGCAGCGGTGCAGATCCTCTGGAACAACCTCGTCACCGAGGGGGTCATTACCGTCAACCTCATCATGGAGCCGGCGGAAGGTGACGAGATGCGGCAGCCGCCCGTCGCGACGAACGAGCCGCTCCTCACCCGGATGCTGCTCGTGCGGATGGGCATCATGGTGCCGTGCATCGTGGTCTCGACGCTCGGGTGGTTCATCGCGCGCACGGCCCAAGGCGTGCCCGGACCTCAAGTCCAAACCGAGACGTTCACGCTGCTCGCCATCTGTGAGTGGTTCAACGTCCTCAACTGCCGTTCCGAGCGGAAATCGGCGTTCAGCGTCGGGCTCTTCAAGAACCGGTGGCTTTGGGGCGGCCTCGTCGTCGGCAACCTCTTGCAGGTGGCCGTCGTGTTCTGGGCGCCGCTGAACCACGTGTTTCGCACCGTGCCGTTCAGTCTCCAGGAAGCCGTCGCCCTCGGCGTCGTCGGAAGTCTCGTGCTGTGGGTCGAAGAAGCCCGCAAGCTCGTCATGCGCGTGAGGGTTCGCGAGCGACCTTAGACCTGGCATGCCTCGTGCACCGACGAGTGCGTAGTCGGGCGGAACGCCCGCGCGAAAAGGAGGCCCCACGATGAAAGCGGTCTTCGCCCTGGTGATGCTCGGCCACGGACTCATTCACCTGCTCGGCTTCGTCAAGGCGTTCGGGTTCGCTCGCGCGCCAATGCTGGCACCGGTCTCGCGAGGGGTGGGCCTGCTTTGGCTGGTGACGGCCGCTCTGTTCGCCGTCGCTTCGATGCTCCTGGTCACGGGGACCCGTCCCTGGTGGGCTGCGGCGCTGCCGGCACTCCTGCTCTCGCAAGTGCTCATCGTCGGAGCCTGGCAAGACGCCAAGATCGGGACCGTCGCGAATACCCTGATCCTGATTGGCGTCATTTTTTCGCTGCTCGAGTACCGTCCGTCGAGCTACCGATCGATCTACGCTCGTGAAGTCGGGCAGCGCCTGGCCCTGGCGCCCACGACGGACCCGGTGCTCACGCCCGCGGACGTTCGGCACCTTCCGGAGCCGGTGCGCCGCTACGTCGACCTTTCGGGCGCGATCGGCAAGCCCCGGGTAGAGAGCGTCCGGGCGACGCTCCGTGGGGAGATCAAGCGATCGCCGGAGTCCCCGTGGCTGCCTTTTCGCTCGGAACAGCACAACTTCGCGAGTGAGCCGGCGCGCTTCTTCCTGATGGACGCGTCGCTCTACGGGATCCCGTTCACGGCGCTGCACGTCTACTCCGCTGGGGCGGCGACGATGCAGGTGAAGGTCGCGACTCTCGTTGGAATCGTCGACGCCCGAGGACGCGAGATGAACCAGAGCGAAACCGTAACGGTGCTCAACGACATGTGCGTCCTCGCCCCCGCTCTGCTGATCGACCCTCGAATCGCCTGGAAATCCATCGACGCGCGATCCGTGAAAGCGACCTTCACCAACGCGGGCAGCACCGTGTCCGCCGTGCTCAGTTTCAATGACCAAGGTGAGCTCGTGAACTTCGTCTCGCACGACCGATTCCTTTCCGCCGACGGCAAGAGCTATCGACGCTTGCCCTGGTCGACTCCGCTCCACGATTATCGCGATTTCGGCGGTAAGCGGCTCGCGAGCCGCGCCGAAGCATCCTGGGCGATGCCGGAAGGCGAGCTCGTCTACGGCCGCTTCGAGATCACGAGCGTCGAGTACAACGTTGCGCCGGAGGGACGATGACGAAAGCGCAGAGAACACGGCTGCACGTCGTCGTCGGCTCTCTCTTGCTGATCGTGGCGGTGAGCGCGATGGGAGGCGGGCTCTACGGCGTTTTCGGCGCTCGCGGTATCCCTGAGGCGTGGCTCGTCGGAAGCCCCTTCTCCGACTACCTCGTGCCGAGTCTGGTGCTCCTTTTCGTGGTGGGCGGTTCGCACCTCGTGGCGGGTTTCGCTTCGCTTGCCGGGTCGCCCAGGGCGCGGGCGCTAGCCTTCCTCTCCGCTTCCGTCCTGCTTGTCTGGATCACCACGCAGGTCTACGTGCTCGGGTTCGTGTCGTTTCTCCAACCACTCATGGCGGCTTGGGGGCTGGCCGTGATCGCGACCGCACACTTTCTTCCACGGGATCGCCGGCACCCGACAGGCCGTTATCCCTCAGGCTGACAGGGCAGCGAGGATCCCGAACAAGCTCATCATCGCAATCAGGATGACCGCCACCGATGAGGCGACGTTCATCCATCGTGCCGGCTGCCGGCACCAGGTCACGAATAGAAACGAGAACGCGGCCGTTTGGAGCACGACTTCGGGCAGGCCAATCAGATGGCGCGAGAGCGGCAAGGTCGTGTACACCGCGCCTTCGAACGAACCGGGCGCGGGCCCCGCCGTGCCGAGAACGGCGAGGCCCACGAAGAGACCCCACAGAACCAGCCAGCTCCTCTCGATCAGTAAGGTTCTAGCCGGCCACAGCACGAGCGCGAACAGCGTCGCTCGAATGAACTGCAGCCCCGGGCCCGCTGCCACCCACGCCGACGAAGTAGGGCGCATCAAGAGACTGAGCTCCGTCTGCGAATACAGGTGTTCGTAGTCCAGAACGTAAAGTGCCAGGACGCCGGCCACGAAGTAGGTGATCGTGTGGGTGGCACAAACGCGCCACCAGAATGCTCCGAACCCCGGCGGGCGAGCCTCTATCGAAACGCTCGCCTTGGGCTCGGAGGGAGGAGAGCTCGGGGCCATGCGACCAGCGCACCCGCCCGCTACTGAGCGACGTAGCCGCCGTCGACGAGCAGCGGGTGACCCGCGATGAACGATGCCTGGGGCGACGAAAGAAACAGCACGGCTTCCGCCACTTCTTCCGGCCGCCCCAGCCGCTTCATGGCATGCAGTCCCTCGAGCATCGAGCGCGCCTTCGGATCCGCCAAAAGGCCCGCACGCTCCAGCATGGGGGTCGCGATGAAGCCTGGGCACACGGCGTTCACGCGAATGCCTATCGCCGAGTATTCGAGCGCGGCACACTGCGTGAGGCCGATCACCCCGTGCTTGGCGGCCACGTAAGCAGCAGCACCGGCGAACCCCACGTTGCCCAAGATCGACGCGTTGTTCACGATCGCGCCCGCTCCCTGCTTCACCATCTGCTCGAGCTCGTATTTCATGCACAGGAAGACGCCCGTGAGATTCACGCGCAGCACGCGGTCCCAGTCTTTTTCGCCGAGCTCGCCAATGGGCGCCATCGCCCCTTCGATGCCGGCGTTGTTGAACGCCACGTCGAGCCGGCCATAGGTCTTCACGGTGCCCGCAACGAGCGCGGCGACTTCTCCGGCGTCGCTCACGTCCGCACGCACGTAGCGAGCTTCACCGCCTTTGCCGCGGATGAGGGCGACCGTTTCTTCGCCGGCCGCACCGTCCATGTCGCAGACGATCACTTTCGCGCCCTCGCGAGCGAATGCGACTGCCGTCGTTCGGCCGATGCCGCTGCTCCCGCCTGTCACCAACGCTACTCGATTTTCGAATTGACCTGCCATGGGTCGCTCCTTGTTTACCCAAGCGAAGGAGCACGAGGCGTGCCAAGGCGGGCGCGTGCTGCGGGGCCCGGCGCTGCGAACGAGCGCGGACTTTGCGTTCCCTGCGAATGGAACGCGCAAACCTTACGCGGATGGGGGCTCGAGATGGAACCGATTCGAAGGAACCGGCTTTTGGATTGTTGGCCCCGGATCGGGAGCTCGAGGGTCTCACTCGAGGATGACGCGCGTCACTCGAACCATTTCGTCCGCACCGTTCTGCGCTCTGCTGGCGCTGGGTTGGAGCGGTCAGGGTTGCACCGCTGAAACGAATTCTCCTTTGCCATCGGGCTCCGCGGGCGCGGCGAGCAACGGTGGCACCACTCCCATGAGCGGGAACGCGGGGGTCGCGGGCAAAGGGACGGCGGGAGCAGGCGGCGTGATGTCGAGCGCCGGCGCGGCCGGCGTAACCGGTGGAGTCATGAGCGAAGGCGGCACCGGGGCCGCCGGAGGGAGTGGCGGTGCAGGCGAGACGACCGGCGGTGCAGGCGAGACGACCGGCGGTGCAGGCGAGACGACCGGCGGCGCGGGCGAGACGAGCGGGGGCGCGGGGACGAGCGGCGGCGCAGGGACGAGCGGAGCGGGAGCCGGCGGCGCGGCGGGCGCAGGCGGCGGCGCAGGCGAGACGAATGGCGCGACGATCGTCAACGATCGTTTCTGGCGCGACACCTCGGACACGCCCATCTACTCGCAGGGTGGCGGCGTGCTTCAGGTCGGAGACACGTACTATTGGTACGGAGTCAAATACGGTGGCGCGCCGACCTACGTCGCAAATCCCACCAACGACAACGACGACACCTCGTTCCAGGGCATCACCACCTACTCCTCGAAAGATCTGGTGAGCTGGAAGCTCGAGGCCACGGACATGCCGGCGAGCACATCAGGCTGGTTCGGGCGGCTCGGTGTGGCCTACCACGCGGCCACCGGGAAGTACGTCCTGGCCGCGCAGGGCAACGGCGGCCTCTATTTCGCGACCAGCGACAGGCCGAACGGCGGCTTCACCTACAGCAACACGCAGACGAACCTGCCGGGCATCGTCAACGGCGCCACGGGCGATCAAACCATCTTCCAGGACGACGACGGCCAAGCGTACCTGGTGAGCTCGAGCAGCATGGGCCGCGCGAACCGCTATGTCTCGCCGCTCCGTGCGACGGACTTTTTGGCTGCCGAAGATGCCGTGCTGGTCTACCGAGGCGGCGGGCGCGAGGGCAACTGCATGTTCAAGTACGAGGGGCACTACTATTTCTGCTCCTCGGACTTGCACGGTTGGAATTCCTCGCAGTCGTACTGCGTGTCTGCGCCGAACATCCGCGGGCCGTACGGCGAAGAGTTCGTGATGGACGGCACGGCCGCGGATTACAGTCACGTGACACAGACCGGGTTCTTCTTCGCCGTGAAGGGCACTGAACGGACGACGATCGTCTTCGCCGGCGATCGATGGGCAGATTTCGCGGGCAACGGGCTCGGTTTCAACCAATGGATGCCGCTCAGCTTCACGGGCACGACGCCGCGCTTCCATTCGCTCAGCGCGTGGACGATCGATGCGACCACGGGCGCGTGGAGCGTCGGACCGGGCAACAACTACGTCTTGAACCCGAGCTTCGAGGCCGATCGGATCGACGTCTCGACGCCGGTGGGTTGGGTCGCAACGAGCGGCAACAACGACGGCGAGCGCCACACCGGCAATCGGGGCTGGCAGCTCACCGGCACGTCGAGCCTGGCGCAAACCATCGCATCGCTCCCGAACGGGACGTACACGCTGTCCGTTTGGGCCAAGAGCAGCGGCGCTGGGGCCGAGCTCCACGTCGAGAGCTTCGGCGGCGCACCGATGACCGCAGCAATTCCGAGCACGAACAGCTGGACCAACGTCATGATCACGGGCATCGCGGTCACGAGCAGCCAGGCGGAGGTCGGCGTCACGGGCACCGGCCAGACGGTCACGGTGGACGATTGGTCGCTGGTCGGCGACTAGGGGTCGTTACGCGCCGCCGTAGCGGACGGACCCCGCGCCGATACCCCCTTCTGCTAAGACCGCGGGCGTGCTCCCTCGGATCGTCTCACTCCTGCCGTCCGCGACTGAGATTGTCTGCGCACTCGGCGCGGGAGAGAGCCTGGTCGGCATCTCTCACGAGTGCGATTTTCCCGATGCGATTCGTGATCGCCCGGTGCTGACGCGGTCGCGCATCGATGTGCACGCCTCGAGCCGTGCGATCGACGCCGCCGTTCGGACCGTCATCCACGACGCGCTCAGCATCTACGCCGTCGACGAGCAGAGGCTCGGCGCGCTCGAGCCGGACGTGATCGTGACCCAAGACTTGTGCGAGGTCTGCGCCGTCTCCCTCGACGACGTTCGCGCCGCCGTCGCGCGCCTCGCCCACCGAGAGCAGATCCGCATCGTCAGCCTGCGGCCCGTCTGCCTCGAAGACGTCCTCGCCGACATCGAGCGGGTCGCGGGCGAGATCGGACTCGAAGCGGAGGGGAAAGCCGTCCGCGCGCGGTTGTCCGAGCGAATTCACGCCATCGCCGTCCGTGCGGCCCAGGCGTCATCGCGGCCGAGAGTCGTGTCCCTCGAGTGGATCGACCCATTGATGCTCGGGGGCACCTGGATGCCGGAGCTCATCGAGCTTGCGGGCGGCTTGGCGGTCGGCGCCACGGCGGGACAGCCGGCGCCCACGGTCAACACACGGGCGCTCGCGGAGCTTCACCCCGACGTTGTCGTCGTGAAGCCCTGTGGATTCTCGCTCGATCGCACGCTCGCCGAGCGTGACGTGATCGAGCGCTCGGTCCTCGAGGTCGTCGGCGCGGCCACACGCGTCTACGTCACCGACGGCAACGCGTTTTTCAACCGGCCCGGCCCACGTCTCGTCGAGTCACTCGAGATCATGGCGGCCTGCGTGCATCCGGAGCTATTCGACGACCTCGGGGCCGCCCACGAAAGCGTCATCCACAGGCTGAAATGACGGATCAGGCTTTCGCGATCGCTCGCAGCCCTTCCCGTCGAGCGGCCTTGCCGAGACGCTCATCGAAGCAGGCGAAGGCCGCACCCTCGACCCCGCTGATGCTGGCGAGCGCGGACGCGAGATGAATCGCATCGAAACCGGGGAGGGCGTGCTTCTCGGCCAGTGCGCCCGCGCGCCGGGCGAGCTCCTCCTCGAGGCGGACGATCGCGAGGGCGCCCCAATCCGCGTCGAAGGCTGCGACGGCCGCGCGATGGCTTTGCGGTGTCAGCATCCGCTCCCGTCTGGCGCGCGCAAGGGCGGCTCGTGATTCGGCGTACGCCACGACGGAGGTGATGCTCTCTTCGGCGCTGTTCACTGCTTTCCGGACGCGCGCCGAGCCTTCTTCCTCGACGTAGAGCTTCACGAGCGCGCTGGTGTCGAGATAGACGATCACCGACGATCCTCGAGCACCAGAGCGGCCACGGTGTGCTTCGAGCGCCTCTTGGCGGGAGCGCGCTGCCCCGGGCGCCCCTGGCCACGCCGGATGAGCCCCTCCTCTTCGAGGGATTGCAGGTGCCGGTCGTCCGCCGACTGGGTGAGCGGTGCCAGCTGGGCGATGGGGTGCTTCCTGCGATCGCTGACCAGGATCACCTCG
>Ga0315910_10000926_pt1 | contig 27633 bp, 30 predicted proteins | sample EdamamesoilMG_FD_204470 | JGI IMG/M metagenome (GOLD analysis project Ga0315910, IMG submission 204470) | Garden soil microbial communities collected in Santa Monica, California, United States - Edamame soil | ecosystem: Environmental > Terrestrial > Soil > Garden | place: USA: California... | reverse complement strand
TCTTCTTGAGGTGGTTCTGCATCTGCACCGAGTGCACCAGCGTGATCCCGGCCTGCATGACCGCCGCCACGTGCACCGCCTCCATCATCTGCTCGGGATTGGCGCCGGTCTCCAGGCACTGGGTGGTGTAGGCGTCGATGCAGTAGGGGCACTTCTGCGCGTGCGACACCGCGAGCGCGATCAGCGCCTTCTCGCGCTTGGTCAGGGCGCCGTCCGTGCCCGTGACATCGCCGTAGTACTTGAAGAAATCATCGGCGAGCCTTTTGCCGTGCTGGCCGATGTCGCCGAACTTCTTCAGGTCTGCCGATTCATAGTAGTTGCTCATGCGCACCTCCTAGTCTGGGACAGTCGATCGTGAGGCGCAAACATTACAGCAAGCGGGTCAAACCAAAACCATCTTGCTACCTGCAATCGCGAGCACGACCGCAAGCACCTGCCGAATGAGCGGATTCGCGAAGCGCCGGCTGCCGTACTCCGAGCCGATCCAGCCGCCGATCAGCACCGCGCCCATCAACCACCAAGCGTAGTCTGGCGGCGGCACCGGGTTCGTTATGAGGCCTGCTGCAAGCCCGGCAAGTGAATTGACAAGAATGAATGGCGCCGAAGTCGCGGAGGTCCGCTTCGTGGCGGCCCAGCCCATGAGCAGCAGGAGCGGGCTGAGAAAGATGCCGCCGCCGACGCCCGTGAGACCTGAAAGTACGCCCAGGGCCGCACCGATGACCATGGATAGCGGAATGCTGAGGGTGCGCGTAGCGCGCAGTTCCTCGCTCGCGCGCGCGCTCCACCAAAGCTGCCAACCCGCGTAAAGCAGGACCAGGCCGACGAGGATCTTGTACGCAGTCCCGGGCAGCGTGATGGCGCCGCCAAGATAGGCGGCTGGGATCGAAGTCACCGCGAACGGCCAGAACAGCCCCCACTGGAAATGACCTGCCTTGCAAAACTTGTAGGTAGCCAGCGCCGATACGAGCACGTTCAACTGCAGAGCGACGGGGCGCATCTCCGCCGGCGCGATGCCCGCCAGCGCCATGGCCGCGATATAGGCTGAGGCGCCGCCGTGCCCAACCGCCGAATACAGAAACGCCGCGGTGAGGACCGCAAAAGCCAGCAAGAACACGTGCGCGACTTCCACGCACGCTATATACCACGGAATATAACGAGAAGGTGCTCAAGCTTCGTTCTTAAGCAACTTCGCGTAACTCTTCAACTCAGCAGCGATCGCTGAGGACGCGCGGCCCTCAAGTTCCCGGAAGCGTCGCACCGCGTTTAGGCCGAAATCGGTTACGCGCGCCCCGCCGCCACGGGCGCCGCCGGTCGCCGTGGCAACTATCGGCTCCCGAAAGTCCGCGTTCAGCGCCTCCACGAGTTGCCACGCGCGCCGGTAGGACATCCCCATGTCGCGTGCCGCCGCGGAAATGGAGCCGGTTTCGGCAATGCGCTCAATGAGCTCGGCCTTGCCCGGGCCCATCGCCGCGCTCGACCTGCCGAGCACTCGCAGGGTAAGTCCTTTGTAGCGGGTGGCTTTCACTTTGCGTTCGGGAAGAATAGCTGCTCGCCGTTGATCCTGTACGCGGCGATGGTCTTCTGGCCCTCAGTTGAGATCACCCAGTCGATGAAGGCTTGGCCCATCTCCTTCTTAATTTGCGGATGCTTCGCCGGGTTCACGAGCATCACGCCGTACTGGTTGAAGAGTTTCGCATCACCTTCGACAACGATTACGAGGTCGGCGCGATTCTTGAACGACAGCCAGGTGCCGCGATCCGAGAGGACGTAGGCGTTCATGCCGGCGGCGCTGTTGAGCGCCGGGCCCATGCCCTGGCCGGTGTCGCGGTACCACGCGCCCTTGTCCCTGCCGGCGACATCGATACCCGCGGCCTTCCAGAGCTCGAGTTCGGCGAAGTGCGTGCCGCTCTTGTCGCCGCGCGAAACGAACGGCGCCTGCGCATCCTTGACCTTCTTCAGCGCCGCGACGATGTCCCTGGTGCCTGCGACCTTGGCCGGGTCGGCCATCGGCCCGATCAGCACGAAGTCGTTGTACATGACGTCGAAGCGCTGCACGCCGTTGCCCTCGGCAAGGAATTTCTCCTCCAGCGGCCTTGCATGCACGAACACCACGTCGGCGTCGCCGCGCCGGCCGATGTCCAACGCCTGGCCGGTGCCCACCGCGACCACGCGCACCTGGATTCCGGTCTTTGCGGTGAACGCGGGCAACAGGTGCTTGAACAGCCCGGATTGCTCGGTCGATGTCGTCGAAGACACCGTGATGAATTTCTCCTGCGCCTGCACGGGGAACGCGAGCGACAGGACCAGCAGAATCGTCCGGATCAGACCCAGGGCAATTCTCCTTTGATGAATGCGGCCGCCTCCGCGGACGAAGGGGACTTGAAGAAAGTATCTGCCGGGGCGCGCTCGACCAGCCGGCCCTGGTGGATGTAGAGCACCTCGTCGCCCAGGCGTCGCGCCTGGCCGAGGTTGTGGGTGGCCATGACGATCTTGGTGCCGGCCGCATCGAAGGCGCGGATCACCGATTCGATCTCGCGCGTCGCGCTGGGATCGAGGCTCGCGGTAGGCTCGTCGAGGAACAACACTTCCGGATGCAGCGCCCAGGCGCGCGCGAGGGCGAGGCGCTGCTGTTCGCCGCCGGACATCACGCGCGCGGGACGATGTGCAAGCTGCAGCAGGCCCACTTCCTTCAGGCTGTCGAGGGCGCGCGTTTCGCGCTGGCCGGCCGGAACGTTGGCCACCTTCAGCGCATAGACGAGGTTCGCGAGCGCGGAACGCCGCAGCATCACCGGACGCTGGAATACCATTGCCTGCTGCCGCCGGACGCGCGCGGCGTCGGTTTCGTTCCAGGTAACCCGTCCGCCGGTCGGCGCGAGCAAGCCGTGCATCAGCCGCATCAGCACGCTCTTACCCGCGCCGTTCGCGCCGAGGATCACGGTTGCCGGTCCGGCGCCGATCTCCAGCGACAACGGCGGAATGATCTCGCGACCGCCGGCGGAGAAGGAAACCCGGTCGAGCTTCAGCGGCAGGATCATCCGTACCTCCGCTGCGCCGCTTCCTTGACGAGGTAGGCGGCGGTGTTCAGCAGCAGCACCAGCAGGATCAGCACGATGCCGAGACTGAGCGCGAGCGGCAGATCTCCCTTGGACGTTTCGAGCGCGATGGTGGTGGTCATCACCCGCGTGACGCCATCGATGTTGCCGCCCACCATGATGACCGCGCCCACTTCCGCCGACGCGCGCCCAAGCCCGGCCAACACCGCGGTAACCAGCGAGAAGCGGATGTCCCACACCAATGTCAGCGCTGCGCGCAGCCCGGTCACGCCCAGCGAGCGCAGCTGCTCCTCGTACTCCACCCAGGCATCCTCGACCGCCTGGCGGGACAGCGCGGCGATGAGCGGCAGAATCAGCACTGTCTGCGCGATCACCATCGCCGGCGGCGTGAACAGCAGCCCGGCGTGACCGAGCGGACCGGCGCGCGACAGCAGCAGATACACCACCAGGCCGACCACCACCGGCGGCAAGCCCATCAGCGCGTTCAGCAGGACGATGAGCCCGCGGCGGCCGGGAAAGCGCGTCACGGCCACTGCGGCGCCCAGGGGGAGCGCGACAAGCGTCGCGCACAGCACCGCGCTCAGGCTGACCTTCAGGCTGAGGGCGACGATGCCGGCGAGCTGCGTATCCCACGACGCGAGCAGCGCGATCGCGCCGCGCAGTGCTTCCGCGATGGCATCCATGTTTATGTTTTTATTTGCATATTTAGCTATTCAATGCCACTGTATGGACCAGACGCCCAGAGACAAATAGGTATGGCTCTGCATATAGATTCGGATTTCGACCTGAAGGCACGCTGGCTGTCCGGCGACGGGCTGTCGCCCCGTCATGGCCAGGCCCTGCTCGGCCTGCTGGCGGCGCTCGCCGGCGCGGCCACGCTGCGCGAAGCGGCCCACGCGACCGGCCTTTCCTATCGCCACGCGTGGGGACTGCTTGGATCGGGGGCACGGGCGCTCGGCGCGCCGCTGGTCGAGATGCAACGCGGTCGCGGCGCGCGCCTCACCCCTTACGGCCGCAGGCTGCTCGAGGCGGACGCACACGTGCGGTCCGTGCTTGACTCGCAGGTCGAGCGTCTGCGCCACGACGTGCACGAGATGCTGACGGTGCCCTCGACCGGACAGCAGTCGAGGCTTTCCCTGTTTGCCAGCCACGATCTCGCTCTGCCCGTGCTGGCCGGGATCTGTGCGCCGCGCCTGCGCCTGGACATCGGATTTCGCGGCGCGGATGAATGCCTGGAAGCGCTATCGCGCGGGGGGTGCGACCTGGCCGGTTTCCACGTTGCCGACGCGCTCCCGCGCGCGGCGGCGGCGGCTGCGTCGCTTGGCCGCTGGCTCAAGCCGCACAAACACCAGCTCCTGCACTTCGTCACCCGCGAGCAGGGCATCATCGTGCGCCCAGGCGTGCGCGTGCGCGGTGTCGGCGACCTGGCGCGGCCCGGCCTGCGCTTCCTGAACCGGCCGCCGGGCGCGGGACCCCATGACAACGTGGATCTCGCGGTCGCCGCGGCGGTCGCCGAAGGCCGCGCCGAGGCGGGCTTCGGGTTGCGCGCGGCAGCCGCCCGCCATGGCCTGGAATTCATCCCGCTGGCGACCGAACGCTATTACCTCGCCCTGGAAAAACGCGCGTTCCGGGAAGCGCCGCTGACCCTGTTGCTTGCCGCCATGCGCAGCCGCCCGTTCATGCAGAGCGTGGCGAAACTGCCCGGATATGACGCGTCAAACGCGGGCAGCCGCGAAGCGCTCACGGCCGCGCTCACCTGGCTGAAGCAACCGCGCCAGCGAAGCCGCACCGCATGAAGTCTCAATGATATTGTTGAAGGCGATGAACGACGCGCCTCGCACGCCTGATTTCTGGATTCATTCCGGCTACCGCCTGCTGCGCAAGGGCGACGATGGCCGCCTGCACGTCACCGACGACTACCTGCGCCTGTATTACGACCGGCCGGAGCTGGCGCCGCCGCCGGAAGCGCAGGACGACGAACGCACGCTGCACGCTGCGCTGATGGACGACCCGCGCCGCGCGGTGCCTGACGCCGAGGTCGCGGCGCTCGGGGATCCGGATGCACGCGAGAACTACCGTGTCTTCCTGCGTTTCCGCGAAAGGCTGCTCGCGGCGCCGACACTGGAGGCTTTCTATGCCGGCCTGTTTATGCGCGACGTCGTGGTGCCGCCGGATTTCATCCACCACACAGCGCAGGTGATCCTGCGCAGCATCCTGGACGGTACCAGGGACGGCCTGCAGGCCCGCGCCGCGGAGCTGTTCTTTCGCCCGCAACGGATCTCGTTCCAGGAAGGCGCGGTCATGGCGGCCGACGACCAGACGGTGCAGATGCACGCCGAGACTGGCGGCTTCGGCAACCTGGGCAAGTTGCTCAAGGAGGCGAAGGCGGCCACACGCACCGTCGAACTCGACGTGCTGGACGACAAGAATTCGGACGCCTATTTCGAGCGCGACGAGCGCCACGACACCGTCCTGCAGCTCAACACCGGCCGGCCGGGCTGCGCGGCCCTGTGCCGCGTGCTGGAGCGCTGGATCGCGCATTTCCACGGCGTGCGCACCACGGTCACGCCGGTGCGCGAGATCGCCGACGAGGATTGGCTCTGGCACGTGGGGCTCGACGCGGAAGCGACCACGCTGCTGAATGAGGTCTACAGCGGCGCCGAGGTCGAGGAGGAGCGCATGAAGCGCATCGTGGGCCTGTTCCGCGTGGATTTCGCCGATCCCGGCGCGCTGCGACCCGAGAATGCCGGCTCGCCGGTGTTCCTGGGCATGGCCGTCACGCCCGACGGAACGCTGCGCATGAAGCCGCAGAACCTGCTGGTGAACCTGCCGCTCGCCGCCCGCCTCTAGTACGTCAGCAGCGGACCTGCTGCTTGCAGAAGTTCTGCAGCTCCCGCACCACGGCGCGCTGCGCCACTTGCTGGCGCGGCTTGCCGCCGCCGTGATCCAGTATGAGCTTCATCTCGAACTTGGCGAAGAAGGCGTCGTAGACCTCCCCGCCCAGCGTCCCCACGGCGGTGAGGCCGTCCGTCTTCGGATCGTGCTCCAGCAGGATCGCGGACAGCGGCTGGGGCGCCGGGCCGCTCAGCACCTTCGCGCCGGCGGCCGGATCGTACTGGCTGTGCTCCGAGCAGCAATGAATCATGTTCGCGCGCGCCGCCGAACTGGCCGTCGCCTTGTCGCGGTAGCTGATGAAGCTGATCTGCGGTGTCGGGTAGTTCAGCCGGTGCGCGCAGATTGCCGAAAAGCCGACCACAGCCCGGTTCGGCCCGACGCCGCCTGGCCAGACATAGGCGGCGCCGTTCTCGGTCTTCAGCGCGACGTCGCGCACAGTAGGCTTCGCGAGGCGCAGCAGGAAGCCCGGCGTCGCCTCGAAGGGATAGTGGAAGATGTAGTTGCGGTCGACCACGAGGTCCGCCGCCCGCAGCGGCCGCCCAGCTTCGTCCACGAGCTGGGCGCGCGCATAGAAGCGCGGCTTCAGGTCCGTCGCTGCGAGAAGGTCGGGGGCACCGACGGCGCAGGTGGCCGCGCAGGCCTTGATGAAGTCACGTCGCTCCATGACGCCTCTAAGATTACCGCATCCCGGCCCGCGCAGAAGATGATGCCCAGGAACGACAGACCCAGCCTGCGCCTGCGCGTTTCGTTACGCGATCGTGGCATTCGGGCCGGGCAAGGCGGCCCTGCTCGAGGACATTCGCGACACCGGGTCGATCGCCCTCGACCACGGGATATCGGCGTCCTCAATTTTTTCACGGCCGCATCACCGAGATCGGCGCCGAACCCGGCAGCAGCACGGACGTGCGCATCGACGTCGCAGGCACGGTCATCATTGCGCGCATCACGCGCCATTCGGCCGCGCGCCTCGGCCTCACCGTCGGCAAGGATGTCTGGGTGCTGGTGAAGGCGGTTTCGCTCGACCGCCACAGCGTCGGCTACGCCTAGAGTTTGTTATAGTCGTCACAAGTTAGTTATAAAAGATACGCCGATTCGTTGACAGGCCTGTGCCCAGGGACCAGCATGCCACCCCATGTAGGGCGGACCGGATGACCGGGCCGCACTAGCCGGGTAGAACGCAGACACCCGGGCCCGTAGGACGGCCTCCGTCTCAAGCGCTGCTCCGATTTCCTTTTTTGGAAAGGAGTCTCCCATGAAAGAGCAGTTTGTGGCAGCTGCGGCGACCGTTTCCGCCAACGGGCTTCGCACGCAGATCGAAAGCGCGATGCCGCCCATCGTCATCGACGTGCGCAGGAACGAGCGCTTCCGCGAGGCGCGGGACATGATCCGGGGCGCCTTGCGGCGAGATCCCCAGCTCGTCTCCGATTGGAAAGCCACGCTGCCTGACAAAGCCGATGTTGTCGTCTATTGCGTCCACGGCCACGAAGTCAGCCAGAACGTCGCGAAATCCCTGGGCGCGCGCTACCTGGAAGGCGGCATTGAAGCCTGGCGCGCTGCGGGCGGCGAACTGTTCGGCAAGCCTGGCGGAGCGAGCTCGCGCTGGGTGACGCGCGAGCGGCCCAAGATCGACCGCATCGCCTGTCCGTGGCTGGTCAGGAGATTCATTGATCCGGACGCCGAATTCCTCTACGTTCCCAGCCCGGACGTGAGGAAGGCGGCCAGCGAGCGCGAAGCCGTGCCCTACGACGTGCCGGATGTCGAATTCACGCATGACGGAGACCTCTGCAGCTTCGATGCCTTCATCCGGCGCTTCCGCCTGCGCGATCCGGCACTGGATCAGCTCGCGCTTATCGTGCGCGGCGCCGACACCGGCAAGCTGGGCCTCGCGCCGCAGTGCGCGGGCCTGCTGGCAGTGTCGCTGGGCTTGTCGCTGGTTTATCGGGACGATCATGAAATGCTGGCGCGCGGCATGACCGTGTACGACGCACTGTATGCCTGGTGCAAAAAGGGCAAGGCCGAGACGCATACGTGGAACCCCGACCTGTACATGTGAGTTTCGGCGAGGCGCTGCGCGTCTGGCTGAAGATCGGTTGCCTGGGCTTTGGCGGCCCGGCCGGCCAGATTGCGCTCATGCACCGCATGCTGGTGGACGAGAAGAAGTGGATCGAGGAATCGCGCTACCTGCACGCGCTGAATTTCTGCATGCTGCTGCCGGGCCCCGAGGCGCAAAAACTCGCCACTTACGTCGGCTGGCTGCTGCACGGCACGCGCGGCGGACTCGCGGCAGGCATCCTGTTCGTGCTGCCCGGCGCGCTCGTGATGCTGGCGATGAGCCTGCTGTACGTGCTCGGGCGGGGCGTGCCGGTGGTGGATGGCGCCCTGTTCGGCATCAAGGCAGCGGTGCTGGTGATCGTGGTCGAGGCGCTCATCCGCATCGGCCGGCGCTCGCTCAAGACGGCGCTGCTGGTCTGGCTCGCGGGCCTCGCCTTCGTCGGCATCTTCTTCCTCGACCTGTCCTTCCCGCTCATTGTCGCCGCCGCCGCGGTTGCCGGTTACCTGGCGCCGCCTGCGCTGCTCGGCCTGAAGCCGGGAGAGCATGCCTCCGTCGTCCCCACGCCGGGCCGCTGGCGTCACGCCGCGACGGTGTCGGCGGTGGGGCTGGTCCTTTGGTGGGCGCCAGTCGCCCTCGCCTTTGCGCTATTGAGCGCCGACCACGTGCTCATCGACATAGGCCTGTTCTTTTCCAAGCTCGCGGTGGTGAGCTTTGGCGGCGCCTATGCGCTGCTGTCCTACATGGCGCAGGAGGCGGTCGAGACCTATCGCTGGATGACCGCGCCCGAGATGGTGGACGGCCTGGGACTCGCCGAAACCTTGCCTGGGCCGCTCATCAAGGTAACGCAGTTCGTCGGTTTTCTTGGCGCCTATCGCGCCGCCGAGCCCTTTTCGCCCGTCGTTGCAGGCGTGATCGGTTCAGTGCTGACCACCTGGGTGACCTTCGTACCGCCGATGCTGCTGATATTCGCCGGCGCGCCGTTCATTGAGCAGCTGCGCTCCAACCACCGCCTGTCGGGCGCGCTCGCCGCGATCACCGCCGCAGTTGTCGGCGTGATCCTCAATCTCACGATCTGGTTCGTGCTGCATGTGCTGTTCGCACAGATCGAGGAGGTGCGCGCCGGACCGATGCGCTGGTATGCCTTCGATCCCCTGTCGATCGACCTCATATCGGCCACGCTGGCACTGCTGGCGGCGGTGCTCGCGTTCCGCTTCCATCGCGGCCTGATCGAGCTGGTGGCGATCATGGCCGCGCTCGGGATCGCGCTGCGGCTGGCCGGCTGGTGATGCCGGCAGCGCGCGCCGTCTACCTTGCCCGCGCGATCCGGGACTTCGGCGACGGCTTCATCGCCATCGTGCTGCCGGTCTACCTGATCGCGCTCGGCCATTCCGCCTTCGACGTCGGGGTGATCGCGACGCTCGCGCTGTTCGGTTCCGCCTGCATGACGCTCGCCATCGGCCTCATCGGCGCGCGCCACGACCCGCGGCGGCTCCTGCTTGCCGCGTCGGTGCTGATGGCCGGCACCGGCGTCGCCTACGCCGCGAGCAGCGCCTATTGGGTGCTGGGCATCGTGGCATTCGTCGGAACCATCAATCCTTCCGGGGGCAGCGCGAGCATTTTCGTGCCGCTCGAGCACACATTGCTGAGCGGCGCCGTGACGCCTGAGCAACGTACCCGGACTTTCGCGCGCTATAGCCTGATAGGCGCTTTTGCGGGCGCGATGGGTTCATTGCTGGCCGCGGCTCCCGACTGGCTCCATGCCGCCGGCATCGACAGCCTGGACGCGTTGCGCTTCATGTTCCTCGCCTACGCTGCCCTTGGCGTGCTTGGCGGCCTGGTCTATCGGCACGTCGCCCCGCGCGCGCAAACCGGCCCCGCCGCCGCGCCCGCGCCGCTGGGTCCGTCGCGGCGCATTGTCTACCGGCTCGCTGCCCTGTTCAGCATCGACGCCTTCGCCGGCGGGCTGACAGTCCAGTCGCTGCTCGCGCTGTGGCTGTTCGAGCGCTTTGACCTGTCGCTTGCTGCCGCCAGCCAGTTTTTCTTCTGCTCCGGCCTGTTGGCGGCGTTCTCGTTTCCCGTGGCCGCCTGGATCGGCTCGCGCATCGGGCTCGTGAACACGATGGTGTTCACGCACATCCCATCCAGCCTGTGCCTGATCGCCGCTGCCTTCTCAGCTTCGCTGGAACTGACGCTCGGACTGCTGCTGGTGCGCTCGTTCCTGTCCCAGATGGACGTGCCGACGCGTTCGTCGTATGTGATGGCGGTGGTCACGCCGCCGGAGCGGCCGGCGGCCGCCAGCGTGACGGCGGTGCCGCGCAGCCTCGCTGCGGCGGCGAGCCCGGCGCTCGCGGGCGCCCTATTCGCCGCGGGCCACCTGGCCTGGCCGCTGATCCTCTGCGGCGGGCTGAAGATCCTGTACGACCTCTTGCTGCTCGCGGCCTTCCGCCATGTCCGGCCCCCGGAAGAGCGTTAAGCTGCGGGTTCAATCGAGGAGTGAAACAGAATGGCCGCCTATGTAATCGCCGACGTGAACGTCACCGACCCTACGCTTTATGAGGACTACAAGAAGCTGGTGCCCGCCACCGTCGCGAAATATGGCGGCCGCTTCGCGGCACGCGGCGGTGCAGTCGATTCCAAGGAAGGCGGCTGGAAACCCGCGCGCCTGGTGGTCCTCGAGTTCCCGAGCATGGAACTGGCGCGCAGGTGGTACGGCTCACCCGAGTACGCGCCCGCGCTCGCGCTGCGGCTCAAGGCCGCGAACGCGAGGCTGATTATCGTGGAAGGCGTCTAGCTAGCGCGCTGGATCACCGCGCAGGCGCTCCTGGCGCCGGCGTTGCCCGTGGGCTGGGTCTTGAAGTCGTCCGGCTGCACATGGACGATCAGGCCGCGGCCGACCACGCTGTTGGGCCCGGCCGTGACGGTGATGATGTCGAGTTCCACGCTCAGCACCGCATTGCCGCCGGCATCCGATTTCAGGCTGGGCAGGTCGCCCGCGTGGCGCTCACTGGTACCCGCATGCGCGTGCGGCTTGCCCTGCGGATTGAAGTGGCCCTTGGCGCTCATGCCGTCGCCCGAGCTGCAATCGCCCGCCTCGTGAATGTGGAAGCCATACGCGCCGTTCGGCTTCAGGCCGCTGACATTGGCGGTGACGCGCACTTTGCCGCCGCTCTCGACGAACTCGGCCGTGCCGCGCACCGTACTACCCTTGGTGGGCTCGAGCGTCGCGGTCGCGCGCGGCTCGTTGCCCTGCATGCTCTGGCAACCGGCGAGAAACGCGGCCGCGGCGGCGACGGAAATCGCTGTTTGCAGTTTATTCATTCTGTTCTCCTGGAAGAGAACAGCCACTCTACTACTTCTTGCCGGATGTGGTGGCGGCCTTGGCGGTGCTCTTCGGCTCGACGATGCCCTTGTTCTTCTTGTAGTTGGCGACCGCCTTGTCCTGGGCCTTCGCATTCAATTCCGCTTCCTTCGCCTTGGCAGCGGCCGCCTTTTCCGCCTCGGCGGCCTTTTCCGCGTCGGACTTTGCGGGCGGCTTGGGCAGCGCGGCGTTCACGCCGGCGATCGAGCCGATCGCGAGCCCGGCGGCGAGCACCGCGGCGATGTGCAGATTTTTTCTCATGCTTCCTTCCTCCTCAGTGCTGCGTCTGCGGCGCGCCGGCGGGCTTGGCCGCGCTGGCGCCCGGCACCTTGCCGGACTTCACGTCGTTGTACCAGTTCTCGTGATGCTCTTTCGCCCAGGTCTCGTCGGTCACGCCGTCGCGCATGTTCCGGTACGAACCTTCCATGCCGATGCTGCCGAGGTAGATGTGTCCGAACGAGATGGCGATTACCAGCACGCCGGCGATTGCATGCACCACGTGCGCCTGCTGCATGGTCACGCGCAGCTGCTCGAAGTTCGGGAACAGCAGCACCGCACCCGACACGCACAGGGTGATGCTCAGCACCACCACGCCGCCCCAGAACCACATCTTCTCGCCGGCGTTGAACTTGCCCGACGGCATGTGCTGGCCGAGGAACATCTTGTAGGCGTTAAACAGCCATTTCAGGTCGCCCTTCTCGGGCAGGTTGTCCTTGATGTAGATGACGATGAACACCGGCAGGCTGACCACGAACAGCGGCGCGACGAAGTTGTGCAGGTTCTTGCACAGCGCCGTCAGCCACGCGAACAGCGTATAGCCGAAGACCGGCAGCAGCACGTGCTTGCCGAACAGCATGACCAATCCGGAGATGCCCAGCACCACGAAGCTGATGCCCATGATCCAGTGGGCCCAGCGCTCGACCAGCGTGAAGCGCACGATCTGGCGGCCCGTCGGCTTGTCGTGCGTCTTGATCGGCCCCAGCGTGAAGTAGATCGCGGCGAGCACGGCAATCGCCAGCACCACCAGCCAGCCGCCGATGAAGGTAATCGGACCGTTACGGAACTGGCGCCAGGCTTCGCCCGCCGTGGTCATGGACTCCTGACCGAAGAATTTCGCCTGCGGCTGCACCAGCACGCCGACCTCGCGGCCCGGAATGCTGGTGTAGTTGTTCGGCTGCCCGGAGCGCACTTCGCGCCACACCGGCGCGTTGTTGCCGGGTTGATCGGCCGTTCGCTGCTGCTGCTCCTTTATGGGGTTCTGCGCCGGCGCGGCCGTCGCAGGCGCAGCCGCGGGCGCCTGCTGCGCAAGCACCGGGGTGGAGAACGCGATCGCAAGGACCAGCCAGCCCGCTACGCGGGAGATGATATTCATCGTTGCCTCCTGGCGGCGCGCTACTAGCGACCGCGCGAGCGTTCGTTCTGGGCCAGCTGGCGGGTCTTGATCTGTTCCTCCCAGCTGTTGCGGTCGCCCTTGGTCCACTTCGGTCCGTTGGGAAGCGGCTCGTTGTTCCACGGCATCGTGTCACGCTTCACCGTCTGCCCAATCTGCTTCTCCGAAACGGTCTGCTCGACCTCCATGCAGCCGCCCAGCGCGATCAGCGCCGCAGCCAGAAGCAGGCGCTTCATCACGATTTCCCCGGCGCCGGCGCCGCGGGTGCGGCTCCGCCCGCGCCCTTGGGAGGCTGGCCGTAGGCGCTGCCCCAACCCCAGGCTTCGGCCCCCTTGTTGCCGCGGCGCCCGACGCGCTCACGATAGATGTCGGAGATCACGTCGCCGTCGCCGCCCAGCAGCGCCTTGGTCGAGCACATTTCAGCGCAGGCCGGCAGCTTGCCCTCGGACAGGCGGTTGCGGCCGTACTTCTTGAACTCGGCCTCCGAGCGGTCGGCTTCCGGGCCGCCCGCGCAGAACGTGCACTTATCCATCTTGCCGCGCAGGCCGAACGCGCCCGCCTGCGGGAACTGCGGCGCGCCGAACGGGCAGGCATAGAAGCAGTAACCGCAGCCGATGCACAGGTCCTTGTCGTGCAGAACCACGCCGTCGGCGGTACGGTAGAAGCAGTCCACCGGACACACCGCCATGCAGGGCGCGTCCGAGCAGTGCATGCAGGCCACCGAGATCGATTTCTCGGCGCCCACCACGCCGTCATTGATCGTGACGACGCGGCGGCGGTTCACGCCCCAAGGCACTTCGTTCTCGTTCTTGCACGCGGTAACGCAGCCGTTGCACTCGATGCAGCGCTCGGCATCGCAGAGGAATTTCATTCGAGCCATGGCGTTCTCCTTTTTCTCGCCGGCTTAAGCCGTGAACTTCGCGACCTGGCAAAGCGTCGTCTTGGTTTCCTGCATCATGGTGATCCGGTCGTAGCCGTAGGTGGTCGCCGTGTTCACCGCCTCCCCGCGCACGATCGGCGCGGTTCCCTCCGGGTAGTAGGGCAGCATGTCCTTGCCCTGCCACCAGCCTGCGAAGTGGAACGGGATGAAGCAAGTATCCGGACCGACCCGCTCAGTGACCAGCGCCTTGACCTTCAGCTTGACGTGGCTTCCGTCGGCATTCTTGCCGGGGGTGCTGACCCAGACGAATTCGCCGTTGCGGATGCCGCGTTCGGAGGCTGTCTTCGGGTTGATCTCCACGAAGTTCTCCTGCATCAACTCGGCAAGCCAGGGGTTGGAGCGCGTCTCGTCCCCGCCGCCCTCGTACTCGACCAGGCGGCCGCTGGTCAGGACCAGCGGGAATTTCTTGTGCATCTCGTCTTTCACCGCGCCCTGCTGCGCCGTCTTGAAAAGGGTCGGCAGGCGCCACAGGTTCTTGACGTCGTCGTGCGTCGGGTACTTCTCGACCAGGTCTGCCCGCGGGCTGAAGATCGGCTCGCGGTGCTGCGGGATCGCGTCCGGCCAGTTCCAGACAACCGCACGCGCTTTTGCGTTGCCGAAGGGGGTGCAACCGTGCTTCATCGCCACGCGCTGGATGCCTCCGGAACGGTCATTCGCCCACGTCTTGCCCTCGGCTGCCTTCTTTTCGTCCTCGGTGAGCTCGTCCCACCAGCCCAGCTTCTTGAGCAGGACGTGGTCGAACTGCGGATAGCCCGTGGTGATGTCGCTGCCCACGTTGTGCACGCCGTCCTCGGCAAGCAGGTTGACGCCGTCCTTCTCTACGCCGAACAGCGCGCGGAATGCATGCCCGCCGTCCATCGGATGCAGGTGCGTGTTGTAAAGGTTCGGCGTCCCGGGGTGCTTGATCGTCGCAGTGCCGTAGCAAGGCCACGGCATACCGAAATAGTCACCCGTCATGTCATAGCCGGTCTTGGCGTCCTTGCCGCCCTTGCAGCGCAGAGTCCTGACGTCGAACAAGTGCATGTTGCGCATGTGCGCCTGCATCCGCTCGGGCGACTGGCCGGTGTAGCCGATGGTCCAAGTGCCGCGATTAGTCTCCATGCGCGTCACGTCTTCCATCACCGGCTCTTCGCCGCTCTTCGACTTCACGACGCGCAACTGCTGCTTGCCGTCCTTCTTGCCGACGAACTGGTCGGCGAAACCGAGCTTCTGCGCCAGCTGGTACATGATGGCATGGTCGGTGCGCGATTCGAACATCGGCTCGATGACCTTCTCGCGCCACTGCACCGAGCGGTTGGACGCCGTGACCGAGCCGTCGCACTCGAGCTGCGTCGCGGCCGGAAGCAGGTAGGCGCCGTCCTTGCGCACCATCGCGAACATCGCGGCGGAGGCGGACGGATAGGGGTCGATCACGACCATGAGGTCGAGTTTCTTCATCGCCTCGACCATCTCGGAGCCGCGCGTCTGCGAGTTCGGCGCATGGCCCCAGAAGAAGATCATGCGCAGGTTCGCATCCTGGTCGATGGCATCGACCTTCTCGGTCACGCCGTCGATCCAGCGCGATACCGTCATGCCGGGCTTGGCCATCATGGCTTCCGACGCGTACTGCTTCTTCAGCCACTCAAGGTCGATGTTCCAGACACCGGCCCAATGCGCCCAGGAGCCGGGCACGGCAACCGGGTAGTAGCCCGGCAAGGTATCGGGGTTCGGCCCGAGATCGGTCGCGCCCTGCACGTTGTCATGGCCGCGGTAAACGTTGGCGCCGCCGCCGGAGCGCCCGATATTGCCGAGCGCGAGCTGCACGATGTTGGTCGCGCGCACGACGGCGTTGGCATTGTTGTGCTGCGTCTGGCCCATCGCCCAGATGATGAAGCCAGGCCGGTTCTCGGCGAGGGTCTTGGCGACCAGGAAGACCTGATCCTCGGGAACGCCGGTGACATCCTGGACCTTGTCCGGCGTCCACTTTGCCATCACGTCCTTCTTCACTTCCTCCATGCCGTAGACGCGGTCGTTGAGGTACTTCTTGTCCTCCCAGCCGTTCTTGAAGATGTGGTAGAGGACGCCGAACAGGAACGCCACGTCGGTACCGGAGCGGTGCCGAACATAGATATCGGCTTTGGCCGCGGTGCGCGTGTAGCGCGGGTCAACGACGATGACCTTGGAGCCGCCCTCCTTGGCGTGCAGCGTGTGCAACATCGACACGGGATGCGCTTCGGCGGCGTTCGAGCCGAGGAACATCATCGACTTCGAATTCAACTCGTCGTTGTAGGAGTTGGTCATCGCGCCGTAGCCCCAGGTCTGGCCCAGCCCCGCCACGGTGGTGGAGTGGCAGATGCGCGCCTGGTGGTCGGTATTGTTCGTGCCCCAGAGCCTCGCCCACTTGCACAGCAGCTCGGCCTGCTCGTTGTTGTGCTTCGACGAGCCGACGATGAACAGCGAGTCCGGTCCGCTCTGCTTGCGGATCTCGAGCATCTTCTTCGAGATCTCGTCGTAGGCGGTGTCCCAGGAAATCTTCTTCCACTTGCCGCCCTCGAGCTTCATCGGGTACTTGAGGCGATGCGAATCGTGCGAAATGCCGTGCTCGCGGATCGAAGCACCCTTGGCGCAATGCGCGCCGAGGTTGATCGGGGAATCGAACACCGGCTCCTGGCGGATCCAGACGCCGTTCTGCACGTGCGCATCGATGGCGCAGCCCACCGAGCAGTGCGTGCAGACGGTGCGCTTGACCTCGATCTTGCCGCCGCTCGGTTCGTTGGCGGCGCTCGCTTCGCCGATCATGTTGAACGGCAACTGCGCCGCAACCGCGCCGGCGCCGGCAGCAAGTCCCGATCGCCTGAGGAACGTGCGCCGGTCCATGGTCTTCGCGAGCACCGAGGACAGGCCGCGCGAGAGGCGCGATTGCGGGGCGACGCTTGCGTTCGCTTTTCTGGTGAGCAGCATGGTGCGCCTCCTTAGACGACCTTGGTGGTGCGGTAGTAGTTCGTGATGTGCTCGGTCACGTGATACCCCTGCGTCGAGCGCTTGTCGTTCTTGATCGCAGCCGATTCAGGCGAGGGCTTGGTCGCGACGACCGCCGCTGCCGCCGCTGCGCCGCCGGCACTGAGGGTTACGAGGAAATTTCTGCGGGACAGTCTGGCCTTTTTTGCGCTCACGATGCGCCTCCTTTTTCTGTGCCGGGCTCCCTTTGCACCATATCGGGGCTCGACTTATGCAAACTGTTGCGAAATTACTCGCCTATGCGTTGAAGGACAAGAGAAAGTTGCGTTTCCTTTGGGATTGATTCTCAGCAGAAGCACCGCAGTTGAGAGCAGTTCTCGACAAGTCACTTCAACCTATTTCGAAAGCCTCTCGTTCGAGTTCGAAAAAGGCGCGCGAAAAACGGGCGACGGAACGGTAAAAACGTGCCTTCTGCGAAGCGTTTACCGCATCGCAAAAAGCCACCGCGCCCCGATGCACGAAGCGGTCGAAGAAGTCCTTCTGCTCGGCTAGGTCTCTGTGCTGCACTGCAATAGCAAACCGCATGGTTTCGCATATCCCGGCGATATGGTCTTCGGGCTCGTGCGCGCTCTCGCGCCGCTCAATGCCCCAGCGCTCGAGCTGCTGCCGCAACTCGACCAGCGGGTTGTCGTTGGCATGCTTGAGGATGTAATGCGACAGGTACGGCGTCACTTCCGCCTTGCCGGTGCCGACGAACAGCTCGGTGTGCTCGTTCTCCAGCTGCACCGGGAAAGCATTGCGACAGCCCGCGACCATTTGCTCCCAGGCCTGCGCGATTTCCGATTCGCTCTTGTCGAATGCATCGGCATTGAGCAGCTCGCCCAGAAGTTGCGCGTCGGGCGGGAGGTAAAAGAGGCGCGCGATCAGCCCGTAGAGGTTGGCCCTTGCCTGGTCTTCCGCATCCGGCGCCGTCATGGCTTCGGATAATCCATGATGGAAGGCGAGTCCTTGCCTTCCATCATGTCCACCACGCGGCAATCGGCGCACATCTGCAGCCGGCGCAGCGCGCCGCCGCCGGCGAACATCGAGTGCGTTCCGAGCTTCCCGGTCATGACCTCGATCATCTTGCGCGTACCGAATGGCTTGGCGCAGCGCACGCAGTTGAAGGGCTCGGCTTCGTTGAGGGTCGCCGCCGCCTTCGCCTGCGCGCCGAGCAGGAGCCGCGGCACCAGCGTGATCGCGTCCTCGGGGCAGGTCTTTTCGCACAGGCCGCATTGCACGCAGTTGCGCTCGATGAAGTGCAGCGCCGGCACCTCCTGCGCGTCGAGCAGTGCGCCCTCGGGGCATGCGCCTACGCAGGCCTTGCACAGCGTGCAGGTTTCCTTGTTGATCGTGAGCGTGCCGTACGGCGCGCCGCGCGGCAGTGGGATCTCCTCCTTAGCGGCCGGGGCGTGCTTCGCGAGGTGCTCGAAGGCGAATTCGAGGGTGGCGCGCTTCTCCGGCGACAGGTTGAACGCCGCCGCCACCGCGGGTGCGTCCGCCTTCGGCACGGACCACAGCGCGGCCTCCAGCGCCGCCGCGTCGTCGGCTTCGATCACGGAAAAGCGGGCGCCTGGGTAGCCAAGGCCGGAAACAATCGCCTGCGCGAATTCCATCTGCTTGCGCAGCGCGGCGACGTAGCCGGTGGTTTCCAGGCGCGGCGCGACCACGCACACCTGGCTCGCGCCGTAGGCAAGCGCGGCGAGCAGGAAGTCCATCCCCACCGATGCGGCATGAAAGGTCTCAAACGGGATCGCCCGCGCGGGAAGCCCGCGGCCGCCGCCTTTCCTGCCCTGCCCGCGCGGCCCGTGCCCGGCGCGCCGACCAACCTCGTAGAGGAGCTTCCGGCCAGCCTGCAGGTCGTGCACGACGATGCAGGCGTCGCGCCCGCCCGCGAGCGCGTAGGTCGACAGCATCGCCTTCAGCCGGACGCCGATCTGCGGCATGCCTGGCACCACATGCGTAAGCGCGCCCGAGGGACAGACCGTGGCGCAACCGCCGCAGCCCGCGCACAAGTGCGTCTCCACGCGCACCTTGTCGCCGTCCGCGCGGATCGCCGCGGTCGAACAGACATCCAGGCACTGCGTGCAGCCGGTCTTGCCCGAGCGGCCGTGCGCGCAGATGCGTTCGCGGTATTGCGTGAAGCGCGGCTTGGAAAATTCGCCGACCAGCGCGGCGAGCTTCTGCGCCGCGAGCGCCTGCTCGAGCGGATCGGCGCCTGGCGCGGCATAGCCCTGCGGCAGATCGGGCTGACGCAGCAGCGGCTCGCGGGAGAGATCCAGCACCAGGTCGAACTTCTCCTTGTGGCGCGTCTCGGCGCGCGCGAAATTGATCGCGCCCACCGCGCCGCAGGCCTTGACGCAGGCGCGGTGCGACTTGCAGCGCGCCATGTCGATCTGGTAGCTGTAGTCGATCGCGCCTTCCGGGCAGACCTCGATGCAGGCGTTGCAGCGCGTGCAGATGTCGAGGTCGATCGGGTTTTCCTGGCGCCACTCCATCTCGAAGGCGCCGAGCCAACCCTGCAACGCGAGCGGCTTGCCTGACCAGACAGGGTAACGCCGCTCCGCCGGCAGTTCTCCGTGACCGGAATCGGTGAGCAGAACGCTCACTTCCAGCGTGTCGCAGAGCCGCTCCGCCCAGTCGAGCGCTGCGGCGGCCGGTCCGACGATCAGCATCTGCCCGGAAGACGTGTAATCCACCTGCGCCACCGGCTCGGGCTCGGGCAGCGCTGCCGCCGCGAGAAGCGCGGCAATCTTCGGCTGCGCAGACTTGCCCTCGGCCGACCAGCCCGCGAGTTCGCGAACGTTGATGAACGAGATACGGGACGAAGATTGCGCGCCTTCGGCAAGCTCGGCGAAGAGTGGCGCTTCCTGCGTGCAGGCGATGATCAGGTCCGGATCGGCGAGCGCCGACTGGAAAGCGCCGACCTCCTTGCGGCACAGTTCCGCATGCAGCTTGATCGGCTGGCCGGATTTGAGCGTCTCGCCCAGCTTCCTAGCGTCAACCGCGATGGTGCCGTTGCAGGAGCAGAGCTTAAGCGTCTTGCTTTCCAGCGACATCCTCGGGTCCAGTGCTCTCGGCCTGCGGTTGGGGGGACGGTTGCGCCTCGGCCGGGGCCGAAGCTTGCGGTGGCTTTTCCTGGGACAGCATCCGTTTGGCGTGCTCCAGCGTCTTCAGCATCGCCTCGGGGATCGGATCCTCTCCGGTCAGGTCGATGGAGTAAGGTTCGAAAGGATCGACGGTATTGAAGTGCGCATCGGTGAACAGCATTTTCAGCGCCGAACGGCGCGTTCCAGCGTCCACATTCGGGTCCATGAAAGGCTTGAAGTCGGAGTCGGGCTTCAGGTCCTCGATTTCAGGCAGCGGGGCGGCGGGCACCGGCTCGGCGCGCGATTCGGCCGCCGGCACCGGCTTCGCTTCCTCCTGCACCTTTTGCTGCTTGAGGCGCGACCAGCGGCCGAGAAATGCCTCCCGATTCTTCTCTTCGCTCATTTCTCGACCCGGTCCTTCGGGTGGATGAATGAGCGCGGCCTGATTTTCTTCTTCGGTTCGGGGCGGTAGTTCTTCGCGACGAAATCCTCCAGCCACGAGAACATCTCGCGCGGCATGGCGACGCTGTCGACCGAGTGCCCGGCATCCATCCAGCGCCCGGCCTCGTCGTAGCTCGCGGTCAATTGCAGCGGGATGGCCTGCGCCGTGGCCTCGTCGTCGCCCTCCATGCGCCAGAGCACGAAGATGCTCGGCTTGTCCGCGGCCATGTTCTGGAAGTAGCCCAAGGCTTCGTCACGGTGCAGCACCAGTTCGAAGCCGGGATAGAGCCATTGCGAGGCCTCGTCCTTGTCGACCAGCTGCCGCGGCGGGTTCGGCGGCTCGTCACTTTCCAGCACCGACCAGGGCGCCCAGGTCACGCTTTGCCAGCGATTCTGGATGCGGCGCCGCTGCATGATCACGGCAAGGGTCCGGCGCGGTTTTTCCATCCGGCTAAGTCTATACTGCTATGATCGTCGTCGCACCCCTGATCTGCCCATAAGCCCATGCCGCAAAAGGTTATTTCCATCCGTCCACAGACCGGCAGCGCGCCCGCCAAGGCGCCGCGCTACGACGGCTCGCCGCTGGCGGACACTCGCGGCCGGCCGATGCGCGATCTGCGCATCTCGGTCACCGATCGCTGCAATTTCCGCTGCACCTACTGCATGCCGCGCCAAGTGTTCAACGCGGACTACAAGTTCCTCCCGCACGAGTCGATCCTCAGCTTCGAGGAGATCGCGCGCCTGGCCGGCATCTTCGTCGGCCTGGGCGTGAAAAAGATCCGGCTCACCGGCGGGGAGCCGCTGCTGCGCAAGGGCCTGCCCGATCTGGTGGCAATGCTCGCGCCACTGGGCGCCGACCTCACGCTGACGACGAACGGCTCGACGCTCGTGAAGCATGCATCGGCGCTCAGGGAGGCGGGACTGGATCGGCTCACGGTGAGCCTCGATTCGCTGGACGAAGCGACCTTCCGCGCCATGAACGACGCCGATTTCCCGGTCGAAAAGGTGCTGGACGGCATCGCGGCCGCCGCCGACGCCGGATTTTCGCCGATCAAGGTCAACATGGTGGTCAAGCGCGGCGTGAACGACCACCAGATCGTCGAAGCCGCGCGCCACTGGCGCGATTCGGGCCATATCCTGCGTTTCATCGAGTTCATGGACGTGGGCAGCACCAATGGCTGGCGCATGGACGATGTCATCCCGTCGGCCGAGGTCGTGCGCCGCGTTTCAGAGGCCTTCCCGCTCGAGCCGGCCGAAGCGAACTACGCGGGCGAAGTCGCGCAGCGCTGGCGCTACAAGGACGGCGCAGGCGAAATCGGCGTGATCTCCTCGGTCACGCGCGCCTTCTGCGCCGACTGCAACCGCATGCGCCTGTCGACCGAAGGCTCGCTCTACACCTGCCTGTTCGCCCAGCAGGGTCACGACCTGAAGTCGCTGCTGCGCGGCGGCGCGGGCGACGACGCGATCCGCGATGCGATCGCCGCCGTTTGGCAATTGCGGGACGACCGCTACTCGGAAATCCGCACCGCCGAGACCGCCAAGAAACCCAAAATCGAAATGTCCTACATCGGTGGCTAAACCTTACCGCCCGCAACTCACCAACGCCGCTCGGCCCGCGACCTTCGAGGTCGAAGCCAGCAACGAACGCGACGAAATGGTGCCGACCGCGATCGCGGGCGAGCATCCGCTGACGCTGTACCTGGACAAGCGCGAACTCGTGACGCTGATGACGCTCGGCCACGCGCCGGAAGCCCTGGCGATCGGATTCCTGCGCAACCAGCGCCTGGTAACCGGAATCGAAGACATCGAATCCGTTCAGGTGGACTGGGAGACGGATTCCGTCGCAGTGACGACGCGCAAGAAAACCAATATCGAGGAAAAGACCAGCAAACGGACGGTCACCACCGGCTGCGGCCAGGGCACGGTCTATGGCGACCTGATGGAGGAGATCGACGGCGTCAGGCTGCGCGACGACGTGGCGCTGACCGACGCGGACCTCTTCGTGCTGCTCGAGAAGGTGCGCAAGCACGAAACCATCTACAAGCAGGCCGGCGCGGTGCACGGCTGCGCGCTGGCCTCGCTGGGCGGCGAGATCCTGATGTTCGTCGAAGACGTTGGCCGGCACAACGCGGTGGACGCGATCGCCGGCTTCATGTGGCTGGACGGCATCGACGGCTCGGACAAGCTGTTCTACACCACCGGGCGCCTCACCTCGGAAATGGTGATCAAGTGCGCGCAGATGCGCATTCCCTTCCTCGTGTCGCGCTCGGGCCTGACCAAGATGGGCCATGACATCGCGCGCCGGGTCGGCCTCACGATGATCGGCCGTGCGAGCGGCCGGCACTACCTCGCCTTCACCGGCAAGCACCGCCTCAAGCGCACCGCGCCTCAGCCCACTGCGGTTGTTTAAGTTGTATTCATCCGAACCCTAGGAAAAACGACCATGAACAGACGCGATTTCGTCCAGTCCGGCGCGGCCGCCGCGATGCTTGCCTCCCTGCCCCGCATGTCCTTCGCGCAGCAGCTGCCGTTCGACCCCCGGCCGGGCGCCTGGCGCACGTTCGAGATCGCGACGCGCGTGGAAGTTCTCAAACCCGCCGGCGCCACGCGCGCCTGGGTTCCGGTGCCCTCGGTGGACGGCGATTACCAGAAGGTTGGCGGCAACAGCTGGTCGGGCAACGGTTCGGCGCGCCTCGCGCGCGACGGCAAGTACGGCGCCGCGATGGTGGCCGCGGAATGGAGCGCCGGCGAAAAGGCGCCGGTGCTGGAGGTTGTCAGCACGTTCTCGACGCGCAACCGCGCGGTCGATTTCAGCAAACCGGACGCGGCGTTCAGGCTGGATGCGTCCAGCGCCGCGTTCAACACCGCCGCCACGGAGCTGATGCCCACCGACGGCATCGTGCGCGACACCGCGCGCGAGATCGTCAAGGGCAAGGTGGGCGAGGTCGAGAAAGCGCGCGCGATCTACGAATGGATCGTCGAAAACACCTTCCGCGACCCCAAGACGCGCGGCTGCGGCGTCGGCGACATCAAGTCCATGCTGGAAACGCGCAACCTCGGCGGCAAGTGCGCCGACCTGAACGCGCTCTATGTCGGCCTGGCGCGTTCCATCGGCCTGCCGGCGCGCGACGTCTACGGCCTGCGCGTGGTCAAGAGCGAGTTCGGCTACCGCAGCCTGGGTGCCGGCACGGCGAACGTCACGCGCGCGCAGCACTGCCGCGCGGAGGTGTTCCTCACCGGCTACGGCTGGGTGCCGGTGGATCCGGCCGACGTGCGCAAGGTCGTGCTCGAGGAGAAAGCGCAGCCGACCACGCTCGCCGATCCGGTCGTGCCGCCGGTGCGCGCCAAGCTGTTTGGCGCATGGGAGATGAACTGGCTCGCCTACAACGAGGCGCACGACGTCAAGCTGCCGGGCTCGAGCGGCGCGCCCGTCGCCTTCCTGATGTACCCGCAAGCCGAATCCGGCGGCAACCGCCTCGATCCGCTCGATCCGGACGATTTCAAGTACACCATCACCGCGCGCGAGCTCAAGGCCTGATGCTGCCGCAGCTCCCCGCTGCGCAGGCAACGGCCCGGCCGTGCGAAAAGGTTGCCGACTGGTGGCCGCGTCACCGCGCCATCGCCGCCGAGCATCCGAGCACCATCCAGCAGGCCATCGTCGGCGGGTTCGTCGCCGACCGCGTCGGCTGGGCCTTCGCCTCGGGCTACCAGGCCGCGCTGCGCGCGCTCTTTCCCGACGCGCCGGGCGACAAGCTGTGCGCGCTCTGCGTGACGGAGGCCGACGGCAACAGCCCGAAGGCCATCAAGAGCACGCTGAAGGGATCGGCCGGCGGGTGGGAGCTCAATGGCGCGAAGAAGTGGACGACGCTCGGGCCGGAAGGATCGCTTTTCTTCGTCGCTGCTCGCGACGAAGCCGCGTCCAATACACGGCCTTCAATCCGGATTGCGCGGGTGTCGTCGAATGCCCCGGGACTGAAGATCCAGCCCATGCCCGACGCCCGGTTCGTTCCAGAAGTCCCGCATGCGCAGTTGCAATTCGAGAACACGAAGGTCGATGCATTGCTGCCGGGGGACGGCTACGACCTCTACGTGAAGCCCTTCCGCACGGTGGAGGACATCCACGTGCAAGCGGCCATCCTCGCCTACCTGATGCGCGAGGCGCAGCGCCTGGGCTGGCCCGAGCACTGGATCGAGCGGCTGTCGGCGCTGCTCGCGGCCCTCGCGACGCTCTCGGACATGCCGGCTGCGCATGCGGAAACGCACGTGGGCCTCGCAGGCGCGCTGCGGATTGCCGCCGGGTTGATCGAGGAGACCGAGGCCCTCTGGCTGCAGTCGGCGACCGATCCGGCCACGCTGCGTTGGCAGCGCGACAAGGCGCTGCTGACGATCGCCGGAAAAGCGCGCGAGCTGAGGACGCAAAGAGCCTGGGACAAGCTACGCAGGTAGCGCCTGCCGGTCAGGCAGGCTGGGTAGAAAGTTTTTCCTTGTGCGCGGTCAGTTCCGCGCGCGACGGGAAGAACCACGACGCGACGAACACGCCGCTCGCGAGCACGGCGAGCACCAGGAACACGTTGCTGAAACCGCCCTCGGTCTTGTGCAACGCGGCGATCATCGGCACGGCGACCGCGGCCACGCCCAGCGACACCACGTAGCGCACGCCCAGCACGCGCGCGCGGTATTCATCGGCAACGTACTTGCCGACGATCGCGTCGTTGAGCGGAATCTGCCCGAAGATCGCCAGCATCATCAGCAGCGCCGCCGCGAGCATCGCCCAGCCCTGCAGGTTGGCCGCGAGCCACAGCATCGGGATCTGCACCAGGCCGACCCCGATCATCAGCCGGCGCAGCTCCATGCGGTCGATCAGCGCGCCCATCACCACCTGGGCGAACGCGGCCATGGTGTAGACCATCGCCACCAGCGCGCCGATGCCGAAGTTCGTCTGCGTCAACGCCGACAGGCGCTCGTCGAACACCTTCGGCATGGAGATGGTGGTCGAATTGAAAATGATGCCGCCGCAGGCCGTGGCGATCAGCATGATCGCGAAGATGCGCGTCATCATGCGCGCGTCCACGTGCAGGCCGAGCGACTTGGATTTCTTCTGCACTTTGCCCGGGTCTTTCACCAGTAACAGGAACGCGACGCCTGCCGCAGCGCAAAGCGCCCCCGGCACGAAAAAAGCAGTGCGCCAGCCGAAAGCATCCACCAGAGCGCCCGTGAGCAGCGCGGCAAAGGCGAGGCCCAGGTTTCCCCACAGGCCGTTCCAGCCGAGCGCTTTGCCCATCTTTTCCGGAGAGGCGACCAGCATCGCGATGCCGACCGGGTGGTAGATCGCGGCGAAAGCGCCGGTCAGCGTGAGCCCGGCGGCAATCTGCCAGGCATCCTGCGCGAAACCGGTGACGAACAGCGAGGCGCCGATGCCGAAATAGAACAGCGCAAGCACCTTGTAGCGGCTCCAGTGATCGGCCAGCCAGCCGGCCGGAATCGCGAAGGCGCCGAAGGCGATGAAACTGCCCAGCGCGAGCGGCAGCAGCTCGGAATACGGCCGCCCCCACTCGCGCCCGATCGCCACCACGGCGGTCGGGAACACCAGCATGGCGAGGTGGTCGAGCAGGTGGCCAAGATTGAGGAACGGAACCAGCCAGCGATTTTTCATGGCCAGCACGATACTCCTTTTGCGCGCCGCCGACCTTGTCAGTTTCGCAAGTAAAATCAGCAGCATGCTAGAGACCATGGCGCTCGCCTGCGAGCGCGGCGGCCTGCCCCTTTTCAGCGGCCTTTCCTTCGCCCTCGGGCCCGGCGGCCTGCTGCGGGTGCGCGGCGCCAACGGCAGCGGCAAGACCACGCTGCTGCGCACGCTTGCAGGCCTCACCCGCCCGTCTGCAGGCAGCGTGCGCTGGCGCGGAAATCCCATCGACGGTGAGTATCACAAGGAAATGCTGTTCTTCGGACATTTGCCGGGAATGAAGGACGAATTGACGGTGCTAGAGAACCTGGCGTTTTCTTCGAAGCTCTCCGAACTGGAAAATCCCGATTTCAAGAAAGCGCTGGAACGGCTTGGCGTCGCCCGTCTCGCCGATCTGCCCGCGCGCTACCTGTCGCAGGGCCAGCGCCGGCGCGCCGCCCTCGCGCGCCTCGCACTGTCGGCGGGCGTGCCGCTGTGGCTTCTCGACGAACCGTTCGCCGCGCTGGATGCAGAAGGTATCGCGCAACTGAGCGCGCTGTGCGCGGCGCACCTCGCCGCAGACGGCATGCTGGTCCTGACGTCGCACCAGGACGTACCGATCGCCTCCGCGGCGCCGCAGGAAATCGAGCTGCGATGACGGGTTTCCTCGCGGTCCTGCGACGCGAACTGCAGGTGGCGCTGCGCCGCAAGGGCGACGTGCTGAACGTGCTCGTGTTCTTCGTCGTCGTCGCGAGCCTGTTCCCCCTCGGCGTCGGGCCGGAGCCGAACCAGCTGCGGGCCATGGCCGCCGGCGTGGTCTGGATCGCCGCGCTGCTGGCCGCGCTGCTGTCGCTGCCCCGGCTGTTCGCCGCCGACCACATCGACGGCACCCTGGAGCAGATGCTCGTCGCGCCGCAACCGCTCGCGGTCATCGTACTGGCGAAGATCGTCGCGCACTGGCTCACCACCGGTCTGCCGCTGGCGATCGCCGCGCCGGTCATCGGCCTGCAGTACGACCTGCCCGCCAATGCGCTGGCCATCCTGCTCGCGTCGCTGGCGATCGGCACGCCGGTGCTCAGCCTGCTGGGCGCCGCCGGCGCCGCGCTCACGCTGGGCGTGCGCGGCGGCGGCGCGCTGCTGGGATTGCTGGTGCTGCCGCTATTCGTGCCGGTCCTGGTGTTCGGCGCCGGCGCGGTAAGCGCCAGTCTGGCCGGCATCAATCCGTCGGCACATCTGTCGCTGCTGGGTGCTTTTCTTGCGGTATCCTCGATCGTCGGTCCCTGGGCTGCCTGCGCGGCCCTCCGGGTCGCCCTTGATTGACAGAACCCGAATCCCGCTCGATGACATCCGACCTGTACCGGTTCGCAGCTCCGCAGGCTTTTTTTCCCGTCGCCGGGAAACTGATCCCCGGGTTCTCTGTCCTAGCAGGCGTGCTCGCGCTCGCCGGCCTCTATGTCGCGTTCTTCGTCGCCCCCACGGACGCGACGCAGGGCGAGGCCTACCGGATCATCTTCATCCACGTGCCGGCGGCCTGGATGTCGATGTTCCTCTACCTCGTGATGGCCGCCTGGGCGGGTTTCGGCCTGGCGTTCGGTACCCGCCTGTCGGGCATGATGGCCTCGGCGATCGCGCCCACGGGCGCGATGTTCACCTTCCTCGCGCTCTGGACCGGCGCGCTCTGGGGCAAGCCGACCTGGGGCACCTACTGGGTGTGGGACGCGCGCCTCACCTCGGAGCTGATCCTGCTGTTCCTCTACCTCGGCTTCATCGCGCTCA